>JAESGQ010000077.1_pt1 | contig 121644 bp, 125 predicted proteins | sample 9266251 | NCBI WGS metagenome assembly JAESGQ01 (sample SAMN17056778, study PRJNA650883) | algae metagenome | isolation source: Kaiparowitsia implicata GSE-PSE-MK54-09C and co-occurring heterotrophs from... | place: USA: Kaiparowits Plateau, Grand Staircase Escalante National Monument, UT ...
CTATCACCATCCTGCGTCGGGCACCAGAACTTCAGCCCTGGCGCGAACGCCTCGCTGAAGCGGGTAAAGCCAAAATGGCCATCATCGGCGCTGCCATGCACAAGCTCATTCGCATTGTCTACGGCGTTTTGGTCTCCGCTCAGCCCTATGACCCATCCAAGCTCTTGCCACCTAAATCCAAGGCCGCGACCGCTTGACGGACTCGGGCCAACACAGTATCTAGCCCCAGAACTCGATGTTCTCCTCAAAGCCGAGTGCGAGGAACTGTTACAGCAGATCAAAACCTGTGGGGGGAGCAACCGAAATTTGAAATCCTTTAGAACATTGTGGATTCCTCAAGCGGCTAGCTAGCGCTCTCATTTATGAGGGCGCCGCTGGAGGTGAATCACTGGTTTATGGCGCTGCGAAGTAGCCTTCTACCAGTAAATCAGCGCCGACCGATCGCCACGAGACTCGCTCTAGCGGTAGTGCTTGGGTCATCTGCGTGAGCCCTAGGTCGCCGACGGGGGATGGGGCGATCGCCCCACCGATAATTTTGGGGGCAATGAACGCCATGACCTTTTGCACGGTGCCGTCGGCGATCGCCCGTGCGGACAGAGCGCCGCCGCATTCCCACAAGACCGACAGACAGCCCTGGTGATAGAGATGGGCGATCGCCCCCGCTGGCGTTAGTTCTGGCAGGGACACCACCGTCACACCCCGCTGGCTCAGCGCCGTTTGCATCGCCAGGTTTGCGTCGGCCTGCGTGAATACCAGCGTGGGCACCTGAGCCGTGTCCCAGAGCTGCGCCTCTAAGGGCAACTCTAGATGGCGGCTTAGCACCACCCGCAGGGGATTGTGCCCTGCACCGTGACTCGTTAGCAGCGGATTGTCGCGACGTACCGTGTTGCCGCCCACGATTACCGCATCCACCCCCGCCCGCACGTGATGCACCACCTGCCGCGCCGCAGGCGTCGTCACCCAAGCGCTATGCCCTGACGTTGCCGCAATCTTGCCATCCAGCGTCATGGCATATTTGAGAATGCCCAAGGGCTGGCGATGCAGAATGCGATAGACAAAGGCCTCATTCAACTGCTGGCAGGCTGTAGCTTCGATCCCGACCTCTACGGCAATGCCCGCCGCCCGCAGCCGCGCAATGCCGCCGCCCGCTACCTTGGGGTTGGGGTCTACCATGCCCACCACCACCCGCGCCACGCCTGCCGCCACCAGCGCCTCAGAGCACGGCGGCGTGCGCCCGTAGTGGTTGCAGGGTTCCAAATTGACATACACCGTTGCCCCCATGGCGCGATCGCCCGCAGCCCGCAGGGCAAACACCTCCGCATGGGGCTCCCCTGCTTTGGGATGAAAGCCCTCGCCCACCACCTCGCCCTGCTGCACCACCACCGCACCGACCATGGGGTTTGGGGCAGTGTGCCCCCGCGCTTGCTGGGCCAGCTCTAGGCAGCGGCGCATCATCGCTTGGTCAAAGGCAGGTGCAGCCAAATCAGGGGCAGCAGACATAGCACCCTCAGACCGATGGTGAATGCGACAGATCGGGACAGTGGATCACTGGCTTTAGCCCAGCCTGGTGCAGAATGGTGGGAATCAAATCCTCGCGGCGCACGGCCATCATGTGAACACCCTGGCAGAGTTGACGGGCGGCTTGCACTTGCTCAGCGGCGATCGCCATCCCTTCTTCGAGGGGGTTTGCGGCGGCTGCCAGCCGATCGATCAAGTGCTGGGGAATTTGAGCACCGGGCACATTGCGATTGATAAACTGCGCGTTCTTGGCTGACTTCAGCAGAAAAATCCCTGCCAGCACGGGTCGATGGCACCCGGCGGCGATCTGATCCATAAACTTCTCTAGCCGATCAAAATCGGTAATTAACTGGCTCTGGAAGAATTGCGCCCCGGCTTCCAGCTTGCGCTCAAACCGTCGCTGCAACCCTGACCAGCTTTGACATTGTGGATCGACTGCGGCACCGGGGAACAGTGTGGTGGCTCCATTGGTCAGCGGCTTCTCGTTGCAGTCTAGGCCCTGATTCAACTGGTGGATCAGCCGCAACAACCGCACCGATTCTAGGTCAAACACCGGTTTTGCCGCCGGATGGTCGCCTGCGGTGACGGGGTCGCCTGTGAGCGCCAGCACATTGCGAATGCCGAGTGCCTGCGCCCCCATCAAGTCTGCTTGCAAGCCAATGCGGTTGCGATCGCGGCAAGCGACTTGATAAATTGGCTCAATTCCCTGCATTTGCAAGATCGCAGAGGCCGCCAGCGACGACATCCGCAGCACAGCGCGGCTGCCATCGGTCACGTTCACCCCATGCACCCACTCTCGCAAGAGCTGCCCCATTTGCACCATGTGGCTAGCGTCGCCGCCCTTAGGAGGCATCACCTCTGCCGTCACCAAAAAATCGCCCGCCTGAGCGGCAGACTGAAGCCGAGAAACCGGGTCGGCATCCTGAGAAACCAGTTGTGTCATGCGAGCTGCGAGGAGTTCGTTCAACGGTCAGACCTTCTAGAATAACAGCCCCCGCACCGGGACGGGGCAGGCGGCGGCTATGAATGCGGCTATGAATACGCAGGGCTGAGGCATGAGCGATTTAGAATCGTCTGCTCAACTAAGATGATAGAGTGAGGCAGTCAATCGCCCCAGCGTAAAGGCTACAAGGCCTTGTGCCTGGTTCTGCTAGCCTGTCCGCCTCTTAGCCTGCCACCCGATAGCCGAGGGCAGCTTTGACCTTTTCTAGCGTAGGACGGGCGATCGCCTCGGCCTTTTCTTTGCCCTGCTTTAGCACGCCGTCAAGATATCCCGGTTCATCTATGATGGCGTGATATTTCTCTTGAATCGGTGCGAGAACGCTGATGAGCGTATCCGTCAGCAGTGGCTTAAACTGCCCCCACCCCATGTCTTTGCATTCTGCGGCCACGGTTGCCTTGGGTTGCCCCGAGAGAATCATGTAAAGCGTCAGCAGATTGTGGCATTCGGGGCGATCGCCATCGTCAAACCATAGCCCTCGCGGTGAGTCAGTTTTGCAGCGTTTTACCTTGTGAGCGATTTGCTCCGGCGAATCCAACAAGTTGATTCGGCTCAGTTCTGATGGGTCAGACTTCGACATTTTTTTAGTGCCGTCGGTCAGGCTCATCACCCGTGCCCCCTCCGCCCGAATCATCGGTTCTGGTAGCCGCAGCACAGGCTGATCGTCCTGTCCAAACTGGTAGTTTAACCGGGCGGCAATATCGCGAGTCAGCTCTAAGTGCTGCTTCTGGTCTTCACCCACCGGCACCTTGTCCGGCTCATAGAGCAAAATATCGGCGGCTTGCAGCACGGGATAGCACAGCAGCCCTGCCCCCACATTCTCGCCCTGTTTGATCGCCTTTTCCTTGAACTGAATCATGTCTTCGAGCCAGTTCAGCGGCGTAATGCACATCAACAGCCAGGCCAACTCACTATGGGCTGGCACATGAGATTGCACAAAAATGGTGGCGTACTCTTGCTCAATGCCGCACGCCAAGTAAGTCGCCGCGACCCGGCGAGTGCTTTCTGCCAGCGCCGCAGGGTCGTGGGGTACCGTAATGGCGTGTAAATCCGCCATGAAGAGGTAGCTGTCGTAGTGGTGCTGCATCTCTACCCAGTTGCGGATGGCACCGAGATAGTTGCCCAGGTGTAAGTCACCCGTTGGCTGAATTCCCGAGAGAACGCGCTGCTTGCCCATGCTGCTTGTGATGTGTCAGATATCGTGAACGGTTGCCCCGGCTGCGTGCCGTTGGGCAAAGACCAGAGCGCTGGAGACAGGCATGATCGATTGCCTTAGGAAATTTCTAGAAAAGAAGATACCCGCTTCAACCCAGCGACTACAGCCGCTGTAGGTGGGCAATGCCCACCATTTGGGAAACTACTTTCCAGAAGTTGCCTTAGCCGCCTAACAGTTCCAGTTCTGTTTCTGCCAATCTATCCTGATTCTTGACAGAGTGGATCGGGAAAACTCCCTGATTTCCTAGCACGGCGGGCTGATCTTTCAAGCGGGTCTTGCGGCAATAGCCCCATCGCTTCCATAATATGAAAGACATGTTAAGAACTGTTACCCATCCTCACCCATTCATTGCACGACGGGAGGCGCAAGATGCCTAATGCTGGTGATGCCGAGCTCAACTCCACTGACCTAAAAGCTGCGCTAGACAGTTGCTTGGCGCTGGCCCGCGACCCCAGAACTCAGGCAGATGCCCGCGAGCGATTTGCGGATTTGCTGAACCAGTTGCCGTGGGGCGATCGCCCCAGTCGTCAGATTATTGATGCGCTCTGGCAAGAGGTGATTACGGCACGGCGCTCGGCGGCATTTTGGGAACAGATCAGCGATGTCGAACGCAACATGACAGAGCAACTCGCCGAAAACCATGTGCAGCTTCAGCAAAACTATCTGCGGCTCGTGCAAGAACAGTAGCACTGCTGGCAGTGTCCCGAAGCTCTTGGTGTGCTGCACATCAGGGGCGCGTCCCGAACTTGCGTTATTGCAATAGACGCGGGTCAAGTTGATTCGATTGGGGAACTGGAGCAGGCGGTGATGGCTCTGGCATAGTGAGATAGGCCAGCAGCAGCGCCGCAATACAGAGAAAAACTAAGGAAAGCTGGCAAAAAGTTGGCCTCAATTGCTTGCTTTTGTGAGGAGCAGTCCCGCATAAAGGCGCAAGCGTGGAAACAATAGTCTTTTTGCCGCACTTGGGGCATTCAACAATTTCTGCCATCGCGATGCAACCTAATGGGGGCGTTGTAACACGCGCTGCTGTTCTATCCAAACGCTATGTTTGCCCAAACGCTATGTTTGCGTTGTGCAATAGGATTGTGAGTCGTTGTTGCCTAGATGACGCCTAATTGCTTCGTCGGGGCGATCGCTCCCATAACGAAAGCGCTGAAAAGTGATCTGGAGAATCCGCCCTGGTGATGAGCACTCAGCTCGGCTCTAACAACGCTCAACACATCAACCTGCGCGTCCACCGCTATAGCCTTTGGCATATTTTGCCAATGCATCAATACATAAACTTGGCATTTTGGCTTAAATCAGCCAGTATGTTTTTATATTCTGCCTTTCCTTTATACGAGGGTGGATGTATGGCTCAATGCCGTAAGCCCCAAGCCTCCATTTGGCCCAAATAGTTTTCTGGGGCACATTGCCTTGCTGATGTGCCTGTTACCGTAGCAAGTAGCCCCCAAGCTTCCTGGTTTATCGTCATGCCCTATGCAAACCGCGTTCGCTCTGTTGCCAGGTCTCGAAGCGCTCAGCGAAAGTTAGCCAATCGTCGTCGCACTACTTTAGCTGCTAGCGCAGCGTTGGGTGTGTTTAGCTTTTGTCTGGCCTATACGCTGCTTAATCGACCACAGACTCGGTTAGAACGGGTGGGCGATCGCTCCACATCCAGCGAGAATCCGGCTGTGCTTACCCCCAATGACCTGAATACGCGCAATGTAGACATTGACAGCTTGCCGTTTCTGGGTGCATTGGACAATGTAGACTTTGACTATGATGAGCTAGATGTGCCGTCTAGCGCGGCGGGGCGAACCCCGACGCCTGCTGCTGGGTCTGAGGTTGACCGTAATGCATCCCTGGGCGGGGTTGAGGGGCCGCAAAACCCGTTCTCGCCGACTCAGTCGCCAACCGTTGATTATTTTGGCCGGGGTGCGTTTCCATCATCGGGGCGATCGCTCTTCACTGGAGCCAACGCGGCCAGAGGCGGACAGTCCTCAGCCTTCCCCACAACCGGCTCGAACGGTGCCTCCCAATCGGGTTCTACGTCAAGGTCTGCCCCTGTGCAATCGGCGGTGCAGCCAGGGAGTTCCGCCCCAGCCCCATCCACCAATTTAGACAATCGTTCTATCACAGTGCCCAGTTCGGCTCCGCCCTCTAGCGCCGTGGTTCCCAGCGTGACGTCTGGTTCTGGTGCGCTGCCCGCTAGCGGCAGTAGCCAGCCCGGTTCTGGCAGCGCGCCGCTTTCGCCTGCCCCCGCTACACCCATCCCCAGCACATATACGCCTGGCGATGGGTCAACTGCGCCAAGCAGTGCCCCGCAGCGGCAGTCAACCGGGGCATCGCTTGAGGCCCCTGTAGGAACTGCGCCCGGCCAGTCTGATACGACCCCAAGCATCCCTTAAGTGAACGTCAAGTGAACGTCGGTTGGCGTTTTCCGCGAGCACTCCGATAGTCGGGAACGGTCTATAAGGCTTCAATGAGATTCATCGCGACGCCAGAGATTGATGGGTGTCTCTACAGCCTAATTTCTATTTCATCACATTGAATCAGTCCTAATATTGACTCTAGGTGACCCCAGGTTCGGTCATAGAGCGTTGGACAGCAGAGCGTTGGGAATTGCGTTGGGGATTGTTTATCTTTGTTCATGCGCGTCGATACGCGCGAAGATAAGGGAAGGCGCAAACAAACCGCGCGAAGCCGTGCACGGCATGAAGCGGTCTTGGCTTTAGAAATCACACGTTAACGATTGGTGCAATTGATATGGCTGATGTATCCCCCAATGCAAATGGAACGGGCGATCGCCCGCTGGATGAAGCCGCAGTGACGGAGCTAGTGGGGCAACTGCGCCGCAAAGAAGGCACCTGGAAAAACTGGGGGAAACGGTGCCAGCAGTTGCAGACTGTCGGAATGTCGCCGCAGCAGATTTTTGAAGCCACTGGGTTTGAGCCCGTGCATCAAAACCAGCTTGTGATTGCGCACCAGGTTTATAGCTCAATGCTGACGGATGAGTTTCCAGAATCAGTGCAAGCGCGATTTGAGAAAACTGGTAGCGACACCCTCTATGAGTTTCGGATTTTGAGCCAGCGCGATCGCCTCGCTGCGGCCACAGTCGTGGTTGAAAAAGGACTCGATTCTGAAGCGGCACGCGAAGTCACCAAAGCCCTGAAGGAATTCTCGCGACTGGCGTCGGTGCCCGAGATGTTTCCTGACTATCCTATGGATGCGGTGGCCTACTATTATTGGAAGTTGGCGCGGCAGCAGCGCGATCTTCAGGCGCGATCGCGCCTCATTGCTCAGGGGTTGCGGTTTGCCGCCAGCGCCAGCGCCCGCAAGCAGATTGAAACGCTGCTCACCGATTTTTCCATTGCACGGGTAGAAAAAGCCCCCCTGCTTCCGGTGTATCGACTAGAAACCGAGAGCGAAGTGCCCCGCGTGCTGCCCGTGGTGGGGCAGTTGCCCCTCACCGCTGAAGATTTGAAAGCGGTGCCGATGGTAGACCCCGAGGGTGCCTTCAGCATCGTCAAGTTTTCTGGCGTGGGGGCATGGGTGCCCATGCCGGGATGGCAGATTGTAAACGCAGCGGTCGATCCCGTTGCGATTTTGTCTAGCAGCGATCGCCTCCCCAACTTTCCTGATCAGACAGACGAAGAGGTCATGCTCATAGTCGATCGCGCCGCCCGCGAGTGGGATGCCTTCGGCTATTTCTTGGTTGAGCAAGACACACAGCTTGAGGTGGTCTGGTCTGCAGAGCCCCTGACGGCCCGCATTTTAGGACGGGTGGTGCTGGTGCTGCGTCCCAAAAAGGTGCTGGATGAGAGCTACAACAAGGAGCTATGGCAGATTGACGAATAGGTGCCCTACCCAGCCGCTGACCCTGCTACTGCTCGGTCGCCAATGGGGTCGGTAGCCCATCAATGCTGGTAAGGTTTTTTGCCTGCTGATAGGTGTGCAGGCCCGCCGCTCCCTTGCCTGCCGCCCAGTCAAGGAGCGATCGCCGCTGCTCTTCAGACTGCAAAATAGGCACCCCCATCCCGCAGGATGTTTGAACCCGCTCTACATCTACGGTGATGATTTGCCGAGCACCCGGCAAGGGCGAAAACAGGGGAAGGAGCGATCGCCATTCCTTTGACTCAGGCAGCACAACCGCACCGTTACCGTAGAGTCGCAGAATACAGGGCGGCTCTTGAAACGCACAGAACATCACAGTAATGCGTCCATTTTCTAGCAAGTGGGCCGACGTTTCATTGCCGCTGCCCGTCAGGTCAAGGTAGGCTACCTGATGGGGCGATAAAACCCGAAAGCTATCTAATCCTTTAGGCGAAATGTTAATATGCCCCGTCGGAGACAGCGGTGCCGACGCCACAAAAAACAGCGACTGTGCAGCGATAAACGCCTCAAGTTCTGGCGTAATGCGGTTAAATACTTTTGCCATCGGTTGCTCATTTCCCCACTTCATCCGACTTGGCAATTTTATAGTGAAAGCCGTGTTAATAGAACTAGGGGCTGCTATCAATTAGCTGCTAACAGCCCAGAAATCAACGGTCACAGCCCCTAGCCTCTTTTTTGGCTCGGGCGTGGTAACGCTTATAGCATAAGGCGTTCGGTCGGAATTGATGTCACACCCTAGCAGGAGCACGCTTTGAAGACAGAAGATTTAAAGACAGAGGAGGCTTGCCCAATGTCCTTGAGCAAGCCTCAAATCTGATGATTAAACACGACGATTACACGTCCTTTTTCTGAAGTATGGGCTAAGCTTCGACCTGTGTTGCCACTTCCAGACTATCAGGATCGACATAATGGCAGGTGGCATCATCTACACAAATCAACGCCCAACCAGACTGGTCAATGCCCATAAACGTATACTGACCTTCTTGAACAAAGAAGCCGCGATGATTGCGAGTATCGGACTTCACTTCAACATTATGCTCAGGCAACATGGTTGAGATCTCCTTGTAAGACAGGGGGCAATTTAGGCATTAGTAATGCTAATTACCCATTTGAAGAAATCCTATCATTGGAATCACTGAACCTACGTTAACTATCTTGATCATTCATGTCGATAACTAAATAAGTCGATTGATTTGTGAATTGGCAGATAATTTGGTGAATGCGTTGGTATTGGGGGGATTGACGCAGTAAAAGTCAGCGCCAGACCTGGTTTTATAAACTTCTTTGAAGTTAAGAGATATTACTCGCCTTCAAAAAGCCACGTCTGAATGCGGGTTAGACTCTTCCAGTCGGGGCGACGGCTTAATCCTTCTTCAAGATTCTGCTTCACTTCCTCATTTAACTCGGGCACCGCCATCATCATTTGCCCTGCGAGTTCCACATGCTCGCGCACGCCACTTTTAGCAGTTTCGAGCATGGCGATCGCCAAATTCACGCGAGCTTGAGGGTCTTGTGGGTTTAGCTTGACGGCCTTTTGGGCTGCTTTGTAGGCAGAGGTTGGCTTTTTATCTAATAAATAGAGCCAGGCTAGGCAAGTCCAGGCGGGGCTGCTTTTGGGCGCGCGATCGCACACATCCTTAAACGTGGGAATCAGGCTGGCGGGATCTTCGCCATTCTTATAGCGCTCAATGCCCTCATCAAACAATGCGTCAACTGTTAGCTCCGACATAATTAACCTGCGATATTAACCTGCGTTGTGCTGTCTTAGTGTTGGATTCTTGGGGTTGGGTGTTATGGGGCGATCGCCCTTCTCTCTCATCTCGCCATCCTAGGAGATAGACTGAGGGTCACGCTAGAACAACGGCCATGTAGAACGTCGCTATATCCCCATCGCGTTTATTGCGGCAGCTTGAGGGATAGCAGCAGTGGCGAAGCGTTCTATCATGCTACTTGCACTCGCCAAAGCCTATTGAAGAACAACTAACAAGCATCCCAATAGGGTGACGGCTGTAGACTTTGCGCTCTTCGCACCTGCGCCTGCATTAGCCCGCCCCTCAGTCTATTTTGAACGCGGCGCATCGTCTATCCGCCGCCCGCCTGCAAAAGAGCGGGGCATGGTTCTAGCGTTCATCTCCAAGCATTCCCAAAGAATTGTACCAATTCTGAGGAGTCACTTCACCTGAATCTCTCCCTAAGAGCGCGAAATGCCCCAACGCAACTAAAAACCCATGTCAAGATTTTAGTGCTTGACACGGGCTTAACAAGTGCTGGGTGGCGCTGGCATACAAAGCTCAGCTAGCGTCCCAAAAGAGATTTAGGAAATCAGACCCTAAGATGAGAAGGATTTGCCGCAGCCGCAGGTTTGTGCAGCATTGGGATTGGTGAACTGAAAGCCGCCGCCGATCATTGAGTCACTGTAATCGAGCACAAGGCCATACAGGTAAAGCATGCTTTTTGGATCGCACACAACCTGAAACCCATCGTAGTCATACACCTCATCATTGGGGCGAATGTTGGAGGGGTTTTCGAAATCCATCGTGTAGGACATGCCAGAACACCCACCCTGGCGCACGCCTACCCGCAGGCAGATGGCACTTCCGCCTTGCTTCTCTTTTAAGAATAAAACTTGCTTAACTGCGTTATCTGTAATGAGAATACCGCTTTGTTGAGCGGGTGCTGCTTGTGTCTGTGTCATGGGTTTGCTGCTCCTTAACCTGTACTCAGTCTAAACGCTCTGTCCCTTTAGTTGTGTCAAGGGTGCCAGTTTTCTCAACTCAATTGCTGCAACGCTAAAGTAAAATCGCTCTAGTTTATCGAATAGTGCCCTGCTTTAATTCAACCCAAATTCAGAGAGCACCTGTTTAACGGGGTGGACGTGTGGCCTTGATTTAGCGGTATCCCAAGGTATTTGGATAAGACTGGATTCCTTGTATCGTTTGCCGTTGAGGCTGCGCTAGAACGTGCAAATGTTGGAAGTTTAGGAAGTTTAGTCGGACACTTTAATATTGGGGACTTTCAAGAAGTTTAGTAAACCTCGATCTTCATACAATGCCGTTGCTGCAACAATTCTCATTGTGAATGATCACCATTGAGAAAAGCCCACCATAATAGAGGGGTCGCATCAGAGCCAGTCCACCGGGAACTACCCACTGAGGCCAACGTTCAACCTGTAGCCTCTAAGCCAAAGCTACTGACCCGATTACGTTTGGGCGCTCAAAGTTCAAGTGCAGGGTTCTAAAACAGCGTCCCTAGAATGGGGTTCTAAACTGTAGGTACTACTCTAGGTGCTGTAGTTTAGGTACTGTAGTTTTGGAAGCTTTGGAATCGCGACTCTGACTCCGGTGTACCGACAGGCTTGCTCACGATTCTCTTGTTTTGCTTATGTCTAGCCTTACTCCCTCCACGCGCCGTCGCCTTCAGCAATTGCCTCAATTGCCCAACGTATGGGAGGGCGATCGCCGGATGCTGGCCGATCGCTCGCTTGTGGTGTCAATTCAAGCAGACGCGGCGGCCCATCATGAAGACTGCATTTTGTGGATTGATGGCGTCGATGAAACCATCCGAGCGATGGATGTGGTGCCGAGTGATGTGGGTCAAGAAGCGGTTGTTCGCACGCTGCTGCGGGCGATGGAGTCCCCCAGTGCGCCCCAAACGATTCCGGCGCGGCCTCAAAAAATTGTGGTGAGCGATCGCGAGCTGCAATTCTTCTTGCGCGGGGTGTTGCAAGATCTGGATATCACGATTGCCTATGCAGCAGACCTGCCCCTGCTCAACGAGGTTTATCATAGCCTGCAGGAGTTTGTAGGGCGACAGCCTCCTAGCCTGCCTGCTGATCAAGCCGATGCGCTCCGGGCGATCGCCTTTGACCTCTGGCACGATGCGCCGTGGGACGTGCTAGACGAAGAAAAAATTATTCAGATTGATCTGACCCGTGCCGATGACGCTGAAAACCTCGGCAGTGAAACCTTCTATGTCTCAGTTATGGGCATGCTGGGCATGGAGTTTGGCTTTTTGCTGTATCGGTCGATGGAGTCGCTGAAGGCATTTCGGCTCGAACTATTGGCCGCAGAGCAGTCACCAGAGCAGATTGAGCAAACGTTCTTGCAGCAGGATTGTTTCTTCCTCACCTTTGATCAAGAGTTGGTGCAGTCAAACGGGGAAGCAAGCCCCGAGCATGACCCGCTGGGCGTCACCCTGGGCTCTTTGAACCCACTTGAGGGAATGCGAGCCAACCTTGATGAAGCGGAAGCCGCCACTGTGGCAGCGGCGCTGATGGCGCTGCATCAGTTTTTTGAGCAGCATCTCGAGTCATTAGACAGCCACCATTTTCCCGTGATGCGCGATCGCTACACCATTCCTCATCTCACCAATTCTGACGAGGGGCTCTCAGTTGTAGTAGCGACTCGCCCCGACCTCGCAGCCGAACTTGCTGCCATCGTTGACGAGACTCCCGACGACCTGCTCGAAGCTCTAGAGCCAAACCTCATTCCAGTTTTGCGGGATGACTTGATTCCCAAAAAATCCTTTTACAGCTTGGGCGCAATTCCGATGGATTTGCTAGATTCTCTGCGGGCCGAAGTGGCGGTGCATCAGCCCACTGACCAAGCCTTACCCAAAAAGCTGGAGTGGTTCCCTGTGGTGATGATTCAAACCTCACGCCCTAAGGCCAAAGCGCTAATCGACAGCCTGCGCTCAGCCGGAGGGGTAGACGCCATTCTGTTTAACCCAGGAGAAGATACCTTCGCGGGAATGTGCTACGACCTCGGCATTTTTAGAACTGGGGATGGTGACTTGCACCTATTTGGCGAGTTCATTGAAGATGACCCCGTGCATGTTGAAGCGCGCAAAAAGTGGGATCAGCGCTGCAAAAAGACGAAGGGCATTTGCGGATTGGTGATTGCCAAGGGTGTCACGGGCAAAGCGCAGGGCAACCCAAAGCTGGATGACTTTTTGGCGCTGTATGAGGTGCGATCGCTCTCTGCCCACGAGATCGGGCTAGGAGCGCTAGAGCTGGTCAAGTTCAACGATACCTAAAATTTCAACAACACCTAAACCACAGCCCAGTCCAATGAACGCGTCCAATGGGCGCATTCATTGGGTTAAGCCATAGCACAAAACCGAACCTCTGAAGAACTGTAACAGTTCCTGAACATTCCGCTATATCAACATTTCAGAGTGATACGATTCCAAAAAATGTTCAGGAACATATCCATGACAGAGACACTTACTGGACAAACTCCTAAATTCGGCGGCAGCACTGGCGGGCTGCTCACCAAAGCCGAAACCGAAGAAAAATATGCCATCACCTGGACCAGCTCTAAAGAGCAGGTTTTTGAAATGCCAACCGGTGGGGCTGCCGTGATGAACGAGGGCGAAAACCTTCTGTATCTGGCGCGCAAAGAGCAGTGTCTTGCCCTCGGAGCACAGTTTCGCACCAAGTTTAAGCCCAGAATTGAAGACTATAAGATCTACCGAATTCTGCCCAGCGGCGAGACGACCTATCTGCATCCTGCAGATGGGGTCTTCCCTGAGAAGGTAAATCAGGGTCGCGAAAAGGTGGGAGCCGTGCCACGCAATATTGGCAGCAATCCCAATCCCATCGACGTCAAGTTCAGCGGCAAACAAACCTACGATCCCTAGATTACAGCGGGTGTCCGTGGGCGCATGTTGGCTCAGCCTTCGCGCCTGCGGCAGCTGTTGTGACAATGGCTGTTGTGATGATGGCTGTTGTGACGATAGTTGTTGTGGCGATGGCTGTTGTGACGATGACGCAAACAGTCATTTCTCCTTGCTGTATGGTTTACAACCGGGGTAGGCTAACGCCTGCCCCGTTTTGTTGGGTCAGCAAAGATTGAGTGTTAATCCTAGGATGACGTTAATTCTGATGACATTAAGACATTAATTTTATGGTGGGATAGCACGCTCCGAGAGCACGCGTCATCCCAACATCTGTAACCCTAATTTTGAAAAATGGGACTTCAGCCCAGCCGTTGAGACAGCAGGTTAAACGCGCCGCGCCGCTGTGCTCGATTCTATTTCACCTAATTGTCTTAAGCTAGATGGCAAGCGCTATAACTGGTCTATGGCATTTCCCGAATTCGAGCAATTTTGTCAGTTGGCGACCCAGGGCAACTTCGTCCCGGTGTATCAGGAGTGGGTGGCTGACTTAGATACGCCGGTTTCGGCGTGGTACAAGGTGTGTGCCGGGCAGCCCTATAGCTTTTTGTTGGAGTCGGTAGAAGGGGGCGATCGCCTAGGACGGTATAGCTTTGTGGGCTGCGATCCGGTGTGGGTGCTAGAGGCGCGGGGCGATGGCACTACTCAAACCCACCGCGATGGCTCGCATCAGGTGTTTGAGGGCGATCCGTTTATCACCCTAAGCGACTGCCTGAGCCCCTACCGCCCGGTGACGCTGCCGCAGTTGCCGCCGGGGATTGGCGGCCTGTTTGGGTTTTGGGGCTATGAGCTCATCCATTGGATTGAGCCACGGGTGCCCGTGTTTGCGGCAGGCGAAGCTGACACCCCCGACGGGCTGTGGATGCAGATTGACCACATGCTGGTGTTTGACCAGGTGCAGCGCAAAATCTGGGCGATCGCCTATGCGGATTTGCGCGACCCAGCGGTGGCCCTGCAAGCGGCCTATGACCAAGCGTGCGATCGCGTGCGTCAGATGGTCGCCAAGCTGCGGCTGCCGCTATCGGGTCGCGACACCATTTTGGAATGGGTGTCACCCGGAGCACAGGGGGCCGTAGCAGAACCCCTGCCCTACACCAGCAGCGTCACGCCAGAGCAGTTTTGCGCCAACGTGGTGAAAGCAAAAGATTACATCCGCGCAGGCGATATTTTTCAAGTGGTGATTTCGCAGCGGCTGTCTACGCCCTATCGGGGCGATCCGTTCTCGCTCTACCGCTCGCTGCGGCTAATCAATCCCTCTCCTTACATGGCATATTTCCACTTTGGCGATTGGCAGATCATTGGGTCTAGTCCTGAAGTGATGGTGAAGGCCGACAACGACCCGAGCTACGACCCCAACCAGGCTCCCGACAGCGACGCTGCGCCCAGCCCCAAAATTGCCACGCTGCGCCCCATCGCGGGCACGCGCCCCCGAGGCAAAACGGTGGCCGAAGACAATGCCCTGGCTGAAGACCTGATGCAAGACCCCAAAGAGGTGGCCGAGCATGTGATGCTGGTGGATCTGGGGCGCAATGATTTGGGGCGCGTCTGCCAGAGCGGCACCGTTTCAGTGGATGAGCTGATGGTGATTGAGCGCTACTCCCATGTGATGCACATTGTCAGTAATGTAGTGGGCAAGCTGGCGCCGGGAAAAACCGCCTGGGAACTGCTGAAGGCGACTTTTCCGGCGGGCACCGTCAGCGGCGCTCCCAAAATCCGCGCGATGGAAATTATTCACGAGCTAGAAGGTCACCGTCGGGGTGTGTATTCGGGTGCCTATGGCTATTACGATTTTGAAGGCCAGCTGAATACGGCGATCGCCATTCGGACAATGATTGTGCAGGCCAACCCCAGCGGGGGGGCTACCGTTAGCGTTCAGGCTGGCGCTGGCTTAGTGGCCGACTCCATTCCTGAAGCAGAGTATCAGGAAACGCTCAACAAAGCCAAAGGTATGCTCGAAGCCATTCGCTGTCTCAAGGCCGATGCGCCCTCGCCCTCGCCCTCCACTCCTTAACTCCCCCCTAAACACTCCCCTTAAACATCCCTTGGATCGCTATAAATTTCATCATGAATCAGTGCCTCTTTCCCACTATGGGCTGCTGGCAGCGGTGCTGCTGGTAGGGGCGGTGCTGCGCTTTTGGCAGATCGACCTAAAACCGCTGTGGCGAGACGAAGTCATCACCGCCATCTTTGGGCTAGGTCGCCGCTATAGCGAGGTGGCCACGGCACAGTTTATAGATGTGGCGGCGGTGCAGAGCTGGTTTGCGCTGCAGCCCGGCGTCAGCTGTGCCGAGATTAGCCAGCAGGTTGCGACTGATTCGGTACATCCACCGCTGTTTTTTTGTGTGCTCTACCGTTGGCTGAGCTGGCTGCCGATCTCCGCTGATGGCTTGGCTGGGGCGTTGCGATCGCTCCCGGCCTGGTGTGGGGTCGGGGCGATCGCCGCGCTGTATACCATCAACCGACTGGCCTTTTCGGCACGGGCAGGGCTCATGGCCGCCGCGCTCATGGCCCTGTCGCCCTTTGCAGTCTATCTCTCGCAAGAGGCGCGCCACTACACCCTGCCCATGTTGCTCATTACCCTGGGGCTGGTGGCGCTGCTGTTAATGCAGCAGGATGTGATGCGGCAGCAGTTTCGGGCTTGGGTCTGGTTTGGCTGGATTGGGGTCAACCTGCTCGGACTCTACGTCCACTATTTTGTGGCGCTGGCGGTGGTGGCGCAGGTAGCGGCGCTGGTGGGCTGGATGCTCTGGCACCGCATGGGCACACGGGTGGGCTGGGGGGCGATCGCCCTTTCCACCCTCGCCATTATTCTGGGCTATCTGCCGTGGATTCCCACCCTGCTAAACCATCAGAGCCGTTCTGAAACCGACTGGCTGGCACTGGCCCCCGGCCTTGGCGGGGTCGTTAACCCCCTGGCTCAGGGGCTGGTGAGCTGGGTGGTGATGATCATCATGCTCCCGGTAGAAGAACAGCCGCTGGCGATCGCCATTCCGTTGGCAATCGTGATGCTGGGCGTAGCGGGCTGGGTCTTTTGGCAAGCCTTGCGGGGGCTGCGCTACCTGTGGCACCTCTCCCCGGAGCATCCACCCTTGCTGCTGCTGCTGGGCTTTACCGGCATGGTGCTGCTGCAATACCTGATCGTGATTTATGGACTGGGGCGGGATATTACGCTGGCACCCCGCTATACCTTTGTGTACTATCCTGGCTTGTGTGCCCTGTTAGCCGTGGCCCTGACCCATGTGCCGCCGCGCAAACGCCGCCGCACTCGCTTTTCTACTAAGCTGCGCCTGGCGTCACCGTTGGATCTGACCGTGACCTTTGGGCAGGTGGTGCAAGCCGTGGTGCTACTGGTGAGCTTATTTAGCACGGTGCTGGTGATTCACGGCTACGGTTTTCACAAAAGTTTCAATCCCCGGCTGCTGGCCCAAGCAATGGCTGAAGGAACTGACCAGCCCGTGGCGATCGCCGTCAGCACTCGGTCGCCTCAAGATACGGCTTTGGGGCTGAGCGTGGGCCTAGAGCTTGCTCAGCTAGAGCCTGGGGTGCAGGGGGCGATCGCCTTTCTCCCCCGCACTGAGGGATACGATCAGCTGTGGCAAGACCTCCAGGCGGTTCCACTGCCTTATGCTCCGCCCTTTGACCTATGGCTAATGGCTAATCCTGACGTGACCGAATCGGCCACGCCCGCCACAGTACAGGTGCAGACTGCAAACTCACCGACGCCCGTCACCTGCATCCAGTCCGCGACCCTACCACTCCCCACCTTCAACGTCGCCTATCCCCGCTATAGCTGCGGTCGATAGAGGCCATGGCGGCGTTGGCATGACCGCTAGGGAGTTAGATACGATGGCAATGCTGACTCTAGGTGCCGTCTCCTCGTGCTAAAGCGACTCGCCTCCCTGCGTTATTTATTTCGATATCCCATGCCGATGACGCGTCGGTCTTGGTTTCGGTTTGCGCTGCAAACGCGAGGCTCGGTGATTCCCGCCATCTGGCCTCGGACTCTGGTGTGTGGGGTGTTGGCAGAACTAATCGCCGTGATGTTTGCGCTGGGGCTACCCGTCCACATGCCGGGGTTGGTGACAATTATTCCCAATGTGGTGCTCGGGCTGATTTTGGTATTTCGCACCAACACCGCCTATGAGCGCTATTGGGAAGGGCGCAAACTGTGGGGCCATTTAGTGAACACAGCGCGCAGTTTGGCGCGGCAGATTTGGGTGACGGTGCAGGAACAGGAACCGGGCGATCGCCCCACTAAAATTGCGCTGCTGCACTTGATTGTGGCCTTTGCCATCGCCACTAAAGTGGGGCTGCGGCAAGAGCCCATCAACCCCGACGAACTAACGCCGCTGCTGTTGGCTGAGCAACTAGACGAGTTGACCCAAACCAACCACCCCGCCCTCAAAATCGCCGTTTGGCTTGGGGATGGATTGCAGCGGGGGCTGCAACGCCACCAAATTCATCCCTACCAAGCTCAGGCCATGCAAACCCTCATCAACGACTTAACGGATGCTCTCGGGGGCTGCGAGCGCATTCTCAAAACGCCGATTCCGATGGCCTATGCGATTCACCTTAAGCAACTGCTGCTGATCTATTGCCTAACGCTGCCGTTTCAGGTAGTGCAAGACTTGGGGTTTTGGACTGGGCCTGTGGTGACGCTGGTGAGCTTTACGCTGTTTGGCATTGAAGAAATTGGCATTGAAATTGAAAACCCCTTTGGGCGCGACCCCAACGACCTGCCCCTCGACGCCATTTGCCAAACCATGCTGGTCAATATCGAAGATTTGATCGCCATGACTCCCACCTGCGATCGCACCGCATAGCACTATTCCGCCTGCGTGAACGCCAGTTCGGGTTAAGACGGGCTTTGGGGCACTCCAAAACCCTTGAGGTAAACCCAAACTCAGGTTGCGTGATTGTTCAGTAGCCCGCGAGTTTGCCCCGGCGTTTGGTGACGCCCTCAGCCACACGAAACAGCAGCAGCCCCAGGGACAGGTAAACCGCTCCATTCGCCAGCGCTATCAGCAGCGGCACCAGACCCAGCGACGCGCCCCGCGCCATCACCTCGCGCAATAATCCGGCACCGGGCGTCATCGGCAGCAGCCCTGCCAAAATCCGAATGGGCGTGGGCAAAGTCTCTGTGGGAACGGACAGCAAAAACAGCAGGCCAAACTGCAAAATGCCCAGCAATTGCTGCACTTGCTTGAGCAGCAGCGACATCGCCGCGACGGCAAAGGCTAGCCCATAGGCCCCCAGTAGCACCGTGGCAAAGGGCAGCAGAAAGACAGGCTGAAACGAGAGGCGAGTGCCCGTCAAATTCACAATAATCACCAGAATGGTGCCCAACAGGGTGAGCTGAATGCTGAGGCTGGCGATCGCCCGCGTCAAAAACACCTGCGTCGAGGGATAGGGCGACAGAAACAGTTGCTCTAGCGTTCCGGTTTGCGCTTCGCGCTGAATGCCCCCGGCGATGTCGCTCATGATAAACAGCGACAGCGTCCACAGCAAATAGCCGACGATGATGGTTTCAAGGCGATCGCCCTCGGGGTTACCCGTGCCCGCAATGTAGTTGGCGCTCAAAAACAAACCGTAGAACACCACCGTAGTGATGAGAATGCCGGCGATCGCCTCAGATGCATAGCGCAAAAGCTGAATCCAACTTCGGCGCAATTCGGCAAAAAATAATTCCATGCTGGGCCAGGGTGAGGATTGAGACGGTGAAAATTGAGACAATGCAGCCGAAGCCAACTCCCTAAATCATCACACATAGAAACCTGACGCCGCAGGAACTGCCCATCCGGTGACTGCTAACCGAGCCGCATAGACAGGCCTGACGCACTTCGTGCAGCGTCCTAGGAATCTTGGACGATTTTAGAAAGGCTTAGCCTCCCTAAAATCGTCCAATTGCGTCAGTCCTAATAGATTGATCACTACACCAGGAATAGCTATACCGGGAATAGCTATACCGGGAACAGCCACACCCACACCGGCAGCATCGCCAGCAACACCACCGAGCCGATCGCCAGCGCTGTGACGGTGAGATCGCGATCTAAGTTATAGGCTTCACCAATCACCAGCGTGGCAAAGGCAGGCGGCATCGCCATTTGCAGCACCAGCGCCAACCGGGGTGCCCCCGACAGACCCGCCGCCGTGAGCAACAGCCCTAGCACCAGCGGCACCAGCACCATCTTAAAACTGAGGCTAATGCAGGCCAGTCGGGTATGTTGCCATGAGCGCAGCTGGCTGAGCCGCATCCCAATCAGCACCAGCGACAGCGCCACACTGCCCCATGCCCCCGCCTGGAGCGCCGTTTCCACACTCGCTGAAAAGCTGATCGGGCGCAGCACCAGCCCCACCCCAAAACTCCACAGTGCTGGGTTGATCAAAATTGCCAACAGCGGCTGACGCAACTGCGGTGACGCCTGCCCCATCCGGCTCGCCAGCAGCACCCCGACGCCATACGCGCCAATCATCGTGCCGCCCATATCGTAAAACAGCGCCCAGCCAAAGTGCTGCACCCCCACCAGCGCTAGCGTCACGGGATACCCCAAGTAGCCGGTGTTCCCCACCATTGACGCCAGCAAAAAGCTGCCCTGGGTGGCGGACTGGTGCAGCCGGGTGGCAGATGGCGGAGCGACAGAACCCGATGAGTGACGGGGACGACGCATTCCGGTGGTTTCCCAACTGATCCATAACCCTGCCAGCAGCGCCCCCACAGCGATCGCACCCCAGGCGATCGCCGGAGCGGCCCATACTGGCCCCGACAAATCCACACCGCGCAAAAACCCAATCACGCTGATGGGCACCCCAATCCAAAACAAAAACTTGCCGAGCCCGTTGCACCAGCGCTGAGGCAGCCGATGCCCCAGCACCAAGCCCAAAAGCACCCACCCCACCAAGGGAATGTAAAGCAGCACCAGTCGAGAGGCGAGTTGGGTCATTGCACGGCCTCTGGAGCACTGGAATCGCTGGAGCTGGACTTGACCGTGTTGGACTCAAGAGAACGGGCATCAATCGGCATGGGATTGACTGCATTCACCAAGGACAACAGCGGGCCGTTCTGCTCTTGTCCCGTAATGGCGAGGTCGCTGTGGCACAGCACAATTCGTCGGGGTACAGGAGAACCCTGATCCGGGGCCATGGCTCCGGTTTCATGCAGCCCATCAACCCGATAGAGCAAATCCCCCAGTTGCCGCCCTAGGCGCTGCTGGTCAAACTGCATAGCATCTGCCGCCGCCCAGCGCTGACCCCTATGCGATCGCCAAAAGAGCGGTGCCCCAAACAGGGTGCTGCCGCCCGTGAGCCACAGGGCTGAGCCTGCATCCAGCCAAAACTGCCAGGGATGGACGCAGCGATTGGCGCGATATTGATAGAGCGTGGCCAGCGTCACTGCCGGACGAGGACGGAGCGATCGCACGGGGTAGGGATCAGCCGTAATTGTGCCGCTGCGCAAGAGCTGGATAAAATTACCCACGCTCGTCGACTTTTCGGGGACGGTGCCTTCCACTGGTTTATCGGCCAGTTTGTCAGCCGATTTATCAGCATGAGAGCCAAGAGTGGCGTCAGCTTGGCGTAGGCGACTGTCGACCTCCCAGTAGTGCTGGGCGGTTTCCATCAGCTCGCGGAGGGCTGTGAGCTGGTCGTAGGGCAAATGGCTACCGCCTGAGAAAAAGGACTGAATGGCTCGGTCAAGCAAATTGACCGGGCTGGGGATGAGACGCTGCCGCTGCTGCTCCACTTGGGCATCAATCCACAGACGGATGCGGTCATAGGCCTGGGCAGGCTGGTAGCCTAGCCGATCCCACCGAGGAAAGGCGCTGGTTTCGAGCAGCTTGGGATGGGTGGGATCGGGCACAAAGCAGTGATCGACCAGCAGCCCTGCCCGAACCGGATCGAGCACAGGGTCGGGTGCAGCATCGAGCGAGGCACCAGCCTTTGGCACGGTAGGGGTCTGGCTGAGCACCACCAGCATCTCGGCGATCGCCTCGGGTGACAGCAGTCGCCCCAGGCCGGGATAGACCAGCGCCAGCAGGGTCAGGAGCGATCGCACCTTGGGATACCCATTGAGCGGCTGCTGATCGTTGAGGGCATCAACGGCGATCCCCTTGCCCGTGAGGATGGCGCGTAGGGTGTAGCGGGCGATCGCATCCACCCCTGGCCCAATAATGGCAATATCCTGCGGAGACACCTCGTGCCGCTCGACCGCCACCGCAATCACATCTGCGGTGTAGCGCAGCAAATCTGCCCGAGAGACGGTTTCAATCGCCTGCATCTCTGGTGGCAGCGCAGGCATCAGCATGGGCTCGCGCACCCAATGCACCAGAGGCTCTGCCCATGTTGCCCCTAGAGATGCTGTGGGGGGATCAAGGCGCAGGTGTTGACAGCGATCGCCCACCTGCTGCAACGCGTAGGGATCAGCCCCTAGGCCCCAGCGAATGGCCCCCTCAGGGTTATAGGTAAAAGCGCTGGGAAGTCCCCGATCTAACAGCAGCGAAAACAGATCCTGGGCGATCGCCGGATACTCATCCACATCGTCAGCAAATAGGGCTTGGTAGCGATCGCCCAGGATCTGTTGATACGCGGGGTGCGGCAGCAGATAGCGCCAATACAGCTCCGTCACCAGCCCATAGGTGAGCAACCCTCGATCCAAACACCAGCGCCGCCAGCGCTGCAACGCATCCCCCATGTGCTGCCACAAATCCGGCACATCGTCCGGGCTGCCAAACCCCTCTTGCAGCATCGTGGGGATATCTTCGATAGGCGTGCCGCTGGCTCCGGCTAGCTGCATCATGTCCAGCATGCGCCGCACCAAAAAATAGTCCGATACACCCGCTAGCGCCAGCGTGCCGTCCTCAATCGCCGGTTGCCACAGACGCGTCGCCAGTTCTTGCTCTGTTTCAGGTCGCAGCCGCAGGGGAAACTGGGCCTGCAGACCCAGTTCCTGCACGAGCAACGGAAAAAACAGCACCACCTCATCTTGAAAAAAGCCCAGCGGCGTGGCCGATACCACAGGATAGCCACCATAGTCCGACGCGGCCAGCCGCTCCATCAGAGCAATGCGGTTGTCACCATTGGCGGCCATCAGCAAACTGGGCTGCATAGCGGCTGTAGGGCACGCCATCTGCCCCAACTGCTGCATTAGGCGCATCGTTTTGCCGCTGCGCGCGGCCCCCACAATCCACCAGGCATCGGGCTGGGTGTGGGGCCTAGAATCGGCATGAATAGAATCGGTTGAATGGCTGCGTGCCAAAGGGTCTCCGGTTGAATTTGGTAGGATACAACGTACTCCTAAAATAACGGGTTGCGCTTGTCTTTGCTGTAAGGCTAAATGCCAAGGCACCCGCCGCCTAACGAAATCCACCGTTTGGGGCCATTTCTCAAAACGAATATCCCTGCATTGGCAAATAGCTGTTTATCCCTACGGTATGACTGCTGGGAAACCTGGGATTTTCTTTAGCAGCCATTACTAGCGCCTTGGTTTAACGTCTTGGTTTAACGCCTGTTTTAACACTCTGTTGGCGATCGCCCTCCTCAACCTATGACCAACCCCATTTTTTCAACCCTCAGGGGCGCATTTCGCAGCGCTAGCCAATGGTTTCAGGGCACCCCAGAACGCGCCCTCGACGACGCCTATGAAGCCGCCATGCGAATCAAAGTCATCGAAGACAACTACTTTGGTGGCGGGCGCATCACGGCTGATTATGGCACCTATGGCAGCAGCACCCACGCTTACTTTCAGGCAGAGTTGCGGAAACACCTGAACACAGCCCGCACGCGACTAGCGGTGTTTCAAACCAGTAACACGGTGCTGCGGGCCACCCCCCGATCGGTGACAGAAGTGGCGCTAGAGTCCTCCACAGACGAAACCTACGATGTCAACATCATCGACAAGCCCGCGCTAATTTTTCGCAAGTTGACTGCCATCGACGAGGTGCTTGCCCGCTACGGCGCATCGTCCCGATCGCCCTCCTCTGGCGTGGTGGTGGTGCCTGGGGCAACCAAACCAGACGCCAACGCCACTCGCAAGCCGGGCAATGCTCTTCGAGGTGGCAAAGCCGAACGCCCCACTACCCCGCAGTCCATCAGCAAATTCCGTCCCGATGACGCCATGGACGGCATCGAATCCTTTGCCGATCGCACGGGCGTTTTGCCTCGCTCCATCCTACGCACCGCAGAACGCATCAAGCGGGATCTTGATCCCAGCTCTGAGCAAGAGGTGATGGATAACTACCGCATGTCGCGGGCGAGAACCTCTATCGCCCTGCGGTTAGTGCTGCTGCTCATTATTCTGCCGCTGCTGACCCAGCAAGTCGCCAAAAGCTTTGTCGTTGGCCCGGTGGTTGATCGCATTCGCACTCAGGAACGGGTGGGCGCGTTTTTGAACATGGATATGGAGCAGGAAGCCTTTCAAGAGCTGCGGCGGTTTGAGGAAATTTCGCGATTTGAACAGCTGATTGGCAAAACCCCCCGCCTCTCAGAACCCGAGATGCAGGAGCAGTTTCAAGAAAAGGTGCTAGAAATTCGTGAGGTGTATCACCAGCGCAGCAATGACGCGGTGAAGAACGTCTTTGCCGATCTGATGGCGATGGGGATGTTTGGGATCGTGCTAGCCGCCAGCCGACGCGAAGTAGAGGTGCTGAAATCCTTTATTGACGAGGTGGTCTATGGCCTCAGCGACAGCGCCAAAGCGTTTGTGATCATTCTATTCACCGACATTTTTGTGGGATTCCACTCGCCGCACGGCTGGGAGGTGCTGCTAGAGGGCATTTCTCAGCATTTTGGGCTTGCCGCAGACCGGGAATTTATCTTTCTGTTTATTGCGACCTTTCCGGTGATTCTGGATACGATTTTTAAGTATTGGATTTTCCGCTATCTCAATCGCATTTCGCCGTCGGCGGTTGCCACCTATCGCAATATGAACGAGTGATCCCCACTGTTCAGGTGAATATTTAGGCGGGCGAGCATTTAAGCAGGCGAATATTTAAGCGGGCGAATGGTTCAGTGGGCTGATGGTTCAGCGGATGAAAGGTTCAGCGGGCTAGACCGCGAGGTCACTCCGCGCTATTGCCCAGCCAAACAGTCGCGGACGCGCCCCAGCAGCAAGCGCGCCTGATCAAAGGTGATGCGCTCTAAAGCAGCCTCGTAGGGTAGCCAAGCGTGATCCCGAATTTCTGCCGCTTGGGGAATCACATCGGGCGATCGCACCTCTGCCACAAAATACGTCACCGATTTCTCCACTCGCTTGCCGCCGTTCCGAAACCCATAGCGTTCTGTAAACGAGGGCGTCTCGGGAATCAGCTGATACTCGCGAATACCCGTTTCTTCTTCAAACTCGCGGCATGCAGTGGCGATCGCCGTCTCTCCTGGGTCGGCATGGCCCTTAGGAAAGCCCCAGTGCCCCGCATGATGCTGAATCAACAAAATGCGATCGCCCTCAAGATGCCGCCAAATCGGCACAATGCCAAACGCCTCATCTTTGACTACCTCTGCCATATCCATCGATCCTTCCACCACGAACGCGGTGCCCAACAAGATGTAGGCACAATTCTAACCAACTAGACCCTGGCTCACCCATCCAGAACTGATGCTGTCGAGGATGAGTTGCACGAGCGATGGTTTGCGGGCTGCGCCAGGAACCCTCAAAAATCCCCATACAACTCAAAAATCCCCGTACAGCTACATAACCTGAGTTCGGGATAAGCTCAAACCCTTTTAACTCGAACTAATGTTACATACAACTCATGCAGACAGATAACAGGGTGGACTACCAACCTGCGATCGCCGTTGGAGCGAAACGCGCCAGCGCATCCCCTTCGAAAACAGCCAAATCATATACGCTATTGAATAGACACTCTCAAATTTCGTGTCTTCCCGTTTACAATGACCACAACCCAATCCAACCCACCGCCGCCGGGCTTTTATCCTGCTGCCACGCTAGAGCGGGCCGAACGCGCTGCCCGATGCGCACCGTTTTGCCAACCGCTCTACGAAACCATGCGCTGGGAAGGCGTGGCGCTGATGGCAGTGGTGGGCAGTGCAGGCACTCAAAACCAATACACCCGGCGCACCCTGAGCGAATTTGCGGTTGAGCGCGAGCTCCTCTGGCTGATTCAGGTGGGAATGCTGCGGCGCGAGGTGGATGGTCAGGGGTTAACCGACAGCTTTCGGCTCACGCCCCTCGGTCGGCAACTGCTCGATCGCTGGCAGCGTCGCCCTGTTCTAGCGGCAACCTGGGGCGATCGCCTGCTCAACTGGCTAGCCCAGTGGAGACATCGCCTAAGCTGGCTAAAATAGGTACATTCCAAGTCTTGTCTTTCCTGCATCATTGCCTCACGCAACCGTTCTCCTGTTGATCCACTCACGCCCGCTTGCTCACCGCCCCCTCGGAGGAAATGGATGAAAGCCATCATGGTTGTCGGGACGACCTCCCACGCCGGAAAATCGCTTCTGACCGCAGCAATTTGTCGGATTTTGAACCGCCAAGGATGGAAGGTTTCGCCGTTTAAGGGACAAAACATGGCCAACAATGCCTATGTCACCGCCAACGGGGGCGAGATCGGTCACGCCCAAGCTGTTCAGGCGTGGGCTGCAGGCATTGCCCCCCGCATCGAGATGAACCCCATCCTCCTCAAGCCCCAAGGCGACATGACCTCGCAAGTGGTGCTCAAAGGGCGACCCATCGGCAAAATTAGCGCAGTAGACTACTACGAGCAATTTTTTGAGACCGGCTGGCAAGCCATCGAAGAATCTCTGAGCCGCCTAGGCGATGAATTTGACATCATCGTCTGCGAGGGTGCAGGCAGTCCGGTAGAAGTCAACATCAAACATCGCGATCTAACCAATATGCGGGTGGCGAAACACCTCAATGCTCCTACGCTGTTGGTGGTGGATATAGATCGGGGCGGTGCCTTTGCTCAGATTATTGGCACCTTAGAGTTGCTAGAGCCCGATGAGCGCGCGCTGATCAAGGGCATTATCATCAATAAATTTCGAGGCCAGCGATCGCTTCTGCAACCCGGCGTCGAGTGGTTAGAAAAGCGAACCGGCATCCCGGTCATTGGCGTCATCCCATGGATTGATTCACCCTTCCCTGCAGAGGATTCTTTGTCTCTCCTCGAGCGCCCTACTGTCAACACCCACACCGACCTTACCATTGCCGTTATTCGCCTGCCGCGCATTTCAAACTTCACCGATTTTGACCCGCTCGAAGCAGAACCCAGCGTCAACCTACGCTATGTGGGCCTAAAAGACACCTTGGGCTACCCCGACGCGGTGATTTTGCCCGGCTCCAAAACCACCATTGCCGACTTGGTCATGCTGCAAAAAACCGGCATGGCTGAAGCCATTCAGAACTACGCCATGGCAGGCGGCACCGTCATGGGCATCTGCGGGGGCTATCAAATGATGGGTAAAATGCTCGCGGATCCCGAAGGATTAGAGGGACACGAAGGACGCTACAAAGGGCTGGGGCTGATTCCCCTGAAGTCCGTGATTACCGGGCAAAAAATCACGCGCCAACGGCAGGCCTCCTCCAACTTTCCCCAGTCAGGGCTTCCCATCAGCGGCTACGAAATTCACCAGGGACGCAGCCACCTAGCCGAAGATGAAGCCGCAGAAGGGGTGACCTTCCACCCGATGTATGATGATCGCAACTTAGGCGTGGTGGATTCGACCCAAGCCCTTTGGGGTACCTATCTGCACGGCGTATTTGACAATGGCGCGTGGCGACGCTCTTGGCTAAACCGATTGCGCCAACAGCGGGGTCTAAAATCACTGCCCACCGGGGTTGCTAACTACCGAGAGCAGCGCGAGGTAATGCTCAACAACTTGGCAGACATTGTGGAAGCCTACCTAGACCTATCAACCGTGATGCAGCACCTTGATGCGGCCTCTTGAGCTAGCCGTCGCGCTATGGCAACGATCAGTCTGATCCGACGGCTTAACCCAGTTGAGGGTACCCAGTCTGAATCTCCAATACCGTTCTGCCCGCACCTTGGGCAGAACGGTATTTAACCTGAGTTCGGGATAAGCTCAAACCCTTAATGTGCTGTGCGCGACGCGCACAGCACATTAAGGGTTTTGGGGCATCGCGCGTCGCGCGATGCCCCAAAACCCTCTTAACCTGAACTGACGTTATTTAGCGTTTGCCAGACTGATTCAGTTAGGGCAGAGACGGGTTTGGCACCGAGGCGGTTGGCACATAGCCTGCAGCTTCGAGGTGGCGCAGCACCGTGGCGACGCTTTCCTCTAGAGTTTCTTGATCGGTATGGCACTCAACATCGGGATTAGTCGGCACTTCGTAGGGGTCATCAATCCCCGTGAAGTGCTTGATTTCTCCTGCGCGCGCCTTTTTGTAAAGTCCTTTTACATCCCGCTGCTCGCACACGGAAAGCGGTGCATTGACAAATACTTCAACAAAATCGCCAATGGTTTGCCGCACTTCGGCACGGGCCTGCTCATAGGGAGAAATGGCAGACACCAGCACCACAACCCCATTGCGTGTGAGCAGGTGGGCCACAAAGCCAATGCGGCGGATGTTTTCGTCGCGATCTTCTTTGCTAAAGCCGAGGCCTTTGGTGAGGTATTGCCGTACGATATCGCCATCCAGCACTTCGACCTTGAGCCCTCGATGGCGCAACTGCTGCTCTACGGCCATTCGAATGGTGGTTTTGCCGGCTCCACTCAGCCCAGTAAACCACACCGTCACGCCCCGCTGCTCACTTGTCATTGTGTCCGTAACCCCGTACAAGACTCACCGTAATTTGCCATTCCAGAGGACGGCGGCAACCCCTCGCTGCATGATGGGCAGTAGCCCCCATACCGCCAGGACGTCATGCCCAGCCTATGGATTTTTTGCTATGGACGTGCCATAGCCGCTGCATGGTTAGAGATCCGTAACGCCGTGGAATTGGAGTTGAACTCATTCCATGCGCTTGTTCTGGCCTTTGATCAATGCAGCAGTTTTTAATTCTATAGCAACGTGAGTTCAAGAGCATGTTTTTAGCCCTGCGCGGCGGGGCTGAAACCACATACACTGTGCTATCCAAGCCTTTGGCAGCACGGTTTTAGGAATTTATTGAACTGACGTTCTGTAGCATTGTATGACAAGGCTGGGTGGATGACGCTCGCATCAGGTCGGTGGCGATCGCCCAGATCTATAGCAGAGCGGCATATTTTTTGACTGTCACAAAGAAAAAGACAAAAAAAGAGAGCCGCGGCTCTCTCATCAGTTCAATCCGTCATTAATCTTCTGGCTGAATGCCCCCTTCTGGAATCACCCACTTGGGGGGTTCCGTCATTTTTCGGCGGCGGGCGATTTCGGCAATTTCATGCATTTGGTCAAGTGGCGTATTGCGAATGAAGTTAGAGGCTTGGTCGCGAAACTCCAGGTTGGGACACTTGTCACCCAAAATGCATCCGTTTTTGCAGGCTTCTGCACAGTTAATCTGTGTCGCTTCCACAGCAGTTCCCTCTCAACGATCGATCTATTTGAAATGGTATCGCACGGGTGAGGTGGGTGTTGGAGATCGGAAGGCTGGGGTGGGGATCAGGTGGCGGCGATCGCCGCTTTGCCTAAATATTCAACCCCTGTCGGCGTGTTGCAGAAGCGACAGGGCAGCACTTCGACCCCTTGGGCGATCGCCGCGCGAAACAGGGTGCCATAGGTGGGGTCTGCCGCATCGCCTGGGGCAAAGTGGGTGCAGTCGCCCCGGTTGATGTAGTAGAGCATCACCGCGCGGGTGTGGGGCCGCAGGGCCGTCAGCTCTTGCAGGTGCTTTTGGCCGCGTGTCGTTACCGTATCTGGAAACATCGCCAGCGTGCCCGACGCCCAGGTGGTGTTCTTCACTTCTACATAGATCGGCAGGTCGCCGCCCGTCAACAAAAAATCGATGCGGCTTTTTTGATCCGTTCCATAGCGCACTTCGCCGCGGACGGTCGTGTAGTCACCCAATTCGGGAAACAAATGCGCCTCTAGCGCGGCCTTAATGACTCGGTTGGGTAAGCCTGTGTTCGCCCCTACGAGCGTGGGCTGGGTGTCGTTGATCTCGATCAGCTCCCAAGTGTAGGCGAGCGATCGCTTGGGGTTGGTACTTTGCGACACCCAGACGCGGTTGCCAGGTCGATTCACCCCCGTCATCGGCCCAGTGTTGGGGCAGTGCGCCGTCACAATCGCACCATCGTCGAGCTGCACATCGGCAAAAAACCGCTTGTATCGCTTAACCAGCGTGCCAGACAGCAACGGGGGAAAGGGGTAGGTAAACGGCATGGGAAACGACACGACCTATCACACTAATCAAACTAATCCATCACCAGCCAGCCGTCACCAGCCAGCCATCACCAGCCAGCCGTCACCAGCCAGCCGTCACCAGCCAGCAACCCCGAATCCAGGCGACCACCCCTACCGAACGGCTTCCTGATAGAGGCTCACAATCGTGTCTACTACTTGATCTACCGTGAGGCGATCGGTGTTGATTTCAACGGCGTCGCTGGCTTTGCGCAGGGGGGCGATCGCCCGGCTGCTATCCTTTAGGTCGCGCTCATAGATGCTCTGCTCCAGTGATTCTAGGCTGATCTCGGGTTGCCCCTGCTCTTTGAGATCGAGATGGCGACGGCGGGCACGCTCTTGCACTGAGGCGGTGAGAAAGATTTTGAGTTCTGCATCAGGAAAGACATGGGTGCCAATGTCGCGCCCATCCATCACCACACCGCCCCGCTTGCCGTAGGCTTGTTGCTGCTGCACCAAGGCTTCGCGCACGGCCTGCTGAGCGGCCACCCCTGACACCTGGGATGTCACCTCAGCGCTGCGAATCTCGCGCGTCACCTCTTGCCCGTTAATCCAAACTTTTTGCGTGGGGGCGCGCATTTCGGCTTGGTCTTCATTTTCCAACCGAATGTCGCACTGGCTAACGAGTTCGGCGATCGCCGCCTCATCCGTCAGAGCGATTCCAGAATGTAACACCAGCCAAGTCACGGCTCGATACATGGCCCCGGTATCGAGATACAGCAGCCCCAGGTCAGCCGCAACCCGGCGAACAACGGTGGATTTGCCAGCCCCGGCGGGGCCATCAATGGCGATGATGGGCTTTCGGGTCGTGAGCAGCACGTTGTCTATCAGTCGGGCTGGGCCCACGTGAGCGGCGATCGCCAGCAGGCCTTGATCGTTTACTTTTTCTAACGGCTTCATAGTGTGAGGGTGAACCAGATCAACATAGTGAGGACGCACAGACGGAGTAGTCGCCAGCGTGCTAGCAACTGCATTAATTAATGCCCAACGATCGATAATACCCCGTTTAAATTGCTGCTGAGCGTGACTTAAGGCGCGATACAGAATTGGGGCCTGCGATCGCTCCTCCGGCGATAGATAGCGATTGCGCGAACTCATCGCCAGTCCATCGGCTTCGCGCACCGTCGGGCACGATACGACCGTCACGGGCAGGTTCAGATCCTGCACTAGCCGCCGCAAGATCGCCAGCTGTTGGGCGTCTTTTTGGCCAAAATAGGCGCGATCGGGCTGCACAATGGTAAATAGCTTGGTGACGACGGTGGCCACGCCTTCAAAATGCCCCGGGCGATGGGGGCCACACAGCACCGCCATCATCGCAGGCGGCGGCAATACTTGGGTCAACCCGGTGTGGTCTGATCCCGCTGCGAGATCCGCTGAGCCGTAGAGTTCCTCAACGGTGGGCGCAAACACCGCATCGACTCCAGCCGCTTCGCACAGTTGGCGATCGCCCTCTAGCGTTTGGGGATAGCGATGAAAGTCTTCTTGAGGGCCAAACTGCAGCGGGTTAACAAAAATACTCACTACCACCGCCCCGCATTCCTGCCGCGCCCGTTTCATCAGGCTCACATGCCCGGCATGGAGTGCACCCATGGTAGGCACTAAGCCTAACCTCTCGGTTCCCATACTCTGCCGCTGTTGTTGCACATGGCGGCACAATCCGGCAATGGTGGTAAACAGGCGCATGTTTTCCTCCAGGAACGTAATTGCCGCATTCCAACCTACCCTATCGCACTCCGCAGGCCGGATGCTTGCCTAGCGCAGCGCTATCGCAATCGGGCGATCGCCCCAATATAGGGCGGTTCGGCCTCACTGCCGACCTGGCAAGCAGTGCGATCCACCGCGATCAAATCCTCTCCCCAAATTACTTTACCGAGGGCAACCGCCGTGCCCCGGTCAGGTTTCCAATCCAGGCTGATAAATTTTTGATCGCCATCAACGACCGCACCGTGGAACAGATGCCCAATGCAAAAATACACATCTTGCAGCACCAACGGCACAGAGGGGCGATGCAGTTGCCCGCGAGAGTTGGCGCTGCGAGCTTTATAGTGCGATCGCGGAAACAACCCATACAGATTTTTGAGAGACGCCGAAATCAGCGGTTCGCCTTTGAGCTGAGTGCGCTTCAGCGCCCCAACCGAGATGCAGCAATCCACCTCTGCTAACAGCGCTGGCGCCACCATCGACTTAAACCGGACGGGCTCCGGCGATTGGTTGAGATACTCCTGCAGCGGTAACGTATCGGCATCCACCAGCTGCATCCCCTCATCCAGCAGAGCATACAGCCCGTTGCGGCTGGCAATATCCGCCAGCGCCACCGGAGAGCAGACCCCTTCTACAATCACAATGTCTGCCGCCGGACTAGCCGCCCGCAGTCCCCGCAGCACGGCCCCTAATACCCCCATGCTGACGGTAGCTGGTGGCCCCACGGGATAGCCCAGATTGGGTTTCACCAAAATTTTGCGAGCGGCGATCGCCCGCTTCGGCGGCGCATACTCAAACGCATGAGCATCGGCCACCTGCACCGTCTGATCCAGCGAACTTACCATTGATATCGAATCCTAATCACTCTTCGGCCCCTGCAAAGGGCACACAGCGTCCCCCTAACCCCTCTGCAATCACACAGGTGTTGTATTCCACCATTCCTTGATAGCTGCCGGAGGGCGTCCCCTGCTGCCCAATACCATCTGCAATCAAGACTCGATCCGAAATCTCTACATTGGCCTCATTCGCCACCGTCGCCAGCACGCGATCATTCGATGTGAGCTCAGCAAACACAGTCGGGATGTTTGCCGCCTGAATTGACTCAGACAAGCGTCTGACCTGCGCCGCTGTGGGCTCTTGCTCTGTGGTCAGCCCCAGCAGAGTGCCTTCCACGGTAAACCCATAGGCTCGGGCGTAATAGTTCATGGCGTCATGGGTGGTCACAAGGCGGCGCTGATTTTCGGGAATTGTGGCAATTTGTTCAGGAATCCAGGCATGGAGCTGCTCTAGCTCAGCCGTGAGGTCAGCCGCGCGGGCGGCATACTGCGCCGCATTATCCGGATCAATCTCTGTCAGGGTTTCGGTAATCAGCGCCACCATGCGTATTCCGTTCGCCACATCATGCCAGATGTGAGGGTCGGGTTCCAATGCCCCAGTGTCTTGCACTTCAATGGTGTCTTCTACGGCCACCTCATGCACCGCTACCTTGGGGGCGTTGGTGCGGGTGGCTTCTACCATTTGAATCACCGACGGCTCAAAGTTCATCCCAGCATAGAATGTGGCATCAGCCTGCTCAATAGCGCGGCGATCGGCAGGCGTCGCCTCATAGGTGTGGGGATCTCGATCGTAGTCAATTAGGCAAGCCAGATCTACCGCATCGTCTGCCACCTGCTCCACCATGCTGCACAGCACGCTGTAGGATGCGACTACGCTGAGGCGCGAGTTGGCTGCAGTCTCGCCAGTCTGCGGCGTTGATGAGAACCCGCAGCCAGCCACAAGCGCCAAAGACAGTGTCGCAAGAGGGATACGAAACCGAAAGCGACCTCGGCGTAACAGTGCAATCCAGATTTGCCGTAAATTCATCAGCACAGTCTCTTCATTTAGATACTTATAGTAGATGCTTACTCAGAATTTCTCTCATTAAGTAATGACGCTAAGGCGCCTTCGTTTTGGGTGATTCCAGCGATGCAGCCTTTGAAACATGGGGGCAGCAGACTTCAAAATCCCCCCATCATGCTCTCACCTCCAGTTCGTTAGGAGGATGAACCTGAGAAGGAATCAATGCTTTATAGAGGGATGACCATTGGAAACGCTCTCTCAAACATCGCTCCAACGGTTTACTCCATCTCTTAAACATATAGCCGAGCTGCGCTCCGTTGCATCCGCCGTTGATACCGCGTTTCGCCCTGCAAGGATGGGGCTGCCCAGATACAGTCGGCGTCGAGGACACAGGTTTACACTCTTGCGGACGACCTTGCCATACCGGAATTGCTCTGAGTGGTTTATCCCTTGCGCCTCTTGGCTCTATCGCTAGGAATAGCGAACCAAAGGAGAGTTGATCTACCTAGTGCATTGATTTAGGCGAAATGTTAGAGTCGTATTGTTATTTCATTTTTATCTCATTTTCTCTTCATTGTCTATTCACAATTGCTAAATCATGCTGCAAGTACAAGGGTTATCTGTTTCCTATCGCGACGTATTGGCGCTCCAAAATATCAATTGTGAAGTGGCGCCAGGGGAACTGGTGGGCATTGTGGGGCCAAACGGGGCTGGCAAAAGCACGATGGTGAAAGCAATGCTGGGGCTTGTCAATTCTGCGGCTGGCAGCATCCAGTTTTGTGGTCTTCCCCTCAGTCGTCAGCTCTTGCAGGTGGCCTATGTGCCCCAGCGATCGCAAATTGATTGGGATTACCCCATCACGGTGTGGCATGTGGCGATGATGGCGCGTACAGTTCATGCAGGGCTATTCCGTCGTCCCTCTCGGCAGTCGCGAGAGCTGGTGCAAGCAGCGTTGGAGCGGGTGGGAATGTATGAGTTGCGCGATCGCCGCATTGGTGAATTATCAGGCGGTCAGCAGCAGCGCGTCTTCATTGCGCGAGCGCTGGCGAAGCAGGCCAACCTGCTCATTTTCGACGAACCCTTTACGGGGGTCGATCGCAAGACCGAAGACATTATTTTTGACGTGTTTCACGAACTCAAAGCCCAAGCTAAAACGCTGCTCGTGATCAACCACGACCTAGGCGAAACCCTCAACCACTACGACCGCATTATGCTGCTTAATAAACAAGTGATTGCGGTAGGCCCTAAAGAAGTCGTGATGACGGCGCAAAACCTGCAGGCTGCCTACGGCGATGCGCTCAAATTTGCAGCGGCCTAATTCAGCCTTAACTCCCCATGATTGACCTGCTTTTAGAGCCGCTTGGGTTTGAATTTATGCGCAATGCCCTAACGATGGGGGTGCTGCTGGGTGTGCTGTGTGCCGTTGTAGGCAGTTACATGATCGTGCAGCAAATGGGCATGATGGGCGACATGATCTCCCACTCGGTGATGGCGGGTTTGCCCATTTCTGTATATCTAGGTCTGCCGCTGTCTGTAGGGGCGCTGGCGGCTGGGGTGCTGAGTGCGATCGCCCTTTCAGGGATCGAATCTCAGTCACGCCTTAAAATGGATTCCGTGATGGCGCTAATTCTGGCCTCGTTTCTGGCCATTGGCACCATGCTTGTTACGATTCTGCCTGGTGCCAACCGCATTGACCTGATTCATGTCTTGTTTGGTAATATTCTGGGTGTCAACATAGCGGATCTACGTCTGACATTTAGCATCACCGTATTGATTCTGGTTGCCGTCTTTTCATTTTATAAAGAGCTATTGTTCTACACCTTCGATCCAGTCGGTGCCCAGGCAGGCGGAATGCCAGTGCGTTGGTATTACCTAGGCATGGTTACGGCCATCAGCTTAACTGTGGTTGCTAACCTCCAAACTGTCGGTGTGCTACTAGTCATCGCTATGTTAGTTGCCCCAGGCATGACTGCGTATCTATTGGTTAATGAGTTGCATCACATGATGCTGCTAGGAACGTTGTTTGGTGCGCTGTCAGGCATTATGGGCATGTATCTTAGTTATTATCTGAATGTGCCATCGGGCGCCGCGATCGTCTTAGTCTCATTCAGTCTGTTTTTAGTCACGTTTTTGCTCAGCCCTACTCAGGGCTTGCTGACACAATCTGGAATGACGCAACAGCTCACCCAGCAGTTGCGGCGAATTTGGCGCTGAAGCTAGATCTAGGGAGCTGTCATCAATTAGCCGCTAATGGCCCAGAAATCAACGGTCACAGCTTCTAGCCTGTTTTTGGATCGGGCGTGGCAACGCTCATAGCATAAGACTTTTGATCCGAATTGATGACACGCCCTAGGAAAGATAAAAACTTGGTGCCCTTCATCCAGTCGGGATGCAGAGCGATTGGCCCAACCTGCCACCACCGCCCTGCAAACCCACCTCACCGCCCAAACCCTCATCGCCTGTCTTCCTGCCACTCTCTAACACCCATCCACCCATCCACCCATCCACCCATCTACTCATCCACCCATCCACTCAACCCATGACCCACTCTCCCACCTCCCGTACCCAAGTCAAGCGCGTCCCCCAGCGGGCCAGCTACGATCCCCATCAGGTCTACAACATCCTCGATGAAGGGCTGGTCTGCCACCTGGGCTTTGTCGTAGAAGGGCAGCCCTTTGTGATTCCCACCGCCTATGGCCGTTTGGAGGATAAACTCTACATCCACGGTTCCCCCGCTAGCCGCATGCTGCGCACCCTTGATCAGGGGGTGGAGGTCTGCCTGACGGTGACGCTGCTGGATGGGCTGGTGCTGGCGCGTTCGGCCTTTCACCACTCGATGAACTACCGCTCGGTGGTGCTGTTTGGCACCGCCACTCGGGTGGATGACCCGACGGAAAAGCTGACGGCGCTAAAAGCGTTTACCGACCATGTGGTGCCCGATCGCTGGGGCGAGGTGCGCCCTCCCAATCCTCAGGAACTGGCCGGAACTCTGGTGCTGGCCTTGGCGATCGCCGAAGCCTCGGCCAAGGTACGCACTGGCCCACCGATTGATGCGCCGGAAGATTATGCGCTGCCGGTTTGGGCAGGGGAGATTCCGCTGCGGCTGACGGCGGCGGCTCCGGTGGCGGATGATCGGTGTTTGCCGCAGCTTGAGGTACCAAGCTATGCGGTGGCCTATAAACGGGTAGGCCAATGCCATGTATAGGCTCGGCCAACTAGCTGCTAAGCGTTACACCTTATTCTCGTACCGAAACAATTGACTTCCAACTTTACCGATGGGAATCCATCCCTGATTGCGATAAAACTGATGTGCTCTTGTACTCATATCATCCGAGGTGTCTAACCAAATCTGCTGAAATCCTCTTGCATATAATGCCTCTTCGGCAGTTTTCAAAAGTGCTTTGCCTGCACCTCTCCCTTCATAGCCTGGATGAACAAAAAGACCTAAAAGACTACCCATTCTGGGATCAATGATGGCAAAACCTACATCTTTACCATCTATCGATGCAAGCCAAGCTGCATTGGGAAGCTTGATGATTTCTTCCACCGAATTAGGGGTGATTCCTAATTCGGCGAGTCGTTCTATCGAAGCCTGATTTTCATGAACACTCATCCGAATACGAAACAGTGTATCAACATCCTCTGGCTTGGCGGGTCGAATCAGCATGTAGACAACCTGAAGTGACTTAACTTTGAATGCTAAAAGACAACTTTAGCGGACCGTCCTACCAATAAGCAACGCGGTATAAAGGCAAAGCTCACCGGATGTAGATAACCTTTGCATCTAACCAATAACTTTCATCCATTTTGGTGCAGCGACGTGTTGGGCTGCTGACGCTTAGGCTAAGTCGATAGAAACTCAATCACTGCTCGGTTAAACTTATCAGCGTACTCCAAGTATGGTAAATGCCCGCACTGATCGAACAACTGCAACTTAGCATTAGAAATACTGTTTGCTGCCACTTCAGCATGACTTACCGGAAATGCTCGATCCTGTTTCCCCCACATAATCAACGTAGGTGACTGTATCTTAGATAGCTGATCGCGAATAGGTTGCCAAATCTCTGATTTAATCCCAAAAAAGTTTCCCATTGTCCGAAATGTTCGAGTCTGAAACTGTAAGATTTCCGAGGACATGTTTCGCAGCACTAAATCCATGAACTCGCTGTCATTCAAGTAAGGAACTGGATCATAAACACATTGCTGCATCATAAATTTTGCTGCTCCAGGGCTGGGATGATTCAGCAGTTCTCCCACACCCGGCAGTGAGGTTAGCCTTGTCGGAAATGCAACTTCTTTTCCCAAGCCACCAATGCCAATCAGCACTAGCTTATCTACCTTTTCAGGAAATTGCAGGGCAATCTTCAAGGCAAGGATGCCACCTACAGAGCCTGCTATCAGAGAGGCATGGGATAAACCAATTGCATCCATGAAGCGAACAATAAATTGGCTCAGATCGTCAAGGTTGTAAGTCTTTTGGGGCTTGTCAGTCTTGCCTGAGCCAACCCAATCTAGCGCATAAACCTGATGATGCTGCGCGATCGCAAATACATTTCTATACCAGTAATCGATTGCTCCTCCCTGTCCATGAATGAATAAAACAGGCGGCCCTTGCTCGCCCAGTGCCCAATAGCGTGTCTTGATCCCATCAACTTGAATGTATTGGTCTGCTGGCAACTTAATGGTCACTATTTACCTCCCTATTGCCGAATGTATTGAATAGCCTGAATCAAAGCGTTAATTATCACCTCGTAGCTCTCTTCGGTGGACGGCTCCAAGGTGAGTAATCCAGCTTGCTCAGTTGCGACAAAACCATAGAAGGCGGCGTTTAACATTCGCATTGCATGAATGGTTTCTGATTCAGTGAAATTGTAGGGTTGAAGCACTCGCTGATAGAACGTCACGATGCGTTTAACAATGGGCGCACAATCTGGCTCAGTTGGCTTTAGGGGCATTGCCGTCATGACACGATAAAGAGCAGGCTGCGATCGCGCAAAATTCCGCGCAGTATGCGCGACCGTTTTCAACAGTGCAGAAGCATCACTGATACCCTCAATGGACTGACAGCACAATGTTAAAAATCGTCGCCAAATTTCAAGCGCAACTAATCGCCGCAAGGCTGCACCGCTTTCTACATGCTTGTAGATTGACGGCGGTGTAATTCCTAGCTCACGCGCTACGCGATTTACACCTAAAGCTGTCTCGCCTTCTGTTTCTACACAGACGATCGCGGCTTCAATGATGTCGCGTTGAGTCAGCGATTTCTCTTTGATGGGACGACCCATGGCAAACCCAGTCAATTAGCTAGCACTATTTACTAAAAGCGAATGGTGTTAGCTTTGTCAAGTATTTCCTTGGCTACTTCCCTGAAGAAGTCTCACTGCCAATCTTCAAATACTGCCCTCACCGACAAGACTAAGTAGCCCAACTCGTAATTAGAGCGAAATTTTCCGCCCAATGCCCGGATAGGGCAGATTAGGTAGAAATCTGGCAGCCTAGTACTCCTCTGGGGGGTGATTAGGCAGAAAACTGTCCGCTTAACGCGCTTCGGTGGGTAATTCAGGTGGATTTTTTTTGTATGGTCAGGCGTCTATCTCTCGTTGCTATGGTCAGAGACAAGCCCAAAAGGGCGATCGCACAGATCATCACCCTTAGCTCCAGTTCATCACCGTGTGAGGATCAAGCAACTTGCTGGGATGCTAGCGCTACCCTTCATCGAAGCCTTGGCAAGGACTCGTTCACCCGTCAATGTGCCGGAGGATTATGCGCTGTAGTTGTGAACGCTGATGTTGCCGCAATCGGTTTGCTGCGCTCAGAGGTTTTTGGGCTGCGATCGCGCGAAAGTGAAGGTTTGTGCGGTATTGTGCTGAGAGAATTGGCGTTTTCGGAGTAGATGCATGGTCAATACGCCCTTGATCCTAGGGTTGCTCGTAGTGGGCTCGATAACCGGTGTGTTGTCGGGACTGCTGGGCATTGGGGGCGGGTTGGTGATGGTGCCCGTGTTAACCATGCTGGGCATTCCGCTAGTGCAGGCCACGGCGACCAGCTTGGTTGCTGTATTTCTGAGTGCTGTATCGGGCAGCATTCGCAACTTGCAAGCTGGAGAGTTGAACTGGCGGGTGTCGCTGACACTGGCGCTGTTTGGCATTGTGACGGCGCAACTAGGTGCATGGCTAGGCGATCGCGCCCCTGATGGTCTATTGTCGCTAGCCTTTGCTGGGCTACTGCTGATCACCATTTACCTGATGGCACTCAAAAAATCTTTGGTGCAAAAGCAAGCACGAGCGCAGTTGGTGGATGCGGCTAACATCGAGGCTGAGATAGCATCCAAGGTTGCGTTTGAAAACACCCCCACTGCGGCGGCAGAAACGCTGCCCCCATCCCCCCCGCTCAGTCAGCCTGTTTTTGCGCTGCTGCCTGTGGCGCAGATTGGGCTATTGGCTGGGCTGTTGTCGGGTTTGTTTGGGGTGGGGGGCGGTGTGGTGATGGTGCCCCTGCAAATGCTGATGCTGGGGGAACGGATTAAATCAGCGGTGCGCACCAGTTTGGGGGCGATTGTGGCGATCGCCATCTCAGCATTGGCCCAACATGCATGGAACGGCAATGTGCTCTGGATTCCTGGCATTGCGCTAGGGCTAGGGGGCGTGGTGGGGGCGCAACTGGGCACGCGAATTCTGCCCAAACTGCCCGACAGCTCGGTCAATACCCTATTCCGAGGCTTCTTGATCGTGTTGTCGATCTATATGGTGCTGCGGGGCATTCGGCTGTTGGGGTAAGGCGATCGCCCCATCCCATTCCGTTCCAGGTCTCTACGAAATTAGCGATTGGGTGCAGATGCCATGCTCCATCTCAGCGCGTTACTTCAGCTTTTGCCGGGAATGCAGACCCTGGCACCTCTCCACCAGCAGGCGGGGCAACAGCCGGATAATCTCTGCGGGCCCTATTGGGTTTCGCTGTGGCTGCGATCGCACCAGTACCACATTACGCCGGAGCAGGTGGCCCAGCAGGCAGGGACGGTGCTCCCCACGGGGCAACCCCAGACGGCATGGGTGCCTCCAGGGGCCACTCCCCGTTGCGACTATAGTCTGCCGCTGCCCACCACCCCGGATGTCACCACAGGCGGCACGTCTGCCCAGGGGCTGGTGCGAGCCGTGCGGCAACTCACGAGCGGCTCCTATGACTTGGTGCCCTTGCAATCTCACTGGACGGGCGATCGCCTGCTGTCTCTGCTTCAGCTCTGCGTCGATCATCCTGAGTGGAACACTGCGCCCCTATGCAATGTATCCACGGCGTATCTCTGGGGCAGCAACCTCTCGCCTGCAGCGGCGATCGCCCACCTCAGCGGCAGCACTATCTCGCCGCCACCTGCCGACTGGGCAGTGGGGCATTTTCTTACCTTGGCGGGCTGGGTGCAGGGCAGCGCAGCAATGCTGATGTGGGTCTGCGATACCTATCCCCAGTTTGGCTGGCAGGGCTACACGATGCAGCCTCCCAGTGCGATCGCCGCTGCCCTCAACCGAGAGGCGGGAGCCAGCGGTGGGGTGCTGCTGTTTGTCCATCACCAGCATCGGCAAGCGGTGGCGCAAGCAGCAGCCCAGTTAGGTTGTGAGGTAGAAGTGTGGGACAACGGCAGCCCCATACCCGCTGATTGGGAAGGGTAGCCTTCGGTCTGCTAAAGCCTGAGGCGAATTTAACGGGCGTTGAGGGGCAGCGCAGTTGCGTAGGCGCTTGCAGCGCAGTGCTGAGAGGGGTGAGAAAGGGCGATCGCTATTTCTTGGCGTTATCTCTCACGTCTAACGCTTCTAGCACCAAGATTTCAATCAGCACACTAACCGATCGCTTATCTTTCTCTGCGATCACAGCTAAACGCTGTTTGAGTTCTTGAGGCAGGTATACGGTAACTCTGGCCTTATCTGTAGCCACAAATTTAGAGGCGCTAATAGAAATCACGAAAATTCTAGAGCCTCACCGTGTTTTCATGGTAACGTTACCATAGCGTCAAAAATTACTACTATGAGGCTTCACAGATGGTCATACTCTCTGATGATGAGGGTGCGTTGTGGCGATCGCCCCTAGCCACGCTGCGCGATATCAAAATCCGGCTAGACTCGCGGCTTACCCAACTTCAATCCAATGTGAGTTCAGTCATGTTATTTCTGCCCTGCGTTGCAAGGCTGAAACAACCCTAAACCGCACGGATCGGGACGCAGGCCGTACGGGTTTAGGCCTTTGCCAACGTGACGTTAATCCAATTCGTCTAATCGGTGTTTTTCGATAATTTCTTGCTGGCGGGGTTGGAGTAGCCACAGCTCTAAGGCTTCTGCTGCGACTGCACTGATTGACTCCTCCCGAATGGTGGCAATGGTTTTCACCAGCCTATCCAGGTCGGAATCTAAATAGATTCTGAGTTCTGGTCTTTTTTTAGGACTCACTCGCGATATATAGCCGCAAAAGGACTAATCAGATTTTCTCATTCCTCCTTGCGTATATGCGGCTATGCGGATAAACTTGATTTAATCCTAGTTGAGGCTTCACAGATGGTCATACTCTCTGATGATGAGGTTGCGTTGTTGCGATCGCTCCTAGTCACGCTGCGCGGCATCAAAGTCCGCGACATTGATAAAGCGTTGGTCATTCTGGCGAAGACTGATAAACGAGCTAGGCCATAACGGTGCTCACTAGCCTGCTCACCTAGTCCTAGTAATGGCGGTACATTGCCGACTCTCTGTTGCACGACTGTTACATAACGTTTAATCAACAGAGGGGTCTAACGCTGGAATATCAACGGCTCTACCCATTCAGATAGGGCTTTCCCATAGCGCGATTCTGCCCTGTGGAAGACGAGAGTGACCCAGGTTTCCGCATACACTACCGGTCTGTCCAATTCCTTTTTTAAAGAGGTAGCTATGAGAAATCATGTGTTTTATGCGGTTAACGCGCTCAGGGCGATCGCCAAGCGGCTTACCGTGCTGATGGTGAGCGTTGTAATGCTGCTAAACCTTACCCAAACCGCAGCGATGGCGGCACCTAGCTCCGACACAGAATCGCAGCTTGAGGTCTCAGACGTCACCCAGCCAATGGATGAGGCGAGTTATAGCGCCGCCAAAGAAGACCGCCGACAATGGCAACGCAAAGTCTCTGCAATCAAAGAAGAGCAGGACAATGCACCCACCACCTTGGGCGAAAAGCTCAACGTAGATGAACTCTCAAAGGGATATGACCCTGAGCGAGAAGCAGAGAAGCGTGCTGTTCCCACTCCGTAGAGGTGGTGTTCAACAATTGCTACCAAAGAACATCTCTGATCCGCCGTAGGGGTAACGGAGGAAAGCCACAGGGGAAGCACAGGGGCGATCGCTCATTCGCCCCATTTAGAAAGGGTTGTGTCGAGACATAGCCTTAGTCCGCAGCCTCGGGATTAACCTCTACCGTCATCCCTGCATGGCGTAACCGCTCAGCTAGCACAGACCCCAGCCCAGTGGCTGGGGTTAAAATGCCTCCTCGCGCTTGACCCCCCGGCAGCGCATCGCCCTGCAAGGCCAAGCCCAAGGCCGACTCACACAAAAACTTGACCGTCGCCCGATTGCCCGGATCGCCCTTATCCCGAATCACCCCTCTCACCTTGCGGCCATCGGCAGCGGTGCCCACCAGCTCACAACAGAACCAGCCGTTGTTCATGGTTTGCTCTGAGGGGCCGTTGCCGGGTTGGGGCAGAAACGATTGCAGGAGCGATCGCACCTGAGGCTGCTGCGCCGCGCCCACAAATAGCCCTAGCCCTGCAGTCACTCCCGTGGCTTTGGCCCAAGAGAACGGGTCATCAAATTTTAGATATTCCTGATAGGTAAAGTCAGAACCGTAAGGCTCTTGCCATTGGTCATAAAGCGCGGCACTGCGCCGCACAACGCGGGTGTTGACGGGGCCCATAAAGAACGGCGCGACCCAAGTTTTTAGCTCCGAGTCAAAGGAGGGTGCCTTGGGGTCGCGATTGCGCTCAGCCTCAGCAGACGAATGCGAAGGGCTGGGGTTGAGCAGAAATGGATCTTGAAACTGCTGGCTTGCCTCAGAATCGTAGAGGTTGAAGGCAGAAGCCAGCGTTCCCCCATTAAACCCACCCTCTGCTTGAAAATAGGCTGTGACGCGGTTACATGCGACGCCTAGCTCCCGCTGCACATGCTGCACCACCAAATAGGTGCCGAGATCAGACGGCACCGAATCAAAGCCACAGCTTGGAATAATGCGCGTGCCGTCAGCCGCCGCTTGGGTATGGTAGCGATCGATCAGAGATCTAACCCAGGGCGTTTCGCCAGTGATGTCAACATAGTGGGTTTTGTGGCGCACACAGGCATCGACGAGGGCATCGCCATAGAGCGCAAAGGGGCCAGCCGTGGTGAGCAACACGCGCGTTTGAGCGGCGATCGCATCCACTGCCGGTTGATCTTGGCTATCGGCAACCAGCACATCCACCGATACGCCCACCTCATAGCAAACGGCCTCTAGTTTTTCTCGGTTGCGCCCGGCGATCGCCCACCGCACCTGCTCAGGCCCAACATGGCGGGCAAAGTATTGCACCGTTTGCTTGCCCACAAACCCGCTGGCACCGTAGAGAACAACATCATAGGCACGCTCAGACATGGCAGCGACACTCCTCACAATAGAGCTCCAGAATAACAACGATGATTACAAGACAGCAAACGCCATAGTAATGACCGTAATGAAGTTATTGGCAAGTTGTCGTTTGACGAATCAAGCTTATTACATATAGCTCATGCCGTACTTAAATTCCAAAAAAGACGATCGTAAACAAACGAGAATAACAGCAATACCCATTCTCTTGCTTAAGTTAATCGACTAGAAAAAATACCAAGGATTTATTTCAATTAATACTTAAATAGTATAAAAACATCACTTCTTTCAGCGATGAACAGCAAAATTAGCACTAATCTCTTAGCTCATTTAATGTAAAAAGCTGAACTAGATAGGTTCTACACTATCTTCAGCCAATCTATTATTTAACAGCAATGAAATAGGAGTATTTAGATCATATTTTTGTGGAATCGGGTAAAGCCCCGATTCCACAAAAATATGATTCATCAGAAGTTATCCATCACTCTACAGGTTCTACTGGGTCGTGTTGTAGACATGTGGATGATAATTCTGAATGCCCTAAGCCTTAAGCAGTTTAGCAACCCTGACCACAGGTCTAGAACCGTTCTACTGGAGTCTGGCAGTCGGCAGGATTAACGCCAAACAGACCCGCAATGAATGGGCTAAACGTAATCGGCAAAAAGCCAAGTCCTGGCAGCACCTGATCGCTGGTACAAACAACCTGGCGATCATTAGCAGCAGTTACTGGGAACGTGACACTGAACACACAAACAGTCGATGCAATCAGCGAAATAGACACTCTTTGTAAAAGATGCATAGTTGCCTCTTTGTAATGTACACGAACGATACGGCAAAACGCACAACTTGGATGCATCCTATCCGCAGTAAATTGATGCTGGCTAGTATATGGGTTCAGACTATTGAATTCTTAAATGGGTTAACAGCATTAATCTTTAGCGTTGCTGATTCGCGGGATAAATTATCTTCATCCCAAACCCCTGGTTGCCTGACACAAGTCCCGAAAGCCTTGAAAATACGTTGGCGCAGAGCCGCAGGTCATAGCTTACAGATTGGAGCCGAAAGGCTTAATCCAATAGGCTTTAAGGCAACGCGACTGACGAGAGATCAGGGGTTTCCAGAGATGTGTCAGGCACCCAGCCCAAACCCTTCTCCCCAAGGCGAAGAGCTTAAAAGGCTGGTTCTCTCGAGTGCATCCCAGTTTTGCAAGTTTGCCCTCATCCCCCAGCCCCTTCTCCCAAAACGGGAGAACGTGGGCCGGATTCAAAGTCCCGCTCTGAGAGAGGGAGAGGGATTTAGGGTGAGGGCGACAAAAGTGGGAGGCACCTGTTCTCTATCTTCTCGGGAGAGGGCTAGGGCGAGGAATTTGAGCGTGTTCATACCCAGATTCCGCAACGCCAACCTTAATCTTTTAGTAAAGACTGCTTAATTCTGAACCCAGATGGCCAATGCTCAGGCTTCTACGTTTACGTTGCGCATTGTGGCTAGCAGGCTGAGAGGATGCAGACTATGCAATAAGCAGCTTTCATTATCTCAATCGGTCTTAAATTAAGGGATTGGCGCTATGGACTATGTAGTTGGGTAGGTGTTCATAGATGCCGTCTGTGCAACACTGTCTGTAGCTATTAGGATGCTGCATTGCGTAAGGTAGGCGGCAAGCGATTATAGTCGGCAGCTATGGCAGGCAGGTACAGTTTACGAAGAGGATTTATGGCGACCTATCTGGTCACAGGGGCAAATCGGGGCATTGGCTGCGAGTATTGCCGACAACTGCACGCACGGGGTGACCGGGCGATCGCCGTCTGCCGCACCTCCTCTGACGAATTGCAGCAGCTTGGGGTACAGATCGAAGACGGCATCGACATCACCTCCGAGGCATCAGTAGCAGACTTGCGAAAGCGGCTAGGGGATACAGCCCTCGACGTGCTGATTAACAATGCTGGCATTTTAGAGCGCGTAACGCTGGATGACCTAGACTTTGACAGCATTCGGCAACAGTTTGAGGTGAATGCACTGGGGCCGTTGCGCGTGACGCAAGCGCTGATGCCGTTGCTCAAACCCGGTGCAAAGGTGGTGATGATGACGAGCCGCATGGGGTCGATTGAAGACAATACATCTGGCGGCTCCTACGGCTACCGCATGTCAAAGGTGGCGCTGTCCATGGCAGGCAAGTCCCTAGCGCATGACCTCAAAACCCGCGAAATCGCTGTCGCCATTCTGCACCCGGGCCTGGTGCAAACCCGCATGACGAATTTTGCGTCAGGTGGCATTACACCAGAGGATTCTGTAAAGGGATTGCTGGCGCGAATTGACGCGCTAACGCTGGAGAACACCGGCACATTTTGGCATGCCAAAGGCGACGTCTTACCTTGGTAGAACAAGGCCTCGCGTATGCTAATCTCAGCGTTAGTTTTTTAGTGCGATCGCCCATGGGTAGTCAATCAACCGCTAAAACCATTTTTCTGCTTGCCTCCATGGTGGGCTGGCTCATCGTGGGGGCCGCGCTGATGTACCTCTTTCCTCTCGTTGCTGATTGGCTCGTCTCGTCTGACCTGACCCATGTGTGGATGGAGACCTTGGGGCGCAGCGGCTATAACCCTTCGCTGGCGTGGGTTGGCGGTGGCACAGCTCTTGCTCTCACTGTCTTGGGCAATGTCATTTGGTATCAGCAGTTTGACGGGCGGATTTAGGGCGTGTCATCAAATAAGCCAAATAATGGCAGCCGCTATGTAAATTGCACAGAGAAACGTCTTGGCCAGCTTGTCGTAGCGTGTTGTAATCGCTCGATACTGCTTGAGCTGAGCCAATAAATTCTCAATCGGATACCCGTTTTTGCAGACCTAGTTTAGCCCCTGACAAGCGGATGCTTCCTCTAGATCAGGGGCTGAAGCTTTGGGTCGCCAATTAGTAACTAACCTGAGTTCGGGATAAGCTCAAACCCTTAATGTGCCGTGCGCGACGCGCACGGCACATTAAGGGTTTTGGGGCATCGCGCGTCGCGCGATGCCCCAAAACCCTCTTAACCCGAACTGACGTTAACTAAATTGACTCAGAGTCTTCCATCGCGAACAGCTGGGGTTACTCGATCCCCAGAGTATCGGCCAGCATCCGATGGAAGGCGGGTCGCGCGGTTTGGACGGCTCTTTCTAAATTCGGGTCGGGGTAGAGTTCGGTCATGAACCCCAGATCCAGCATGGAAAGCGTGGGTACGCCATCCTCTTCGTAGAAGGCCAGGTGGCCGCAGGGCATCATCGCCATGGTGTGCAGTCCGGCGGCAACAATATCGCTGCCGATGGCAGGATAGCAGATCTTGAGGGCCGTCACATCGCCACCGAGGAGGCCAATCTCAGCTAAAAACAGCCAGTCGTCTTGGCTCTCGGTATACTCGCGCACAAGTTGCGCCGCCGTCGCCGCCGGTTGGTTGAGCTGATAGATCAGAAAGTTATCTGGGTTGGTGGCGGCCGTAGCCTCTGGCGGCATATCTGGGTCATACCCTGTTGCCACCGGCAAATCGGCTTGGGCCGAATACTCCGTCCAGGAGCCTTCGTAGACCCGGACGTTGGGATAGTCCAGCAGGTGCTTCAGCACCACGTAGGGCAGGGTGGCTTCCTTGCCAGTACTACAGGTGACAATGATGGTGTCTTCCGGCGTAATTCCCCGTTCCACCATCAGGGCTTGCAGCTGATCGCGGGGCTTCAGCTGGTGGAGGTTATCGTCCCCAACGGTCAACATCGGCCAGGGAATATTTTGGGCTCCGGGAATGTGGCCGTTGCGAATAAATAGCTCTTCTTCCCCAGCAAACAGAGCCGCCGGACGGGGGTCAATAAACACCACATCCGCATCTTCGGTCACGTACTGCCGCACCTGGTCTAAGGAGACTCGAATCGAGTCATTCTCCTGCATAGTAAACGAGCCAGGTTCGTACTGGGGAAAGGCTTGGCTCACGGGCAACCCAGCCTCCTGATAGCCCTTGAATCCCCCGTTTAGAATGGCTGCCTCATGACCACTGCGCTCTAACAAATAGGCCACCATCGTAGCGCCCAGGATGTTAGGGCCATCCGCGTAGATCACCACTTGGCTATCATCGTTGACGCCCGCCTGTGAAAACAAACTGGCAATCTTTTGTGTCTGCCAGTACTGTACCGGTAAACGGCCATTCGGCCCTCGAAACGTATTGTCAGCGAGGTGTACGGCCCCAGGTACATGACCGGACATATACTCCAGGGGGTTAATGCGCACATCCAAAATCTTCAGGTTAGGATCCTCACCGTGATCGGCTAACCACTGGGGACTGACAAGGTTAATATCGGGACTATCGGGACGGCTGTGGCTGGCTGACCAACTTGGCGAGGCCAGTAAGGGCACTACTGCAACCGTGACTAGGGCCAGCACAAAGGCAAACAACCGTCCTTTCCATCGGGTTATTCGAGAAAACATCGATCAACTCCAACAAAATGCATACAACTATCCTTGAATCCATCTAGCCGGGAAGAACCTAGTCGGGAAGAACGATTTTGGCGGTTTAGGACAGGTGAGAAGGCTGCCGAGAAGTCTGTAGACCCTGAATCGAGAGTCATCTATGCCAAGTCCAGAGACCATACCAAGTCCATCTCAAGCAGTGTTCAGTTCGAGGAGTGTCGTTTTCCCACGGGCAGAACTCCAGTGCTGGATTTGAACCGGGGTTATAGGTTGCCCAACAGCGTAGAATCAAGACCGTTTAATACTATTACTAAAGAGGGAACCGAGTCTTGAAAAAAAATGACCTCAGGAGTTAACAGCCTGTCCAGTCAGGTCCGAAGCATTGTTGAAATGGATACATTGTCGATAGGCTTTGGGAGAATCGCCTGAAAAATGTTTGTTTAATTTAATTTTTGGTGTTCTGAATTGAGATATTAAAGGCAAAAACTGCCCTCACCCTAACCCTCTCTCGTTGGAAGAGAGAACCAGACTTCTAGCTCCCTTCTCTTTAGGGAGAAGGGTTGGGGATGATAGAAATCATATCTACATTCAGCAATGCCTAATTTTTTTATTTATTTACCAAACGAGACCCCACGCTTTCAGACCCCACGCTTTCAGAGGGACTGCTGGAGTGTTTGCCTGGTCTCGGTTTCAAATTGACAATATGATGGTTTCGAGTGCCATTGTAAAATGGTGTGAGGTGGGAAATTTCAGGGCTGCAACGCATTTCACTATTCTCGTTTCCACACAGATTGTGGGAATGCTCCCCAAGGGCTCTGCCTCTTCTACGCTCTCTCTGGACAGCAGAGCCGCATTAACTCGGTGGTTGCTATGTTTCAATGGCAATATGCAATCAGACAACCTCACCCTATGCTGAAAGGCTTAGTGTGCCCTTACATTAGTCATTTCCAAAATTTAGAGCAACCAGTTCGGCTCTTGCAGGCTCCCAATCCCAACATTTACATTGTCATCGGATTTGGGGAGGCCTGTTCTCTGAAAAGCCAGGTTATATCAGAGAAGTTGACATCCTTTCTGGTAGACGTAAAAACCTTTCCCATGATTACAGAACACAGTGGGAGGCAGTGTTTCATTTTAATTCCTCTGCCTCCTTGGTCGGGCTATCAGGTTTTGGGGGGGCGCTTGCTCGATTTCACTGAAAAGGTTATTCCCCTAACCGACATCTGGGGAAGAAAAGTCGATTTTCTGATGGAGCAGCTGAGCGAACAATCCTCCTGGCCAGACCGATTTTCTATCCTCGACCATTTTCTGATGGAGAAATTTGCTCAGTCTCAGTATGAGGTTCGTCCAGAAATATACTGGGCCTGGCAGCAATTGGAGTCTAAAGGTGGTCGTCTTTCTATTCGAAAAATAGCTAAAAAAATCGGTTGGAGCGATCGCCATTTCTCAAAATGCTTTCAGCAACACATTGGAGTCACGCCCAAATTGGCAGCCCGCCATATTCGCTTTTATGCAACTCTGAAACTGCTGAGAATGGCCCATGAGGATTCACTCAGCGCGATCGCACTATCTAGTGGCTATTCTGACCAAAGTCACTTTACTCGAGAATTTCATTCCTTTTCAGGATGGTCTCCAAAAACGTATCGAAATGCCCATGGGGCTGGTTTGGCAGGTATTTCAGGGTGCATTTTAACTGCATCCCAGCGGTAGCTGTGGGTCTAAGTAATTGCAATTGCTCAACTAACGCGATGTGCAACTAATCCATCATAAGATCACTGAGTAATAATACTGCTGAACTGGAGCCAAAGCCGCCCCTGCTGGTGGTTCAACCAAATCATCACGGTATGGGCGAGGATTTTACGGGCTAAGCGACTCGTCAGATGCCACAGGTCACGGCTGGAGACCCGCTCAATATCAAACGGCACAGATGGCCAATGACGGCTTCAACGCCCTGGCGGTGATGACTCAACAACCGATTAAAGTCAGCGTCGTAGGTGTGCATCGTTTTCCGCTGAGGCGTTAACAACTGAAGCCCTTGGTGCGCCAACTGAGTCGTTAGGCTTTGGCGGATATAGCCTTTATCGCCGAGCAGCAAGCCTTCAAGGCCCAAGACCAGTTCAGGGACGATATCGCGCTCATCCCCGTTGGCCGGGGTCACCGCTAGACCCAAGACAGCCCCTTGAGCGGTGATGAGCAGATGCCCTCGAAACCCATTTCTTTGGAATTAGTTGGACATCACGTCAATAGGACAGTTTGTCAGATTCTTATGGTGTTACTGCAAGCTTGATAAAGCTTCCCATTACGTTGCTCTGAATACCCACGACGTTCTTACCAATCTGGTTTACAACAGCATCAAGTTCAGTAGCGTGCTTTCCTGGTCGAGTTCAGGAATTGCAAAGTTGATTACGTCTCGTTCAAACGGTAAAGCCGCCATCAATTTTGAGGCTCGCGCCCGTGACAAAAGCAGCTTCAGGGCTGGCGAGATAAGAGACCATGCCAGCCACCTCATTGCCCTGTCCGTAGCGACCGAGGGCAGTCACCTGGGTCATAACTGCGGCAAGGTCTCCATCTGCGGGATTCATATCGGTGTCAATCGGGCCAGGTTGGATGTTGTTGACCGTGATGCCGCGAGTCCCAAGATCGCGGGCAAGACCACGGGTAAAACTGGCGATCGCTCCTAGCACTTCAACACTCGCATAGAAGGTATCTAAAGACTGAGCACACCTGTCACACAACGATGGCGATTCCCACCCAGCAGGGACAGATGGCTTTACAGGTGCAAACCTCGAGTAAGTTGCCTTCGAGTTTGTAAGTCATATCTATAACTCCTCCTTGATGATATTTACTCTCCATTACTGACCTGACGGCTTGGCCAGGGAATGAGCATATTGACCTGCTCCCGGTAGCGTCGGTAGCGATCGCCAAATCGGGCAATCAAATCTCGCTCTTCAAACCAGATGCCGATAAAGATGTAAGCGGTTGTACCAATGGCAAACAGCAGATGGCCAACGGTCATCCTGAGGGTGGCCCAGAAGGCCATCGCAAACCCTAAATAGATGGGATGCCGCACATACTTGTAAAGTAGTGGGGTTTGGAAATCCAGCGGTTCTGGCGGTTGCCCTTGCAGCTTCGCCCAAACCTGGCGCAGACCAAACAAGTCAAAATGACTGATTAAGAAAGTACTGATCAGCACGATGGCCCAACCCAGCCAGAAAACCGCCTGGATGGCGGCTACCGCCACGGGCTGATCAACGATCCAGACTGGTTGAGGGATGGGTCGCCACTGCCAGAGCAGCAGCACCAGCACCAGCGTTGCCGCCAGCACATAGGTCGAGCGCTCGACAGACTTTGGCACAATGCGCGTCCACCAGCGCTTAAACCCCTGCCTTGCCATGCCACTATGCTGCACCGCAAACAGGCTCAACAGCGCAATATTGATCGCCAGGGCCACAGGCAATGGGGTAGCCTGGCCTGAATCAATCGTTTTCGGTACTGGCAGATTGCCGACAAAGGCAATGGTGTACAAAAAGGTGATAAAAAACAGCCCATACACGATGACACCATAGGCCGCTGCTAAGATTCCTCCGAGAGTAAACATGGGGGGTTCCTCCTGCTGATAAAGCGGCTGTCGCATGGACAGTACCGCAACGTTGCAACGATCCTAGAGTTAAGCAATCCCTCCAGTCTTGAAAAAAATTGACCTATCCAGATGATGATCCTTGTTTCATGTCTCTCAGCTTGTTAAACTGACAGCAAATACCACCAAGGTGACGATGACTCACTTCTTGGGCTGACCGAGCAGGAGTGCAGGAGGTCAGGATATCTGGTATAGACACGACCGACCGGGAATATTTGGCGTGGCAGCCCGGCTCTGGCTTGACGCGCTGGCTGCATCACTATAGTGGCTTTTACGAAGCCTTGCCCCAGCCCGTACGCCGCCTGCAGGTGCCGAGGGCACAGGTTTCTTTGGTGCTGGGATGCGGCGATTAGCTGAAAATGCGCTCGGTTAGGTCTGAGTCGGCTCCGAAAACTTATCAGTCGTTTGTGGTTGGGATAGAAGCCGATCCGTTGATTTCTGAACACAGTGGAACGCGCCACTGCATTGAAGTTTCACTGTCGCCCTGGGTGGCCCATCGACTATTTCAGGGGGCTGACACTGACGTGGGTAAAGAGGCGATCGCCCATCACATCATGCATCAGTTTTTGCAGGTGCGGTCGGTCGAATTAGCAGCGGCCGAAACGTCTGCTAGCAAGCTCTAGAAGGTTCTAGGCGGATAAATGGGCCGTATGTCGCGCGTGAATGTCATCCAACGTGGCATCGGGGATAGCCTGAATCAGCTTGCGGGTGTAGTCGCGGGTGGGATGGTTGTAGACCGCTTCGGCGGGGCCAATTTCCTCGATTTTGCCCAGGTTCATCACCATGATGCGATCGCTCACAAACTTCACCCCGCTCAGGTCATGGGAAATAAAGATGTAGGTGAGGCTAAAGTCCTCTTGAAGATCCTTCAGCAGGTTGAGCACCTGCGCCTGCACTGATACATCCAGCGCAGATACCGATTCATCGCAAATGATAAAGCGCGGGTCGCAGGTAAGGGTGCGAGCAATGCAGATGCGCTGCTGCTGCCCACCCGAAAACTCGTGGGGCATGCGGCTCATGGCGCTGCCATCTAGCCCAACGCGCTCAAGCAGGGCGATCGCCCGCTGGCGGCGCTGATCAGCCGTACCGCCAATGCCGTGAATCACCATCGGTTCGACCATCATAGAGCCAACGGTTTGGCGCGGATCCATTGAGCCATACGGGTTTTGGAACACAATCTGCATCTCGCGACGCAGGGTGCGGAGGTCTGCCTCATTCAGCGCAAATACCGATCGCCCGTCAAACATCACCTCGCCCGCCGTGGGTTCAATCAGCCGCAGCAGCACCCGGCTCAGCGTCGATTTGCCACAGCCCGACTCGCCCACCAGCCCCAGCGTTTCACCCGGATACACCTCAAAGCTCACATCATCCACTGCATTGAGCGATCGCCGTGCGCCAAACAGTCCCGTGCGGATGGGATAACTCTTGGGAGCAAGCGCGAAAACGCGATGCCTTTAATCCATGACAAATTGTCTTAGAGCATTCCATGAAAACACTCATCCATCTGGCCCTCATCCCCCAACCCCTTCTCCCAGAGCGGGAGAAGGGGAGCCGGAGCGCTTTGTCTGGCTTGCTCCTCGCCCATTTTTGGGAGAGAGGGACTGAGGGGGTGAGGGCATACGCCAAACGCTTAATTAATTTGGACTACTCTTAGAACATCTTAGACCGCCTTTATCTGACAGAATCCTGACAGACGGGTCGATGCTGTGGTTCGCCATGTGTCTATATGGTGATGGGTTTGATCCCTACATGCGGTGTCCTTCAGTACGGTTTGCGCGAGCGCGGTCTACAGCGGCTTTAGGCGTGTTTGGAGCCTATGCAAATGTCCCAGGTAAATGCCGGAGGCTAGCCCAACGGATTTCTCAAACTGTTGGGGAGCGAAGCCCAGCGACCTGGCAGTCTCTTGATCCTTCCTTGCAGTGGTGATCGCCCTACGCTACCCTACAGCCACAGGCGTCAGCCCTGCGTTCGCGCGTCAGCCTGTTGGGTTCACCTATTTCGGTTAATACTCCCTATGACTTGGCGATGGAACCGATGGCACGCCGCCCTGTGGGCGATCGCCACCCTGATCACAATCGGACTCACCAACTGCACGCCCTCCCAGACTTTGGGGCGCGATCCGGCTGCATCCCCTGGTGCCGCAGAACAGATTGTGGTGTTTGGCTCAGTCTCTGATCCCACGAATTTAGAGCCAGGGAATTACGAAGACCTATACACGGGCTATGTGACTCGGCAACTCTATGATCAGCTGTTGGATGCCGAACCGGGGACCACGAATCTGGTGCCCTTGATCGCAACGGAATGGGCCGTGTCGCAGGATGGGTTGACCTGGACATTTACCCTGCGAGAGGGCGTCACCTTTCACGATGGCACGCCTTTTAACGCGGAGGCCGTGCGGGTCAATGTAGAGCGCTGGTGGAATCCGGCCAGTCCCTTGGGCTTTCGGGATGCGGGCAAAAATTATGTGATCTGGAAGGCGTTGTTCAACGGCTTCAAAGGCGAAGACGAATCGCTGCTGCAAGCCCTCACCGTTGTGGATGACCGCACCATTCAGTTTGTGCTGAAGGAGCCGGCTGGCTTGGGGCGGTGACTATGGCGACCCCGACAACTTCTACTATCCTCACTTTAGCCCCGGCTCTACGGATGATATTGGCGGCTGGCGGAGCGATCGCCTTATCGAAGTGCTCAACCAAGCTCGGCAAGAAAGCAACAAAGCGGTGCGGGCCACGCTCTACGCTGAAGTAGCTCGCATCGTGTTTGACGAAGCTCTGCGCATTCCGCTCGTGCATACCCAAACGCTGATGGCCCAACGGAGTGATTTGGAAGGCTGGGTGCCCAGTCCCTTGGGTGCCGAATCGTTCGAAACAGTGACGAAATAGTCAGCCCTCAAGCTGCCCTATTCAGGACGCGCAACACTGATTGAACGATGGTTGGGATGCTAGGCTATGCACCTCCCAACCATCGTCTAAATTTTCCGGCGGACACCGCCCGTCGTGCGTAAGCCCTGACACCCTCTGCCGAACTATATCGGTTCTACTCCAAACGATTGACGGGGGATTGATGCACAGCAGTTTCTAGTAGGGTTCTAGATAGGGGCGATCGCCCTTCTCGGCCCCACCCAACTCACACATTCTTGAGGATTCTGATACGATGCCTAATCTTTCTGCTCTACCGATTCAAGCGACGCTGCTGACTTGCCTGGTGATGGCAGCAATCGCCGTCTATGTTCCGTTTTTGCTGGTGGCCTATGGGCGGCTGCAGATTGGGATGGAGGCGATCGCCCAGCCCAGAGCGATGTTCGTCAAGCTGCCGCCCTATGCCCAGCGTGCCACCTGGGCTCACCAAAACGCCTTTGAAGCATTTGTGCTGTTCACTGCAGCGGTGCTGATGGCCTACGTCACGCAGATCACCAGCCCCATTGTGGCGGGGGCGGCGATCGCCCATGTCTCGGCGCGGCTTCTGTACCCGCTGTTCTATGTGCTCAACATTCCCCTAGGGCGATCGCTCATGTTTGCCGTAGGGTCACTTTCTACGGCCACGCTGATGGGCTTAAGCCTGATGCGAGTCTATGGGGGATGAGTAGTAGGAATGCAGCAATTTTGAGGTCTATTCCAAGATGTGTGTACTTGGTAGCCCAACGGGAAGGGGAACAAGACTTCTAGCTCCCTTCTCCTTAAGCAGAAGCGATATCCTGAGCTTATCGAAGGAGGTTGGGGATGGGGGTAAGTCATCTCTACATTCAGCAATGCCCAGAATTCCTTGTACAAATAGGGATGTTGATAGCCTCGCCCTGAGTGCGCCTGTTGTCAGCCCGTTGCTCTATTATGGTCACGGTTAAACCGCAGAACGCTGAGGCCGCTTGAGGGGTTATCCCTCAGGTCTAGGGCGATCGCCATCACTGTGACTGGAATGCAGGCTGACGCACCAGGCAGAACATGCTGTCGGGGGTGGGCTATTCGCTAGTCTGGAGAGAGTCTGCCCTCTAATGACAGGAACCAGGCTAACTCTCAGCGACGACCCGCACAGATCCATGAAGCTGGGATCTCATAGGGCTAAGCCTCACAGGCGAACGCGGCTTGGCATGACCAGAGACCCTTGGCTTTTGCAGATGCGGACAATTGTGGATGGTCGAGGAATTGGTTCAGAGATTGGAGCCCATCCCTGAATTCAGCACCGCGATTCAAGCAACAGGATTCGTTTAGACCAACCCGATCCACATCAAAACCACAATCATCGAAACCACAACCATATAGTGTTCAACTGGGTAAAGCTATGGCTAGTTTTTCATTTGACATCGTCAGCGACTTTGACCGTCAGGAGTTGGTTAATGCGCTTGACCAAACGACCCGAGAACTTCAGAGTCGCTACGACTTGAAAGATACGAACACCTCCCTTGAACTGGGAGATGATCAGATCATCATTCACTCGGCCAGCAATTTCACGCTGCAAGCGGTGCATACGCTGTTGCAAACCAAGGCCGCAAAACGCAACCTATCTCTCAAAATCTTTGAGTTTGGCAAAGTAGAATCTGCCAGCGGCAACCGAGTGCGACAAGAAGTTACCCTAAAACGCGGCCTTAATGCTGAACAGGCGAAGCAGATCTCTAAGCTGATTCGCGACGAGTTCAAAAAAGTGCAACCCTCAATTCAGGGCGATGCGGTGCGGGTATCTGCAAAGTCTAAAGACGATCTGCAAGTCGTGATTCAGCGCCTAAAGCAGGAAGAGTTTCCTGTGGCGCTGCAGTTTACGAACTATCGCTAGCCCTATCGCTACCCTGTTGCTAAGACGCCATTGCGGACATCTGATCCTGATAAGCGCGTTCTACGTCAATCTTAGACAGGATGGTGGTGCCGTTGACTTCTACTCCGTTGGCGCCGTCAGCCTGAAGGGCGATCGCCACCACTTGATGCAGCACAGTCTGGGCGGGAAACCGACCCTGAATGGTGACGATCGCGCCGCGCTGCGCCACTTTCAAGGCAGACACCTCGCGGGCGATCGCACTGCAGCGCAGCAGCATCGCCACTCGTTTGGCTAGGCCCTGGTGGTCGTGGTCGCCATTGAGGCCAATGCGCTCTGGCGGAATGCTGAGGAGAGCGTTTATGGGCGATCGCTGTGACCAGCGAACCTGATGCCTGGCGGCGGTTGCAGCGGCATGACTAAAGGGATACGAAACAAAAGACGAAGAGGGTGGATGCATAGTCCTGGATCTCAACAAGCTGCACGACGGAATCATTAACCGTTGACGCTGACCTAACTCTCTGCACGAATGCAGCGGCTAGAACCAGCGCAACAATCACTCTGAGCTGTGAGTCGATCAATCAGGGAAGGGAACCGACCCAACACGAGGATCAGGGTCTGAAACTGAGTGTTGGCTGCTTTTGAAGCCCAAGGGCGATCGCCCAATGAAGCAGGGCATCTCTGGCGAGTGGAGGCCCGCGCGAGAGCAATTCAAAGAGCAATGACCAGAGGCCACATTTGGACGAGACGGGAATTTACTGAGGAAGTTCCGGCTCTTGCACCGGCTTCTCCGTGAAATCCACGATGGGTGGGTTGAGTGAAACCGTGAGGGGCGTAGAGGCGTTGAACCCATTTCCCAGCCATGTTTGACTCAAAGCCCTCCCGGTGGTAGCGACCGCCTCAGCTAACTGGGCGAGTCCGTATCAGGAGAAGCGCGGAATGCACTGTTAGCATTATTGCGTAAATACCGAGATGAATCAAGTATTGAATGTATGTTTTTTTACAAATGTCTCTTTTGGTGTAGGACGCTGGATCTGACTGAGTACAACTCCATCAGAACGGCAGGGCTGTGAGCTATACCTACAGTTCCTACAGAGATTATTTCGGATAACTGGCAAGGGTTTGGGCGATCGCCCCCATGCGTCGCTGTTGATCGGCTACGATGCCCTGCGTGGTGTTGCCGAGGCCGGGCGCATTCCACTGCTGCGTGCTGGGGTCTAGGTATGCGTAGGTGCGAGCCCAGAGAATGGCATCAGCCCCCTCAAGGCGCTGCTGGTGAGCATCAACTAGGCGGTCGATATAGCCGCCAGCACTCAGTGCAGCCTCCGGAGACTGGTTGGCTAAGTCAATGCCGTTGAGCAATTCTTCTGGGGTCAAGGTAAGGCCGTGGGTCGCGGCGATCGCCCGTAGTTCTTGGGCTTGGTGGTGCAAGCGAGCGAGCTGTGCTTGATCTGCCGCTTCCGGCGAGTCGGCTCCATGCTGATAGGAAAACGTGCCCAGATTCCACCGACCGTTGCCCGGGTCCCAATGCCCAGCAAATGCCCAGGTTTTTGCCCCATCGGGCGTGCGGGTGCCTTCTGCGCTGCCCACGGCGATCGCCACGAGCGACTCACTGCCCCCCGCAAACAGACGGTGCAGCTCTGCATCAGGAGGTGGCCCAGGCGAGCCCTCAGCATCAACCTGGGGCTGACGAACCGCCACAGGCGCTAGGTCAAACCCGAGAATGCCGCTCAGCGTATGCACGAACTGCGATAAAACGGGTTGGGGTAAATGAGAGGGCTCACCAAGTGGCGATGCAAGGGGTGCGGGGGCAGTGACGAGTGGTGGGGGCGGCGGCAGGGGATCTACCACATCCACATGACCCAAGGGAGCTGCTGCGGCCTCCGGCGGCAAGGCCGAGGGCGCTGGGTCACTGGCAACAGAGGCAGCGGCGGGTGCGGCGGGCAACTCTAGGCTGAGGGCGATCGCCTCTGCCGCTAGGCCGCTGCTACTGTGCCCCAGCCAACTCACGAGCATCAGCGCACAGAGGGTTTGGGTTCTCAGCCACTGTCGTAGCGGGACAAGGGAAACTGACATGGCAATGGCATTGCTGCGTTGCAGCGGTAGTGATGGAACCGCAAAGGAATTCAGCGGCAAGGTGATATCAATTCCGAAAATTTGGGCAACACAAAGGGGGCAAGGGGCTTCTCCCCCTTGTGGGGAACGCAGTTCCCCAACCCTCTCCTCAAACGATTCGTTGTTCTGATTCAGAAAATTGACATGAGAACGGGAAGAAGGGATAAAGCGGTAGAGCTGTGGAGCGAAGCCAAAGCCTAGGGATGGCTAAGCGTTTGGTCGAGCAGGCTGAGGGAGGGCTCCACCAGCGCCCAGGTGCCATCGGGCTGCTTACGCATGGCCGCAAAATGGAGCGATCGCCCGGTACCAATCACCTCCCCCCGACGCACAGCACCGATCCGAGGCGGCTGCAAGCCACAGAGACGCAGCAGATAGGCGGGCAGCTCTCGGCTAGAAAACAGCACACAATTGCTGGGTTGCCCCTGCTGCACTTCCCCGTCAAACGGGGCCATCACCGCGCCACCACGCAAATTCAGCGACACATCCCCAATGCCACCCGTCACCACATAGCCTGCAACGTCGCGCCCGGGCTGAAGCGGCCAAGATTGGTGAATGTGGATGTGGCGCGGCAACGCCGAGGGTGAGGCACTACATCCGGCTAAGAGCAGGGCGATCGCCCCCAGCCAACCAGCAGAGCCGCAGAGAGAAGAGTGCCGAAGGGCAGAGCGGCGTGTGACCAACCGTCTAATGCTGAAACACAAACGAGTAGCCGGCATATTCATCTCCTTCATACAGCACCACAAACCAGGTTTGGGGGTCAAAGGCCAGGGGATACGCTTCTCGCTCTGCCATGACCCCCTGCCGCACTTCTACACTGGGCAACCGACAATAGGGCTCGCGGATAACCAGACGCACGGCTTCCTTGCGATCGCGCTCAGGGATGGTCAACAGTTGCGATAGCGCCTCCCGAGACAGCACGGCATCCGCCTGCACTACCTCGCGGCATATGTTACTCACCACGCTGCCAGAGGGCAGGCTATTGCGCGAATCGGCCAGCAGCGCCAGCAGGGTTAACATAAAGCCGCCCGCCAGCAGATAGCGAACGGGGTCAACAGCAGTGCCCTGGGGTGGCCGAGACGCGGGTCGATGGGATGATCTACGGGGCTTCATCTCGGCTTCCTCCAGACGATAGAATCAAGCACGACAGCACAATCAATAACCAGGCTGCTCCTAAAATGACGCTCATAGTCGCCCTCCAAGTAATAGACCCATTGCCGCTAAAATCAACCGATATCCCAACAGCACGCTGAGCTGCGGAGCCAGTGCCGCCAGACTTAGGGCTAGCGCGGCTGGCAACAGCAACAGCACCGCAACAAGACCCCACAGGCCCGGAGCCACCACAAGCACGAGATTGGCGGCCAGTCGCATTGCGGCAAACCCGGCCAACCAGGCGATCGCCTCTGCCAGCGCAGCGACCACGCCCTGCGGCGGCTGCAACCCCCGCTGCAGCAGTCGCCACATCGAGCGGCGAGATGCGGAATGGCGCTTTGAAGACGCAGATCGACCGACAAAACTTTGATACTGCATATTAGTACGTACGTACTTCTCCTGACTGCGTACAATTGTACTATAAAACCTCATCCTTGAGGGGTAGGGGCAGGCAAATGAGACGCCAATAATTGCGGTAAACGCGGTCAGACTTGATCAAACTGCGTCAGGCTGTACCTCTTTCTCATAAGATCAACCTCATAAGATCAACAGCAGTCAATGTGTGGGGGCCTGTGTTGCGATGAAATCTTTAGCCCAGCGGGTGGCGCCCCTAACGCCCTACCTCTTTCTGGCTCCAGCGCTGCTGGTGTTGGGGTTGACGGTGCTTTATCCTACGGTGCAAGCCATTGGGCTCAGCCTGACCGAATATGGCTATGACCTTACCCAACCGCCTCAGTGGGTCGGGCTCGCAAATTTTCAGAGGCTGGCGGGCGATCGCACCTTTTGGCAAACCCTGCGCAACACGCTGCTCTATCTCATTGGCGTGGTGCCACTGCTGGTGCTGCTGCCGCTGCTGCTGGCGATCTTAGTCAATCGTTGGTTGCCGGGGGTGCGCTGGTTCCGTGCGGCATACTACACGCCGGTGGTGGTGTCGATGGTGGTGGCGGGCATTGCCTGGCGCTGGCTCTATGCCGAAAACGGTCTGCTCAATCAGATCATCATTGGCTTGGGCATCGCCACCGAAGGCGTCCCCTGGCTCACCAGCCCACGGCTAGCGCTGCTGAGCGTCATGGTGGTCACCATTTGGAAAGGCTTGGGTTACTACATGGTGATTTATCTGGCCGGGTTGCAGGCTATTCCTGCAGATTTATATGAGGCTGCGGCCATTGACGGCTCGGATGGTTGGCAGAAGCACTGGGACATTACAATTCCCATGATGCGGCCCTATGTGCTGCTGGTGGCAGTGATCTCTGCAATTTCTGCAACCAAGGTGTTTGAAGAAGTGTTTGTAATGACACAGGGTGGCCCCCGAAATAGTTCTAAAACCATTGTGTATTATGTGTATGAGCAGGCGTTTCAAAATCTAGAAATCAGCTATGCCTGCACGATTGGCTTGGTCTTGTTTTTGATTATTTTGGCGCTTTCTGCATTGCGGCTTTCCCTTAGTCAAGCACCCGATGCGCTGAGTTAGAGTCTTAGTGCAACATGTGATGCACGTTCGGTGAAACCCCAATAATTTTAAGTAATGTAACTCTCTAAATTGAGAGCGATCGCCCTCTAAATTTGCCAGACTGCTGCACCCGATAGCAGTGGGGTAAAGCCCTGAAATTAAGCACCAGACCAGTTAGATAACAGGCTTGCAATCTCCTCCTAAATCCCTCGTCAAGGCTGGTTAGAGTTCTCTAGATTTCAGCAAGGGGATCAGCAAGATTTCCCTCATTCCGAGCAAGAATCTGTAGAAGCCGGAAATCGCTGAACGCCTTGCATACAGGCTGCTTCAGTTTTTTCTATGTCCAAATGTATATAGAACGTTGGACACATCTCTCCCCCTTGATGGATGCTCCTGCTCTAGCGCTTTTGTAAGATTCACACAGTCTAAATCATCGACCGCTAATGAATGTGCGATCGCTGAGATGCACTAACTTAACGTGTTTTAGATATTTGCGTTCGGAGTAATTGCGATGATTCGTTATTCAGTCTTAATGGTTGAACCTGCTGTGGATGCAGTTCAAGGGGGAGCATCGAGCGTCTTAATGCTCGTTATTGGAGTTGGTTTTGTTGCTGCAGTGGTGTTAGGTTCTATTGCTTGGTATAACTCGAAGCGACCTGCAGGTTGGGAGGGCAAAGAGCGCCCGGATATCGTTCCCAAAGTCGATAAGTAAGCACAGTGTTATCTAAAGTTGAGACGAGCTTCTGAAACGTTGATGCAGCGCTCCATTGCATCAACACTTTAAGCTTATGTTGTATCAGTTTACGAGGATAAAATTCATGAGTAACGACCGTAGCATTGACCGCGATACCTATGATCGCGGCATTGTCCCTGCTGAAACCGCTGCGCGCAAAGAGCGCGAAGGCGAAAACTATAAGAAAGAGCCTGATGGCGATGCCAGCATGGATACGACAGCGGGCTCAACCGTAGACGGCGAAGGGTTGGCTAACAACTACGCCATTGAGCCTGAGATGTATTATGAGACGCCTGGCGACTTGCGACAGAAAGAGGCTGCAGAAGCCGCTGAGCGCAAGGCTGAACAGGCAGAAGTGAATGACACTGACGAGGATGGAAAGCTAACGAACCAGGAAGATGATCGCTCCAAGGGCCCAGGAATCATCTAGCTGGTCGCTTACAGCCTATACCTTAACTCAAGGGCGATCGCCCTTTGACTCCGCTTCTATTTCGGTCACATTTGTGACACATTGGGCTTTGTACAAGGCGTACAAAGCCTAATTTTTTTAGCTAACTGGCTGGCTAGATTAATGATCATCACGCGAATGGCCCATCACTTTCCCGATGCGGTATTTTTTGCCGAAACGGTGCATCGACAGGTCGCGCTCACCATTGATGATGCGCCGACTCAGACCGTAGATGGGGCCTCTACCTGCGATATTTTGGGGGCGATCGCCCACCATAACCAAACGGTGCCAGATGGCGATCGGGTCCAAGCCACCTTTTTTGTCTTAGGGCAGCACCTAGAGGCACAGCCCCATCTGCTCGCAGAACTGCTGGCCCAGGGGCATGAAATCGGCAACCACGGCTGGTCAGATCTCAAGGATGTGCGGCTGTCTGCCCCGCGCTTTGCCCAACGATTGCAGCAGACACACCAGCGCATTCTGCAGCACGTCTCTACGCCGCTGCGCTGGTATCGCCCTAGCTATGGTGTCTACAGGCCATCCATGGTGAGGGCGCTTTGGCAAATGCCGGGATACCATCCCCAGTTTGTGCTGGCGTCGATGCTGCCGCTAGATGTGCGGCGAATGACTCAACATCCCCGCTTTACGGCAGCCTATCTGGCGCGGTGTGCCTTTCCTGGTGCCATCTTGCTGCTGCACGATGGCACGAGCGATCGCGCCCGCCACACCGCGCAAACCTTGCGTCTGCTGTTGCCCGCCTTGCACCAACAGGGCTATCGCATCACTACTCTGTCAGCACTGATGTTCCCCGTGCGTCACAACCCTGGCTAGTCTCAATCCGGGTTAGGACGGATTTGGGGCACTGCGCGAGGCGCACGACACGTTAAGGGTTTGAGCTTACCCTAAACTCAGGTTGGCCCCTGTGGCGAGCCGTCAACGACGAGGGCGTAACCCTTATGGCAAAGCGGTTGCAGGGGGGTGGTGATCGCAATAAAAGCTTAAAAAACCTGCCTGTAGCCCACAGATCCTGTATGGTGCGAATAGCTTGGATAGGCTGACCTGCTTGCCAGTTCGGCGCTGTCCTTCTCTGCTGGAGCATGTCTATGACGCCAATCCGCATTTCCCCTGGCCCCGGTCAAGAGTCTGTTTGGGATTATCCCCGTCCGCCTCGCTTAGAAGACACGCCCCGACGGATTCAAATTATCTTTAACGGCGAAACCATTGCCGACACAACCCGCGCCAAGCGCGTTCTCGAAACTAGCCATCCCCCGACTTATTACTTGCCGCCAGACGATGTTTGCATGACGTTTCTCAGCCGCACAAGCCGAAGCAGCTTTTGCGAGTGGAAGGGAATAGCCGCTTACTACACGCTAACGGTGGGCGATCGCACACTGCCCGATATCGCCTGGGGCTACCCTGACCCCACTCCCAGCTTTTCCGCACTCAAAGATCATCTCGCATTTTATGCTGCCCCTATGGATCGGTGCTCGGTCGATGGTGAGTTGGTTACGCCCCAACCCGGTGGTTTCTATGGCGGCTGGGTTACGCCAGATATTGTAGGCCCGTTCAAGGGTGAGCCTGGCACCTGGGGGTGGTAATCACCCAGGGCAGGCAGATAAACAGGACGCGGAAGTTCTAAGGTTCTACAGTACTGAAAAACGGGCGATCGCCTAGAATTCACAAAGCCTGCCGCCAAGCAATTTAAGGCGCTTCCTTCGCAGGTACAGCAACAACTGCAACCCAAAATTGAGGCACTGACCACAGAACCTCGTCCAGCGGGAATGGTCAACTTGTCTGGAGGATAGGAACTGTATCGGATTCGGGTTGGAGAGTATCGAATCATTTACACCATACAAGATGATCAACTCCTGATTTTGGTGGTCGTAGTTGCCCATCGCCAAGAGGTATACCGCAGGCTTTAGACATGGCGGCGCGCCCCTAGGTCTGAATCTGGGCCAGCAGGGCTTGGGTGATGGGGTGGTCAGAGAGAAGATGGGTTTGACCAGCGGCGACGACGGTGGCAATAAAGTTGCCCAGGCGGTTGACGGTTTCGCGGGTGTAAGGATGCTCTGCCCCAACGGGTTAACAAACGTCAGTTCGGATTAAGAGGGTTTTGGGGCATCGCGCGACGCACGATGCCCCAAAACCCTTAATGTGCCGTGCGCGTCGCGCACGGCACATTAAGGGTTTGAGCTTATCCCGAACTCAGGTTAACTGAAGCGTCAACCGTCCCGGTTTTTTGGGGCGACTTCGACGGTCTTGGGTGTCTGATAGTACTTCTGATTGACATACATCTGAAGCCAACGCTCAGACACCCCTGTAACTCGTGCTATCGCAGCAAGCGCAAGGCGTTCGAGCAACAAGTTATCAACCCACTGACGGGTGGCTAAGTCAATGGGTTGCCGAGTGGCGTTCTCCACAAACTGTCGTCCGCACTCCTGACAACGGAAGCTGGGTTTACCGTAATGAGTGTGTCCGTATTTGATAATCTGAGCGGATTGGCACTTAGGACAGTTCATGGAATTGTCTGGGAGCGTTGAGGTTTCTAGTTCACTAGTGCAGCGTCAGCGCTAAGAATTAGGGTTGACGTTCCTCGAAAGTCTTTCTCAGCATGCCTCCCAGAAGGTGGCGACCCTAAAATTAAGACTTGACGCTGCACTAGCCTACCATTACTATTCAGCACTACCCTTAATATTTAGACGTAAAGGTTATTGGCAACCCTCAACCAGACCGTTATTTGCCGAGGGAGAGAGGTTATTAACATGAAATCAATACAGGCTTACTGGAGTCCGCTGGCTGAACAAAGTGCTAGTGAATGAGAAGATTATTCCTGGCTCAGACGGCAATCTAGCCTATCTGACCACACTAATTTGGCTCGATAGTTTCTCTATACCACCGCTTTACTACATCTTGAGCACTACATTTGTATGGGAAATGTAACGGTCTATTCAGACTAGAGATGGAGTTGGGGGTCTGGTTCATGACAAGGTATCTTGCTTTTCATTTTCTGTGTATGTGAATCCCAGTGGTTGAGCTAGCGGAACCAGTGGAACAATCAAGAAGAAGTAATTTTGAAATACCACTTAGTGAAATACCACTTAGTGCAGATCTGAATAGTGCTCTATCCAAAGGTATAGATATCGGGACTCTAGGTAAATCCTTAAAGAAAAAACTATTCAATAATTTAAGCTGTCAATGTAGTGTTTGGAGACCAGGTTGGCTCATATGCCGTGTGGTGCGATCGCACCTACTCGCTCTTAACAGCTAGAAATACCGAATCCCTTTGTACAGCTTTTAGGGGTATTGAGAATTGTTCGCCATTACCGCTCAGGCGTCGTTGACGATGCTCTACAAAATCATCTAGATTGAACCTATAGCGCTAGTTTAAGCTTGGAACTGGCTTCTTGGATTGACTTCCTAATCTTGATTGGGAAAGCTGCCATAATGATCACTAGCGGTCATAGAAAGGGGCTTAAGAGTAGACTCACATTATTCTGTAGTGAAGTTGGCTGTTACATAAACTCACCCAATAGACTGTTCAGTTAACAGCTGCCTAATTCAATATCTTGCGTCTAGCTGGCGCGTTCGATATGCTTCTATTCACCCTTCTATTACAGTAAAGTCCAGCTATTTAATCAGCATCACTGGGTCAAGGTCATAGCGCTTGATCTCATCGCCTCACTATTTATCTCAAAGGAGAACACAGTTCATGGCTACCACTGATACACTACTGCAACCGTTTGGAGAAGTTGCGGAAAACCCAATTGGGCTAGAGACGAATGTTACTACTGCCATTTGTGAGGGTTTTAACATTACGCTCTCCAGTTTTCAGGCGCTGTATTTGCAATATCAAAAGCACCATTTTGTGGTGGACGGTGCTGAATTTTACTCACTGCACGAGTTTTTTCAAGAGTCTTATGGCGATGTTAGTGAGCATGTGCATGAGATTGGGGAGCGCCTCAATGGGTTGGGAGGGATTCCGGCGGCAGGGTTTGCTAAGCTCGCTGAGCTGTGCTGCTTCACGCCCGAGCCAGATGGCCGCTACTCTTGCCGTCAAATGGTGCAGCATGATCTGACTGCAGAGCAGGCCATCATTCAAGTATTGCGCCGCCAAGCCGGACAAGCAGAGAGCTTGGGCGATCGCGCCACCCGATATCTCTACGAAAAAATTCTGCTCGAAACCGAAGATCGCGCCTTCCACTTGGCCCACTTCCTAGCGCATGACAGCCTCACCCCGGCCTTTACGCTAGCCAACGGCAGCAACTAGCAGCCGTCGGGTTTGCGATCCCCGTACGGGTTTGCGTGGAGAGGTTCCTGCACCATCTCTCCACGCATTGCTGCGCGAGCCTTCTTTTTGCATTTTGTTATTTTTATTGGTTACAGAATAACGTGCATGTCTCATCCTGCTTATCTCCTCATTTCTCATGGCAGCCGTGATCCAAGACCCGACGCCGCGATGGCAAAGTTGGCACAGCAGTTAGCACAGCAGTTAGCACAGCGGTTGGCAACCTCAGATCTGGCTCTAGCCTCCCGAGCCTCCTGTGGTGGTGGGCAGGGCGATCGCCCTGCCCGATCTGCATCCGCAATACCACTTGTGGAAACAGCTGTGCTGGAACTGCACCCGCTGCCGCTGCACCAGCAAATCTTGCGGGTGTCCGAGCACGCGATCGCCCGCCAGCATGATGAGGTACGGCTGGTGCCCATATTTTTGCTGCCAGGGGTTCATGTCAAAGAAGATATTCCTGCTGAGGTGGCGATCGCCCGCCAGCAGCTAACCGAGTCTCTGCCCATCACGGTATATCCCCACCTCGGGAGTCATCCCCACGTCTCGCGCTTGCTCATGCCGCCTGCAGACGCCCCCACCACGGCGGCTCGGTTGGTCATTTCCCATGGTAGCCGCAGACCCGGTGGCAATGAGGCCTTAGAGCAGTTGGCGGCGACTCTGGGCGCATCGGTGGCGTTTTGGTCGGTGCCGCCTAGCATCGAAGACCAGCTAGCAAAGCTTGTGCAGGCAGGTCATCGGGCGATCGCTCTGATGCCCTTTATGCTGTTCCCCGGCGGCATTTTAGATGGAATCGCTCAACAGGTTGAGACACTCGTTCAGCAGCATCCTCAGGTGACTGTGTATTGGGCTCCGCCGATGGGTGCCGCGCCAGCCTTGATTGACCTGCTGGCAGACTGGCTAGCCTAAACGTGCAGATCTTGCATCGTCAGCGCATTTTTTTTGCATCGCACGTCCGCTTCTGTGATAAGCGATACAATTTTCGCCTCAATCTTATTGAAAATTTATATTATGGATATTCTGGGCGATCGCTCATCGATTCCCCCAGCGCGAACTTAGCATCCTTACTAGATCTATCCAGCGACTTCTTGGCAGATTATCAGCGCTAGATTCAGCGTCTTTAGGGTGAACAGTAGGGGATTCATCATTCTGCATCCCGTCACACTGCACCCCCCAGGGCAACCCGCGACAATTTTTGAACTGAATCTGCCTGTTGCGATTGGCTAGAGCAGGGTCACTGGCACGGTTCATCGCGCTTCTACCCATTCGCGCACCCACCCATTGGACACTTAATTCAATCCTCTATGCAGCATTCCATTGGCAAAGTGTATCTGGTTGGCGCAGGCCCAGGCGATCCGGGGTTGTTTACGCTGAAGGGCAAAACCCTGCTCGAACATGCGGATGTCGTGGTGTATGACGCGCTGGTGAGCCCGCAGATTTTGGCGATGGTCAATCCCCAAGCCGAGCGCATCAATGCAGGCAAACGTCGAGGACGCCACTCGCTGCAGCAAACCGATACAACTCAGCTTTTGATTGACAAGGCCCATCACCATGCGGTCGTGGTGCGGCTCAAAGGCGGCGATCCGTTTGTGTTTGGGCGCGGCGGCGAAGAAATGCAGGATTTGGTCAACGCCGGGATTGCGGTAGAAGTGGTGCCCGGCATCACTTCAGGAATTGCTGCCCCCGCCTATGCCGGAATTCCCCTGACCCATCGAGCCTATAGCTCCTCCGTTACGTTTGTGACGGGGCATGAGTCGGCGGGGAAGTATCGCCCAGAGGTGAACTGGGGGGCGATCGCCCAAGGCAGTGAAACCATCGTCGTGTATATGGGCGTGCACAACCTGCCCTATATCGTGCAGCAGCTTCAGCAGGGGGGACTGGCAGCCGAGACCCCCATTGCCCTCGTGCGCTGGGGCACCTGCCCCCAGCAGCAAGAGCTGTTGGGCACCTTGAGCACCATTGCTCAACAGGTGGCAGATACTGAATTCGAGGCTCCGGCGATCGCCGTCATTGGCAACGTGGTCAACCTCCACCGCATCCTGGCTCAGTGCCGTCCGGCGATCTAGGGCAGATTTTATGATTGGGAACACAGGAGGGCTAGGGGCGATCGCTCCCCCTCTGACGCACGACGCCCGCGTAAACCACCCCACCCACGGGGTGAACCTGCGAACCCAACTATCCCAAAGTCCCGTTACAGAACGTAACCATCCGGCTCTGGTATCGCTCCTGCGAACGGTTTAGACTTTTTAGTATTGCATCGCTCGGCCAGATTACTAAAGTGGCGATGTGGAACCTGCAAGACACGCAGATTCCACCACCTTGCCGATTCTGACCCAGTTGAAGTCTACCCATTCCGCGTTTCTAGGCTTAACGCACCTGATATCTGCCATGTTCCCAGTACAGCGTCCCCGCCGCCTTCGTAGCCATCCCCAGCTTCGTCGTATGGTTCGCGAAACCGTGCTCACCCCCAACGACCTAATCTACCCGCTGTTTGCCGTACCTGGAACTGGCGTCGCCAATGAAGTGCGCTCTATGCCCGGGGTCTACCAGCTCTCGGTCGATAAAATTGTAGAAGATGCGAAAGAGGTCTACGACCTAGGCATCCCTGCCATCATCCTGTTTGGCATTCCAGAAGACAAAGATACAGAGGCGACCGGCGCTTGGCATGACTGTGGCATTGTGCAAAAAGCGACCGAAGCTGTCAAGGCGGCTCTTCCCGATCTGATTGTGGTTGTAGACACCTGCCTCTGTGAATACACTGCCCACGGGCACTGCGGCTACTTAGAAGTAGGCGACCTGTCAGGTCGAGTGTTAAACGACCCCACACTGGATTTGTTGAAGAAAACCGCCGTGTCTCAGGCATCCGCCGGGGCCGATATTATTGCACCCTCCGGCATGATGGATGGGTTTGTCCAGGCGATTCGCCAAGGGCTAGACGAGGCCAATTTTGAAGACATCCCTATCATGTCCTATGCGGCTAAGTATGCATCGGCGTACTATGGCCCATTTCGCGATGCGGCTGATTCTGCGCCTCAATTTGGCGATCGCCGCACCTACCAAATGGATCCCAGCAACAGCCGCGAAGCCCTCAAAGAAATCCACCTCGACATTGCTGAGGGGGCAGACATGCTAATGGTCAAACCTGCGCTGTCTTATATGGATATCATCTGGCAGGTGAAGCAAGCCTCTAATCTGCCGGTTGCGGCTTACAACGTGTCTGGCGAATACTCAATGGTCAAAGCCGCTGCCCTAAACGACTGGATTGATGAAGAAAAAGTGGTGATGGAAACGCTCACCAGCTTCAAACGGGCCGGAGCTGATTTAATTCTGACCTACCATGCCAAAGATGCCGCCCGCTGGATGGCATCTGTTCTATAAAGAAAAACCGGGAAACTACGCAAAAGCAGTGTAAGAACATAAAGATTTGATGATCTTAGAATGAGGATTGCCCCATTTGTTCTTCATGTCATCACTATAGAAGTACTGCTCTACTTGTCTTGTGGAAACCCCCAAGACCGCAGAGTCAACTGACCCCCTGTTGATTCTACTGACATGAAATACTCCCTCACTCGCTCCAAATCGGACTGGCGCTTGCACATTTGGGAACCTGCGCCAATTAATCACAATCGTGTCTCTCCGTTTCTCTACAAAATTAACCTGCGCTTTGGTACCGAATATGAAGCGCGGGAAGCATTAAGCCATTTTTTGCAGATGCAGCAGCAAGAGTATGGCGAACAGTGCGAACTCATTTCAGCCTAGATGTCTGCGCTGTGGAACCCGTAGCGATAGGGTTTGTACTAAGGCAAGGCCCAGCACTGGGCCGATGTGTGGGATACCCCAACCCACTCGAAAAATGCTGCATCTGAAGAAAGTCCTGACATAAAAGGGGATACTGCGACATACAGTATCCCCTTTTGCGTCTTTCAGACGATTCAATAGCGTCTCTAAATTCACTAGAGACGCGGCTGACTCTATGCAGACGTCGCTCTCAAAAATGACATGCCCTACCTATGGTACAGGCTGCATTCCCTAGGGCGTGTCATCAATTCCGACCAAAAGCCTTGTGCTACAAGCGTTGTCACGCCCGATCCAAAAAACAGGCTAGGGGCTGTGACCGTTCATTTCTGGGCCATTAGCGGCTGATTGATGACAGCCCCTAGTGAGCGTCTTGCAACTCGTAAAAATCTGGCGAGATGTAATCTTTTCGGAGTGGAAAGCCAACCCAGTCCTCTGGCATTAAGATGCGCTTCAGATTGGGGTGCCCTTCGTAGACAATGCCATACATGTCATAGCTTTCTCGCTCTTGCCAATCGGCTCCTTTCCAAATCCAGTAAACAGAAGGCACCCGAGCATCATCGCGGGGAACTGATACCTTGATCCGTACTTCTTCTGATCGAGTTACATCGTCTGCGATCTTGATCAAATGATAGGTGCTCACCAGATCTGCGCCTGGGCCAACATCGTAGGCAGCCTGACACTGCAGACAGTTGAAGCCATAAGCAAATAGAGCCGTAGCAAACGGGAGCAAAAACTCGCGGTCTACCTTGAGCACTTCCACACCTTGGTGGTCAGCTTCCAAGATTTCGTGGTCAAACCCATTCTCGGTCAACCACTGAGACACTTTCCCTGCTTCTACCAGAGACGTCTCCTGGCTATCTGATGCGCCTTTAGCGGCTTTAGAGGCTTGCGATTCGTCAGTCACGCTCAACAGTCTCCTTCTCAGTTTGCTCCAGTTCTGCTGCAACTGGCATGCCCATGGCCTGCATCAGCTCCTTCGATGGAGCCTTGCGGCTGTTTAGCGATAGGTATTTGCCGTCGTGAATTGGAGCAGAGGGCTTCATTGCATGGGCGACCGTGTAATAACGATGGCTGGGGGCAATTATGCCGCGCTCTGCTGCCGCTTCGCTGCCAATTTTCTTCCGCAGCTTGATGATGGCATCCATAATGGCTTCGGGGCGGGGTGGGCAACCCGGAATGTACACATCCACGGGAATTAACTTGTCCACTCCACGCACAGCCGAGGGAGAATCCATGCTGAACATGCCGCCTGTGATGGTGCAAGCGCCCATGGCAATGACATATTTAGGATCAGGCATTTGCTCATAGAGCCGCACTAAAGCCGGAGCCATTTTCATGGTAACAGTGCCAGCGGTAATGATGAGATCGGCCTGACGCGGGGTAGACCGAGGCAACAACCCAAAGCGGTCGAAGTCAAACCGGGAGCCAATCAGCGCGGCAAACTCAATGAAGCAGCAGGCGGTGCCATAGAGCAAAGGCCATAGGCTCGACAAGCGAGCCCAGTTGTAAAGATCATCCACTGTGGTGAGGATGACGTTTTCAGATAAATCTTGGGTGACTTGGGGCTTGCCCACCGGGTTGAGCACTTGCTCGGTCGGATCGTAATTCGTGATGGTTTTAGGATTCATGACCATTCCAATGCTCCTTTTCGCCAGGCGTAGACTAGACCGATCACGAGGATTGCAATGAAGACTAGCGCTTCTGCAAAGGCTAACAACCCAAGTTGATTGAAGGCCACGGCCCAGGGATACAAAAATACGGTTTCTACGTCAAAGATAACGAAGACGAGAGAAAACATGTAGTAGCGGATGTTGAACTGAATCCAGGCTCCCCCGATGGGTTCCATGCCTGACTCATAGGTTGTGCGGCGCTCGACCCCCTGCCGCTTGGGGCGCAGCAGTTGAGAAGAGATGATCGCGATGGCGGGCACAGCGCTACAGACTAGCAAAAAGCCCAGGAAGTATTCGTAGCCACTCAGAACAAACACAATGACACTCGCTGCTTTCGACTGGGTCAATCACTAAATATGGTACTCTCTTTTTCATTTTGTTTCAGAATTAGTGAGTATTTAATGCATTCCTTTTTTTGGGGATAGCATTAGGGTTTGTGCAGTTGTCTAAGGGGTGGAAAGGAGGGGCGATCGCCCGTTCTATCCCTCAATCTGTGGGTCTAAGGCTGGCTCTATGCCCTCATTGGATGTGGTGATTGTGGCGGTATACCTGTTTACGCTGGTATACATTGCCTATCGCGCGATCGATAGTTTAGAAGACCAGGCTGTGGTGTATCTTGACCAAGCCACCCTGCGGGCACAACTTGAGGAGGCCAATCTTCAAGATCTTCTGGCGATTAAGGTGCCGCTGAAAGGGCGCTATCGCTTTGAGCCTATTCCTGATCTGTCGCTGATGATCACCAATGCCTCGGAGTTTCCCATCTATGTCGATTGGGATCGCTCAACATTGACTAGCTTTGCCGGGCGATCGCGCCGAGTCGTGCGCGTTACACCCAGCATGAACTTTGATCTGTCGCAACCGCAAATCTTTAGCGTGATTGCGCCAGGGAAGGTGCTGAGCGAGCGCATTGTGGCCGAAGACATGCTTAAACGTACGCCTGAAGGCATCATGCAGGTGGCGATTCCCTTAGTGGATTTGGCACCGGTGCAGATGCTGCCAGAAGACAAACAGCTTGAGTTTGCGCTGCGGCTAGTGGTTCGCATTGTCGAACCCGGTCGAGAACTAGAGCAAGACATGGTGACCTATTCGATGGTGTGTCGCTTTATCGCCAAGCGCGTGCCATGGGATGCAGGCTATCCCTGGAAGCGCAAAAAAGAGGCTTAGGCCATTTCTCGAAAAGAGTCCTTTATTGGGCAACATTGGGCAAGCAGCCGTTCGCTCTTACTACCTGCTGGCTTCGACTTTGCTCAGCCAGCTTGTGTCCTGAGCAAAGCTGTCTCAGAGAAGCTAGGCTAAAATCCTTTTATAGAGATCACATCATATCAAGATCATATCAAGTCCGGTCAATTAACCTAAGAATTTTAAGCCGCTAACCCTTGTCCATCCTGAGTTTATAGTGAGGTCAATTAAGCGGACTTGATGTTAGAAGACAATGTAGAGGCGATCGCACCGACCCCTTTCTTACGCTCTACGACTCATCGTCTCCGAAGTCTTCCGTGAGCAGCAGATAGCAATTTGCAACGTGATATCCCGTGATGCCTATGAGGGACTTCAGCTAAGGGGCGACCGCTATAGATACACTGAGTATAGGGAAGAGGCAGCGAGGCGGCTGCAAACCTCAACCAAGGTTTGAGGAAAGTCCGGGCTCCCGAAAGACCAGACTTGCTTGGTAACGCCAAGTGCGCGCGAGCGTGAGGATAGTGCCACAGAAACATACCGCCCGTTTTGGGATCAAGCGGTAGGAATTGAGCCTTGGGATTTATTCCACATGTTCAATTCACCTCGGATTCCTAGATGTGGTAAGGGTGCAAAGGTGCGGTAAGAGCGCACCAGCAACGACCGTGAGGCGTTGGCTCGGTAAACCCCGGTTGGGAGCAAGGTCGAAGGAGCAACGGTTGGTCTTTTACCGGCTCCGAAAGATAGGGATTCCTGTCTTTGCCAATCCGCTAGAGGTGCCTGGTGACAGGCATCCCAGATAGATAGCTGCCCATTCAGCGTTCGCGTTGGGTGAACAGAACCCGGCTTATGTCTGCCTCTTTCCACCCAAATTTGCGAGTGTGTTGGCGTGATGGGTCGATGGAGTGGGTTGGCTGGCTTTCATCCTGTTCTAGTTTCTAGCGCGAGGGCGACGAATGATTTGGCGTCGGAGCGAACTGCATCGATGCCCTTTTGTGCGACACTTCGACGCCCTGATGCAGTCTGTCCTGATGTTCTGTGCTCATGTCCTTTAGTTCCCCCTATCGAGAAACTCAGCTGCGTCAGTTGGTCCAAAAGCTAGGATTGCCGGAGCGCAGTCCGGTGTTGTGGGAACTGTTAGACGTGGCGCTGACGCACCCTACAGCGGGTGCTGCTGTGAACTATGAACGGCTGGAATTTGTCGGGGATGCAGTGGTGCGTCTGGTAGCGGCAGAATTTTTGTACGAAACCTATCCGGCGTTGCCTGAGGGTGAGATGTCGGCTATGCGAAGCGGACTAGTGAGCGATCGCACTTTGGCAATGATTGGCGATCGCTATGGATTGGAGCGCTACCTGATGATGGGGCCTAGCGCGGCGGCTGACCCCACCGGGCATGACACCCGGGTCGCGGCGGCGTTCGAAGCGGTGCTAGCCGTGCTGTATCTGAGTCAGCGATCGCTCGTCTTGATTCGTCCCTGGCTCGACCCACACCTTCAGGAAATGGCCACCATTATTTGGAATGACCCTGCCCGGCTTAACTACAAAGGGGCGCTGCAAGGGCTAACCCAAGGCCGCTTTGGGGTGCTGCCCGACTACCGCATCACAGAGGTGGGCCATACCCATGGCCATGCTGAGCGGTTTTTGGCGCAGGTGTTTGTGCAAGACCAGTGCTACGGCGAAGGCAAAGGACAGTCTAAGAAAGCCGCAGAGCAGGTCGCAGCCCGGGTCGCGTTCGAAGCTCTCCACCAGTTGAGTGATTCCGACTCCTAGTGGAATGCACGGCTGAAACCCACGGCTCATGCCCTCGGCCAGTGGTTTGCCATTCTGGTCGGAGTTGTAGATAATGAAATGAATGTGAAACCGCGTGCGATCGCCCATGTCTCTAATTCCTGACTCTCCGACGCTGACCGATGAAGCTGGGTTGGTTGTAATGACGTCTAGTTCACAGGAGTCTCGTCTTGATAGCAACTTAAGCGCCATCTCAACCGATGAAGCTGCAACTCCGGTACCGACAAGCTTAGGCTTAACAGACTTAGACTCACTAGACTCAACGGTCAGTGAATCCCTAGCCCACACCGATGAACAGCCGCTGAGCCGACGGGCCGAAGTTAGTATTTTTCTTTCAACCTTTGCGACGGTTTTTCTTGCTGAAATTGGCGACAAGACCCAGTTCACCGTTTTGCTAATGAGTGCAGAATCGGGTTCTCCGTGGACGGTCTTTTCTGGAGCTGCGACCGCACTCGTGGCGACAAGTCTCTGTGGTGTCTTGCTCGGTCGATGGCTGTCTACACGCATTGCGCCCGCAGTGCTCGAACGAGCCGCAGGTGGATTGCTGCTGAGCATTGCCGCACTGCTACTGCTAGACGTGGTGCGGCATTAAGCCACCCCGTTTTTACTGCCTGACAAGCATGTGTAAAGAGTCTTCGATTCAGCGGTCATGCCGCTAATGTAGGAATAAAAGATGGATTGGAAACTACTGGGGCTGACGTTTGTAACTGTGTTTGTGTCGGAGTTAGGGGATAAAAGCCAGCTCGCGGCGATCGCCCTTGGAGGCAGCAGCAAATCGGCTCGAGCTGTTTTTTTGGGCGCATCCGCAGCACTGGTACTCGCTTGTTTTTTGGGCGCTTGGTTGGGCGGCGGCGTCGGGCAGCTTTTTCCTGAACGCTGGGTTAAGGCGATCGCCGCTACAGGGTTCGCCACAGTGGGGGTACGGCTTCTTCTCTCCTCGCCTGAGCCAGCAACCGAAGCTAACCCTAAGTAACAGGCTAGTCTCTGAGTGGGGAATGAAAGGTCAGGATCAGGGTGTTTTGTTGCACCTTCATGTCCCCACGCATTGAAGCCTCAGGTTAGGTAGGTTATGAGCGCCCGCAGTCCCAGCAAATAACTATCCACGCCAAATCCACTGATTTGCCCAATGGCGACTGGCGCTATGTAGGAGTGATGGCGAAACGACTCCCGTTTGTGAATATTGCTCAAATGGACTTCTACGGTTGGCAATGCCACAGCGGCGATCGCATCCCGCAGCGCCACACTGGTATGAGTATAGGCACCCGGGTTGATCAAAATGCCATCTTGCATGCCCAAGGCCTGATGAATCCAATCAATCAGCTCTCCTTCATGATTGGACTGAGCCATATCTACCGTGCAGTCTAGAGACTCAGCCAGAGTCTGCAATGCCGCCTCAATGTCGGCCAACGTCAGCGTCCCATAGGTTTCAGGCTCGCGCTTTCCCAACAGATTAAGATTGGGGCCATTCAAAACCAAGATGCGCGTTAGGCACGTTACCTTGCTCAACCGTCCTTACCTATATTCTTCAAATATTCTCCAAACGCCACAATCATACGCTATTGCTCCGCTGGACTAGAGGTGATCGCGTTCGCCCTGAATCCATACAAGTATCGACATACCAAAAATCGCTTGCACTGAGTGATTTTGCTCACCCACTAATCAGCACAAACGATTTTCAAGTTATTCACTTTTTAGGTCACTAAGCCGCACCTAGCCGAACATAGAAGCGCTTTCTAAGCTCTTATCGACGACGTTGGGGATCTCTAACCGGAACTGGAATTGGCTCCGGCTCTGGCTGAACATCCGGGCCAAGGAGCGCTTCCACCACTTTCTGCGCCCATTCCTTCAGCTTTTCCAGAACCTTTTCGATGTATTCCATCGGTGAGTAACTCCTTCGGTTACAGACATCTCTGCCGGGGCGGAAAGCTACAGAAGTTCCGCTTGTCGCGTAGCAGATACCTTATGATTCTAGATCATAACGAATTCAAGAAAATGATCAACCCTTTTATTAAGCGGCTGTTAAGTAAATGCCGGTTTTAGAGGGCGATCGCCCGGTTCCCGTCAGGCAAGAAGTCAAGCGTATAGAGCGTTACAGGCTGTTGGGCTAAATCGGGAAATTTTATGAGTAATTTTTTTAGATTGCTGGTTAAATTACTGGGCAGTGAGCAGGCAGAAAAAGTCCAGTCAGCGCTGCTGGTTGCGGCAGTTACCCACGGCAACCCTATCGCCGCATTCCAGCAACACACAATAGCAACCTCAGAGCAATCAGAGCGCCCGATACCCCGAGACACGGCTTTGCCCATCCTATCGAGCTGCTTCGCTGCCACAGTAATCGCAAACGACGGGAACTACCGTGAGTTCGACAACTACAGCGCGGGGCTGAAATAACGCTATCGAACTCACGGTGAACTAAATGCAGCGGCAGCAGTTAGCGCATCGCGCAGAAGCACCAATCATCCCTCTACGTTATCCACATCGCTGATTTGTGGAATGCTGACCACATAACGGTATCCAGTTTCTGTAGACCCCTGGATGCTGATTCGTCCGCCATGCATTTCTGCCAATTGCCGACTCAGGGTCAACCCTAAGTTTTGCCGCGACGGCAATCCAATCGGGTCTACGCCAGACGACACAGACTCTGCACCTGCCCCATCTGAATAAGACTCTGCACGCGGCGACTGAATCTCGGCTGAAGGCGGAAGGATAGCCGCATCCAACGATGCTGCTGGTGACCACCCAACCGGACTATTTTCTGGTTCTAAATGCACTAGACCGTCGCCCAACCAAGGATGCGAAGCAGAGACAGTCACGTTGAGGTGATTCTGCCGTCGGGAGATATGAATTCGAATGGTACTGTCGTTGCTAGCCAGTTGGATAATGCCAAAGACTAGGTGATACATCATCTGGCGGGTTTTGTCTTTATCAAGCAGCCAGATGCGGTTTCCGGGTTCTAGAGTGAGGCGAAGCTGCTGCTGGCGACGGGCGGCTACTTGCTCTAGGGCGCTGAGTGCCTGTTGCCCCAGCATTTCCACGTCCACCGGGCTGAGGTTAAGGGAGTAGTTATGCTCGCTAAGCGTGCCTAAATCGAGCATTTCTGTCAGCACGGTTAGCAGATGATGACCACTGTTATGGATGATGTCAAGGTATTCCTTTTGTTTGCCTGTCAGAGGGCCGTAAATCTCCCGAATGAGCACGCTAGCCATGCCCAAAATTGACGTTAGGGGGGTTCGCAGTTCTTGCGCCATCTGACTCATGAGACTCGCCTTTACAGTGCTGACTGGAGCCGTTTGCGTTGCGGCCCCAGCCTGCATATGGCTAGCGCCCAAGCTTTGTTTCCGCAAGTGGTTGCGCTCGTATTCACTCATGCACCACCGGGCAATTAGCTCCAGAATTTCAATATCTTTGTAGGAAAAAGTGCAGGGAGCTAGATCCATAATTGCCAGTGTGCCAATGCAAAAGCCAGCTGACGTGATTAACGGTGCGCCCATATAGGCGCGGATGCCATAGCGCTGAACCAGAACTGACTCGGCATGGACTGGGTCGGCAGCGGCATCGTTGATCACCAGCACCCGATGGGCTGCAACCACGCTGGCACAAAAGGTATCTTGGCGCGGCAATTGACGCGATGCCGCGAGATCATTCATCAACCCGATGCGCGACAGCCCGATTGCGGATTTGAACCACTGCCGTTCGTGATCCATCAAACCCAAAATACAGATCGGCGCATTGAGTAAGTGAGCAGCAGTTTGCGTCGCCTCCTCAAAAATGGGGATGCTTTCAACATCCATCAAGCCCAGTTCAGCCATGGCTTTAAGACGCTGTTTTTCAGGCCTGCCAGACTCTTGCGAGCTGTCTGCTGGGCAGGTCACTTTGTGGTCTGGGCTCAACATCGCGACCCTCTCGTTCAACATAACCTTCTGCAAACCTCTGTAATATTTTGGGGAGGTTGTTCAATATACTCAGAGTTCCCTACTAGAGTTCATCGAGAACACATTTTCTCGAAAGATTCGATGGCTTTGATAGCTCTTGGTTTCAAAGGTTCTGCGAGTCGGCATTTTTTTCGTTGTGGAAGAGTTTATTCGGTAGAAATACGGATTGTGGAACTACGGGTGACAACGCCAGTCTTCCACAGTATGTCTGCTGCCAAAGATCTGATGAGGATGCGACATGGTGGCTGTTCTATGGGGACTGAAATGCAGAAGCTACGCCATAATGGTGGGTAATTTAGGCAGGATGTCTGGAAGTGTAGGGGCTAGTGCTGTAGTAGATAGTTGGATTGATCCAGTGAGACGATATTCATCCAGAGTCTTGTGCTGTCTAGGCATCACTGAGCCGTTCTAATCGATGCAAGGTGGGCTAGTGCGTCTAACGATGTTGTGTTTAGTGTCGACTGTGTTTATTAGTGCTGGTTGTATTAGCGACTTGTATAAGAGATGACTGTGCCACAAACTCCTCCTCCATCTCCAAATCCTTCGCCATCGCGCACTTTTTTAGGATCTCTGACGCAGGCGATGCAATCAGCGCGGGTCAACTTCTCGAAGCTGAAGCTGAAACCTCACGCTCGGGTTCCCGAACTCTGGATTGAGGATGCCGATAGCCAGAATAAGGAGGTTTATCCGCTGTTGGGCGATCGCTATCTGTTGGGCCGCAGCTCGCGTTCGTGCGATATTGTGGTTCGCAATCCGGTTGTCAGCCAGGTGCATCTGTCTCTCAACCGTGACAGTCGAAAGCCTGGTGCTCCCTTTGTGATGCGGGATGAGGAGTCGACCAATGGTATTTATCGGGGCAAGCGACGGCTGGCGAAGCTGCCGCTGCGGCATGGCGATCGCCTCACCCTAGGGCCACCAGAACTGGCGACTGCGGTGCAGGTGCAGTATGTTGATCCGCCCCCGTGGTATGTGCGGGCGGCAAAATATACCATGTATGGCTTTACTGGCCTGACCGCGCTCACGGCTGCATGGATTGCCACCGAGTGGACGAAAATTCCAGTGCGTCCGCTGCCTCCTTCTGTCGGTGGGCCTGTGGTAGTTTACGCCCGTGACAATGAGACGGTGCTTAATCCCCAGCGTAACCGGGCTCATATTGAGCTAGCCCGCCTGTCGGAGTATTCCTCAAACCTGCCCAAAGCGCTCGTAGCATCAGAAGATAGCCGCTACTATTGGCATCTGGGTATAGACCCAGTCGGTACGTTGCGAGCCCTCGTGACCAATGTGATTGGGGGCGAAATCCGAGAGGGCGGCAGCACCATTACTCAACAGTTGGCCCGTAATCTGTTTCGTTCCTATGTTGGGATAGAAGATTCGGCTGGGCGCAAGTTGCGGGAGGCAGTTGCCGCACTGAAGCTAGAAAGCTATTACAGCAAAGACTTTTTAATGCTGGCTTACCTCAACCGCGTGTATTTGGGATATGGCAACTATGGGTTCGAGGATGCCGCTCGGTTCTACTTTGGCAAGCCTGCTGGTGAGTTGACCGTGGCAGAAGCCGCGACTCTAGTGGGCATTTTGCCCGCGCCGAATGTGTTCAATCCGATTCAGGACTATGATGAGGCTGTGCGGTTGCGCAATCGCGTCATTAATCGGATGGCAGCTCAGGGCTCTATTAGTCGCGATGAGGCCGAGCGGGCGCGGCGATCGCGCATTGATATTAATCCCGAAGCAATTGAAGAGCTGCAAAGCAGTATTGCCCCCTACTTCTATAGCCAAGTCTTTACCGAATTAGAAGAGTTGCTGGGTATTCAGCTAGCGCAGGAGGGCAACTTTGTGGTGGAGAGCACCCTCAATCCTCGCTTTCAAGCTCAGGCCGAGACATCCCTGCGCCGAGCGATTGAAGTGCAGGGGGCAGCATCAGGCTTTTCTCAGGGCGCGGTGGTCACGCTTGACTCGAGCAATGGCGAAGTGCTGGCGCTAGTCGGGGGCTATGATTTTTTAGAAAGCCAGTTCAATCGGGCGGGACAGGCACTACGCCAGCCGGGTTCGACATTTAAGGTCTTTGAGTATGCGGCGGCGCTAGAAGCAGGTGTGTCTCCTTACCAATCATTTTCCTGTGGCGGGCTGGACTGGGATGGACAGTCGTTTCGTGGATGCGAGCGGACTGGAGCCGCAGCCGTGGACATGTTTGCAGGGATGGCCCTATCAGAGAATGTGATTGCTCTGCGGGTGGCTCAAGAGGCAGGGCTGGATCAGTTGGTTCAGTTAGCAAGGCGACTGGGTATTCGCTCTGAACTCAACCCGGTGCCGGGGCTGGCGCTGGGGCAAAGCGAAGTCACCCTGCTAGAGCTAACCGGAGCCTATGCCGCGTTTGATAACGATGGCATGTATAACTCGCCGCGCACAATTCGCCGCATTCTCGACAGCAGCGATTGTGAGAACCCTGACGATTTAGCAACCTGCCGTACTATTTTTGACGTGAATCGTCAGGGGCCACGTCCCAATGTGCAAGCGGTTAGTGGCCAATCCGCTGCAACGATGACAGCTATGTTGCAGGGGGTTGTTAGTTCTGGCACTGGTCGCGCTGCTTATCTAGGGACAGGGGAGGCTGGCAAAACTGGAACCAATAACGACAATCGTGACCTTTGGTTTGTAGGCTATATCCCCTCCATGAATATTACGTCGGGCGTGTGGTTTGGCAATGATAATAACGCCCCGACGTCTGGCTCGAGTTCGCAAGCAGCCGCGCTGTGGTCAGACTATATGGGTCGGGTGATTCAGTAACTCTGCTAGTGGCTCAGGCGGATGCGCCCGGTGGTGATGGCAATTGGGCGATCGCCCTGTTGAATTAGCAGCCGCCCGTGGGCATCAATGCCAGCAGCCTGCCCCGACCAAACGGTATCGCCTTGCTCAACCGTAATTGGCTGACCCAGCAGCGCATCGCGACGGCGTAGATCTGGAAGGAGGGGCGTCAGCCCCCCGTGGGCTGGGTCTGTGCGAGCAAACATATCGGCTACTTGCAGCAGATAGTGGCGGACCCGAGTGAGGAGCGATCGCACGTCTGGCACATCCACATGCACCTGATGCAGGCTAATAGCAGAGACATTCAGCATTGCCGCTCCCGAGATTGCCGTCCCCGAGAGCAGCGACTCCTCGTCCAGCTCCGCCGCAAAATCAACTTGGCGGTTAATGCCAATCCCCACAACCACTTGAGCTAGGGGAGACGAAGCCGCAGACGTAGCTTCACACAAAATTCCCGCAAGCTTGCGCTGCTCAATCCACACATCATTCGGCCACTTGAGGCGCAGCAGCCCCTTGCAAGCAGGCATCAGATCTTCCACCGCATAGATCACCGCCAAGCCGGTTGCCAAGCTCAGCCCCGGCAGGCTTGCCGTAGGAACTCTGTGCAACATCGCACTCATTGTCAGCACACCCGGAGGTGAATACCAAACGCGCCCATGTTGCCCTCGCCCTGCCGTTTGTCGCGGTGTGTAAACGACATCCCCATGCTGGAGTTGCGCAGCATGCGCTAGCGCCCAAGTGTTGGTGCTAGTGCATTGAGCTAGGCAGTGAAGCCACGTCACATCCATAACAGGCTCAGACTCCTGAGGCAAAAAAGCAGACATCGAATGCAGGGGAGATATTAACGCGCTTGCTGGAGACGGTTACTGTTTTTTGAAAGAAATTTACACCTCAAAATAGCCAGCAAACAGGTGTAAACGTTATATCGTACCCTCGGAACTCTCATCTCCCCAACCCATGTCCTCTAAACTCACCAACGAACCCTCGATTGCTACTAAAATCCGCACGATGAGGCAACGGGTGCGCTGGCAACACCCTCAGATCATGCAGCGCAACATTGACCAAACCCGCTTATCAATTGAAGGAGGTGACGGAATTGAAGAGTTCTCCTTCTTGGTCTTGGGCGATAGCGGTACCAGTCGCCATCGGCGCAGCAATCCGCAGCGACAAGTAGCAGAGCAACTCTTGGCTCACCTAAACTTGACTCAATTTACGATTCACACCGGGGATGTCGTGTATTTGGTCGGGTCTAAGGAGCAATACCCAAGTAACTTTATCCGTCCTTATCGCGAATGGATCGTGGGGGGCGAGAACTACAAGCGCATTCCCTACAACGACATGACGTTCAAGCACCCTATTTTGCCGGTACCTGGGAATCACGACTACTACGACTTACCTACAATAGTGGGGCTGATATCAGGATTGACAGGGCCTATTCGCTATGCACTACAGTCAGTTCTCGATTTCGACATAGGTTGGCATGGGTCCCACAAAGGGGATGCCTATGCGAGAGCCTTTCTGGACTACCTCAAGGCTCTGCCAGAGGCGCAACTGGCCCAGCACCTCGATCGGCATTACACCAGCCAGATCGATGGCAAACGCTGCCTAACTTACCGCCCGGGGGAGTTTACCCGCCTGCCTAATCGATACTACACCTTCCGTTACGGCGGCATTGATTTCTTTGCCCTCGATTCCAATAGCTTTGCTCAGCCGTTGGCTTTAGACGCGACTGAAGCCGGGGCAAAGTCGCGAAAGGATCTAGAGCAGCAACTACAGCAACTCGAAGCAACTAAGGCTGACTTAACTCGAAAGGCAAGCTTAGGCTCGTTGAACCCGCTGCCAGAGGATGAGGTGGCAGAGGAGATCGCTGGTGAAATTGAATCCATCAACGAGCAACTGGCTGATATCGACAAGCAACTGGCTGCCAGAGGCGACTCCGAGGTCGATGTGGATCAGCTCAATTGGCTGCGGGATGGGCTCATTGCCTCTTGGCAAAACCCAGACGTGCGGGGGCGGATCGTCTTCTTTCACCATCCGCCCTATGTTACAGAAGCCAGCAAGTGGCCTCAAGGGCAAACCCTGGCAGTGCGCCACAACCTACGCCAAGTGCTCGATGCTGTATTAGATCAGGTGGGCGACATAGCGCAAGGTCAGCCACTGGTGAACTTGGTACTCAACGGCCATGCCCACTGCTTAGAGCATTTGCAAACTGGCGATACGGGGCATGGAGATGCCAATATTTCTTGGGTGATTTGTGGTGGCAGCGGCTATAGTCTACGGCGACAGCGGCAGAAAGGCCCTAACCTTGAGGAAACGATCGGCGGCAAAACGCGCACTGTGGCGACTTCTCATCTATTTTTGGGCCGCGATGGCAAAGGCGACAGCCTCAAACGTCCCTACTCTGGGCTGCGGATTGATGTCAGAGGGGGCACCCCAGTGGCCCTAGATGTGACGCCGCTTGTGGCCGAGAAGTATGACGGCACGTGGCAGGGATATGCAATGGAGCCCTTCACGGTTTAGGGTTAGGCATTTGCTAAGCTGATGCTGCATTGGGAACCGACCTACTTTTCTATGGGCCTTGATAGGCGTATGGTCGGATGGCGAGCAAACTCCGCTATAGTTTTGATTGATTTAACTATTGTTTGAGGTGTCCTATGCAGCCTACTGCGCTCTATCCCTGTCTATATAAGCAGCTGTTTCCCCAAAAAACGATCGCCCGCGATCTGTTGTTAATTCTGGGCGGCAGTTTAGTGGTGGCGTTGCTCGCACAGTTGCGAGTGCCCCTGCCCTTTACCCCGGTGCCGATTACCGGGCAAACCCTAGGGGTGACGTTGGTAGGCGCTACCTTGGGGCCGCGTCTGGGGTTTCTAGCGCTGCTGGCGTATTTAGTAGAAGGCATTGTGGGCGCACCCGTGTTTGCGGGGGGCACGGCGGGAATCGCCAGCATTTTAGGGCCTACGGGAGGCTATCTGATTGCGTATCCGATCTCAGCTGCACTTGTGGGCTTTTTGGTGGAGTGGGCAGGGTGCGATCGCCAATTCTTTAAGATGTATGGGGCGATGGTGCTTTCTAGCCTGATTATTTTTGGTTTGGGCACTGCTTGGCTGGGGGTTTGGCTGACGCAGGCCGGGCGCTACGCGGGCCTTGCCGACTTGATGATGAAAGCCGTTGTTCCGTTTATTCCCGGCGACCTGATCAAATCTTGTATTAGCGCATCCCTATTTCCTACCGTTTGGCGGTTTTTGAATCGGCAATAATCAAGCGACTAGTGCAGCGTCAGGACTAAGAATTAGGGTGCCGTAGGGTGTATTCGCGTAGCAATGCACCCCAAGAAGGCTATGCCAAGAATAGTCATACCCTACATTTTAGGCTTGGCAAAACATTAGGGCAGTGCAGTGCCCATCACACCGGGTCAATGCTTGAAGCAGGTGATTGCAGCTTGCGCGTTCACTGCACCTCTGTCGCCGTCATGTTCAACGATAGGATCATCTACTTGACCTCAGGCGGCTTGCTCTAGGGCGTGTCATCAATTCCAACCAAACGCCTGATGCTGTGAGCGTTGCCACGCCCGACCCAAAAAACCGGCTAGGGGCTATGACTGTTGATTTCTGGGATATCAGAGGCTAATTGATGACAGCCCCTAGGGCTAAGGGGTTGGGAGCCCTGGCTAGTGCTGTTGCTCTAAATACTTTTGACGACTCAAAATTGGGTACTCTAATACCGAGATTGTCTTCACCCGCATGCAGCAGTGTTTATGGATGTCGCGTCAACGGTTGCTTTAATCCTTTGCCCAGTGGGCAGCCAAGGAAGGCTGTGGCAGACCATTTTGCGGTCGCAGGGTGTGTCCGTAATTTGGGAATCGGCTGATGTAGATCTGATTGGGACGCTAGCCAGCATGCAAGCCGACACGCATCTGCTGCCAGATCTGATTTTGGTGGATACGCGGCTGGTGCGGCTGAAACCCTATAGCATTTGCCGTTGGTGCAAGGTTCATTGCCCAACGGTGAAGGTGGTGCTGGTGAACGGCGCACAGGTCGCGATTTCGCTATCTGAGCGGGAGTGGGCGCGATACCAAGGCGCGTTGGATGTTTTGCCTCGGTTGCCGAGCCAAACGCTGGTTAGCAGCGCGATTACCTATGCGCGCCAAATCATAGCGATTTTGGGAGACGCGAGGCTGGATAGTGGAGCCCTGGTGACGGCCCTGCTCAAACTGGGCTACCGCAAGCCCCATCAAGCGGGCGATCCCATCTCCTTAAACGCACCCCCTGCTGCTTTGACCAAGACGTTGCATCGGCTTTCCCAAATCCAACCCTGACCCTGTCCAAGACATCAATTTCGCTCCAAATAAAAACCCCCAAACCAAAATGGCTTGAGGGCTGGAGTTCCTGAAAATCGTCACTTCTGTAGATGATGGCAACCAAACCCGAAATCAACAAGAGGGGTAAGACCCATCATTGACGCCATATCTGAGTTTAGGGAGTCAACTTCATCCAGATATTACACCGCGGCCCGGTGTCTTAAAGAACGCTATATCATAGGTTTACGCCGATTTACAGCGCCATACCCGCTGGATTGCAGCGACTCAATGGGTTCGGCAAGTATTTTTGTAGACCCGTCACGATGCGAGAGTTTTATAAAGACACGGGAGTGCGATCGCGTTGTTTCAGCTCTAATGACATAAAAAACGACTCCCCCTTGTCGCTGAAATGGGCGGGAATAGCCGTTAGGAGCGTGACAGACAATGCAGCATTGCAACAACCGGGGTTCATCGTCCTGTCACGCCTACAAGGCCTGTGGGACTTATCCTGCCACCTATGGCGTGATTAGGTTGGCATACATGTCCCGATCCTGCGCCGAATGGCGTTTCTCTAGGGGCACAAACGGCACGCTGTGCGTCCCGGTATAGATTTGGGTTGGCCGGAAGATGCGGTTCTCATTGAGCTGCTCCTTCCAATGGGCGAGCCAACCTGCTACTCGGGCGATCGCAAACACAGGCGTATAGAGATCCGTCGGAATTCCCAGCTTGCGATAGACCAGCCCCGAGTAAAAGTCCACATTGGGATAAATGCCCTTTGACCCCATGCGGTCGGCCACAACCTGCTCTAGCTTGACGGCAATGTCGTAGTAGTGATCGCTGCCAAACTGTTCAAACATTTGCTCGGCCATGCGCTGCAAGATCGTAGCCCGTGGGTCTTTTACCTTATACACCCGATGCCCAAAGCCCATGATTTTAGAACGGCGCTCCATGCACTGGTCTACGTAAGGTTCTACATTGGCAACCGAGCCAATTTCTTCCAGCATTAAGATCACTTCTTCGCTGGCACCCCCGTGCAGCGGCCCTGCCAAGGTGCCCACCGCTGAGGCAATCACAGCATAGGGATCGGTCAGCGTAGAGGCAGTCACCATCGCAGAGAATGTGGACGCATTGATGGTGTGTTCTGCATGCAGCGTCAAACATACATCAAAGATGTGCGCGGCTAAGGGATCTGGTACCCGCTCGGTCAGCATGTAGAGAAAATTGGCAGAATATCCCAGGTCATCCCGAGGCTGGATTGGGTCATTCCCCTTTCGCATGAGCTGAAATGCGGCAACCATGGTCGGAATCTTCGCCAGCAGCCGCACTACCGCCGCCCGAATGTACGCGGGGTCATCGAGCGCCCGCCGTGAATAAAACAGCCCCAGTGCCGCCGCGCAGGCCTGCAGCGCATCCATTGGGTGGCCGCTCTCAGGGAAGCACTTCATCATGTCGCGGATGCGGTATTTCAACCGTCGATGAAACTGGATTTCATGTTTGAATTCTTCCAGCTCATCTTCGGTGGGCAGTCCTCCCCAAATGAGCAGATAGGCTGTTTCAATAAAGGTGCTGCTTTGGGCTAATTCTTCGATGTTAATGCCCCGATACTCCAGAATGCCGTTCTGCCCATCCACATAGCTGATGCTAGATTGAGTTGCAGGAATGCCTTCTAACCCTGGTCTATATTCACAAGCAACCGTCATAAGTCCCACCGTGCGCCTGCACTAAACTGTTTATCAACTTGTTTGCACTTAGTCTACGACCACTCAACTGCGTAAAAAAGCTCAGAAGGAGCACGTTTAGGGAGAGACGAGACGATCTTGGGGCGATCGCCCCTCGCATCTCCACTCCTGCGGCGACTACCGTCTGTCCCTTCCTTGCATCGGTCTAGTTTGGTTATTGTATAGCAATCGTCTCAGCCCTTGAAGAATCGCCAACCGCAGAGTCAGAGTGAGTAGCAGAACCAGCATCAAGAGTGCTGAGTTTATCTTTGGATCAAGCAACGACCCAGGATGATGCAATATCTCCAGCCCCCTAATCGCGTAGGACTAAGGCGTAGGTGACACTCACTTCTAATGCGCTAGGCCATCTCCTTCGGCTGCGGCGTCACGGTCTGGTCAATAACGGCTTGGGGCAGGGGTGCGGGTGGTTTTACCAGAGCAGATTCTGCATGATAAATCGGTAAATCAAACCAGAATGTCGTCCCCACCCCCTCTTCACTCACCAGATGAACGCTGCTGTGATGCTTCTCAATAATGTTGCGCACAATCGAAAGCCCTAAACCTGTGCCTTCTAAGGTGTGCACTCGATTTTCTACCCGGAAAAAGCGCTCAAATACCGCAATCTGATCTTCATAGTCAATGCCAATTCCGGTATCGGCAACTTCTACGCGCACCTGGCTCGGGGGTGCATGGGTCGCAGAGGGAATCGAGTAGGCGCGAATTGCGACTTTGCCACCGGCTGATGTGAACTTGAGCGCGTTGCCCAGCAGATTATTTAACACCTGCAACAGCAAGTCGTAATTGCCCAGCACTGAGGGCAACGCGTCGTCCACATCTTGAATCAGCTCAATGCCTTTGTCTTTGGCGTTGAGCTGATGAGTCCGCAGGGTTTGTTCAATCGGCTGGCTGAGATCTACCGCATCAAAGTGGTAACGCTTGCCAGATTCTAGGCGAGATAGATCCAGCACGTCGTTGACCAAGCGCGTGAGGCGATCGGTTTCGCGGTTGGCCGTATCTAAAAATTCACCGCGCTCCTGATCCGTCAAGCTATCGCCATACTCGTGCAGCGTCTCGATGAACGATTTGATGTTGAACAGCGGCGTCCTCAGTTCGTGAGACACATTGCTAATGAACTGGCTTTTGGCTTCATTCAGCTCTGTTTCTCGGGTGATATCTTGCACTGTGATGGCGATGCCCTTCACGTTTTCGCGCGATTGGTCAAACACGGTCGTCAGCCAGAGGCGCACTGTGCGGCTAGTAGATCCTGGGATGGTAACGCAAAACTCGCCCGGGTCGCGATCGCGCTCTGCCACTGATTCAGCCTGCAATCCCGATTGAGCAATGTCGTGCAAGGGCTGATCGAGTGCAGACTTTACTGCGTCTGGCAGCAACGTCAGCACATGCTGCCCCACGATCGTCTCTGCATTCTCCCAACCAAACACTTTACGGGCTGTGGGGTTTACCAGCACCACACTCATGTTGCTGTCGAGCAGCACCGCCCCATCTGCAATGGTGGATACTAAAGTTTCTAACTTGGCCTTTTCAGCGGTGAGCTCTTCAATATTTTGTTCTTCATAGCTAGATAAGCGCTCCGCCATTTCATTGAAATTGAGGATAAGCTCTCCTAACTCCCCTCCAAGCGGCAGATCAATGCGCTGCTGAAAATTTCCTGCTGAAATATTTTTGACGCCAAACAGCAGTTCTTTGATGGGCTTGGTGATGGTGAGGGCATTAAACACCGCGCCCAAAATCACCATCACCCAGATCGACACAAACACCGCGATGGTGACATCGCGCGTGAGGTGAGAGGAGGTGACAACGGTGGGATTGGGATTGGTGCCGATCGCCAGCACCCCCAGATACTCACCGTTGTAATGCAGCGGCACAAACACATCAGTAACTTCGCCATCGGGGGTGATGTGCTGCCGCACCATGGGAATGTCGGAACTGGTAACGAAATTTTCGGGAAGCTGTATCCGCCGTCGAATGCTGAGGGAGTTTTGAACCTCTGACTGAGAGAAGGGAATGCCGAAGTAGATTTGCCCCTCGGCATCCGCAAATAGCATGTAGCGAATGCTGGAGGTGCTGGTGTAAAAGCGGCCCGAGAATTGCGCTAGGTCGCTGAGGTGACTTTCACCCACCATGGGGGCCACGTTGGCGGCTAGGAGCAAGCCCAAGTCTCGCCCGAAGCGGGTGTCATTGAGGCGGGCGTCTTGCTGAATAGAGTTGACTGCCCAAAAGGTAAGGCCACTCATGAGCAACGACACTACTAGGGTTGCCACTGCCATTAGTTTGGTCTGGAGGGTAAACTCTGACCACCAGCGCCGTAGAATTTCTCGAAGTTGCTTGAGCAGCGTTAACAAGGTGGTTGACCTGCTGATGGATGCAATGAAGACGGAGTGGCAAAACTTGCTCTGTATTTGTTCCTGCTGTGTGTATTCCTACAAGTACTAAGGTTCGCCCATTAAATAACGTGGGATAGCTGTCCCGGCTGTCCACGGTCAGGCAAGATGCCTGACTTACAAGAACTGCACATTAAAAGAGCCGTAAAAGATTCGTGTTCCTAAGTACTCTCATTTTGCCATGTTCTAGGAATAGCGGTCGCTAAAGGCTATGGGCGGTCATGAAAGGTGGGAGGGGTTTGCGTTTAAGACGCGATGACCAATGTCATGACGATAGTAAGCGCCCTCGAACTGGATGTGGGGGATGGCTGCATAGGCGTGGGCGATCGCCCCTTCAAAGGTGTCTCCGATGCCTGTGACGCCCAACACTCGACCGCCATCGGTGAGCAGTTGCCCAGCCTTGAGGCGCGTGCCCGCATGGAACACCAGCGCCCCGGTGTCTGTGGCGGCGTCAATGCCCGTAATGGGAAGCCCCTTGCGATAGCTCTCGGGGTAGCCCTCTGCCGCCAGTACCACGCAGGCTGCTGCACCAGAGCGCCAATCAAAGGGCGGCAGGTCTGCCAGGGCTTGCTGGACGCAGGCTAGCAGGATGCGATCGAGCGGTGTTTCGAGCAGCGGCAGCACGACCTGGGTTTCGGGATCGCCAAAGCGGCAGTTGAATTCCACCACGTTGGGGGTGCCGTCAGGCGCAATCATCAGCCCAGCGTAGAGAACGCCGCGATAGTCGATGCCGCGCTGCCGGAGCGTGGCGATCGCCGGTTCTAACACCTGTTGCTGCACCCGCTCTAGTAGCGCTGGCGGCACAATCGGCGTCGGGGCATACGCGCCCATGCCGCCGGTGTTTGGCCCAGTATCGCCGTCGCCAAGTTGCTTATGATCCTGCGCAGGCACGAGGGGACGAATGGTGAGGCCGTCTGTCACGGCTAGCACAGAGGCTTCTTGACCCTGCAAAAACTCTTCGATCACCACGTGCTGACCTGCTGCGCCAAACTGCCCGCCAAAGGCCGCCTCAATAGCGGCGATCGCCTCATCGACCGTTTGCGCGACCGTGACGCCCTTCCCAGCGGCCAACCCATCGGCTTTGACCACAATGGGGGCATCTTGAGCGTGCTGTTGCACATGGGCGATCGCCGCCGCCGCTGTAGCAAACACCGCCGCCGCCGCAGTGGGAATTCCCGCATCCCGCATGAGCGCTTTGGCCCAGGCTTTGCTGGCTTCAATCTGCGCCCCCGCCTGGGTTGGGCCAAACACCATCACCCCCTGCCCTTGCAAGTAATCCGTAATGCCTGCGGCCAAGGGCACCTCTGGCCCCACCACCACCAAGCTAAAGTTATTCACCAGGGCAAACCGGGCAATGCCCTCAAAATCGGAGATCGACAGCGCCAAGTTGTGGCATCGCTCTAGCGTGGCCGTGCCGCCATTACCGGGAATGCAGACCACTTCGTGCACATAAGGAGATTGCAGCAGCTTCCACACGAGTGCATGTTCTCGTCCGCCATTGCCCACCACTAAAACATTCACACGCACTCTCCCGGCCAGCCAGACAAAAAACACCTTATTATGTCACCTCTGGTCTACCACGACACGGCACAGCAGAAGGTCAATGGAACAGACTCCTAGGGCAACGCCGTCAGTTCTCTTGTGAGTCACCTGCCTCAGCCACCTAAACCAGCTACCGTCTGAGCAGTCGCGAGGGGATAGCGTGTGGGGTATGGTGGATCTGGCAATCTTTGGGTTGAGGGGCGATCGCACCCCCACGCACGGCAAAAGGAACACACCATGACTTCAGCATCCGGTTTATCCACACCCCGGTCTACGCCCGCCAGCGGCTCACGTCAGCCTTTGATCTGGGTCTGCGCGTTGTTCAAGATGCGATTGAAATCCTCATCGACGGGTTTAGCCAAGAGTTCAGCTAATCTGCTCGGGCTATCGTGTCTTGCGTTTGCGCTAGGTTTGGTGTTCCTGGGCGGTTCGGCGGCTCAAGCGCAGAGACCCCTGAGAGATGCTGAAGTGTCCCAGCTTGATGCGTTTGAGCGAGACAATGCTGACCTCCCTGATACGCCAGCTATGGATGAGTCCCCGGTTCCGCCCTCCCCAGATACCGAGTCCACTGAGGACTCGGCAGACGGGGACTCGGCAGATGTGGACTCGACGGATGTTGAACCTTCGGCTGCTGACGCTACTGATGCGGAATCCACAGAGGCGGAATCCACAGAAGCTGAATCCACAGAGGCCCAAGAGAGGTTTGCACCCAGCCCATTGGAGCTAGAGGTCGACGATCCTCTGCTGCCTCAGCCCGTGGTCGATCGCCCGTTGAGTCCATTAGAGCGATTTGAGCTGCAGCAGGCACTGGATGAATTGAATGCTGACGCTATCGCAGAATACCAAGCAGGCAATGTGGATGAGGCCTTTGTCATCTGGTATCGCGAGTTGCGGCTGCGGCGGGCGTTGGGGTTAGAGGAAGAGCTGCCTGCTCTGGGCCGAGTGGGTGAAGTGGCGTGGGGCGATAATCGCAATCAGGATGTACAGATTATCACTGCGCGGCTGCGGGAGATTGAGCCAGAGCTGATGGCAGAAACGCCGCCCAACTTTGATCTCATGCTGACGCTGGCACAAAGCTATCAAACGCTGCGCGCTATCGATGCGGCGATCGCCCTCTATGAGCCTATCCTAGCGCAAGCCCGCGCCCAACAAAATGCAGCGATTGAACAGCAGACCCTTCAGGCATTGGGCGACCTAAACTTGGCCTGGTTTCGCTTTGCCCCCGCCGCTTCGGCCTATCAAGAATTATTGGTTATGGCTCAGCAACGGGGCGATCGCCCAGCAGAGCAGACCTATTTAGAACAGCTAGCCTTTGCCTATCAGCGGGGGCGGCTCTATGCCCAAGCGCTACCGATTCAGCAACAGTTGGTGAGCGTATATGAAACCCAACAGCAGCTAGAGCGCATTGCGCCGCTCAAGATTGCGATCGCCAATAACTATCGCAACACCAACCGACTGGATCAGGCGGCGATTACCTATCAAGATGCCTTTGTGACTGCGCGCGATCAGCAGCAATTTGGCTACGCCAGCGATGCGCTCAATCGCCTAGCAGACCTCTACAAATCCATTGATCGCACCGAAGATGCGCTGCTGGTCTATCGCGCTCTGATTCAGGTCGAATCGCTGTCCTACAACGCGCTCGGCGTGATGAACGTGATGGATCAAATGGCGCAGCTGCATGAAGCTCGCAATGAGCCAGACGCGGCGATCGCCGCCTATCAAGAAGCCCTAGAACTGGCGACCTTGCTCGATTACGTGACACGAATCGGCTACTTTGCCCAGCAAATTCAGCGGATTCGGGGTTAAGCGAGGGGCGGGACAGCGGCGTAACGCGTCATACCTTACCCCTCTACGCTCTCACCGCCTAATCTTCCATGTGAATGCCGCACTCGGTCTTGCCCATGCCGCGCCAGCGACCGGCGCGTTCATCTTCACCCTCGGCAACGGCGGTGGTGAGGGGCTCATCGCCAATGCTGGGATAGCCCTGATCATGCAGCGGATTGTAGAGAACGCCGTGCTCTGCGACATAGTCCCAGGAGTCTTGGCGCGTCCAAGTTGCCAGCGGGTTGATCTTGAGACGATTGTTGGGATCAAGTTCAAAGATTTCTAACCGCGTGCGGGTCAGAGCCTGATCCCGACGGCGGCCTGTAATCCAGGCGATCGCCCCCAAGTCTTCTAGCCCCCGATTCAGCGGCTCAATTTTAGTAATCCGGTGGAAGGCTCGCACGTCCGTTTCCCACAGTGCGTCCCCAAACTTAGCGGTGAATTCCTCACGGCTATTTGCATCAGGGGTTTGGTACACCTGCAGATTGAGGGGATAGGCGGCCTTGGCCTTCTCCACCAACTCTAGCGATTGGGGGAAGTGGAACAGCGTATTCAAAAACAGCACCGGCACCGGAGAGACAGCATTCACCTGATGATAAAGGATGTCGGTAATCACCATGTCATCTACGTTAAAGGCGCTCGCCTGAACCAAGCCAGTGGGGATATTCGCCACCGCCCACTTGAGAACATCAATGGGATGTGCAGTCTCAAACTGTTCGTTCAGTTCATCCAGATTGAGCGATGTCAACTGAATGGGAGAATCTGTTGGAGTTGTCATAGTCACCGATGGAAATATGTATCGTTGACTCCATCATAGATCGATAAGTACATATCCCTACCGGAAAACTGAGGTTTACGACTGAGCCAGAGTTGATCCCCCTTGCGTCAGGCTGTCATTGATAGTCAGTCAGGTTTGTGGACTGCTCCCTTGTGCGGGCGCAGCCGCTATTGGGGTTGAGTAGAATATAAAATTACATCGAACTCAAGTTAATCTGTGCATCACAGACAAGACTTACGCACTGTGTGCGGCGTCCTGCTGGGAATGTTGGACGATTTTGGGGAGGCTTAGCCTCCCCAAAATCGTCCAATAGCGCAAGCCCAAACAGAACGTCTTGACGACGATGGTGAACGTGAGGGCGATCGCAGTATTTCAGCCCCAATGCAGAGAATGAAACATCCCCAAACGTCTAAGAACAAATGCTATGGGTAAGGCTGAACCCCTCGCCAGCCCAATCTTTTGTTTCTTTGCGCCGTCCTGCCTTCTGGCATTGGAAACTGACGTCAGCTATAAGTCGTGATGCCGCGCAGCACATAGCCCAGCACCACTCCGATGAGCAGCGCCCACACTTGCCCCGATTCAACAAAGTTGCCAAAGGCGGTTCGCGTGGCGGCAAACACGTCTGTGTCAAACTGCTGTGCTAGTAAGCTCCATTCAATTGCAGCCATGCTGCTTAGCAGGTGGCTTGGGTCCCACAGGGTCGTCTCAATGCCCATGCGAATCAGTTCGAGTAACATTCCCATTCCCCCACACAGTAAATAATCTCTAATACGTCACTATTTTGCACTCTACTAGGGCAATTGAAGCACTCGTTATGAAGCCAGACCGCGCTAGATCGCTGATATGACTTAGCAAACCACGAGCAGACTACCGTTAACCTGGGAATGTTTGGCTTTGCCTGCTCGTGAAATCTCTCCGACCTCTTGATTGAGGAGGGGGCTCTTAAGGCTGCACTTGCATCACAATCAGCGTCATGTCATCCTCGTTGGTCTGGCCGTTGCCAACAAACTGCTGCACTTGTCCAAATAGGTAGTCCAAGATTTGCTGAGGATTTTCACAGCTCTGGCAGGCATGCTGAAAGTCGTGCGATAGATTAGCTTCATCGTAGCGATCGCCCGCTGGGCTGGCTGCATCGGTAAAGCCGTCGGTGTAATAAATCAAAATATCGCCAAGCTGTAGCTCGATCTGAGCATCATAATACTGCGTGTCAATATCCAGCCCGATCAGCATCCCCAGCGTATCCAACCGTTTGAGGGTTTTCGTGGCGGCCTGCCACAGCAGCGGCGGGTTGTGGGCGGCGTTGCCATAGCGCAAAATCCGCGTTTCGGCATCATAGTCTGAATAAAACAGCGTGACAAACCGATTGGAGTTTTCTAAATCGGCATACATGACATGGTTCAAGTGCTGCAAAATTCGCGCGGGTGAGTGCCCGTTCAGCACTTCGGCCCGCAGCATACCACGCAGCATGGTCATAATCAGTCCGGCAGGCACGCCCTTCCCCATCACATCGCCGATGGCAATGCTCCAGCAGCGGCAGTCATCGAGATTACCATTGCGCCAACGCATCTGGTCATAGTTGGCGGGGATAAAGTCGTAATAGTCGCCTCCGACTCGGCTAGCGGTGAGACAGCGAGCCGCTAAATTGACCCCTCTAATGTTGGGGCATTGCCGGGGCAAGAGCTGAATCTGAATCTCAGCACCAATTTCTAGCTCCCGGTCGAGACGCTCTTTCTTTCGCAGCTCTACTGTTAGTTCGTCATTGGCGATCGCCACTGCGGTTTGATCCGCCACCAACCGCACCAGTTTTTGGCGAGTCTCCGTCCACTCATAGTCTGCATCATGGCTAAACACATAAAGCCGCCCACGCTCCACACTTTTCGCCAGAATGGTCGTCCCAAAGAGTTGCACCTCTGGCCCTAGCAAGTGGCTGATCCGCTGATCTAGCTCTGACAGCGAAGCCGTGGCCGGATCACTTGCGCTTCCATCCGTCGAGGTAACCTGCCGCATCGCTGCTTCTAATGCCTTACGGATAGATTGATTTTGGCGGCTATCTTGACAATGCACCTGTTCCAGCCGCATTTGCCCATTGGGTCGAAACAAGACCAGCGCTCCACCGTCGGCATCCGTTACTCGGCTGGCAATCAGCGGTGTTAACTCTAGAAATTGATTGAGGTTGGTAAAGCTGCGCAGCGCAAACCCCAGCGACCCTAGCAAATCTTGCACTTTGTTGTGCTCACGATTTAGCCGCGCAATGAGATCCTCCAGCGCAAACACTGGCACCAATTCCGGTGACGGCACGATGCCCGACGAAATGCCGCTTGGCAAGTCTGGCTGTGATGGCTGTTTGGGGACGGGTGCTGTTGCCATGTAGGTGGGGTCAGCGAAGGATCTAACGAATGACTGTAGCTGGATGGGCTTGAAGGGGTGGCTTGCCGAGAAGAGTTTGGCGTTTATTGAAGCGTTGATTGGGTGGATTGAATAGTAATAGCATCAATTTGTGTCAGTCGTCAGAATCCCAGAGGCGACCTTGTGATTGCGTTGACTGACCCATGCTGGTCGGGGCTGTGGGATATGGGGGTGATGTGAGGTGCGATCGCCCCATGCCCCGTAGGCACAAGCTGTGAAAACTCAATGCCAACCTAAACTGAAGGACTCTGTCAATCCCTACCTCGACGTTGGGTTTGATTCTAACGAATGCAGCGCGAGCAGGCTACAAGCGGCAGTCTTGGATGCAGGCTTGGATCAGGAGCAGAGAACCTTCTGGCATTGCGCCATCGCCGCGGATGGCTCCGCCAAGCTTTCCTCGGTCATCGACCCTCATTGATTCTCATTGGGCGATCGCCCTAACCGCTGCTTAATGCGCTGCCACCGCAACCAGACGGGCCAAAGTTTGCTGCGTTGAATCGCTTCCAGCTCCTGCTGGGCAGATTGCCTCTGGTGCTCTGCGCGCTTGAGTCGCTTGCGCAACTGCCGCATCCGTCGCCGCATCGTCTGAACATGGATCGGGGAAATGACGGCGGGCGGGGGTGTCCGCTTCTGGACGGTGATCTTGGCGCGCAACACTGACAACACGTCGTCGGGCAGATCCCGAAAGGCGGGGGCTAGGCGATCGCGCTGAATCGTTGCTGAATCTATCGTGTCGGTTGGATCAACCTCTAACACCTGAAACCCTGCCGCTTCAAACAGAGAAATAAACTGCAAGGGACGAACGCGGTTGCACCCAATCACAATTTTGTTGGGTGAATCAATGCTTAAAAAATCCAGGGGCTCCGCTAGGTCAATGTAAAACCGATGATCAAATCCATCAATCGCATGAACGCTAAAACCGCCAGGTTTGAGAATGCGATTAATTTGGACGATGGCCTGATCCACATCGGGAATGTGCTCCAACACAGAAGCAGAATGCACGAGGTCAACTGTCTGATCGGGAATGCTCAGATTGTGAACCGATTCCTGCAGGAACTGTAGCGGACTGTTGTGGATGCCTGACAAATCCCCATTCGCCAGCGCGGCAAGGTCAATTCCCCGCAGGTTGAACAGCATCTCTTCGCGGCTTGGGTGATCCGGCCCTACGATGCTGTCCGGATCTTGCAGCATCCATGCAGCAGAACGGGCCATGGCGATCGCCGCTAATTTAGGATCTTGAGGCGTATCCAGATCAATCCCGATTGCAGTTGTGGCACCCAGCATCACACACACCATCAGGCTTGAGAGCGGATTGAGATTGCCGCAGCCTAATTCAACGATGGTCTTGCCTCGGATCTCGGGGATAGAGAGAGCACTGCAAATAATCTGCTTAAAGGCATGGCGCAGCCGTGCCTTAGAGAGGCGATTGTGAAACTGATTGCCAACCCAATCTATCTCGATCGCTAAAATCGAGCATAAATGCTGTAGGGCCGCCACTTCAGATGCATTGACCCGACTGCGCTGCAAAAGTGCAAACACCAACTCTTTGGCGGTGCAATCATCTAAATGCGACGGGTAGGGCAAGATCTCAAACCGCGGTAGCGTGCCCTGGGGTTTATCAGACGAATGGGTCATAGGTGCAAACGCTTTATATCTAGTTATCGCCGAAGCCGCTGTTTGAATTGCAGCCAGACGCTGCGCCATTGCCAAAACCGACTGGCTTTCATCTCTGCCACCTCAGCTTCGGCTCGATCAAGCCGCTTGCGCACCCGCTGGAGCTTTTGGCGCAGTTGTTTCGTCGTTTGATGCAACTGCTGTAGGGTCTGAGCCTCCGATGGCTCTGGGGTTGGCACCACACTCGTGGGCGGCACGGGTTGAGCCGCGTTGGTTTTTTGGGATGTTTGCGTGGGCCGAACCACCGTTTGGTAGCGAGCGGCAGGCGGTACAGCGGGGCGTGCTGCTGTCGCAACGGGGGCGCTGCTGGAGGCGCTGGCTGGGGCAGTAGAGAAGTCTCCCTCAGTCACGTCAGATGGAAGCGAGGGCTTGAGCAAGTGGGCGGGTGCCTCAGACACTTTGCGCATGAAGAACTGCGCTCGGGCGATCGCCAACATTTCATCCGACATCTCGCGAAACGGCGCAGATAAATCCTGTCGCTGGAGCGGACTAAGGTCAAGCTCTGTCGTCTTATTAAGGTTGAAAATCTGACAGCCCGCCTGTTCAAACATAGAGATGAACTGCAAGGGACGAACCCGGTTGCACTCCCGCACTAGCGCGTCGGGCGAGTCAATTCTTAAAAAGTCGAGCGGGTGAATGTCGGGCTTGAAGTAATGCCAATGGTCAACGCCATCAATGGCGTGAATGCCCAGGCCGTCAGGTTTGGTGATGTGGTTGATGCAGGCGATCGCCCGTGCGGCATCGGGCACATGTTCCAAAAACGACGTAGACATAACCACATCTACAGAGCTAGCCGCTAGGCTCATCTCATAGACTGACTCTCGCCGAAACTCTAGAGCGCTGCCATCTAGCCCAGATAAGTCTCCTCGGCTCAGCTTAGCCAAATCAATGCCCCGCAGGCGCTGAATTACCACGTCAGGAGCGGGCGCTCCTTCAGCTAAGAGTGTAGTGGGATTGGTCAACATCCACGCGGCCGTGCGGGCTAGGGCGATCGCCGCATAGCGCTCATCCTTCACCACATCTAGATCAACGCCAATGACCCGCTCAGCACCCAGCATCAAAAACATAAACAGCCGCGACAGCGGGTTTAGGCCACCGCAGCCAAGCTCCACAATGATTTTCCCCTGCACATCCTCCGGTCGAAACTCGGGTGTAGAAAACAGCATTCGAAAAATATCGAACAACCGCTGCTGAGAAAAGTGATTGCTGTGAAATTGGCTGACCTGATCTAATTCAATCGCCAACAGGCAAGACCAGTGCATGACCGCTTCAAACTCTGATGGGGCATCTGCCGTGCGCTGCACGAGCGCCCCGACCAAATCCTTTACAGAGTAAGCATCGAGCACTGTATCATAGGGCGGCGCTTCGAGCCGCAGCATCGCGCCTGCCGGTTTATCTTTTTCTTCCATAATCTCGGATTTCTGTCGGACGATAAGAAATTGTCTTCTATATATTAGGCAGCCACTTAGAGCGAATAGCTACCGCAAGGGGGTTCGCTTGGCAGACATCATCTATCTGAAGGCACTAAAGGAGCACAGAGGGCGCCAAGTAGAAACCATCAAGATAGTAGAGCAGTTCTGCATAGAATCTGCATAGAAACGGTTTTTTGGGCAACGATTTTTTTGCGTAGAGCTGCCGAAACAGTATGCCTCGTTTGGGCAAAACCATTCATCAAACGTCCCCACTCCTGGCACGGAGAGATGCTAAGGAAAATTCTGACAACGAAAACCCATATCAAACAGCAGTTCTTTTGTAGGAGCGTTGGCGCAGCCAAGCCGAAGAATTTACAGGTGTTCGCCCGAAGTGGAGACGTTCGTTTTGAGAAACCTCCTGCGTACTCATTGAGGTTTGCCGAGTGCTGGTTTTAAAGGTAAAGCATTGACGCCCCTTCCTATGCAACGAGTACGCAGCAAGTTTTGTGAATGATGACTGCTGACAGCGATTTAGTCTATTATGGGACGTGAGGCTTTCGATTCGGTTGCTAAGTTGTGCTTTCTCTGGACAATTGCTGGACGACAGACAACGCTCCGACTAATTGAGTTCTCTGCACTTTTCATACTGGTCAAACTGGAGTGGTTGTATGTCAATCTACGTTGGCAATCTTTCTTACCAAGCAACGGAGCAAGAGGTTGAGGAAGTATTTGCAGAATACGGTACGGTGAAGCGGGTGCAGCTGCCAACCGACCGCGAAACGGGCCGTCCGCGTGGATTTGGGTTCATTGAGATGGCGACAGACGAAGAAGAAAACGCGGCAATCGAAGCCTTGGATGGTGCCGAGTGGATGGGACGTGATTTGAAAGTGAACAAAGCCAAGCCCCGTGAAGAGCGTCCCCGGTCAGGTGGATGGGGCGGCGGCGGCGGTGGCGGCGGCGATCGCCGCAACAGTCGCTACTAGGTCATGCCTTTTGCTGCTTACATCCGCGCCTCTAAGCCGCTGTAAGCAGTTTTGACTCTTTCTTGTGCAGAAGTCCATCTGTTGAACTACTCTGATTCAAAATAGTTGGTTCAAGGCAGATTTGTACTATGGCCTAAAATGCAGCAGATTCTGTTGCGGTTTAGGCCTTGGCAATAATGCAGTAGTGCCCTAGCCGTGCAATGCTGTTATTGCGCGATGCCCTTAATAATGTGGGGCTGCGCGTTCTTGATACAAAGCGGTACCGAGGTGTTTTGGCTGTCGGGGAAGTGCGCCATGCCGTAGTAGACCATATAGATAAGGAGGTTATGCCAATGGCTCAGGTCATTTTGGGCGAAAACGAAGGAATTGAATCAGCATTGCGGCGATTTAAGCGCCAGGTGTCGAAGGCCGACATCTTCGCAGATATGAAGAAGAATCGCCATTTTGAAACTCCGTTAGAGAAGGCAAAGCGAAAGGCGATCGCCCGTCGCAAGAAGCGTCGGTTCCGCCGGAGTTCTTAGTCAGCGCTTGGCTGTAGGAATTAACCGCATTCTTCAACGGCCCTATCGATAGATTTGCTCTCCGTCTGATTTGGAACTGTGAACCAGACGCGTTGAGCGACAAACCAGGGTTGAGCGGCTTCTAGCGCTACAAACACGAGATTCGATAAAGCCCTGATGGTCTAGATTTGCATAATAGTGCAAGTTTGATTATCAGGGCTTTTAACCTGCCAGGGCGTTCAGGGTATCGGAGCGGTTGAGCGTTGGTCTGTGCCCAGCCCTGATTTCTCATCCAGTTCACTACACTAGAGAAGGTTTATCTCGTCAACGCCTATGACCGTTCGCAAAGATACGCTATTTGAACGCTACCTTGCCCCGTTGTTTGAGCATGTCTTGCTCGACCGGCAGGCGTTGATGGCCTATCGGCGCAGCAAAGATTGGGAGCAAGAAGGCGATCGCCTGCGCAACCCCACGCTTGTCTATCCCGATTATTATCAGAGTCAGCATTTTCACGGCGTATCCGGGGGCTATCTCAACCCCGACGCTGCGGTGACCTACGATGCGATTACACAGTATGTGCTACCGCCGAACGAATTGTGGATTCGCAAGAGCCTGATTGAGCGCATCCAGAGTCGGCCGCGCCGCATTCTTGACATTGGCTGTGGCACTGGCTCGACAACGCTGCTGCTCAAGCAGGCGTTTCCGCAGGCGGAGGTGATTGGGCTAGATTTATCTCCCTATATGCTGCTGGCAGCAAAAGACAAAGCCAAGGCGGCCCATCAATTGATTCAGTTTGTGCATGGAAACGCTGAACAAACAGGATTGCCGGACGGCAGCATAGATTTAGTTACCGCGACGCTGCTATTTCACGAAACCCCACCAGCGGTGAGTCAGACAATTCTGCGGGAGATGTTTCGGCTCTTGCGGGTGGGGGGTGAGGTGCTGCTGCTAGATGGCAACCAAGCAATGCTGCGGCACAGCGATTGGCTGACCGACATTTTTGAAGAGCCCTATATTCAAGCCTATGCGGCGGGCAGCCTTGATGCATGGTTAGGGCAGGCCGGGTTTGGAGCTGTGCAAACTGAGGATCTATGGCTGGTGCATCAGATCAGCCGTGGCGTTAAGCCCTTAGAGTCAACGCGGGTTCAGTTTGAAACTCCGGCGATCGCCGAGCAGCCTGGTTGGGCTATGGGTTAGTCATTCGTCTGGCAACGCTACTATCCCTAATGGACTTGTGCAGAGCGGGCGATCGCAGGCATGATGGAGCTACCGGTTCTTGTGGATTGCAGCATGCTGAAGGCGGTTTTGTTTGACTTTAACGGGGTAATCATTAACGACGAGCCGCTCCATGAGCGACTGTTGGACAAAATCTTGGTCGAAGAGAACCTGCGCCCTAATCCCGACGAGTATCGGCAGTTTTGTGTAGGACGGAGCGATCGCGCCTGCATTACCGATCTATTTGCGCAGCGAGGACGCATCCTTAACCCTGCCCAACTCGATACTATCGTTCAGCGCAAGTCCACCTACTATCAGCAATATCTAGAAACAATGGAGAGTCTGCCCGTCTATCCGGGTTTGGTAGACCTCATTACGACGCTACAAGCTGCAGAGTTGGCGCTAGCGGTGGTGAGCGGCGCGGTGCGAGCTGAAATTGAACTGGTCTTGCAGCGCCTCGACCTAGCCCAATATTTCTCGGTGCTTGTGGCCGGGGATGAGATCGCCAAGAGCAAGCCTGAGCCTGATGGGTATTTGCTCGCAGTAGAGCGGCTCAATCAACTGACCCCCAACTTAAATTTGCACCCGTCAGAGTGCCTCGTGATTGAAGACACCTTTGCCGGGGTTGAAGCTGCGAAACGAGCCGACATGCAGGTGATCGGTGTCGCCCACACCTACCCCTTCCACATGATGCAGCGGGTCGCAAACTGGACCATCGACTATTACTCCGATCTAGAGCTAGAACGCATCACCGCGTGGTTTGAGCAAGCAACCTCGTCGCTGGCATCTTAACGAAAACGCGAGTTCGATAGGGTCGTTTTAGCCCTTGATTATGCTCCCCATTACCGACGGGTGTCATTTGAGGCAATTGGCGAAGACGCAGCATAACAACCTACATAACAACCTAATTGGAGCGGGCTGAACAACGTTGGTCGGTGTTGTCGCAAAAGTTACTAGCAACTGCTCAATTGGAACGTTAGCTGGATCTATGCAGAATCTTTGAAGGATGTCAGGTGGTGCGAAAATGCTTAGGGAGCGATCGCCCACTCTACTCATACCGAATGAGGGCTTATCGAGCCTCTAGTTGCTAGAGTGTGGATAAGCCCAGAATGGCTTTTTTCGCTACCTAGATTGACTGCTGGGACATGTTGCCTAGGTGCAGATGCAGTTTCTGATCACGCTGAAACCTAAAAAACCTAAACCAGAACCTAAACCCGATATTGCGGCAGTTCGCTGGGGTAGTTCGCCTTGATGCTAACGAGTTGAATGTATGGTTGACCGAATGAATAGAGGGCGATCGCGCCGTTATGTTCTCAAAGCTGGGCTGCACTATGGGGCTCTGTCGGCTGTGGCATCGCTGGCCTCGGGGGCGATCGCTGCCTGTAGCCGTTCTATACCCACAGCGGAAACAGCGGATGATGTCTCGCAGGCGCAGCCGCAGCCGCAACCGCCATCGCTGACTCCAGCCTGTGGCGATGCGCCCACCCCGCCGCAAACAGCCGGGCCATTCTATACCCCCAATACGCCAGAGCGAACATCGCTGCGAGAGCCGGGTGTCAGTGGCACACCGCTGCTACTCACCGGAACAGTGCTGCGGCAAGACTGCACACCCGTTGCCGGAGCCTGGCTCGACTTTTGGCAGGCCGATGATGATGGCGCATACGACAATACAGGCTTTCGGCTGCGGGGGCACCAATATACCGATGACGCCGGGCGCTATCGCCTAGAAACCATTGTTCCGGGCTCCTACCCTGGACGCACGCCACACCTGCATGTGATGGTGCAAACCTCAGAGCGATCGCCCCTCACCACGCAGCTCTACTTCCCCAGTGAGCCGCAAAATCAACGAGACGGCCTATTTCAGCCTGAATTGCTGATGACAGTTGAGGCAACTGATCACGGCCAACAGGCTGCGTTTGATTTTGTAGTGAGTTAGCGACGGAATTCGGTGGCGAATGGCTTACCGCTTGAGTTTTTTGCGAAGCTTGGCGATCGCCCCCTCTGCACGCCACGCCGCCAACCGCCACGGTGTCCATTCAGGAATAGGCTGGGGCGATCGCCCTAGATGATCGAAAAACGCATTGAGCTCCGGCACGATCACCTGCCAGCGCTGGCGTATAGCTGCTGCCCGATGGGGGCGCAACAGGCTGTCGAGAACTGTGTCGGGAGGCTGGGTCGTGGCAGTGTTAGCAGGGGAGGGCGATCGCCCCTCTTGCACAGCCGCCAAAATCCGCTGCACATCAAAGTCTCGGGAATACCCAGCGATTTTGGCGCAGTTAAACCCAGGGTCGAGATAATCCGATAGACCATGGTTCACGCTAGAAAACACAGAACACCCACAGGCGATCGCCTCCATCGGCTGCAGGCCAAACCCCTCTGTCACAGATTGCAGCGCCCAATACTCTGCCGAATCATAGAGATAGACCCTCGCCCGATTAAACAAACTCGCCAAATCATCCACAAAAGAATCCACTACATAGACAGTGCAGTGTTTTTTTAGCTCTGGAATTAAGTCATAGAGTAAATATCGAGATGATTTGCGCGCCTGCACCAGCACATCAATATCTCGCGATGCGCCTCGATCCTCAAACTCATCCGAAATTTGATTCGGCAAGTGATAGAGCAATGACTGGGGTGCCCGTTGCCCCCAATATCCCAACGTATTTCGACTGACCGTAATAATTGGGATTCGGGATGGCAGCGAAAAGCCATACTCAGCACTGTGAGCGTGATAGACCACATTCTGTCCTCTCAGCCGTGCGGCCAGCTTCGGAACATCAAAGCCCCAACTGATCACAAAAATGACATCCTTAAGATTGGACTGCTGCAACACCTCGTCTAAAAACAGCATGTCCTTCTCGCGTTGACGATAGGTGACAATGGCCGCATCGCATACCTGCTGCGCCAGATCCATCGCCCTTAGTTCAGCAAATAGCCCACCGCAGACATACTTGCCCCCTGTCCCCGGCAGCAAGAAATAGAGTGTTCTCATGGCGTCCCCAATCTCTGCATCCACTCGACGCTCCCAAGCCTAGCATCCACTCGCCGCCCCTAAGCCCAGCGAATTTTTGAGCGAGCTGCGGCGATAATAGATCAGAATAGACATGGCACTCGCTATATGCTCACGTTGGGAGAAGGTATGCAGAACAGGATCAGCCAGCTTGTAACCAGCACGCGCATCAAACGCCTAGGGCAGACGGTGCTGCTGCGTGCGGTGCTGATGGTGAGCTTGGTTGGGATGCTGGTACTAGGTGTGGCGTCTCCGGCGATCGCCCTGCTCACCGACGATCACTACGACGGCGAAATCTTCTCGCTCTATGCAGGCAACGGCTATCTGGTGCCGCCCAAGATCTCATTGGCCCAAGCGTTGCAGCGCACCGACTATCCAGCCGTGGTGATGTTCTACATTGATGACAGCCGCGACTGCAAAGAATTCGCCCCCGTCTTTTCCACTGTCGAAGCCTACTACGGCAAAGTGATCGACATTTTGCCCTTTCGGGTAGACTCCATCGCGCCCAAAGACAGCTACGAACCCACCGAGCCCGGCTATTACTACAAAGGCATGGTGCCGCAGACAATTGTCTTTGGCAAAGATGGTCGCATCCTGCTAGATGAAATCGGCAACATCCCCTACGAGCGCATGGATGATGTGCTGCGTGAAGAATTTGACCTGTTACCCCGCGATGAGTCGGTTGAGTTAAAGCGGCGGGTCGTGAATGAAATCAATACAGAACTCGTAGAGTGAGCCAGCGCGCAATGCCCATGAGTCACATCTGATTTACCTCTGTTGCCTCGTGACGAGAATGCCCCCAGCCCATTCCACAAAGCTTAGAGTTTAGGCTCAAAACAGCGTTTGCCACGGTTGGGAGAGGTCGGACAAAGGAAACCCACATCAATCAGCAGTTTTTTCATGACCCGACATCCCCTCTCCTATCCCAACAGTCCCAGAGGCAATCACGTTGATACTTACCATGGTGTGACTGTTCCTGATCCCTACCGCTGGCTCGAAGAGCCAAAATCTGAGGCGAGCCAGCAGTGGATCGACGCCCAAAACCAAGTCACCTTTGGCTATCTAGAAAAGCTCCCTGGCCGCGAGCGAATTCAGCAACGCCTGAGCCAGTTGTGGAACTACGAGCGCTACAGCACTCCATTTGAATGGGGTGGACGCTATTTTTACTTTAAAAATGATGGCTTGCAAAATCAGAGCGTGCTCTACACTCTAACTAGCCTGGATGCTGAACCCAGAGTATTGCTCGACCCCAATGCCTTGTCAGAAGATGGCACCGTCGCTCTGGGCGGCATGGCTGTGAGTGAAAACGGAGAGTATCTAGCCTATGGCTTGTCTACGGCTGGCTCAGACTGGAACGAGTGGCATGTGCGGCAGATTGAAACCGGACTGGATACCGATGATCATTTGCGCTGGGTGAAATTTTCTGGAGCCGCGTGGACGCACGACCATCAAGGTTTTTTCTACAGTCGGTATGATGAGCCCGATGAAAGCACCAAGCTAGAAACGGTCAATTACTACCAAAAGCTCTACTACCACCGTCTGGGCACATCCCAGAGTGAAGACGTGCTGATCTATGAACGCCCCGATCAAAAAGAATGGGGCTTTGCAGGCAGCGTGACCGATGATGGACAGTACTTAGTAATCTCGGTCTGGCAGGGCACTGATTCCAATAACTTGGTGTTTTACAAAGATCTAAGCCGTCCTGATAGCCCTGTGGTGGAGCTGATCTCAATCTTTGAAGCGAACTACAGCCTAGTGGGGAATGAGGGCGATCGCTTCTGGTTTCGGACTGATCTAGATGCGCCTAGGGGCAAGCTGATTGCCATGGATCTCACCCAACCCGAGCAAGAACACTGGCAAGAGATCATCGCTGAGGGAGAAGACACCCTAGAAGGGGTTAGCCTGCTGAACCATCAGTTTGTCGCAAACTATCTGAGAGATGCCTCAACGGCCCTCTCCATTTATAGCCTAGACGGTACGTTCGTCCGACCGATTAGCCTGCCGGGTATCGGCTCTGCGGGGGGTTTTAGCGGCAAACGAGACGATACAGAAACCTTCTATAGCTTCACCAGCTTTACGGTGCCCAACACGATCTATCACTACAACATGGTCACGGGGGAAAGCACGCTATACCGCCAGGCTGAGGTGGAGTTTGACCCTGGGGATTACGCAACCTCTCAGGTGTTTTATCCCAGCAAGGATGGAACGCGCATTCCGATGTTTATCATTCATAAAAAAGGGATTGAGCTAAATGGGCGCAATCCAACGCTGCTGTATGGCTATGGCGGCTTTAATGTGTCGCTGACGCCAGCATTTTCAGTCAGCCAGTTGGTGTGGATGGAGATGGGCGGCGTCTATGCTCAGCCCAATTTGCGTGGGGGTGGCGAATATGGCGAAGACTGGCATCAAGCGGGGACGAAGCTCAATAAGCAGACCGTGTTTGACGACTTTATTGCCGCTGCTGAATGGTTGATTGCGCAAGGCTATACCTCGTCCCATACGCTGGGGATTAGCGGCGGGAGCAATGGCGGCTTGCTGGTGGGTGCCTGCATGACTCAGCGACCTGACTTGTTCGCCGCAGCTCTACCTGCCGTGGGCGTGATGGATATGCTGCGCTATAACCAGTTCACCATTGGCTGGGGTTGGGAACCCGACTATGGCTCGCCCCAAAATGAGGACGAGTTTAAAGCGCTGTATGCCTATTCGCCCTTGCACAATCTAAAGGCTGGGACTCAGTATCCTGCGGTGTTGATCACGACTGCCGATCACGATGACCGAGTTGTGCCGGCCCATAGTTTTAAGTTTGCAGCGGCGCTTCAGGCTGCCCACAGCGGGGACGCACCGGTTCTAATTCGAATTGAGACGAAGGCAGGGCATGGAGCCGGGAAGCCCATCACCAAGGTGATTGAAGAAGTGGCAGATAAATGGGCGTTTCTGGCTGAAAATCTGGCGATGGCCTTATAAATCGGTGGCCGTATTTTGGACGGCTGTGTTTTTAATGGCGTATCCACGCGCAATTGTGGAAAGGGGCGATCGCCCTTGCTCTATGCGGGTTTTCGCAAAAAAATAGCGGTCTGAGATTCACGCTTAGGGCGTAACGTCTCGGAACCGCTATTGGGGAGATATCCAGTCGCGTTCTAGGCACTATCGATATCGCAAAGATATTGCAGTCGTCTATCTGATCTTTGCTAATCCAGTTGGGATTGCTTGATCAGTTGACGAACCGAACAAGAGGACTACGCTTTCGCAGGAGTTTTTAGCTCAACGTTGCGATCGCCAGTGGACTCAAACGCTTCACCTTCTAAGAAAGAGCGCAGCATCCACGCCATCTCTTCGTGCTGCTCCATCAAACCGGTCAAAAAGTCGGCTGTCCCTTCATCGTGGAACTGCTCGCTCACTTGATCAACCGCCTTGCGTAGGTTACGGATGATCTGCTCGTGGTCGGAAACCAGACGAGCTACCATGTCATTGGCGGTAGGCAGGTCACCCGCATGCTCACGAATGGACGCATGCTTCAAGAAACCTTCTGCGGTTCCAATCGGGTAGCCACCCAGAGCGCGAGTGCGTTCGGCGATTGAATCAATACTGATGGTCAATGCTTCATAATGCTCTTCCCACAATTCATGCAGGGTGCGGAACTGTGGCCCAACTACATCCCAGTGGTATTTCTTGGTTTTAATCAACAGCAAATAAGCATCCGCTAGAGCCTTGTTTAGTAGCTCAACGACTCCCTGACGCTGCTCTTCAGACAAGCCAATGTTAATAGTAGCCATAAAACGTATTCTGTTCCTTTACTCGTTGTTACCATCCTAGGAACTTTTCTACTAATCCTCATCTACCAACCGTGGTAATTTTTAACGTAGTCTCTCCCCCATTCCGCATCATATTTGATATAAATCACTCGTTAGTTAGATTCAGCGATCGCCCCTTGACCGTACTATCAATACCAATTCAAATAGCACCCTTGCGATTTACAGATTTCATTTTTATGAGCAGTTCATCTCCATTAACCGGGCTCGACTTAGTTGATTGTGCAAAGGCTAACGCGGCGTCAGGCAGTGCGATCGCCGCTGAGCAATGTGGATATGGAAGCGACATTGCTACCTTCCGCGACGCCCTAAAATCTGCTTGCTCTGATATGGGAATTGACGTAGAAAGTGTGGCCGATCTTATTACCGATCAGCAATCGATTAAAACTGAAGGAGGAATAGAGGTAGCCCCTGACACGCCTGCTGATCTGTAATCCAAGGCATCGCGTTGGCTATGGCTAACTGGTAAAGAGTGTTGTGTGGCAGGCCATGTTCATACATATCTATACGTATGCGCAACTTATACACAAACCACAAAGGCGGCATTTTTTGATAGTTGTCTCTAGAAACTCCACAACAGGTACATCCCACTTTTGTCATCCTGAGCGGAACAGAGTGTAGCGAAGGATCTCAGTCCTTGTGCCAGAGCGAGATTCTTCACTTCGCTATCACTACATTGCTCTTTCAGAGCCGCTAAAGCGAACAGAATGACATTTGCAAAACTGAGATGCACTTCTCCACAACGCTTTCGGTCAATGTGGGTGAATAAACCTTGCCACGTAGAGGAATGCTGTCCCAAAACAGAAAACTCAGTCCTTTAAAGCATAAAAAACTCCCTAGATCAATCTGATCTAGGAAGTTTTGTTTAGGAAATATCGCTCGCCGTTAAGAACAACTCAGAAAGACGAGCAGATATCTCTCGCAGACCTCCTCAATTAGACCTCAATAAGATAGAACCCATCTGTGAGGTCTAGTAGCTGTCTATCGTCTGTTGTCTACCGAGGGATTCCCCTTGGTGTCAACATCAAGCTCTTCTCGGCGAACTGTTTCATTTGACCGGGCAACATCCCGATCAACTTCCTTCCGCACCTGAACATTCTCGCTTACGAACGTTTCTTTGCGCACCTCAGGGGTCTCTTCGTACAGCTCTACGCGGGCAGCGTCACCCGACTTGAAGTTCCCTGCAGCACCTGGGTCAACGGCTTGCTGATCCCCTGCAGTCCGCTCGACGACGAGACGCTCCTTTCTTAAGGGAACTTCGACCTGAACCGTTTCTGTTTCTACGCGCTTCCCAACTGCAACTTCTCCGGTTTTATGGCGATTCTTACCTGTCACTAAGCGCTCTTCATAGAGCTTCAGGGTTTGGTGGTCACGATCGCTCGTATTATACAAATTAGGCTGTTGGTTATAGTCATAAGAGCGTCGATTGCTCCCATTCCCCGGCACAGCCGCTCTGCCTGCCGTAGGCGAAACACCCTGGGTTCTCGTAGGTGCCCCTGCTCGTGGTGTGCCGGCGGGTGTCCCTGATGTAGTAGGAGTAGCGCCTGCAATTGAAGCACTTCCACCAACCGCTGTGTTAGTCGAAGCCCGAGTAGCTGAAGGGTTATAGATGCCCTGAACTCGTTCTTCGTAGTCATAGTCAATCTGTTGCAGACTATCGTCTACGTCAGGCAAGTTTTCTACTTGTTCCTTGGTAAGGCTTCGTGCGTTGATTCGTCTATCAGTGTAGTCAATCTGAGCCATTCCAATCGGCATTAGAACTTTCTTGCCAAAGACCCAAAAACCAGTATCTACAATCAAGTAGCGAATACGACCTTCTTCTTCATCAACGAGGATATCGTTAACAGTTCCAACCTTATCATCGCCTTGAGCATACACATCAAAGTGGTTGATGTCGTGCTGGCTATCTAAGACGTCACTGCTATCAGCGTAATAATCTCTCAGCTTAACGAGTGCCATGTTGGTTTCTCCTTTCAACTTAAGCATTACCCTTATTATTGGGGTATTTAAGCTTTGATGTATCGCGCTATAGAAGTACTAATAAAATGAATTCACACCCACCGGATGTACAATCTGACATACCTAAGAAGGCAGTAGCAAATTCACTTCTGGTTGAAGTTAAATTCAAGTAAAAGAGCTATACTCTTTACCTGAAAAGACTTTGACAGAAAGCAAGATATATTCTTCTGCATCGGAACAAAAGTCTAACTTACACTATTACTTTTTGTCAGCAAAACAGATCTCCACGCTCGTCGAGCGCCTAGCACGGGAAGAGCTAGGACAGAGAATTCGTGAGGCTCTTTTTGCAGAGAAGAGCGTCGGAGCCGTATTTGGGTTTGAGCTATCATCGGGCGAGCGGGTTGTCCTCAAGCTCTTCCATCCATCCCAATTGCTGACGCAGCTTGCAGCCGTGCATCGGTGCTTGAACGTATTAGTGCAGTTTGGTTTTCCAGCACCGCCACCCCGGTCTCGACTGTTTCAGACTGAGGATAGAATAGTAGGCATTTTCTACACATTTATGGCTGGGACAGTACGGAACGCACACGAGCCGATTGTGCGTCAAGAATTAGCCCGAGTCCTAGCAGAACTCACTGCCATTCTGGAGCACGAAAATCCTACCGGACTTCCGCTAGCACCGACGCGAGGAAATAAACTCTGGCCCGCTTCCCACCGCTCCTTCCTGAAGCTAGATGAAGACCCAGAGGTGGAGTGGATCGATGAAATAGCGCGTCGCGCCCAAGCCGTCATACGAGCTAAAGCGATGCCGCTCATGCCAGCACATCTAGATTGGGGTGTAAAGAACTGTCGATTTCATCAGAACCGGGTGTGTGTAGTGTATGACTGGGACTCTTTGTGTGTAGCGTCCGAGGCAGAGATGGTAGGATATGCGGCAACTCAATTTACTGCACAGTGGGACTTTCAAGCTCCGCTAACCCCGAGCCTAGCTGAAGCACGTGCATTTGTTCTTGAATATGAGATCGCTCGCGGACGGCCATTTTCCTACGACGAGCGGATTTTTATGGCAGCATCTGCAGACTACGCACTGGCTCAAGCCGCGCGGATTGAGTTTGCCTACGGATGCCTTCCAAGCAATGGATTCTTCACGCTGTTGCAGAATTGGAGAAGTCATGGCTTGTTAGAAGGTTTACTGATTGAGAGCCAACCTACATGAAGGGGGCTAGGCCACTGTAGGGCAGGGCAGTCCAACAACGCTATTGCAAGCGTCGATTTTCAATTACTCTGCATTAGCCTCAACAGGCTTGGTGGCGATCGCCACCAAGCCTGTTGCTTCGTCGTTAATGTCCAGAGTGCTAGTGCAAAGTAGGTAGGGAAAAACCTGAAGCTTGGAAAGACATCCGCTCTCGATTCCATATCGTGACCAAACAGCGGTACACTTGGTGTCTAGATACGCTTTTGAGAAATCAAGGTTTTATTTGACACTGTATCCTGAATTTTATTGATAGTGCTGCGCAACGCTATTGGGTGCGAAGGCTTCGGTGTGTGGTTTTTAGCGCTACTACCACCGCACTTGGTTAACACGCACGGCATTCTATAAACCAGGCAACAAAGAACACCTGATGGATATGGGTTAGGCACCATATCAACCCATCAGGCAGCTTCGTTCAAATGGAATCCGCGATGGATACCTGGGTGTTATCAACCATCAAAAAAGGTTAAACGTATTTCTATGTCAATTGCTGTTGGAATGATTGAAACTCTTGGTTTTCCGGCGGTTGTCGAAGCAGCGGATGCTATGGTAAAAGCGGCTCAGGTTACCTTAGTCGGCTACGAAAAAATTGGCAGTGGTCGAGTCACCGTCATCGTTCGGGGCAATGTTTCCGAAGTTCAGGCCTCGATTGCCGCGGGCATTGAGTCGGTCAAGCGGGTGAATGGCGGCTCTGTGCTGTCAACTCACATCATTGCGCGCCCCAATGAGAACTTGGAGTATGTGCTGCCCATTCGCTACACCGAAGCAGTCGAGCAGTTTAGATCTATGATGTAAGCTTCCATTTCAAGAAAAGAGTCTTTAGGGTTTGTATTAAGAGCCTCTAAATCCAGCACTTGGCGCAACTGAACGGGTTGGTCTCATCTTTAACTATTAGAGAACTATTAGAGCAACTTTTGAAACTGAGCTACTAAAACTGGTTCTTGGGTAGATGAAGAGAGGTGGCGAGAAAAGTTTATTGTAGCGGGCTTGGAAGCTTTCTTTGTTTAACTGGGGTTGTTGCTCTTCTAGGGTTTATTCTGCGACGAGTTTCTCGTTCATTATGGTGGCGATAATTGTTATGAATTGAGCGACGGAGAGGTGTTCGCTCTAGGTCGTGTCATCAATTCCGACTAAGAGCCTTGTGCTATGAGCGTTGCCACGCCCGATCCAAAAAAACAGGCTAGGGGCTGTGACCGTTCATTTCTGGGCCATTAGCGGCTAATTGATGACATCCCCCTAGAACCGACAGGCTTGCATGAAGAGATTGCAGCCTTTGTAACGACGAAGATTCTGTATCAGAACCTGCTACCGCTGCTCTAACGCAAGCTGGACTAGCCGATCTACCAATTCCTCAAAGGGAATACCGCTAGCAGCCCATAGGAGAGGGTACATGCTGGTGGCGGTAAACCCTGGCATGGTGTTGATTTCGTTGATGAAGATCTCACCCGTCGCTTCGGCGTAGAAGAAATCGACGCGGGCAATCCCAGCGCAGTCCAGCGCTTGAAAGGCTCGGACAGACATGTCCTGAATTTGCTGGGCGATCGCCCCCGGAATATCAGCGGGAATCGCCAGTCCGGCTAAGCCCTCGGTGTATTTCGTGGTGTAATCGTAGAAATCGCTGTCGTAGGAGATCTCACCCACGACTGACGCCTGGGGATGGTCGTTGCCCAGCACCGCACATTCCACCTCGCGAGGCGCAGGCACTGCCGCTTCGACAATAATGCGGCGATCGTAGCTGGCAGCACTGTCGAGCGCAGCTTCGAGTTCGTCTCGGGTGCGAACTTTGGCAATGCCAACCGACGATCCCAGATTCGCCGGTTTGACAAAGCAGGGATAGCCCAAGTCTGTCTCAATTTGGCCGCAGAGTTTAGGAAAGACGCAGGGGTTGGAGTAGATTTGCGATCGCACTACCGGCACATACTTCACCTGGGGCAGCCCAACTTGGGAAAAAACCATCTTCATGGCGATTTTATCCATGCCCATTGCAGCGCCGAGCACACCCGACCCCACAAAGGGCACCTGCATCAGCTTCAGCATCCCCTGCACGGTGCCGTCTTCGCCGTTAGGGCCATGCAAAACGGGGAACCACACATCTACACCCGCCACCTGCGCCGTGGACTGCCACCGCTCCATCGCCTGGGATGCTGCGGGTTGAAGACCGGTGGGATCAGACTCTGAGGATTGGGAACGCACCGCTGAAGGTAGGGAATCTTCTCCACCCTCTGCTGCTTCGGATGCTGCCTCTGAGGGTAAGGAGGCAGGAGGTGTGCCTGCGGTTAGTACCTGTTGCGCCAAATCCCCCGCTTGCCAGCGTCCGTCTTTGTGGATGTAGACTGGCGCGAGTTCATACTTGGCGGCATTGCTGCCCTGGCCTAGTGCGCAGGCGATCGCCTGCGCCGATTTTAGCGAGACTTCATGCTCCCCAGAGCATCCCCCAAACAACAACCCTACCCGCAACTTAGCCATGGTGTTCTCTTAATTAACGCCCGTCCGAGATAGCCTACCATCCCTTTTGGGTTCAGAGTCATGTGAGTTCCCATCACGTTGTTTCAGACCTAACGTCAGAGCTAAGTCAGTCTAAATAACGTCAGTTCGGGGTAAGAGGGTTTTGGGGCATCGCGCGACGCGCGATGCCCCAAAACCCTTAATGTGCCGTGCGCGTCGCGCACGGCACATTAAGGGTTTGAGCTTATCTCAAACTCAGGTTGAATAGGTGATGCTTGGGTGGAACAAGGGCACCTGTCGCGCCACATAACTGGGGTGTTAATGCTCCTAGGCTCAATACTATGTGATTCCACAACAGCATGCTCCCTATTGATGCTGCGCGCGCAATGCAGGCCATAGTCCCACCCCGACACTGGCAGATGTTTAAAAACGAGAGGGGCGATCGCCCTTCTCATCTCTTACCCTAGAATTACACCCGCAACCCGTCTCATCTGACGCTGTCTTTAGCCGATGACTCCCCTTAATGAGCCATTCAACATCGCCTTCGCCTTTGCCTTTGACGGCGATCATTGGCTTGAGGCATCGGGCATTGCTCACATTCACAACGATGGCATTGTGTTGGAATATCAAACCTCTGACCCAATCATCGGTGTCGTCAAAAGTGGTGTAAAAACCATTCGACTGCCGATAGAAGACATCGCCAGGGTTAGGGTGGTCAATGGATGGTTTAGCACCAAATTTATTATTCAGATGCGATCGCTCCAATCCCTGCAAGCGCTGGGACATTACGCGCAGGGGCAAGTCAAGCTGCGGCTAGAGCGGGCCGATCGAGACTTGGCCCAGCAGGCAGCCAGTCAGATCAGGCTGCAGCTTTCGGCTTACCAACTCAATCAACTCGAAGGCCAGTAGACCCACCACTCATCACAGACAGGGGGAATAAAGCAGCCAGAATTAAAGGCGTTCGTTCCTCCAGACTCATCAACCAACGACATAAAACAATATATATCGTCATAGTGGATATCCGGTTGCCATGGGTATTCTTGGAAGTAGTGTGCTGCATAATTACCCTCTATGCCGTTGTTTGACCTGGTTCACCTTCCTTACTGGCTGCTGCTGGGCATGGGAATTCTGCTATATGTCATCATCATTGCGGCAGGCGGCGGTGACGATTTAGACGCCGATGCAGCTATAGACATAGAGGCCGATGCCGATCTGGACTCTATTGAGTCACTGGATATGGATGCCGATGCCGATGGAGGCGAGTTTGGCGCGGCGCAGATTTTGGGATGGCTGGGGGTAGGGCGTGCGCCGCTGATGCTGCTGTTAGCCACTGACCTCAGCCTGTGGGGGCTGCTGGGGTGGATGGGCAATGTGTTTTTGGCAGGCTTGCCCAGCACAGTGATTTTGTTAGGTTCGTGCGCGCTCGCGCTCGCCGGGGGCGGGCAAATTGCCAAGTCCATCGGAAAAGTGTTCGCTGGGTTTGGAGAAGATACTCGGGGCGATCGCCTATTGGGCTGCGGGGGCACCGTCAGCACCCGCATCATTCCGCTTCAATCTGATCACAAAATCGGCCAGGTCGATGTGCTGGATGCAGCTCGAAACCTCATCACAGTGAATGCGATGCTGCCAGACTGGGTGACGGTGCATCCCCGTCGGGGCGACCCCATTGTGGTGATTGATCAGACCGAGACTGGGTATCTTGTGGTAGCGAAGGGCAGCCCTGATGAAGATCTCTGGATGCGTCAGAGCGCAAAATAAGCCGCCCGCTCGGTATGGGGTCTGCACCAAACCAAACCCACAACCCTGGGAAAGATCCCGCTAGAGAACATCCTGATGGATAACGCTCCGAGGATTTACAAGCCCGTTCAATCATAGAAGCATCCTTAATTCAGCGTTAGTTCAGTTTTGCTGAGTGTCTACTCATCAGTGTTTAATGAGTGCCTGCCAAACGTTAACAAGACCGTCCTGCTAGCACGTATTCATCCATCAAGCAGCTCATCTATTTATTTACGGCGTGTTAGTTCATCGTTTTAGTTCAGTAGCACAGTTTTTCTATTCGCCTATCCATCTCGCTGATTTATCGCTTGTCTGTCTTCTCTATTCTTTTTTGAGCACCCTCTTCTATGCTGTTCTGGCTAACTTTTATTAATACACTTCCGGCGATCGCTCGCCCAATCACGGACGAATCCCAAGTTACGGATCAAGCATTTCATCAGACTGATCATCAGACTCAGCAGAATCGTGACAGCCTCATCCTGACGCAAGCGACGGCGCTGCCGCCCTCGCCCACAGTGGCTCAGTTGGGAGGTCTCGACGGCATTCTCTTTTTCCCCGGTGTGATTGCGGGATTGGTTGTGCTGTTGCTGCTCAGCATTTGGGCCTACACTCGCGTTTACGTCATCACCCCCAACAACGAAGCCTTTGTGCGGACGGGCGGTGTTTTTGTGAAGAAAAAAATGGTGGTGCTCAATGGGGGCTGTGTCGTTCTACCAGGCTTTCACGAACTAACGCGCGTCCCCCTGCGAGAAATTTCGATTGATGTAGAGCGCACGGGCAAACTAGCGGTGCGCACACAAGACTACCTGCGCGCCGACATGCGCGTTACCCTCTATGTCTGCATCAACGCGTCGGACAATGACGTGCTCACGGCTGCCGCCCGCCTCTCGCAAAACGGGCGCATCACCGCAGATGACATTAAAAACGCCTTGGAAAAACGGGCTGATGATGCCATTCGCGCTGCTGCCAAAACCAAGAGCATTGCCGAGATTGACTCTGACAAGCTGGGGTTTGCCCAAGAAGTGCTGAACCTGATGCAGCCCGATCTGGCAAAAGTAGGGCTGACTCTCAACAACATCGCGATTTCCGAGATTCAGGAAAGCGATACCTATGATGAAAACAACTTCTTTGATGCGCAAGGGGTGCGGTTGCGGACGGAAACGATTCAGCGATCGATTCAGCAAAAGCGAGAGGTAGAGCTGACCACCCAGGTTGCCATTGAGCAAAAGGTGCTGGATGCCGAGAAGCGATCGCTCCAAATTGCCCAAGAGCAAGAGAGCGCTCGATTGGGGCAGCAGCTACAAGTAGAAGCGACTAAAGCCCAACGCGAACGCGAAATCGAAGAAGCCAAAGCGAAGGAAGCCGCGGCCATTCAGCGGGCTCGCCTGCTGCAAGAAAAATCGGTTGAAGAAGAAGAGATTCGCAAGCGACTCTCGCTACGCCAAAGCCAAATCGAGGCTGACATCGCCCTAGAAGAACGCAACAAAGATCTCAAGGTGGCGCAAACTCTGCGACAGCAGGAGGCAGAACTGGCCGAAATTACACGCCAAAAAACGATCGATTCCCAAACCCTAGAAGCCCAAGTGCAAGTGGTGGAGTCGGAGCGGTTAGCCAGTGTGGCTCGGGAAGAAGCGGCGATCGCCATTGCCCATAAACGCAAAGAAAGTTTGGAAGCAGATGCCGAACGCGCCCGCGCTGAAGCCGGCGTGCAAACGGCAACAGACTTAGAAGTGGCTGAGCGCGATCGCCAACTGGCCGTCATCGTCGCTCAGCGGACCGCCGAAGAACGCCGCATCGCCGACCAAAACGTTGTGGAAATCGACGTATTCCGCAAGCGCCGCCAAGCCGAAATCGCCCGGCAATCCGCAGAACTCGAAGCCGAAGCCATCCGCACCCTCGCCTCTGCTGAGCGCGACAAAGCCCTAGCCGAAGCCGAGGGCGTGCAAGCGAAACTCACGGCCCAAAACAGCATTAGCAATGCTAATCTCACCGCTGATGTGCTGCAAGCCATCTGGCCGCAGCTAGCAGAGCACCTACCCGAAGTGATGCAAGCCTTGGCTCCGCAGCCTGGCGTCCTAGGCGACGCCCGCATCTATGCCTTCCCCGGTGCCAACGGCAGCAACGGCAGCGGCCCCGCACAAGACATCAACAAGCTGCTGCTCTCTACTAGCGGTCTATCACTGATTAACAGTTTGCTAGATGATGGCAAACTCAGCGAGGTCATCGGGCAAATTGGCACTCTCATGCGCGACAACCGCACAGGCAACAGCACGGTGGATACCCCCCCGCAAGATTAGCAGCGTTGTGAGTCAGTCATGAGGGGAGAGATGAAGGGGCGATTCTGAGTGAGACGGCAAAGCCGATCGCCTCCACAATCTTTTTAGGTTCAAACAGCGCAATTCATGGATTGCGCCAAAGTGCGTATGCTCAATTTCCAAATTAGACGACTTAACAAAACATAATATTGGCGCTGAATTGGGAATACTCCTAATAGCAATTCGCCAAAGATCAGCTATAGATAAAGGTAATCGTTATGGCCTGTCTGCGCTATGTCTGGCATTTTCAAAATTGATATCACCGAATCGGCTGAGGAGTTGAAAGCAGCACTGAACTGATAGCATCGGGCCTCGCAGCGCAGTCAAGTGCAGGTGTTATGGTGGCTAAAGACGGGGCAAGCAACGAGTGTCGAGCAGTTAGCTGAGATCAGCGGTTATCATCGCACAACGGTGTCTCGGTGGTTGAGCCAATATCGTCTCGTCAGAGCGGACTGAAATCATTGGTGCACGTCGCCCCCCGACACCTCTCGGAACCTCAAACTGCCGACCCAAGCCTATCGCGACTCGACGTGGCGGCTGACCCGAAAGCTTTTGGGGCTGTTCGCAATAACCGAGTTCTCAAAGAACCGAACTATCGCAATTGGGGGCGAATCGCTTACCCACCGACCAACTGGCAGCACCAGAGCGCTGAGGGCTAACGACTCAAATCAGCGGCGGCAGATCAGCTTAAACTTAGCACAAGAAACTCTCTCCGTCCGCTGCATTTGAATGGTTAGACCTGCGCAATCCTGGAGTTTTTGTCTTTTGCTTGAGTGCTATTCGTTGGGAAGAGTTGCACCATTTGGCCAGCTCACACCACCAATCGTATTACCTAGCAAGGCTCGAAAGGGAGTTACCTGACAGTTGCTATAAACTCCTGCCCGGGAATAGGGCGATCGCTGCATCAATTCCAGAGCAGCCTGTGGGTCACTACTTTCGATGAAATACAACCGAGCAGTCGGTGGATTGTCCGTGCCACTGGCATACAATTGCCCTGCGTAACTGATACGCTCCAAGTTGAGTTCTAGATAGCGCAGATACTGTGGACCTACAGTGGTTCGCAACGTATCGGTATCCGGTGCCGTAGCGCACTGAACCAGTTGGGTTTCAATCGCTTCAACGGTTTGAGGACGAGCCATCCAATCCAGGGCAGATTCCTGTGTCATACCCGCTTCACCAATCTCCAAGCGCACCAACTCTGGAGGAATGATATCTGTCTCCGTTGTCGCTGAGAAAATACCTCCATCGCCTACTACATAGACACTGCGGCGATCGCTCTCCAGACTTCCAAATGCCAAAGCCGTACTGCCAGTAACACCCTGCTCCCCAGTGGCGATCGTTTGCCGCTGTCCGTCAGGGGTAATCCGCACTACGGAGTTGAAGATATGAGTCGTACCGTAGAGACTACCACTGCGACCAAAGGCAAAATCATCCAGCACAATATTGTCAAAAATAACGGTAGGTTCCCCTGCTGAACCATCGGCGTTCAACGGAATGCGAACTACGTGTGCCTGCCCGGAATTAGTGACATAGACTGCCCCATTGAATAACTTGATGCCATTTGCTCCAGGAATGACAGGAGCCTGCGAATTAGGTGCCAGAGTTTCATGCTGGAGCCACGGCATTGCCTGCTGGGTATTGATATCCACGCGCCAGATAGTAGCCGTGCGAGAGTCGGCAACCAAAAACACACCGGGTTGCAGGAGTGCCATGCCGTTCAAAAATTCGGCTTCTGGGATGGAGATGACCGTCTCCACTGTTCCATCTGCCGCAAATTGATAAACATTCTCGCTGTTCGTTTCGGTGTGCCCTGTTGCCACCAACGTTCCATCAATATCCAACCCCAAGCCTGCCAGTTGAGCCTCAACGCTACCAAAAACATCAGCTTCTCCTGTTGTTGGGCGGTAACGCAGAATTTGTCCAGTCGTGTTCTCGGTAATGTAGATTGTGCCGTCCACATCAACCACAATGTTTTCTAGAAAATAACCCTTGGGGTAAGTCTCTAGGCTTTCAGCGGGTACAAGCTGAGTTGGAGGTTGAACAATCGCTGGCAGAGTCATGCTGGTCGGCTCCTCGCTTGCCAGGGCGATAGGTGCGAGAAGCATAACAGAACCTACAACTCTGGCGATAGCACCTACGAACTTCTGAATATACAACATCGTTGTCAACACTCCTTTTCAACTAACAATGGGTGGCTGGAGGATGAAGATATGTGAAATTGAGACTCACTCCCAAAGTCTTACCATAAATGACAAAGAAAATAACCTGGAAGAAAGACTAGTCATATAGCAGTTTCCACTCAGGTTAGATGTGGATAGAAGTTGCAGTAGAGTAGGCGTGAAATCGTCTAACGTTCCGGCTGAGCGGCTGTAATCACCCTTTATAACGTAGCCAAGATTCTCGATAGTCCGCTCCAACCGGGTTGTTATGTCGCGCTGTTACTGCGTTCAACGGCGTAAACACAGGTTGGTTTGT
>JAESGQ010000078.1_pt1 | contig 117851 bp, 100 predicted proteins | sample 9266251 | NCBI WGS metagenome assembly JAESGQ01 (sample SAMN17056778, study PRJNA650883) | algae metagenome | isolation source: Kaiparowitsia implicata GSE-PSE-MK54-09C and co-occurring heterotrophs from... | place: USA: Kaiparowits Plateau, Grand Staircase Escalante National Monument, UT ...
GCACGTCCGGGTCCTGGGCCCAGGACGCCTTCCCCCTCGCGACGGGACAAGGGCCCATTTTAAGGGAGCCGGCCATGCGGGCGCGAATAAAGTTCGTCAGCGAGAACCGGCGTTGGATTCCTTGAGAAAATCCGGGCGCCGTTGGATGATTGAAGAAAACAGCGCGTTTCTCTCCCTTCTCCCCTTGCGGGAGAAGGTGGCAGCCGAAGGCTGACGGATGAGGGGTGAAACTCGGTGACTGGGGTGTGTCGAGCGGTCGATGGCTCACTGGCAACATTGCCTGTCACCCCTCATCCGACCTCGCTGCGCTCGGCCACCTTCTCCCGCAAGGGGAGAAGGGACCTGGGCGAGTTATGAGCGGGAACTCACCAACCTCCCCGTTCCGGAGAGGGAGAAAGACGAAGGGCCCCCGGATCGCTCCGGGGGCCCTCGTCAGTTCAGCGCCGGTCGGAGTCAGGCCGCGCCGTCGGCGGTCTTCTTCTTCTCGGCGTAGATGAGGAGCGGCTGGGCCTTGCCCTCGATGACCTCGGCGTTGACCACGACTTCCTCGACGCCGTCGAAGGTCGGCAGCTCAAACATGGTCTCGAGCAGGATACCCTCCAGGATGGAGCGCAGGCCGCGCGCGCCGGTCTTTCTCGTGATCGCCTTCTTGGCCACGGCCGACAGGGCGTCATCGGTGAAGGTCAGGCCGACGTTCTCCATCTCGAACAGGCGCTTGTACTGCTTGATGAGCGCGTTCTTGGGCTCGGTCAGGATGGTGACCAGAGCCGTCTCGTCCAGGTCTTCCAGCGTCGCCAGAACCGGCAGGCGGCCGATGAACTCGGGGATCAGGCCAAAGCGCATCAGGTCGTCGGGTTCGACACCCTTGAGGATGTCGCCCGTGCGGCGCTCGTCGACTTCCTTGACCTTGGCGCCGAAGCCGATCGAGGCACCGGCGCCGCGCGCGGAGATGACCTTCTCAAGCCCGGCGAAGGCTCCGCCGACGATGAACAGGATGTTGGCGGTGTCGACCTGCAGGAACTCCTGCTGGGGATGCTTGCGACCCCCCTGCGGGGGCACGGAGGCGACCGTGCCTTCCATGATCTTCAGCAGGGCCTGCTGAACGCCCTCACCCGACACGTCGCGAGTGATCGAGGGGTTGTCGGACTTGCGCGAGATCTTGTCGATCTCGTCGATGTAGACGATGCCGCGCTGGGCCCGTTCGACGTTGTAGTCGGACGCTTGGAGCAACTTCAGGATGATGTTCTCGACGTCCTCGCCCACATAACCGGCCTCGGTCAGGGTGGTGGCGTCGGCCATCGTGAAGGGCACGTCGATGATGCGCGCCAGGGTCTGGGCCAGCAGCGTCTTGCCCGAGCCGGTGGGCCCGATCAGCATGATGTTGGACTTGGCCAGCTCGACGTCGTTGTTCTTCGTCGCGTGGTTCAGGCGCTTGTAGTGGTTGTGAACCGCGACCGAGAGGACCTTCTTGGCGTGGCTCTGACCGATGACGTAGTCGTCCAGGACCTCGCGGATTTCCTTCGGTGTCGGGACGCCGTCCTTGGACTTGACGAAGCCGATCTTGTGCTCTTCGCGGATAATGTCCATGCACAGCTCGACGCATTCGTCGCAGATGAACACGGTCGGTCCGGCGATGAGCTTGCGCACCTCATGCTGGCTCTTGCCGCAGAAGCTGCAGTAGAGCGTCGACTTGGCGTCAGTGCCGGCGGCTTTGGTCATGGACCCTTCTCACTCTCACGTTCCGGGGAGGGAACGCGCTTCCTTCGCGTTGATTCCACCACTATGGACGCGAAGATATTCAAAAAATGACAATCCCCCATCCGGAGCGCCGCCACAACCCCGGAAACGGGGCCGTGAAGGGCCTGGCCGGGGATGGTTCGACGTATGCGACAGGGATGACGGGGATCGCGGCGCATGAGTGAGATGGGCGCCGTCGCCAGCCTGCGCCAGCCCCTCCGGCCCGGTCAGGCCCTGGTGGCGTTCGATTTCGACGGGACGCTGACGGTTCGCGACAGCTTCACCAGCTTTCTGAGAAAACGCGCGGGACGGCGGCGATGGGCCCTGGGGCTGATGCGGCTGGCCCCGGCGACGGCGACCTATGCGCGCGATCGCGACCGGGGGGCGATCAAGGCCGCCGCGGTCAAGGAGTTCCTGCAGGGCGTGAGCCGGGCGGAGCTGGAGACGGCCGCCGAGGCCTATGCGGCCAGGGCGTGGCGCAAGCTGATGCGGCCCGACGCACTGGAGACATGGAACGCCTGGGGCCATAGGGGCGCGCACCGCGTCATCGTCACCGCCTCGCCGGCCCTGACGGTCGCGCCGTTCGCACGGCGGCTGGGGGCCGAGGGCCTGCTGGGCACCGATCTGACGTTCGACGCCGACGACCGGCTGACAGGGGCGTTCGAGAGCCCCAACTGCCGAGGCGAGGAGAAGGTGCGGCGGCTGCGGGCGGCCTATGGCGACGATCTCAGGCTGGCGGCGGCCTATGGAGACACCTCGGGCGACGCCGAGATGCTGGCCATCGCGGACGAGGCGGGGTTCCGGGTGTTTCGGGAACGGCCGTAGGGGCTGCGCCCTATCGCCCCTGGGCGTCGACGTCGAAGACCATGGGGCGGCCGCGCGAGGTCGGGTCCCAGCCGGCCTCGATGATCGAGGTCACGGAGGTGGTGACAGCGTCGAGGTCGATGCGTTGCTTTTCCATCTCGGGCCGACCGCTGGGGTGCATCGGCATGGGGAACTGGACGATCGCCTCACGCTGAAAGCCCTGAAGCCTCAGCGTGATGGCGATGCCGTCCCATTTGCCGTTCGCCAGCGGCCGGGGCTGGCGACGGATTTCCCACTCATAGGTCTCGCCGTCGACGACGACCGTGCCGGAAGTGTCGCGCGTGCGCTGCACTTAGAGCCTGATCGGTTGAGGAGGAACCGCTTCGCGGTTCCGCCGATGCCGTGAATCAGGCTCTGCGCCTGAGTTATGGAGCGTGATCACGTCCGAAAACCGCATACACTTTTCGGGATCACGCTCTAGACCGTCTTCACGCCGTCGCTGTCGGCCTGTTCGCGGCGGTCATAGACGTGGTCGACGATGCCCCAGGCCTTGGCCTCTTCGGCGCTCATGAAGTGGTCGCGGTCCAGGGTGGATTCGACCTCCTCATAGGTCCGGCCGGTGTGCTTGACGTAGATCTCGTTCAGGCGGCGCTTGGTGTAGCGGATATCCTCGGCGTGGCGTTCGATGTCCGAGGCCTGGCCGCGGAAGCCGCCCGAGGGCTGGTGCACCATGACCCGGGCGTTCGGCAGGGCGATGCGCTGGCCCGCCTCGCCCGCCGTCAGGATCAGGGAGCCGGCCGAGGCCGCCATGCCCATGACCACCGTCGAGACCGGCGACTTGATGTACTGCATGGTGTCGTAGATCGCGAGCGCCGACGACACCTGACCGCCGGGGCTGTTGATGTACATGGAGATTTCCTTCTTGGGGTTCTCCGATTCCAGGAACAGCAGCTGGGCGCAGATCAGGCTGGCCATGCCGTCCTCGAAGGGGCCGGTCAGGAAGATGATCCGCTCGCGCAGCAGGCGCGAGAAGATGTCGAAGGCCCGCTCCCCTCGGCTGGACTGCTCCACCACCATGGGGACGAGGTTGTTCGAGATGAGATCGATGGGGTCGCGCATGAGGTCTCGCTGATTGCCGTGCGGGCGACTCGGTCCGGCCGCCGCCTGTCTCCAGCATATCGCGTCGAGAACGATCCGGCGCAAGGCGGACCGACGCAGGCCCGCGGATCGCTATCGTCTCGACAGGCTCAGGGACCCGGGGAAACGGCGTTGGTCATCTGGCTGTCGACCACGCCCTGGATGACCTCGTTTTCCCTCTGGCTCGCGGACGCCCGATTGGCCTGGCCCGAGTAGACAGCCCGCAGATAGCTCCGATCCCACTCGCTCAGGCTCTGGGACTGATCGGCGTCGTTGAAGACGTTCAGGATCGTGTCGGTTCCGGCCAGATCGGCATCGGGATCGATCTGGGCCAGCGTGACCATGGCGACGTAGTCCGCCAGGCCCGCGAGCGACACCGCGCCCGTTCGCGTCATGTCGACCACGATGATCACGCCCTGCAGGTCATAGCGGATGTCGGAGGTGAGCCGCGAACCGGCGTTGATGTTGATGACGGGCGCATCGGGGACGCCACCGCCATCCCCCCGGCCCATGCCGCCGCGGGGACGCATCGCCAGGTCTCCGGTCTCCCTGTCGACAGGAAGGGCGATCGGCCACCACCGCACGGGCGCGTCCGACGTCCGGAACGCCTCAAGACGGGCGCGAGACGGATTGGACCCCCCGTCCGTCGGACGAAAGCTGCGGCCGGCGCTTTCGACCAGATGGTCGGCGGTCGCACGACCGTCGGAGGTCGCCACGATCATCACATTGGGCCGGCAGCCGGGTTCGCCCACATCGACCCCGAGATCCAGGGCATGGCTCGCTATCCGGTCCACGATGAGCTGACCGAAGGGGTCGCGCATATTGGCCAGGCCGACGCAGACGCGGCTGTTCCATCGTGCGATCTGACCGCCCCGGGGCGGATCGGCGACTTCCTCCACGAACCGGGTCGCTTCCTCGCGAACGACCTCGATGTCCAGGCGGCGAGCCTCGACCACCACCTCGGGCAGCTGGGTGCCCTGATCCTGAACCGCTTGGTCCTGCGACGCGGCCAAGGCCAATGAGAGCGAAAGGGCCGTCAGAAGCATGGTTGGCTCGCGGAAAAATCACTGCCGCGAGAGAGCTCTCGCGGTCTGTTCACCCTACACGGGCAACGAACCACCGACAATGAGCCAGGGTGGTGTCGGTCAGCCTTCGTCTTCGTCCTTGAGCAAGTCATCCTTGCTGATCGGCGTGTCGGTGACGTCGGCCAGGGTGAAGATCAGGTCACAGACCTTCTCCTCATAGATCGGGGCGCGCATCTGGGCGGCGGCACCGGGGTTCTGGCGGTAGAAGTCCAGCACCTGACGTTCCTGACCCGGATAGTTGCGAGCCTCCTGCATGATGGCGTTGTTCAGCTCCTGATCGGTGACGCCGACGTTGTTGGCGCGGCCGATCTCGGCAAGGACCAGACCCAGGCGCACGCGGCGCTCGGCGATCTTGCGGTACTCTTCCTTGAGCTTCTTGTCGGACTTCTTGGCGTCCTCGGGCGTCAGGCGGCCGGCTTCCTTGTCCGCCTCGACCTGCTGCCAGATGCCGTCGAACTCGGCGTCGACCATCTTAGGCGGGAGGTCGAAGCTGTGGGCCGTGTCCAAGGCGTCCAGCAGGGCACGCTTCAGCTTGAAGCGGGCGGCGCCGGCGTATTGCTGGTTCAGGTTCTGACGCAGCAGGTCCTTGAGCTTGTCCAGGCTCTCCAGCCCGATGCGCTTGGCGAACTCATCGTCGATCTGGGTCTCGGCCTCGGCCTTGATGGCCTTTACCTTGACGTCGAAGGTGGCCAGCTTTCCGGCCAGGTTCTTGGCCTGATAGTCCTCAGGGAAGGTGACCTCGATGGTCTTCTCCTCGCCGACCTTGGCGCCCTTCAACTGCTCTTCGAAGCCGGGAATGAAGCGGCCCGAGCCGATCACCAGGTCCGCGTCCTCGGCGGCGCCGCCCTCGAAGGGCTCGCCGTCCAGCTTGCCCAGGAAGTCGATGGTCAGCTGGTCGCCATCCGCGGCCTTGACGGTCTTGCCCTTCTTGTCTTCGTAGGATTTGGCCTGACCGGCCAGTTCCTTCAGCGCCTCGTCGAGGTCGGCGTCGGAGGCCTCATAGACCGGGCGCTCCAGCTTCAGCGACTTGGGGTCGACCGGGGTGAAGTCGGGCATGACTTCCAGCGCCATTTCGTAGGCGAGGTCGTCGGAGCCGGCCAGGACCTTGTCCATGTCCGAGGTCAGCTTCATCTCGGCGGGGGCGGCGGGGCGGACCTTGGCCTCGTCCAGGGCCTTCTGGCTGCTTTCGTTGATGGCGTCGTTGACGATCTCGCCCATCATGTCGCGGCCGAAGGACTTCTTGACGTGGCTGACCGGCACCTTGCCCGGGCGGAAGCCCTTGAGCTTCATCTTGGGCGCGAGCTCGGCGGCCTTGGCGTCCAGTTTGGCGGTCAGGTCGGCGGCCGGGATGGTCACGGCGATGACGCGGCTGAGGCCTTCGGTGGATTTCTGGACGACTTGCATGGACGGATCTGACGCTCTGGGGCGGCGCCGGCGAGGGGGCGCACGCGGGGGATGTGAAAGCAGAAAGGCCGCCCCATCCGGAGCGGCACCTCGAAGCCCGCCCTTATGTCGAGACAGGCGCCAAAGGTCAACGCGGGGCGGTTTCCCTCTCCCTCCCACTGGGTGGAGAGCAGGTCGAAGCGAAGCGGAGACCGGGTGGGGGCGGCAGAGTGGGCCAAACTCCACATTGCCTGTGTATCGCCCGGCCGCCCCCACCCGGTCGCTGCGCGACCTGCCCTCCCCCAAGTGGGAGGGAGAGGCTATGTGCTAAGCCATGACCTCTTCCCCCTCCCCCGTCGGCGTGTTCGTGACGCCGGTCACACCCTTGCAGCAGAACTGCACCACCGTCTGGTGCACCCAGACGATGAAGGCCGCCGTGATCGATCCCGGAGGCTCGGTCGACGCGATTCTCGGCGAGGTCGCCCGACGTGGGCTGACGCTGGATCAGATCTGGATCACCCACGGGCATCTGGATCACGCGGGCGGCGCGGCCGAGATGGCGGAGAAGTCCGGCGCGCCCATCATCGGGCCGCATCCCGAGGATCAGTTCTGGATCGACGGCATTCCGGCGCAGGGACAGATGTACGGCCTGCCCGAGGCGCGCAGCTTCGTTCCGACGCGCTGGCTGGACGAGGGCGACAACCTGACGCTGGGCGAGACGCGTTGGGCCGTGCGGCATTGCCCCGGACACACGCCGGGTCACGTGATCTTCTTCAACGCCCAGGCCCGGTTCGCCCAGGTGGGCGATGTGCTGTTCAAGGGCTCGGTCGGCCGGACCGACTTTCCGCGCAGCGACCCGGACGCCCTGATCCGGTCGGTGATCGACAAGCTGTGGCCGTTGGGCGACGACGTGACCTTCGTGCCGGGTCACGGGCCGATCTCGACCTTCGGCGAGGAGCGACGGACCAATCCGTTCGTGTCGGATCGGGCGGTGGCCGGGACGCCGCCGACGAGGGCAGCGTCCGGGCCGTCCTGATGCCCTAGCGGCGCAACACGATGCCGATCAGGACGCCCGCGGCGAGGGCATAAAGGGTGGCCTTCAGAGGCTCTTCCTCGATCCGGGTCCGGGCCAGGGTGGCGCGGTCGCGGGCCCATTCGCGGCCGGTGTCGATGTCATTGCGAAGGGCCTGACGCAGGCCCTGCTCGCGGGCGAAGGCCTTGCGCTCGCCCTCGACCATCCAGCGGTCGCCCTCGGCGTCCAGAGCGCGGGTGGTGTCGCCGTCGTCGATGATGTCTTCGGCGTTCAGGGTCGAGTTGATGTCGGTCATGGGAGCTCCTGGGGAGGGCGGTTCATCCAGTCCGATTGAACCCGACGGGTCCGGGGCGGTTCCGCAGGGATCACCCTTTTCGAAAGGACGTCCCGATGACCGACCCGAGCCCCCCGACCCTGCCGCCCGAGATCCCGCCGATGGACCCCGTCCCTCCGGTGCCGGAGATCGACCCGGCCGGCACGCCCGACGAAATGCCGCCGCAGCCGGGCGACAACGACGGCCAGGTGAGCGTGCCCGGCACGCAGTAGGCCGCCAGTCGATTCGCAGCCTGTTGAAATCACGAACCTTCGGAACCTTGGCGGGGTGGCGGGGTTTGTCATTCAACCGCCAGCACCAGCTCAGTAAAGGGATCACATCATGGCCGAAGGGCAACCCACCCGTCCCTCAGGAGTCTCAAAACGCGGCTTCGCCTCCATGGACCCCGCCCGCCAGCGCGAGATCGCGCGCAAGGGCGGCGCCAGCGTTCCCAGCGAAAAGCGCAGCTTCTCACAGGATCGCAGCCTCGCGGCCCAGGCCGGTCGCAAGGGTGGCGAGGCCTCGCACGGCAGCAAGAAGCCCGGCGAGGTCTCGGGTCAGGCCGAGTAGGCTTTCATCGGATTGAACGCCACAGGGCGGTCGGCGGAAACGTCGGCCGCCCTTCTCGTAGGTGCCTTCACCCCTGGCGGCACCCCAGGGCTATCGGCGCTCAAGCTGACGCATCGAGGCACCGAAAGAAGTTCATCACAACGCGCCGTGACGAGACCTGCGCGACCGCAGCCCGAATTCAGGCGCTTTAGGCCAGAACGGCCAAGGCCACCGACGGCTCCGGGCCGGAACGGAAATCCGCCACCCGCCAGCCCGCCGCCTCGGCCATCGCCTGAACCGAGCCTTCAGTGAACTTGCGCGAGCTCTCGGTGTGGATGGTCTCGCCGGCGGCGAAGTCGAACGACGGACCCCCGATCCGCACGGTCTGGTCCCGTTCGGACCGAAGGTGCATCTCCATCCGCGAGGCCTCGGCGTTCCAGCGGGCCTCGTGGGCGAAGGCGTCCAAGTCGAAGTCGGCGCCGAGCTGGCGATTGGCGCGGACCAGCAGATTCTTGTTGAAGGCGGCCGTCACACCCTGGGCGTCATCATAGGCGGCGATCAGGGTCTGGGCGTCCTTGACCAAGTCCACGCCCAGCACGAACAGGGCGCCGGGCCCCAATCGCTCACGGGCGTTGGCGAGGAAGGCGATCGCCTGGTCCGGCTCCAGATTTCCAATGGTCGACCCCGGAAAGAAGCCGATGCGTCGACCCAGCCCCAGCTCCGGCAAGGGCGCGAGGTTGAGGAAGTCGCCGACCATCGGGGCGACCCGAAGATTCGGATAGGCCTCGGCGATCGAAGCGGCGGCGGCGTTCAGGGCGTCGGGGCTGATGTCGATCGGCACATAGGCGCCCAGCGTCGGGGCGGCGTCGAGCAGGATCCGGGTCTTCTCGCTGGCCCCCGACCCGAACTCGACCAGAACGGCGTCATCGCCGAAGCGGGCTACGAGCGCCGTGGCCATGTCGCGCAGCAGCGCCGCCTCCTGCCGCGTCGGATAGTATTCCGGCAGGCGGGTGATGTCCTCGAACAGGTCGGAGCCGGCCGCGTCGTAGAACCACTTGGGCGACACGGCCTTCTGCGGGCGCGAGAGGCCGGCGATCAGCTCGGCGCGGAAACGGGCGGTCTCGACGGATTCGATGCGGGGCTTTGACATACGGGGGGCGTCCGAGGCGAGGCGGAGGCCGAGGAACGCCCAACGCTGATGCGGATAGAAGAAGTTGCGATAGGTGCGGCGCGCGTGGCCCGGCGGCGTGGCGAAGGCCCCCCCGCGCAAGACGCGCTGGTTGGCCATGAACTTGCCGTTGTACTCCGCCGCCGTGCCCTCGGTCGGCCGGAAGCCGGGATAGGGCGCATAGGCCGATGACGTGTGCTGCCAGACCTCGTTGAACAGGTTGGAGAAGACGTCCGGCGCGGTGGCGACCGCGCTCTCCCACTCGGCCTCGGTGGGCAGGCGCTTGCCCGCCCAGGTGGCGAAGGCTTCGGCTTCCCAGGCGCTGACGTGGCGGACCGGCGCTTCCGGATCGACCGACACGCGGCCGGTAAGGCTCATGGTCGTCCAGCCGTCGCCGTCCCGTCTCCAATAGAGCGGCGCGGTCCAGCCTTCGGCCTTCACCGTGGCCCAGCCGTCGGCCAGCCAGAGCTCGGGCCGCCCATAGCCGCCGTCGGCGATGAACGCGATCCACTGGCCATTGGTGACGAGGTCGTGGTCGAGGTGGAAGGGCTCCAGCCAGACCTTGTGGCGCGGGCCTTCGTTGTCGAAGGCGAAGCCGTCTCCCGCATGACCGATCTCGATCAGGCCGCCTTCGAAGCGGGTCGCCCCTCCCCGCGCCGCCTGGCGCGGCCCGGCCGGACGCGGCTCGTCGGCATAGGCCGCCGGATCGAGCGGCGAGCGGGCCATGAGCGCCAGCACGTCCATCAGGAACAGCTCCTGATGCTGCTGGTCATGATGCAGGCCCAGCACGAACAGGTAGCGTTCGAGATCGGTGGTGAAGCCCGCCTCAACGCGGCTCTCCATGCGTCGGTCGATCTCGGCGCGATAGGCTAGGACCTCGTCCAGATAGGGCCGCGTCATCAGCCCGCGCTCGTGGCGCTCCACGCGCCGGCCCAGGCTTTCATAGTAGGAGTTGAACAGGGTCTGCAGGCGCGGATCGACGGGCGCATAGCCCTCCTCCGCCGCCAGGATCATGGCCTCGAAGAACCAGCTCGTATGCGCCAGATGCCACTTGCCGGGGCTGGCGTCGGGCATGGCCTGGGCGGCGAGATCCTCGGGCGACAACCCCTCGGCCAGGGCCGGCATGGCGGCGCGGACGGCGCGGTATCGACCCAGAAGGTCGGTCTCGAGCGCGCGAGTTCGCGCAGGTGCATGCATGTTCGGCGGCTCCGTGAGGTCGTCCAGCTCGGCGTCCAGCCGGACTACGCTAACACACCGGCGGGGGTTTCGTTTCCGCGATCCGGCGGCTTTGGCAGAGTGCTGACGCCTGCTGTCAGGAAACAGGCCGCCCGCCGTGCTTGGCGTATTCGAGCCGCGCGATCGTGCGATTGTGGACCTCGTCGGGACCGTCGGCGATGCGCAAGGTGCGGACCGTGGCGTAGAGCTCGGCCAGGGGCGTATCGCCGGACACGCCCGCCCCGCCGAAGGCCTGGATGGCGTCGTCGATGACCTGGAGCGCCATGCGGGGAGCCGCGACCTTGATCTGGGCGATCTCGGACTTGGCGTTCTTGGCTCCGGCCTGATCGATCATCCAGGCGGCCTTCAGCACCATCAGGCGGCACATCTCGATGTTGGTGCGCGCATCGGCCACACGCTGTTCCCAGACCGAGTGCTCGGCGATCTGCTTGCGGAAGGCCGTCCGGCTCAGCAGCCGCTGGCACATCAGCTCCAGCGCCCGTTCAGCGCAGCCGATGACGCGCATGCAGTGGTGAATACGCCCGGGCCCAAGGCGCCCTTGCGCGATCTCGAATCCCCGGCCCTCGCCCGCGATCAAGTTCTCCACGGGGACACGGACGTTCTCCAGCACCACCTCGGCGTGGCCGATGGGCTTTTCGTCATAGCCGAAGACGCTGAGCATCCGCTCGACGCGGAAGCCTGGAGTGTCGACGGGCACGAGGATCTGGGACTGCTGCTGGTGGGTGGCCGCGCCGGTGTCGGTCTTGCCCATGACGATGGTGATGGCGACGTTCGGGTGGGCCATGTTGGTCGACCACCACTTGCGCCCATTGACGACGTAGTGATCGCCGTCGCGCACGATCGACGTCTGGATGTTGGTGGCGTCGGACGAGGCGACCTCGGGCTCGGTCATCAGGAAGGCGGAGCGAATCTCGCCGGCCATCAGGGGCTTGAGCCAACGCGCCTGCTGCTCGGCGTTCCCGTACATATGGAGGACTTCCATATTGCCGGTGTCGGGGGCGTTGCAGTTGAACACCTCTGGCGTCCACAGGCCCGCCCGACCCATGGCCTCGGCCAGCGGGGCGTATTCCAGGTTGGTCAGCCCAGCGCCGTGATCGCCCGGCAGGAACATGTTCCACAGGCCCGCCTCGCGCGCTTCGGCCTTCATCGCCTCCATGGTGGGAGGCTGGCGGGAGGGATCGGCGTGAACCTCGGCGAAGTAGTCCTGCGCACGCGGCAGGACCTTTTCCTCGAGAAAGTGAGTGACTCGCTCCTGCCAGTGAAGGCCGCGGTCGGAGTGCTGGAAGTGCATGTCGTGCTCCTGTCCCTCCCCCTGAGGGAGAGGGCAGATCGCGAAGCGATCGGGTGGGGGCGGCAAGGCGTTTCAGACGCCGTCGGAGTCGGTCTTGCCGGGCCGCCCCCACCCGGTCTCCGCTACGCTCCGACCACCCTCCCCCGCAGGAGGAGGGTGAGGTCGGGCGCCTTACCGCTTCAGCAGCGGGGCCAGTTTCTGGGCGATCATCATGTCGCCGGCGATCTTCAGCTTGCCCTGCATGAAGGCCATCATGGGATCGAGCTGGCCGTTCGACAGGGCCATGAAGTCATCCCAGGTCATCGACACGGTGGCGTCGGCGGGCTTGTCCTCGTTGGTCACGCTGTTCGGCACAGAGGCACCGTCGATGTAGATCTTTCCGGCGTCGCCGAGGTCCAGCTTCACGGTCTTGCCCAGACCGGAGTTGTCGCCGACGGCGCCGCGGATGTGTTCGGTGACCTGGTTCAGATCGGCCATGTCGCTCTCCCTGCAAGCGGTGGAGGCGAAGGGGTAGCTCTCCCCGCCGCGCCCCACAAGATCACGTCGGGGAAAGTTGCCCAGACCCGGATTGCGCCGCCGCGCGGCCTCCGCTATCGACGCCTTCTGCCGGAGACGTGGCCGAGTGGCTGAAGGCAACGGTTTGCTAAATCGTCGTACCGGGTAACCGGTACCGAGGGTTCGAATCCCTCCGTCTCCGCCAGCCATTCCCCTGATTTATAACGGTTTTCCCTGATCCGGGAAGTTCTCCCGACATTACCGAGACATCCGCGGTCCCGGAGACGGGAATTCCGTCTCCGCTCCGCTTCCGTCAGCCCCCAAAACAGCGAATCCCGGCCCTGGTCTCCGTTCTCGCGGAGCCGGGTCCTTTTGCGTTTCGCGAGGGTTTGCAGGGACTCTACAGGGAAATAGGCCCTGTTTTCGATCGTCCGAACCCGTGTCGCGAGACGCTCAAAGCCCGCCAGCGCTGGACGAGCGGGCGGATTGGCGTTCGAAGGCTCTGTCAGCCCAAACTGATTGCGGGTCCTCACTAGGGTCCCTAGCCTCGCGGACATGGCCAAATCCACCAACCCGTTCCGCTACTTCGACAGCTCGCCGGAGGTGATCCGGACAGTTGTGATGATGTACGTGCGGTTTCCCCTTTCGCTTCGGAATGTGGAGGACCTTCTGGCGGAGCGTGGCATCGACATCTGCTACGAGACGGTGCGCCTCTGGTGGAACCGCTTCGGCCCCATGTTCGCCGCCGAGATCCGCAGGAAGCGGGTCCACAGCATGCGCTCCTTCACGCACTGGCGATGGCACCTCGACGAGGTCTACGTGAAGATCAACGGCGAGATGCACTACCTCTGGCGTGCCGTGGACCAGGAGGGCGAAGTGCTGGAATCCTTTGCCAGCAAGACCAGGGACAAGCCGGCCGCTCTGAAGTTCATGAAGAAGCTGATGAAGCGGCACGGCCGGGTGAGGGCGATCACCACCGACGGGCTACGTTCCTACAAGGCCGCCATGAAGGACCTCGGCAACACCGCCAAGCAGGAGGTTGGTAGGTGGGCCAACAACAGGGTGGAGAACTCACACCTGCCCTTCCGGCGACGAGAGCGGGCCATGCTGAGGTTCCGGCAAATGAAGACGCTGCAGAAGTTCAGCTCCGTCCACGCCGCCTTCCACAACCACTTCAACCAGGACCGCCACCTCATCAGCAGAGAGGCATACAAGGCCCAACGCTCAGCCGCTCTGGCTGAGTGGCAGACGCTTGCCGCATAGGGCTCGCCTCTCCTGCCCACTCTTCCTTCATTGGAGAAGAATTAGCGTTGGACTGACAGCACCCTCTTGACTGGCCGGCGCGCCTATCGGCGCAACGCAGCCAGTTCGCTCGCGCTGAGGACCCGGTTGCCGTCGGTGTCGCCGTTTGCGAACAGCGGCGCGGGAGCGTTCAGCATTTCGCTCCGCGTGATCCGTCCATCGCGATTGGCGTCGGCCACCCTCAGACTGTTGAAGGCTTGCTCGAAGCGGCTCCGTCCGGGACCGAAGGCCGGACTGTCGCCGCTCTCGACGACTCCATTGCCATTGCGGTCAAGACGCTCGAAGACGCTGACGCGCATGTCCATCATTTCCTGCCAGGTGACGCTTCCATCGCCATTGGCGTCCGCCTCACGCAGTTGCTCCAGCGACTGGGCCGACGCGGTGTCCGCAAAGGCCAGGGCCATGACGCCTGCGATGACGGCGCACAGGCTCGGCTGCCATTCAATCTTCTTGATCATGTTCGGTCTCCTTCAAATCCGTTGGTGATGGAGACAGGCTAGGCGCGGCGTCGTGCAGCGGTTTGGCGCAGCTGAAACCGTTTGTCGCGGGATGTTGCCGAACACCCCTGCGGCTAGGTCAGCAGGTCCCGTGGAAAGCGGACGACGGCCGCAAGGCCGCCTCCGGACCGGTTCTCCAGATGCAGGCTTGCGCCATGGGCCTTGCCGATGGCGCGAGCGATGCCCAGGCCAAGACCAGTTCCGCCCGTGGCTCGATTTCGCGAGTTTTCCCCGCGCTGGAATGGCTGGAAGAGGGTCTCGAGCTGGTCTTCGGGCAGTCCGGGGCCATCGTCCTCGATGCGGACCTCACGACCGCCGTCGGTCGCGACGACCCGAACGGTGATACCCCCGCCGCCGTAGCGTCGGGCGTTCTCCATCAGATTTTCGAACAGCCGACGAAGCGCGACCGGATCGCCTACGATGACGAAATCCTGGTCCGGCGGCGGGTCGAGGTGGACCGGATAGGGCGCGGCTTTCGCCATGTCCGCGACGAAGTGGTCGATGCGAACGAGCTCCTGATGTCCCGACGGGCTCTGCGCCCGAGCATAGGCGAGCATGTCGGAGATGAGCGCCTCCATCTGGGTGATGTCCCCCTCGATCTCATGAGCGGACACCACTCCGCGCTCATCCATGCGCAGACGGATCCTGGTGATCCCCGTTCTGACGTCATGGGCGATGGCGGCCACCATCTGCTCGCGCTCGCGAATGAGACCGGTAAGACGGTCTCGCATCCGGTTGAGGGCTGCGGACACCCGCCGAAGTTCCGCGGGCCCCGTCTCTGAAACACCGGCACCGGCATCGCCCAGCTCCACCAGGGCAGCGTCCTGTTCGAGCCGGCGGATCGGCCGCAAGGTGACCGCGGCGATCGCCAGACCGAGCGCGACCGCGAACAGCACGAGCACGAGACCGGAGGTGACCAGCGCCGCCGACGGCCGGCTGAGCCGCAGGGCGGGGACAAGCCAGACGTTCACGATCCGGCCGTCCCGGAGTTGGATCGCGACCTGCAGCGCAGCAGTCCCCACCAGAGGACCGGCCCCCTGTTGCCTGAGCCGTGATTGCAGGCCCAACACGCCGATAGCCTGAAAGCGAATTTCCCGGCCCTCCAGGAGCGCGGCGACGTCGGTTCCGCCTGTCGTCAGCCTCGTTCGCATCCCGTCGCGGGGTTGAAGCCCGGGTGCAAAGTCGTCGGTGATCGCCGCCGCGCGATAGCCTCCCCCATAGGCTGAGAGGATGAAGGGCTGGATTTCCGGCGGAGAGGTCTCCACCAGCCAGACCAGTTCCGCGATGCTCTCCGCATTGTCGGACAAGGCCCGGGGATAAAGCGCCTCGGCCGCGAGCGGTGTCTGCAGCAGCAGGACGAGGATGGCGAACATCGCCAGGAGCGCGGCGACGGTGAGGGCGGTGATCCTGACGACCAGGGAAGAAGTGGCCCGCTGGAGCCAGACCATCAGGCGGGAACCCTCGCCACTTTCGCCGCGAAGGCATAGCCCAGATTGCGAACGGTCTTGATATAGTCGGGGTAACGAGGATCGGCCTCGATCTTGTTGCGGATACGGCTGATCTGGCTGTCGATGCTGCGGTCGAAGGGATTGGCCACGGCACCGCGCGAAAGGTCCAGCAACTGGTCTCGCGACAGAACTCGAGGGGCTCGCTCGACCAAGGCAAGCAACAGCGCGAACTCACCCGAGGTCAGGTGGACGGGGCGCCCATCCTCATGGGCGAGCGACATCAGTTCTGGAGACAGACGGAACGGACCAAAGGCGAAGACAGAGCCGTCTCCTGTTCCTTCCCTGGTCTTGGCGTCCCGCGTCCGCCGCAGGACGGATTTGATCCGCGCGACGAGTTCACGGGGATTGAACGGCTTTGGCAGATAGTCATCGGCACCGATCTCCAGCCCAATGATGCGGTCCACATCCTCGGCGAGCGCCGTCAGCATGATGATCGGCACGTTCGAGCGGGTTCGCAAACGACGGCAGAACGACAGGCCGTCTTCCCCCTCCATCATCAGGTCGAGCACGATCAAATCAGCCGCGAAACTCTCAAGCACCGCGTCGGCCTCCGCCGCGTTCCGCGCCGTCCTGGCAGACATGCCGTTACGCCCGAGCACGCCCTCAAGCAGCGACAGGATGTCGGCGTCGTCATCAACGACCAGAATGCGAGACGCTGCGCTCATGACCAAGACGCTAGCCGGATGGGCGCTGCCCCGCCACGGTGATTTTGTCTCCGTTGTTTGCCGCCTCGGGCACCCTGGTAACATTTCGCAATATTCGGGGTCGGCTTCAGCAAATCACGGCCATTGCCGCGGCGTAGACGGACCTCATCGAACTTCTATCAACAGTCGTCGTCGCCAGCTTCTCAAGAACGCGGACATGTACAACCCCCAACCCTCTTTCATCTTCCTTGTTGCCGTGGTCGTCTTGTCTGCGATTGAATATGGCTGGCGCACGCGCAACGGCCGTGGCTACAACCTCGGCGCACTCGGGGGCACGGTCGGGACGGCGATCGGACAGTTCCTGTTCAAGAGCCTGCTCAACGGCGGCATCGGGGTCGCCATGCTCGGGGTGTTCGCCCTGGCCCCCGTGCAGTGGCCCCTCGACGACTGGCGGACCTGGCTGGTCGGCTTCTTCGTGCTGGAGTTCTTCTACTACTGGCAGCACCGGTTCAGCCACACGATCCGATGGTTCTGGGCGTCCCACGCGGTGCACCATTCGGCGAATGAGTTGACGCTGCCGGCGGCAGCCCGGCTGAGCTGGACAAGCGGGATCTCGGGCCTCTGGGTTTTCTTCCTGCCGATGACGCTGTTCGGCTTCCACCCCCTTCTGGTGGCCACCCTGCTGACGCTGAATCTACAGTACCAATACTTCATCCACACGGAAGCCGTCGGACGGCTCGGTCCGCTCGAACGGGTTCTGAACACGCCGGCTCATCACCGCGTGCACCACGGTTCAAATCCGGAGTACCTCGACAAGAACTTCGGTGGTGTCCTGATCGTGTTCGATCGGCTCTTCGGCACCTTCCAGAGCGAACGGGCCGATACGCCCGTCGTCTACGGTTTGACCAAGCCGCTGGCGTCCAACAACCCCTTTGTCATCGCCCTCCATGAGTGGGGCAACCTGATCGCCGACGTCCGCAGGGCTGGTTCCATCAGCGGCGTGCTTCGCGCCCTGTTCGGCCGTCCGGGTGCCGGATCCCCCGGCATGAAACGCTCGATCGACGCTCTTCCCCACGGGGCGACGGTCGACGCGGGAGGCTCAGGCGAGGTCGCCCGGACCACCGTCGCCTAAGCCCAATGGTACCCGCGCGGACGTCCCTGGCCGCGCGGGTGCCCTCCCTGCCCTACCCACAGCATTCCGATCGCGTGATCGGCTTAGGAGACAACGTGACTCGCAAGATCATTCCGCTTCTGGCGATCCTGACGCTGACGGCGTGCGCCAGTCAGCCGGAGCCGCCCGCACTCCGGTTGGCATCCGATGGTCCGACGAGGACTTTGCAGGACCTCAACGGATCCCGGATCGCCATGCCCGTAGGGCTATTCCTGACCAGCATGGACCTCGACCGAGACACCCGCATCAGCCCCGCGGAAGTCGCTGGCGGTGCCGCTGACAGCTTCAACGCCAGCGACGCGAATGCCGACGGCTACCTCAGACCCATCGAGTTAGAGACCTGGTCGCGGACATACCTGGGTTCCGAGTACAGCACGCCCAGCCGGTTGCAGTTCGACCAGGATCAAGACGGTCGGGTCTCGCGAGACGAGTTCATGGCCACCTTTGTCGAAATCCAGAGACGGCTGGATAGCGACCGCGATGGGGCGCTGGCCCGCGCCGAACTACTCGTGGAGATCAATGGCCTCGGCATGGACCCTGGGGCCATCAGAGCTCAGATCGAAGCCGAGATGCGGCGAAATATGCAGGGTCGGGTTCGCGAGATGTGTCGGCGTGGCGGGCGAGGCGCATAAGAGGCCGTTGGACGGGCTTAAGCGAGCCCACTCAAGATCGGAGCCTCGGCCGCACTTCGCGGAAACACGGTGCTGTCCAAAGCCGCGCGATCCACGCCGAGGTGGTCGCGCAGGACCCCCTTGAACACCGAGCGGACGTCGAGCGTCGGGGCCAGGTCGCGATCCTCGAACAGTCGATTGGCGGACAGGGTCGGCCAGTCGCCGATCGGCCCTCCAGCCTTCATCGCGCCACCCGCCAGGATCAGGGAGGAGGCCGTGCCGTGGTCGGTCCCCTGTGTCCCGTTCGCCCGCGCGGTACGGCCGAACTCGGTAGCGACGATCAGAATGGTGCGGTCCCATTCCTCTCCGAGCCCGGTCTTCAACCCGCCGATCAGGGCATCCAGACCGTCCAACCGCGTCTGCAACTGGGCCAGCTGGCGCGCGTGGGTATCCCAGCCATCGACGGACAGGGCGACCACATCGGCCCCGGCTTCGCCCGTCATCAATCGGGCCACGGCCTGTCCCATGCCGGCGATATCGTTGCGCCGCACCGGGGTCGTGCCCTCCTGCATGGTCATGGCCAGAGCTTCGGTCTCAAGGCCGCGCGCCAGATTGGTGCCCAGCATGGGGTCGGAAACGTAAAGGTCCTGAAGCAGGGACGCGATCCGGTCCTCGCCACTCACCCGGCCACCGGGGGCCCAGCTGGAGGTTTCCGCGGAGCCGCGCAGGATCAGCGGGGTCTGAGCGCCGATCGACAGCCCCTTCAGCGCCCCTGCGCCGCCGGTCGCCAGCAGAGCTCTGTTCAGCCAACCGTCCGACTGGGATCGAAGCCCCTCGCCCCCATTTTCCAGCACATCCTGCGCATCGAAATGAGACCGGACCCGGGTCGGGATGGCCACTGCCGGCGCGAAGCGCATCTGCCCCTCCCGATACAGCTCATGCAGACCGGCGAGCGCGGGGTGCAACCCGAACCCTTCGCCGAGCGGCAAGGCCCCGTTGACTTGACCGGGCTCCGCGATCGCCAGCCCCCCGCGCAAGGCCCTGTAGTCCGGGTCGGCATAGGGGACAGTCACGGACAGCCCGTCCATGGCCCCCCGCGCGATGATGACGACGAGCTTGCGCCGTCCACCGGTGGTCTGCGCTCCAGCCTGTCCGGCAAAGGCGAGACCGATCCCGGCGGTCAGGCCGCCCAGCAGCAGGCGACGGTTCATCTGGATGAAGCGGGTCATCGGCGCTGAAACTCCGGCGACATGAGGAAAAGGGTGAGGGCTTCGGCCCGGCTTTCGGCGCGCGCCACAGCCAATCTGCTTGGTTCGGACAGGCGGGGCCCCAGCGCATAGGCGGCGACCGCGCTCGGGTCGGTGTTTCGCGCCATGTCGCCCACGGTCTTGGCCCAGTTCAGTCGCTTGACGAGGGCGTCTGGTCCGGCCCAGTCGGCGGCGGTATCCGGCCAGCCTTCGGGCGAGGGAGGACGGAACGCTGGTTGGCCCATCTGGATGAGAGCCTGCTGCAGCGGTTGCATGCGTTGCGGCCGCATGCCTAGCGCGCGGTGGGTCGAGATCACGAACTCATAGGGGGTCTTGATCTTGAGGGGGCGCGGGTCCCACGCTTCGGGTGCCGTTACCAGCGCCCGCGCCACATGCGCGAGGTCGCCCCGCGAGCGTGTCCAGACCGCCTCGAGCCGATCCACAAGGGTCTGTGGCGGGTCGTCCGCCACGAAGTGGCGTGCAATGTTCCGGGCGAGCCGCCGCGCCGTCGCCGGTCGGTTCGCCAGATCGCGCAATATCGCCTCACCCTGTTCCGCCCCGCCCGCAGGATAGGTTCTGCCGAGGACCGTCCGGGGGCCGGGCTCATGAACGATGGCGCGGAACATGAAGCCGCCATTCCCGGACACTCCGGCCGCATCGCCACGCCCACGCCGCGAACTCCGGTCGCGGTTGCCGGGGATGGACCAGCCCGTGAGAGCGCGCGCGAGCTCTGTCACGTCAGCCTGGCTATAGCCGCCGTCCGTTCCGACCGTGTGCAGTTCCAGGATCTCGCGGGCCAGGTTCTCGTTGAGACCCGCCCGGCGCCGCGCGCCCGCCCGACTGTTGGGCCCGACCGACTGAACCTGGTCCAGATACAGCAGCATGGCCGGATGGGTCTCAGCCGCGACGACGAGGTCCTCGAACCGGCCAAAGACGTTGGGTCTGATCGCTTCACGCTCATACTGACCGATGAAGATCGCCGACTGAAACTTGGTCGCCGAAACCGTAAAAGCGTTGGACCAGAACAAGGCCCATCGTTCGGCGAACCCGGCCTCGGTGGCCGCGCCCAGCTGGGCCCGGGCCAGGAACTCCTGACCGGTGTCCTCGGCCAGAGACCGGCGGTTCTGGCGGCGCGCGTCGAAGGCCGCCTGCGCTTCGGGATCCGGCGAGCCCTGCTCAGACATCGGTGCGCTCGTCTCGGCCATGGCCATGGCTTCGTTCGGCGTCCTGCCTTGCGGGTCTCGCCGATCTGACCGCAGCATCCGGTTGTCCCGCTGATACTCCAGAAACGCCTGCACCCGCGTCGCCATATCCTGAAACTCGCCCGAGGGGTTGGGCGCTCCCTCGGCGCGAACCTGCGCGTCCAGCCAGCCAGCGGGATCGCTGGCCACGCGGTCAACCTCGCCAGCCGATGCGCCCAGACCGAAGCGGGTAAGGGCGATCGCGGCGTTCAAGCGGGCGTCGGATTGGGCAGCCATGGACCGACCTCTTTGGTGCAGGTTGATGATCGAACGGTCCGACGTCACCGATTCCGTCGCTCGACAGAGCGGCTCGCAAATCGGTCGTCGACGTGACCTCGATGGAGCGGGTCGCCGCTGGCCAGACCCCGGCTCAAATCAATGACCTGTGCCGATTTCCTGAAGACCTCTCCGCGTTTGGCTGGCACAGTTCATGGCCCATCTCGCGTCGGAGCATGCTGTTGTTTGGATCTGATGCCGCCAGGCCGCTGTGGAGGGGATCTGACCTTCACGACTCGTTCGCGTTGCAGGACATCGCCGCCTCGCCGGAGACTGCGGTCGTCACTTCGGTGGCCCACCCTTGGCTGTTCGAGTTCAAGCCAGAACGGCCGAACGGACGGGCCATGCTCGTCCTCGGAGGTGGCGGCTATACCGCGCTGATGGTTGGCCGGGAGGGAGTTGTCGTCGCCAACTGGCTGACCGCCCTCGGCTACCACGCCTACGTGCTGATCCATCGCTTTCCGAATGCCGAGCACGGGCCGCCCGCGCCGCTGGACGACGCCATGGAGGCCATGCGGATGATCCGGGCCAGCGGGGACACAGAGCGGGGACTGGGGGTCGTCGGCCTTTCGTCCGGAGGCCATCTGGCCGCCTGCCTCGCTGCCGAGTACCCCAAGGAATGGGCTGCGCCATCGTCGGATTTTGCGCAGATGTCGACGCGGCCGGACGTGCTGGTCGTCGGCTATGCTCCAATCTCCACAAACGCGAAGGGCCGGACGGTTATCGCTGCCAAACCCGCCCTGCCCCCGCCGGAAAAGCAGGCGCTGTACGATCGGCTGCAACCCGACGACCAGCTGATCGCGAACCCGCCGCCGACCTTCATCGTGTACGCGGCCAACGACCATGTCGTGCCCGTGGAGAACGCCCATCGCCTTGCGAGAGCGATAGACGATGCTGACGGAACAGCCGAATTGCACATCTTTGCCGATGCGCCGCACGGCTTTGCCCTCGACACCTTCGGCTTGCCGGTCGCGGTCTGGCCCCGGCTGTGCGAGGCCTGGTTACGCCAGGTCGGGTTTCTGGAAGGGTTCGCCTGATCGCCTTGCGGTCGAAGCAGGCGTCACGGCGTCGGCGGATGCAGAGCTCGCCGCAAGGCGTTCTGCCAGCTGTTCGTGAACTCGATCGTGGCGCGATTGTCGGGCGAGTCGCCCTCAAAGGCGTGATAGGCACCGGGCACCACGACGAGTTCGACGAGCGCTCCCGCTTCGACGAGACGTCGCGCGTACTCCAGATTCTCCGCAAAAAAGAGGTCCGCTGAGCCGACGCCGATCCAGGCGGGTGGAAGACCGGACAAATCCTCTACGCGCGCAGGCACGGCCCCGTAAGGCGGATCATCCGATCCGGCGGGGCGACCCAGATAGGCGCTCCAGCCAAACCGGTTGGAGGCCTCATTCCACACGAAGTGACCGATATGACCGGGAACGCGCCGCGTGCTGCCGGTGCGGTCATCCAGCATTGGATAGATCAGCACCTGGAAGCGGACGGGGACGCCACGATCGCGTGCGGCGATGGCCAGTTGGGCCGCATGTCCGCCGCCCGCGCTTCCCCCTCCTACGGCGATGCGGGTTGGATCAATCCCGAGAGCCGCGGCATTCTGGTGAAGCCAGGTCAGGGCGGCGAAGTTGTCTTCCATAGGCCCCGGAAAGGGCGTTTCCGGCGCGAGTCTGTACCCTACCGAAACGACAACGCAGTCGCACGCCTGCGCAAGACCCGGCAACCGCACAGCGGTCGCCGCCACTGACCCGCCGACATAGCCGCCGCCATGCATGAACAGAAAGACGGGGTCATTGTCGCGATCCGGACGGGGGTCCAGCATGAGCACCGTCACATCCGGCGCGCCGGCCGGTCCGGGTATAGACCGAACCTCTATGCCTTCCGGGATCGAGGCCATCGCCTGCGCCCGGCGACGTCGGTTCTGCTCGAGCCACGCCTCATTCAGCTCCGGCGGCAGGCGTGACCTCAGGCCCGCACGCAGATCGGGTGCGATGGCGTCTTCCGGAAGAACTGCGGTATCGGAGGAAGATGGAGGCGCGGGCGTCAGCTCTTGAGGCGCGGCGGCGGCGCCTGAAACCGACGCAAGGCCCGTCACAACTGCGCCAACAGCGGAGCCCCACTTCAGCCTGCGAGAGTGTGCAATCATGGCATCTCCTTGGGGTTTAGAATGAGGACTTCCGCCTCGGTCAGCCTGCCGGGCCGACAAACGGCGGCACTCCGTGTCACTCAGTCTTCCAGCCTCTCGATTTCGATGAACTGGAAGCCGCTGTCCGTGCCGTCGATCGTCACCCAGGCCTGCAAGCGCAGAGGTCCTTCGGACAGCTGAATCTCTTCGATCCGGGCTTCCAACTCCGAACTGAGGATCTCGCGCCGGACGGTCTGATCCCCGATCTGAATCGTCACCGGATGAGTGGCGTTCAGGAGATCGCTCCAGCGGAAGGTCAGCCGATAGCGGCCGGCCGAACGCACCTCCAGCGCGTAATAGCCGTTTTCACCATCAAGCAGACCGCCGCCGATCCAGTCCTGGCGCGACAGGGTGACGAGGGGTTGTCGATCGTCCCCGATCCAGGTGACTTGCTGGCCCGGCGCGTCGGCGCGCGTGTCGGCGAGCCAGTCATCGTAGGCGGCGATCAAGTCACGGACGCGCGCCGGATCATGGGCGGCAAGGTCCGTCGTCTCCCTAGGGTCCTCGGCGAGGTTATACAGTTCGAAGCGGGCGGCTTCCGGCGTATAGGCCTGCGCCCCCTGCCCCACGGGTTGAACCAGCTTGTAGTCCCCCCGCCGCACCGCGATGTTGCGATAGGGAACCGGCTCATTTCCCCGATGGAACTGGAAGAACAGGTCACGGTCGGGCAGCTCAGCGTCCGCTGCGAACACCACAGGCACCAGACTGAGACCGTCAAACTCCACGTCCGTCGTGACGTCGGCGAGATCAAGAACGGTCGGCATGATGTCTTGAACGATGCCGACCTGGGCGCGCACGCCGACGGCGGCCCCCGGCTGGGGCAACCGGAGGATCATGGGCACCCGGATGCCATTCTCGTAGACGGCGGTCTTTCGCCCGCGGAGGCCGGATTCCCACAGATCGCTCTGACGATGCAGGCTCGACGTCCCGTTGTCTCCGACGAAGACGATCAGCGTGTCATCGAGCACACCGAGGGCGTCCAGCGCATCTAGCACGCGCCCGATGTTGTGGTCGATGTTGGTGATCATCCCGTAGTAGCGCGCGGTTTCCTCGCTCAGGCCCAGCTGCCGGTAGGGGTCCGCGAAGGCGTCGGGGACGGTCAGCGGATGGTGAGGCGTGTTGAAGGACAAAAAGGCGAAGAAGGGCGCTGCATCGTCGCGGACGGTTTCGGTCATGAAGGCGATGGCGGCATCGGCGAAAATGTCGGGAGCGAAGCCCTCAAATCGGCGATCCACGCCGTCCTCGATCAGGATGGGATCGAAGTAGGAGCGTCCCTGGGGCGGGTTGTAGGGCATGCCGATCATGCCGCCGACATGGGTCAGCACCCTGTCAAACCCCTGGTCCTGCGGACGCGCGGGTGCGTTGTCGCCCAGGTGCCATTTGCCGAAGAGTCCGGTCCGATACCCGCCGGTCTGCAGAGCTTCCGCGATGGTGACTTCTTCCTGAGCCAGGAGCGCGTTGCCGCCCTCGGTGTCCTGTATGCCGAGACGCATGGCGTGACGCCCGGTCAGAAGGGCGGCCCGCGAAGGAGAGCATACCGGTTGGGCGTAGAACTGATCGAAGACCACCCCGCTTTGCGCCAGGCCATCGATCCTGGGGGTCCGGAGCACCGGATTGCCGTTGTACCCGACATCACCGTAGCCCTGATCATCGGTCATGATGACCAGGATGTGCGGCCGGGGCTCGCGTTCGAGGATTTGCTGTCGGACAGGGCATTCGGGACCGGCGGCGCAGGCCATGACCATTGTGGCGATCGGCACCAAAAACAGCGATCTTACAGTGACACGCATGAGTTCGACCTCTCGATAGTCTCTGCGCCGAGCAGCGCGGGTCTTATGATCTCGACCGACGATCACCGGGACGTCCTAATGGCCCCGCACAACGCAACGAAAGCCGATGTGGGACGTCGAACTGTCGACGGCCTGGGGATGACGCGCGGCCGGCCGGTACCGCTGGCAGTAGTTCTCCGCGCACAGGTGCGATCCGCCCTTGAGCACCTTGCGCCCGATCGGAATGGCGGGTTGAGCCGGGTCGAGGCTTTCGCGTTCGCTCCCGCCGCTTGGGTTCTCGATGACACAGCAGTTCCGGTGCGGCGTGGTGGATGCGCCGTACCAATCGGCCGTCCACTCCCAGACGTTGCCGATCATGTCGTAGAGCCCATAGCCGTTCGGAGGAAACGCCTCGACCGGAGACGTTCGCTCCCAGCCGTCGGTCTGCAGGTTCTCGGCCGGGAAGCGGCCCTGCCAGTAGTTGGCCAGCATCCGCCCGCCGGGAGCCAGTTCGTCGCCCCAGGCGTAGTCCAGGCCGTCCGCGCCGCCACGCGCAGCGAACTCCCACTCGGCTTCCGTCGGCAAGGCCTTGCCCGCCCACGCGCAGTAGGCCTCGGCATCGCAATAGGCGATGTGGACGACAGGATGAGCGCCGAGACCGTCCAGAGATGACGCCGTCCCCAGCGGCCGATCCCACCGCGCGCCAAAGCGGAACTCCCACCATCGGTGCGGCTCATCGAGCGGCACAGGAGTGGCAGGAGGCGCAAAGACGATCGATCCGGCGTGCGCCATCTCCGGTGCCATTCCCGGATAGTCTTTTGGATCTGGCGCGATTTCGGCCAGCGTCCGATAGCCCGTCGCAGCGACGAAGGCCGCGAAGTCGGCATTCGTGACGGGATGTCTCGCGATATGGAAGCCATCGACCCGGACGGTGCGAACCGGGCGTTCCTCGGGATAGAAGGTTGCTGACCCCATCCGGAAGGAGCCGCCCTCGATCCACTGCATGCCTTCGACCACGTCAGTCACGCCGGTGTGGCTCCCCACCCGCAGATCACGAGGCAACGACGACGGCGGTCCCGCGCGAGTGCAGAGCCACAGTCATGCGCCATGGTTAGCCGGGCCTCATGAAATCGAGGACGTGCTGACGGCCCGCGACCGTCACGGTGATGACCCCGCTGTCCCAGTCCGAATGGGTATAGCGACTGCTGTAGGCGACGCTGGGGGTATAATCGATCACTTCGCCGTTGATCCGGGGCAGAGACCGGTCGTCGAACATGCTGAGCGTATCGCCAGACAGGCTCTCATAGTGATGGGCACCCTCGGACTGGCGCAGGGCGGCGGACCTTACCGCCGCCTTGAAGGCTTCAAAGCTCGGGTAATCCGAATGTTCGGCGGCCTCGATGATGACGGGTACGTTTTCGTCCGCGAGCCTGTAGAACGTCCCGGACCGCGCCTGCTGGGGTTCGAGAATGTCATTAGCCGGGTTGAATTCGCTGCCCGCCGCCCTCACCGCGACCCAGGCCGTCGGGCTGTTGATGAAGATGAAGTCGCCCTCAAGCGAGGTGTGCCGCCTCAGACCATCCGAGATGTAGACCCCCATCGGAAAGTTCGCGTTGTCCTGGTTCCGGCTCCACGCGTCGTTCAGCCTGCGGGCCATCAGGCTCCCCCGGGATTGGATCGCGTATTGCTCGCCCATCGAGTCACCGGGATAGATCAGGGTGGGCACGACGCGTTGTGGGAAGGGCGTCCCGGGATGCTCCAGCAACAGGCCGTGCCACCAACCCTGCGCGCTGCCGGCCACCCACTCCTTCACATCGTGCGGGGGACGCATGTTGGTCCCGAGAACGAAGTTGGGGCTTACCCAGGAGTATTTGAGGACGTCCGAATTCTCGATGTCATAGAACTTGTGCGCCGGAATGCTCTCCCGGTCGAAGACAGTGCGCACCTCGTTGATGATCTCCGGTGGTCCGTTCTCGTCCTGCCCCGCAGAGCGGCCTACGCGACGCTGTGTTACCGCAAACGCAGGCGCGGACAGGCGGTCGTTCAGGATGTTGGTGACGTAAGCGGGCGGACGATAGTCCGACAACAGCCGGATATAGTCTCCTGCCAGGGCGATCGAGCTCCGCGGCACGCCCCTCACATAGTCCATGTTCCGGGTCCCGAGCCCATGATAGTACCAGGCGCTCGGCATGTGGGACTCCGAGTTCGGGAGAAGCCCCCTCAGTCTGCGGTGACGCACCTTGCCGCCGCCTCGCTCTCCCGAAACCTGCTCTTCGGCCCAGAAGGTCCACCACAGATCGAGTGAAAGTCTCGCGAGCCGCCGCAGTTCGGGATCCGGCGAAATCTCGTCGATCATGTAGTACATATTATGCATGCGTCCGGCGTAGCCGCCGCTCGAAATCTCCACGAAGAACCCCTTGCGCGCGCGCTGTCGCATGTGTTCCTTCATGTAGTCGGCCGTGATATCATAGTGTTCGCTAACGCTACGGCCGTCGTCCAGAGTCAGATCCGAGAATTCTGGATCATTCTTCAAAGCCTGCAAATAACCCCACGATGTGACGATCTCCTGCCACCAGTGATTTTCACTGTTCCAGTAGTAGAAGGTGTCGTGAGTGCGGCTGAAAGCATAACGATCCGGCCTCGACCAGTATCTGACGTAGCTTGCCATATAGGTCAGCAGCTTGACCTCGACGTCCCTTGGCAATGCAGAGGGTCTGACCGTGCCGTTCGATCCGAACTTGGCCAGAATGGCAGCATGGTACTCACCCGCCCAGTAGGTCGAGTCCGGGTCCGGCATTTCTTCAGGGTGGTCGATGTAATACTGCGCGACCTCGCCCAGAAGTCGGGCCGAGTTGGCATCTCGCGAGGGGTCAGTCATCAGCTGTAGATAGGCTCGCGCGGAACGCGATATATTGTAAGGCCGCGAGAACGCCTGTCCCCGCTGCTCCGGGTGAGTGCCCACATCCAAAGGCTCCAGCGGGTTCGCGATCGCATGCGCGAGCACGTCGGCGATCCGTTCATCCGCGGCAGCCGAGCCTTGAGAAACAGCCGGCGTCACATGGGACACCAGCACGGCCAGGCAGCAAAACACGACCAAGTTGAGATGTCTCATTTTACGCCCTCGTCCTCTGTCGAGGCAGCTAATCCATACATAGTGAGATTACCTACCAACATGTGCGACATCTCAAGCAGTGTCGAGATTTATCGGGGTCCGGGATCGTCGATTTCCGTCGCGCGGGCGGAGCGGCCGGGGATCACACCATCGGCTGGTCGAAGACCGGTGAACTGGGCCTGGAACGTCGTCCGATCCAGCCGGTCGGCGGTCATCGCTTCGACAGTCCCGATTGAATCTCCCGTGCGCGCACGCCAATCCGCGAGCAGCGCTCGCATGTTGGCGAGAACCGCCGCGTGCTCTTCGGAAGCCACCAGATTGTTCGTCTGGTCCGGGTCGGCGACGACGTCGAACAGCAGTTCTTCGGGTCGATTGACCGAGAAGGGCTCGGCCTGAAGCGGTGTCAGACCACCCTCTGCCCGCAGGCGCGCCAGCTCCGTGTTGGTCGGGTTCTGACGCTCGACCATGATGAAGCTGTACGCATTCGGCGCATAGTCCCGGATGTAGACGTACCGGCCCTGGCGGACCATCCGCCCGGCGAAGCGTTGCGTATGCCAGTTCTGTTCACCGAAGACGATGTCGCGCGGCGTCGCTTCGGGATCCCGCAACGCCGGAACCATGCTGAGGCCTTGCACGCTTTCAGGGACGTCCAGATCGGCGATGTCGAGGATCGTCGGCGCGATGTCGATGAGGCTGATCAACGAGTCGCTCACGACCCCCGGCGGCAGGTTTCCGCCCAGCCAGTGGAACACCAGCGGCGTGCGCATTCCCCCTTCGTAGAGCGTGGTCTTGCTGCGCGCGAACGGGCGGCCGTTGTCGCTGGTGACCACGATCAGGGTGTTCTCGAACACACCTTGCGCCTTCAGTTCGGCGACCAAGTCTCCGATGAGCTGGTCGAAGCGACGAACCTCGTCGATATAGTTGGCGTAGTCCTGACGGACGGCCAGCGTATCGGGCAGACCGACCGGTAGGGCAACCGTGACCGGGTCGGTTGGAACGGCCGTCGTGATCGGTTCCCACGGCCGGTGGGCGTCGAAGCCTGCGAACCAGAAGAAGAAAGGCCGGTCCCGGGGGCGCGCCCGCAGTTCCGGGATCCAGGTCCGGGCGCCGGTGAAGTCGTCGGGATAGGATATGTCATTGACCTTGTCGAAGGCCGAAACGGCGTGTGGGCCCAAGTGCCACTTGCCCGCAGCCAGGGTGTAGTACCCCGCCTCGCCCAACGCCGCAGGGAAGGTGAACTGACCCTCGGGCAAGGGCATGTGCAGCTCCGGCGCGCCATGATTGTGCGGATAACGGCCCGTGAGCAGGCTGGCGCGACTCGGGCTGCAGGAGCTGGCGGCGACATAGGCGTTTCGGAATAGAACCCCACCCTGGGCCAGCGCATCGAAATGCGGCGTTTCGATTGGAACTCCGTAGGTGCCGAAGTCTTGGGAGATGTCGTCGGCGAGGATCAGGACGATGTTCGGCCGCGGAGCCGCCAGGACCTCATCGGTCCGATGGGCGCACGCGGCCAGTGCGGCCAGAAACAGGAACAGGAACCCTCTGAAGACGGTCGATAATGGGTTCCGATCCATCTTGCGCTACCCTGCCCCTGGGACCACGCGTTGGGAGCGCACCGGGGGCTCGGACGCGCCTGCGTGACCCGGTTCCGTGAACTCGACCGGGGCCACCGAAAAAGTCTCGGCAATGAACCGCGTCGAGTCGCGCAAGGTCTCTAAGAACCCGACATTGTTGAACCAGCCGTGCGTCGCGTCGGGATAGATGATGAACTCGCAGCGCGCCGAGACCCTTACCTCGGCACAATATCGCTCGCCGGTTTCGACAGGGATCAACTCATCACGGCTGCCCAGCATGATGAGCGTCGGCGGGTGCGCCGCTCCGATGTTGTGGATGGGAGAGTAGGACCGCCACTGCTCCCCGAGCCGTTCGGCGCCATAGCCTTCCGGACTGTTGTCGATCACCGGATTGAACAGGACGAGCGCCGCCGGCGGACGATGATCGGCGATGAAACCGGGCGGCGTAAGGGTCGCAAGGGCGGCGGCAAGGTGCCCGCCCGCCGACCCGCCACCGGCAGCGATAGCCAAGGGATCTATCCCCAGCGCGACGGCATTCTGATGGACCGCCTGCCAGGCGCGAAAGGCGTCTTCAATGGATTGCTGAGGCGTACCGCCGTGCGTGTCCTCGAGAGCGTAGGCTGGCAGGACGACGGTGACGCCCAACCGGTTCCAGACCGTGGCCTGGCGGTAGAATTGCCGGGGGGTTCCCGTCCGCCAGCTCCCCCCATGAAACATAACGATCGCAGGCGACGGCGGCGCGCCGGCGGGTCGGTCCGCCGGAAACACATGGATCGGAAACTCTCGGTTCAAGGAGGAGGTGTAGCTGAACTCCGAAGCGGGGATCGGCTCAGAGGCCTGCACCACTTGGGGATCAATGAGAGGTGCTTGGCCAAAGGCCGCACCCGCGAACGACAGCAGCGACCAGCCGCAGAGCCAACCCGCGATCCGTGCCGACCTCATCTCGAAATCAGTCCGACGTGACAGGCTGAGCGCAGAACTGTGCCGCCGAACCGGCGTCGCGGCCCCGGAAATCGAGGTACCCGTTCTGGTTCATACTCAGCCAGATCGGCCGGGCGTGCAGCCGAATGCGAAAATAGCCGTTATCGGTCTCCTCAAAGATGAAGGGCACGGCCTGCTGCGGCTCCGCTCTCGCCTGAACGCGGGCTTCACTGTCCAGGCTGAGGAACTTCATGTGCCCCAGACTGTGGATCGCAACAGTGTTTTCTACGGCCGTGTCGGTGATCTCGAACACGCTATAGGCGGTCGTGGCCGGACCTCGCATGGCCAGCCTGGCCACCTCATTGCCGCCGGCGATCGCATAGTTGCGGCCCTTGCCCCCCCGCAGAGCCAAGGCGACGATATCGCCCGGCTCCGGCGCCCCGCCAGAACACGTTTCTTGCGGGTCGAGAACCAGTCGATCCACGAAGGACGGCTCCTGGGCGCTGGCCTGCCAAGACACGGAGGCCGAAAGCACGGCGGACGCAGACAAGACACGCGCGAGCCGCCCTCGCCCACCGACACGATGGGTGGAACCCGCAATCTTGCTGGGCATTGGACGGGCTTGTTTCATATTTACTCCTCCCCATCGTTCGACCCCAGACTGCTTGGGTCGATCGGACAACGTGCTCTAGTCGGTCAGGTCGACGACCAATCGATCATCGCCGTATTGCAGAGTGACCACGCCACTCAGGTATTCCGATGACATGAAAGGACTGTCCCACGTCATAGGATGGCTATAGTTCACGTATTCACCGCCGATCGTCGGGACCTCAGTGGTACCCGCATTGAAGACGATCTCCCTCTCATCGCCCCCGAGCCCGACGTAGACGAGGATATGCCAGCCGGGAACCACGGTCTTGTGCAGTTCTAGCCGGTTATCGAGAATATCCGTAATGAAGGCTTCGATGGTCGGATGGTCTTCCGTCGTCGAGGCTTCGATCAGGACCGGCGCGAAGTTGTCTCGCAGTTCGATGATGGTGCCTGCGGCGTTCCAGGTGTAGCTGTCCGTCAGCAATCGCACCGTCGGCGGGTCGTAGGGCTTGTTGAAGAAGATCTGATTGCCGACCCCTGTCGCCGCCAGGGAGCGCTCGTAGGCGCCGTCCCAGGTCACGGGGCGGACGGCCGCATAGGCATCGCCGCTCCGGACGAAGACCCAGCCGTCGCGTTCGATGCGCTCGTCCCAGGCATTGCCGAGCCACACGCCCATGAGTCGGTTGTATTTCTGCGGACCGCCCGGAAACCACTCGGGGTGAACCGAGAACCAGCGCCGGGCCTGCTGAAGGATCAGGGTGTTTTCGTGGTGCGCGGACCGAAGCATCAGTTCCATGTCCCACTCTTCCGGGAGACTACCATTCTCATTCGGTTGATCCCTGAGACCGACCGGAACGATCCGCGCCAGAGGCGACTGGGCGAACGTCATGCCGTGCCAACGCGCGGCGATGGACAGATGCGAGTGGACGGCCGCAGGGTGATCCATCTGGGTGCCGAGCGTGTATTCCGGCGTGACGTAGGTGCTGCGCAGGAAGCGCGACTGAGTGTCCACGAGCAGGCTGCGCTCATTGCCGAGCGGCCGCGGCCAGACGTTCTCTTCTTCGCCAACCCCGCGCGACCGGACCGTGAACGCACCCATGGCCGAACGATCGAGCGCCATGCGCCAGACGATCTCCGGAAGCTGGTAATCGTCCAGCAGGTTCCAGTAGTGGAAGGGTCCCGCATTGCCCGGCCCACCCATATGGAAGCTGATCAGGTCAGCCGTCTCCCGGTCGCTGGGACCACCAACATCGTTCTGATGACGAGTCTTCGGGCCGCCGCGAACCCCCGAGATCGAGGTTTGCGCCCAGTCCGCCCAGTAGACAGTGTAGAATTCGTCCCATAGCGCTTCCAACTCGTCGTTATCGGCATTGTTGGTGGCCAGGTGGAGGAAGCTCAGCGAGTGCTTGGCATAGCCACGCGACGCGTGTTCGAGGAAGAAACCGCGTCGTCCGCGCTCAGCAATGTACTCCTGGAAGAAGTCGACCCATGCCCTGTGGTGGTCCGCGGGTCGATAATCCTGGCCGTCGCTGAGATTGGCCCGCCCGCCGCCGTGCCGACTGTCGAAGCTCACGCCGGGGCCATAATAGCCGGCGTGACCATAGTGATAGCCTGCCCCATAGCCGTAGTTCGGATAGATGCGATCCTGATATTCCGGCACGTTCATGAATATCGTCGACGCGCCGATGCTGCTCGCCTTGGCTTGAAGGTCGTGGTTCTCGCTACCCTGCATCCACCAGGTGCTCTGGCGCGTAAGCGCGATATCATTCTCGACTTCATTCCGCTCCCAAAGCGTCTGGAGCAGGAGCGCCTCGGTTTCAGGGGTCAGCCGGCCCGGATGGACCCGGCTCTGGCTAGAGAACAGATTGTATATGCGCACATAGAGCGGTGTCTCATACAGGCTCCAGACGGTCAGGACGGAACTCGCTTCCAACTCTTCACGCAGAAGGCGATTGGCGGTTTCTAGATCTTCGTTCATCACGAACTTCGCAAACGCCGTCGTCAGCTTCTGGGGGTGAGCCAGGCCGCGTTCGGGGCTAGGAAAGTTTTCCTCGGCAACTCTGGCCTGGCGACGAAAAGCGTCGGCGATTCGCACGTCACGGCTGGCGGCGGCTTCCGCCATGCGTTGTTCCAGAGGTTTGTCGGTGACTCCGAGGACCCGCCCCTCCCCCTCGAACCGAACGCCGTCCAGGTGAACGCGGGCGCGGTTCCCGAATTCGGCATTGAACTCGAGCGCAACGACGGACCGCCAGTCGAAGCCCGGTTCCGCCGTCCAAGAGCCCTTTTCGATCGCGAACTCCGTCCACTGGCCGGAGACACCATCGACTTGAGTTGTTGCAACGCCCCCATTGCCATCGACAAGCCGAGCGCCCCACCGCGATTGGACCCTGGCGTCTTCCACCTTGGCCCAGAAGCGCAGCTCCAAGTCGGCAAACAGGTCCCATCGTTCGCCCCAAAGGCCGGATACGAAGCCGAAGCGCTCTGGCATACCTGCCACGCCGGGAGCGTAGACGAGCGAAAGGTCGCCGACCTGATGGTCCGCGTGGTCCAGCCCTACGACCTCGGTCCGAAAACCTGCAGCCCGGCGAGCGTCGAGGTCATGATCGATGCGTTCGCCGGTCCTTGCGGTCCCGAACAAGCGAACTTCCTCAACCCAGAAGTCCAGAAGGCGTGCCTCCTGCGCATGCGCGGGATTGGGCGCGATGATCGACTGGGTCGCGACCAGAAGAAGGATTGCGGCGATCATCCGAAACATGCGGCCTCACTATCCGTCCGGCTCACTGGCCGGTTGGTTGAACACGGGTGACCGCGAGTCCCGGCTTGATGCTCCGCCGCATGAATCCCCCGGTCGTCATAGAAAAATGAGGGCGAAGCAGTTACATGCTTCACCCTCAGGTTCAGGAGGTGATCAGAACTTGTAGGTCAGGTCCATTGAGAACGTCCGGCCGTCATAAGCTGTTTGACGAACCATCTGCTCATTCCCGGATTGATACTCTTCATAAAGAACATCCAGGATATTGAATGCCCGTGCAGAGACGATGATGTCGTCCGTGACGTTGTATCGGGCGATGAAGTCGAGTTGTCCACGGGGTGCAACCTGACGCGCTTCAGCACCGGTAATCGTCAGGCCGCCCTGAAGAAAATATTCCGACCGCCAGTTGTAGGCGAGGCGGGCGCTGAACTTATCGTTCTCCCAGTACGTCGCGACGTTATAGGACTGATCGGAAATCTGCTGAACTCGCGCTGGATTGCCAGCAGAGTCCTCACCGCCGACACTCAGGAACGACGCGCTGGCCTGAACACCGAAACCGGCGAGGAAAGGATTGTCCAGGAAGCTGAGGTCTTGCTGTACGGCGATCTCAAGCCCTTCAATGTCGATGGTCGAGTCGAAGTTGAAGCTCTCGCTGATCAGAATCTCGCGACCGTCGGCATCGATGGTGCATTCCGAAATTCCGCCACCCAGGTCGACCAGAGTGAGAGTGCCAAAGCCCAGACCGCCGCCGTCCTCTGGGCAGACCTGCCTCTGACTGATGAACCCTTCAACATTCTTGCGGAAGGCAGCAACTGAGAACAGGCTTCCTCTCCGGTTGTACCACTCCAGTGAGACATCAAAATTTTGGGACGTGTACGCTTCCACGTTCAGTCCCGGCAGCGCGACGTTGACCCGGCCAAGGCTGCCTCCCGTACCAGGTGTCTCCACGATGGACGTCGATGGCGTGAAGCCGGCCGGGTTAGGCCTGTTCATGGCCTCAGAGTAGGCGAACCGCAGATAGAGGTCCGGGGTCAGCTCGACCGACACATTGAGTGCCGGAAGAATATTTTCATAGGACTTGCTCGCGCTGGTTGGGACCGCGACGCCGTTGACGAGGCTGAAACCTTCGCCCTCCAACTCGGTTCGGACGTAGCGCACGCCGGAGTTGCCGGAAAAGTCGAGGCCAAACAGGTTACCCTCGAAGTTGGTCATCGCGTACAGCGCCGTAATCGTAGTGTCCGTCGATGCGCGCCTGTCGTCTCCGACCAGACTTCCCGTGGCGGTCTGCTGATAGATGGCGCCATTGAACGGCGAGGTCGGGTAGTTGTTGGGGTTGCTGATCCCCCCTCGCCGGAGGACCGCTTCGGTCTCCGCAATATCGAGGAACTGCCATTCACCCGTAAGCAGGGCGCCGCCAGGCGTGCGACGACCGAAGAAATCGGTGGTGCCCTGGCGGAACAGGGCGTTGGAAAGTCCCGTCGTGTCCATGCCTGCGATCGAGTGGTTCAGGATCCACGAATCCACACTCTGCCAGTTCTGGCGGGCGCCGAACTTGACGCTCCGCAACAACCCGAAGTTCAGTTCACGCTCAAAGTTCAGATTGACGGCATAGTCGGAGCGATCGCGGTACACCTCGTTACCAGCCGAGAAGAAGCGGCTTTGATTACCGCGGCTGTCCGTCGCAGTGATCTGATTGAGCCTCGGATTATCTGTCCGCGGGAAAACCAGGTCCATGTTCGCGCCGACCGTTGTAACGGCCGGGTTCAAGTTTAGCGTGAACAGATATCGGCCAATGTCGCCAGCACCCGAGTTGATCGAACCAGACGTCCCATTGTTCGTCAGATGCCCGTTGTTGGATCTGGCCAGGTACTGCGCCTGGTAGTTCGTGCCTAATCGGATGAATTCCGCCTCAGAAGCCGCGATGGATCCGTCGATTTTCCAAAGATCCGATTCGTATTCGGCGCTCAGGAACAAGCCTTCCGACTCTTGCGTGTTGAACCCGCCGCGCGAGCTCTGCGCGTAGGTTATGTCAAGATAATCATATCCTGGTACAATCCACACCGTTCGCCCATTATTGTCGGTAAAGCCAGCAAAAGGCGTTGAGGTTGGAGTAATGCTCGTTGTTATCCCCGCTGGACTTGGCAGCAACCATTCGGCGGAAAGATCAAGCTCGCGATACGAGTACAGATAGTTCGCCGCGAGCTTCAGTTCCGGGGTCGCTTGATACTCCAGACCCCCGACGAAGGACGTTCTCGACCCCTCCCGGGTCTCTGAGTACTGGCGGAAGTTGCTGGGATAAAGCACGGTCTCGTTCGCAGCGATACCGTTCGCGGTCCGCCACTGATCATAGGTTTGGCCACTCGGATCATAGAACCCGCCCCGGTTTCTCGTCCCGTCAGTGTTCAGCGGCGAGTAGGTCGTGAAGTTGACGCCGTCTCGACGGAAATGTTCACCCTCGTGCGCGAGCCTGAAGGTCACCGCTAGCCGGTCCTCAATCAGATGCTTGGTGCCGGCAGCAAAGAAGTTGCCCACGGCCGCATCGGGGAGCTCCTCATACTGGGCACCAACCCGGACTGTGAGTTGTCCGTCCGGCCTCGAGAGAGCGCTGGCCAGTCTCTGATCGACGGTGCCGGCGATGCCGCCTTCCACAAGGTCCGCCCGGGCGGACTTGTTGACCCAAACGCCGTCGAAAACGCTGGATGAAAAGGCCCCGAAGGCGTTCGGGACCCCTTCAGCGGGAGTCACGCTGCCCGATGGCGACGCAAAGCTCTGACCATTGGCTGTGGTGTTCGTAAAGGCACCCGGCAGGCCGCGCAGGCTGATCTCCCCGTAGCGGAAGGCACCGTCGTTGTTCTCGCGATTGACTTGCACGCCAGGAACGACCTGCAAAGCCTCGGCAATGTCGAGAGCCGGCAGCGAACCGATATCGTCCGCAGAAATCCCTTCACCGATGGTGTCCCGGTTCCGCTTGGTGCGGATGGCATCGCTCAACGCTCCACGAATACCAACCACAACGACCTCGTCGACAGTCGAAGCCTGGCTCTCTTGGGAAGACTGGCTTGACTGAGCCGAAGCGGTCCCCGCGACGGCAACACCGAGCGTACTGATAACCAACAGCGACGCGGCGCTCATGGCCTGGCGGCGGATAGAGTTCGAGTGTGACAAGGCTGCCCCCTTTGCAGTCCACGTTTCCATGGACACCGCTGGTCCGCCTCTTTCAGGACGGTTGGGGCAGTGTCCTCCCCTGTCGCGACCGACTATGCGCGCGGCTTAGATCGACATCGACAAATGCGAGACTAATGTCATATAATGATATGTCAATGCATTCTATGACACGATTTCGCCTAAACGATCCCCTATGTGGGCGCGCCAGTCTTAGCGAGGATCGTGGGCCGCTGCTCCCGTGGGGCAGCCGCCCCCGAAGTCGGATTGGCAATCGCGGCATGCGGAGCACCGGCGTCGGCGCGACGGGTGATCTTCGAACGCGGACGTGGCTTCATGTCTTTCTCGCTGAACTTGACCGACCGCCGAAACAGAACCCAAGGCCTTCAGATGACCGACCGCTTGTTTCACCGTGGCTCAGCCGACCACACACATTCCGCCCTGGTCGCAGCCGATGGCGGGACCCGTAACCTGTCGACTTGCATTGCCCCGACACGACGCAGGGCCATGGGCTTGGGAGCCGCAGCGGCTCTTTCTCTGGGCGCATGCGCGCAGGGCTCGGCCAGGAACCGCAGCGAGCTGCCCGGGCCCCCGCTATACTCTGACACCTTCCGAGATGGTCCCCGGCTTTGGCGGATCGAGCTGGAGCGTGAGGGCACCGTAACCATCGACGGCGGCATAATGGAGATCGACACGGCCGGCGGTTGCAGCGTCTGGTTCCGCCAGGAACTGAGAGGTCCCATCATGATCCAGTACGATGCCGTCGCGGTTTCCGAAGGCGGCCCGAACGATCACGTCAGCGACCTGAACTGCTTTTGGATGGCCACAGACCCGGGTGCCCCTGCTGGCGTCCCTCTACGTCAGCGCAGCGGTGCTTTCGCCGACTATGACGATATGCTCGCCTACTACGTCGGCCAGGGAGGTAATCGGAACACGACGACCCGGATGCGGCGCTATATTGGCGAAGCTGCCAATCGTCCCCTTTTGCCTGAGCACGATCTCTACGACGCAGTGCATATGCTTCGGCCGAACGCGCGCCAGACCATCCAGCTGGTCGCAGCCGACCAGCGGATCGAATACTGGCGCGACGGAGTCCGAGTATTCGAACTGAACGACCCCGAGCCGTACGCGCGGGGCTGGTTCGCCATCCGGACGACCGCCAATCGCCTGCGAGTTTCTGACTTCCGCGTCTATGCCCTGCCGTCGCGCAGTCTAGGGCTCTAGGCGTCTCCTGCGCCGCCCCTTGCCGGGACCTGGAGATGAAACATCGGCGTCAGGTCGACTTGAATGGGCACGTTATCGGCATGGGTCTGCATGATGTCCGCCATCATCGCCCACCATCGCTGCATGACCTCCGTGTCCGGCAGTCGGTCCAGGGTGTGATCCACCCGGCGGCGCAGCACCGCGAACAGATGATGGCTCTGCGGATCGAGCCATATCCGGTAGTCGATCACTCCCGCTGCGATCAGTGCTTGCGTCAGCTCCGGCCAGATGTCGTCGTGCCGTCGGCGATAGGCCTCCGCCTGCCCCGGATCAAGCGTCATGCGAAAGGCGACGGTCTCCTCCAAAGGTGCGCTCATTGCAGGTTCACGAAGGCACCACCATCGACCAGCAGGGCCGCGCCGGTGACATAGGCAGCAAGGTCGGAGGCGAGGAAAACGATTGGACCCGCCAGGTCTTCCGGGGCCCCCAGGCGACCGAGGGGGATACGGCCGGCCATGTAGGCTCGCTTCGTCGGCTCGGCGAGGTCCTCGCGGTTGATGTCAGTCTCGATTGTGCCGGGCAACACCGAGTTGCAGCGGATCCCCTTGGGACCGAGCGCAATGGCGCAGGATTGCATGAGGGAGTGAACGCCAGCCTTGGTCGGCGTGTAGTGGGTCTGCATGCCGCCTCCGACGAGCGCGCTGATCGAACTGACAGCGATGATGGCACCCCCCTCGCCCTGGGCCACCATCTGGTTCGCCGCAGCCTGGGTCATGTACCAGGCCCCATGAAGGTTCACTCTCAGGGTCCGCTCCAGCACGTCTCGCGGCATGTCGAGGAAGCTGTGAAACGGGCAGATACCGGCGTTGCTGACGAACACATCCACGCGGCCAAAGGCCTCGACCGCCGCACCAACGAAAATCGGCGCCGCGTCCGGGTCAGCCACGTCGCCCCGCACCGCGATGGCGCGACGACCCAACGCCTCGATTTCGCGGACAGCGCTGGCGGCGCCAGCTTCGTCATTGAGATAGTTGATCGCCACATTCGCGCCGTGCCGCGCGCAGCCAATGGCGGCGGCACGGCCGATGCCACCGGAGGCTCCCGTGATCAGAACAGTCTTGCCTTCCAGCAGCATGGCGACTCCATAGTCTAGGTTCGAGGCGATCGTTTCGGTCTGGAGACTGGGGTGACCAAAGAGGCCGCGCCTTCGCGCCAGCCCAGTTCGCGGCTGATCGCCTCTGCGGTCGCCCGCACCTCTTGCGGCAGGGACGACATACGGTGGTCATCCATATACTGGGCCGCACTGGAAAGGCTGATGGCCCCGACGACCCGCCCAGCTACATCTCGGATAGGAGCCGCCACACAGCGGATGCGGTCCTCGTTCTCCTCGAGGTCGAAGGCATGGCCAGCGGCCGCGTAGCTCCGCATTCGTTCAAGCCAGATATCTCGGGCCAGCGAGCTGGGCGCGTGCCGTTCTTCGGCGTCGAACATCTCAAGCCACCGGGGCTCGGTCTCGTCCAGCAGCAGCGCCTTGCCGAGGCCGGTCGATCGCAGCGGCTGTCGCTCACCGACACGGGAACTGATCTCGATCCGGCGACGGCCCGGAATTTTGTCCAGGTAGAGCGCACGACCATTGTCCATGACGCCCAGATGGATCGTGTCTTCCGTGGCCGCTGCGAGGGCCTCCAGGTGTGGCCGGGCCACCCGAGGAAGGTCCTTCTGCTGCTGCGCTTTGAATCCGAGTTCCAGCAGCTTAGGCCCGAGAGTGTAGCCTTCGCGCGGCAGGAAGTTGAGATATTGCCGATCTACCAGTGCGGCCGCCAGGCGATGCGTCGTACTCCTGTTCAGACCGACAGCCGTGGCGAGATCCGTCAGACTGATGGTGCCGTCCGCCGCGGCCTCGATCACGTCGAGGCCCCGAAGCAGCGTCTGACTGCTCGACGATTTGGGGCCGTCACGCGCTTCGATCCCCTGGCTGCGTGTTGACGTTGATTGTCTCATCTCGTAGCTTCTTATTTCAAATATTGATACGGCAGGCAAGGGATCGCATTGGGGAGATGGGGTCGGCGGGCTCCCCACTGATACACATCTTCAACCCATCCCCTTACTGTTATCTCATATATTGATATCTGGAGACGAGACCGCAATGGCTTTCCCCGTAATCCGTCAGGTGCGGGCCTTCGTCGTTCGGGGCGGAGGCGCCGACTACCATGACCAGGGCGAGGGACACTGGATCGACGACCACATCGCCACGCCGATGTCGCGCTATCCCGAGTATCGTCAGAGCCGCCAGAGCTTCGGCATCAATGTGTTGGGCACCTTGGTCGTGGAGATCGAGGCGGCCGACGGAACGGTCGGCTTTGCGGTCACCACCGGCGGCGAACCGGCGGCCTACATCGTCGAGAAGCACCTGTCGCGCTTCCTGATCGGACGTTCCCCGACCGAGATCGAGAAGATCTGGGACCAGATGTATTTCTCGACCCAGTACTATGGCCGCAAAGGCCTGGTGGTGAACGCCCTCAGCGGCGTCGATCTGGCCCTATGGGATCTATTGGGCAAGCTGCGCGGTGAGCCGGTCCATCACATGCTTGGCGGCGCGGTCCGCGACGAGCTGACCTTCTACGCCACCGGCGCGCGGCCGGACCTGGCCAAGCAGATGGGCTTCATCGGCGGCAAGATGCCTCTGCACCACGGGCCGGCCGAGGGCGAGGAAGGTCTGCGCAAGAACATCGAGGAACTGGCCACGATGCGCGAGCGCGTCGGCGAGGATTTCTGGCTGATGTTCGACTGCTGGATGTCGCTGGACCTCAACTACGCCACCCGCCTGGCGCACATGGCTCACGAACACGGCCTGAAATGGATCGAGGAGGCGCTGAGCCCCGACGACTACTGGGGCTATCGCGACCTGAAGGCCAATGCGCCCAAGGGCATGCTTGTGACCACCGGCGAGCATGAGGCCACGCGCTGGGGCTTTCGCATGCTGCTGGAGATGGACTGCTGCGACATCATCCAGCCGGACGTGGGCTGGTGCGGCGGCATGACCGAGCTGATCAAGATCTCGGCCCTGGCCGACGCGCGCGGCGTGATGGTCATCCCGCACGGGTCCAGCGTGTACAGCTACCATTTCGTGGTGACGCGCCATAACAGCCCGTTCGCCGAGTTCCTGATGATGGCGCCCAAGGCCGACGAGGTCGTGCCCATGTTCCAGCCGCTGCTGACCGGGGAGCCAGTGCCAGTGAACGGCCGGCTGAAGGTGCCCGACACGCCGGGGTTTGGCGTCGCCCTGAACCCCGACATTCCGCTTCATCGCCCCTACCCTCACTGATGCCCGGCCCCCGTCCATGAAACTTCTGAGATACGGTCCCAAGGGCACAGAGAAGCCGGGCCTGCTGGACGCCGACGGAGTAATCCGCGACCTGTCCGGTCATGTCGCCGACATCACGCCGGACCTGTTGCATGGCGAAGGCCTCGCCCGCCTGAAGGCGCTCGACCCGGTCGCCCTGCCGGTGGTCGAGGGTTCCCCCCGCTTCGGCCTGCCGCTGACGGGGAGCCGCAAATTCATCGCCATCGGCTTGAACTTCGCCGACCACGCGGCGGAATCGAACCTGCCGATCCCGGCCGAGCCGGTGGTCTTCATGAAGGCCATCAGCTGCCTGAACGGCCCCAACGACGACGTCATGATCCCGCGCGGGTCGGAGAAGACCGACTGGGAAGTTGAGCTCGGCATCGTCATCGGCAAGCCCGCCTCCTACGTCGACCAGGCCGACGCCCTGGATCACGTCGCCGGATATGTGCTGATCAACGACGTGTCCGAGCGCGCCTTCCAGACCGAACGCGGCGGCACCTGGGACAAGGGCAAGGGCTGCGACACCTTTGGCCCCGTCGGCCCATGGCTGGTCACGGCCGACGAAGTCGCCGATGTCCAGAACCTGGACATGTGGCTGGACCTAAATGGCAAGCGCATGCAGACCGGGAACACGCGGACCATGATCTTCGGCGTGGCCGAGATCGTCTCCTACGTCAGTCAGTTCATGACGCTCGAGCCCGGTGACCTGATCACCACCGGCACGCCGCCCGGCGTGGGCCTCGGCCAGAAACCCACGCCCTTCTACCTCAAGCCCGGCGACGTGATGCGCCTGGGCATCCAGGGACTGGGCGAACAGAGCCAGACGGTCGTGCCCTGGCGCGCCGCATCGGGAGAAGTCGCGTGAGCGTCTATGCCAATCGTTTTCAGGGGCGCTGTGCCATTGTGACTGGCGGGGCATCCGGCGTCGGCCGCGAAACCGCGGCCCGCATCGTCGCCGAGGGTGGCCAAGTCTGTCTGTGGGACCTGGACGCCGACGTCCTGGCCGAGGTCTCCAAGGCGACAGGCGCAAGCAACTTCCAGGTCGTCGATGTGTCGGACCACGACGCTGTGGTGCGCGCGGCCAATGCGAGCGCCGAGGCCCTGGGCCGCATCGACATCCTGGTGGTCGGCGCAGGTGTAACGGGCGCCACCGGCCCAGTGTGGGAGTTCCCGGTCGACAGCTGGCGCCGGGTCATGGACATCAATCTGAACGGTGCCTTCTACTGCTGCCGCGCGGTGGTTCCGCACATGCTGAAGAATGACTACGGCCGGATCGTCAACGTCTCGTCGGTTGCGGGCAAAGAAGGCAATCCCAACGCCTCGGCCTATTCAGCGTCCAAGGCGGGCCTGTTGGGCTTCACGAAGTCCCTTGGCAAGGAACTGGCCCAGACCGGCGTGCGGGTGAACGCCATCACCCCGGCGACCTTCAAGAGCCCCATACTGGATCAACTGCCGCAGAGCCAGATCGACTACATGCAGTCCAAGATCCCGATGGGCCGTCTCGGCGAGTTGGACGAGGTCGCCTCTCTGATTTGCTGGCTGGCCAGCGAGGAGTGCAGCTTCTCGACGGCGGCGACCTTCGACATCTCGGGCGGACGCACGACCTACTAGAGGGAGCGAGCCGGTGGCGCACGACCTGCCGATCGTCGATCCACACCAGCACCTGTGGGACTTCACGCGCCAGCACTACGGCTGGTTGATGGATGAGCCGCTGCCGAACAATCCGGCTGGCGATTGCCGACCGATCGCCAAGCCCTATGGGCTGGATGACTATCTGGCCGACGTCGCTGGCTGGAACGTGGTCGGGACGGTCCATGTCGACGCCGGGGCAGACGCGGATCAAGCGCTGGACGAGACCCGCTGGCTGCAGGAGATCGCCGACGCCCGCGGCATACCGAACGGCATCGTTGCCTTTGCCGCTCTGGATCGCCCCGTGGCGGAGATCGACGCCTTGCTGGAGGCCCATCGGGCGTCCCCGAACGTGCGGGGCATCCGCCAGATCGTGAACTGGCATGCTGACCCAGCAAAGACATATACTGCGGACGATCTGCTTCTGGACGACGCCTGGCGAGCCGGCTTCGCGCTGTTGGGAAAGCACGACCTGTCGTTCGACCTGCAGATCTATCCGTCGCAGATGGGCGAGGCGGCGCGGCTGGCGGCGCGTCATCCCGACACGCAGCTGATTCTGAACCACACCGGCATGCCGACTGATCGGGGCGCGGACGGACTGGCGGCCTGGCGGGAGGGCATGGCCCTTCTAGCCGCGCAACCCAATGTCGCGGTCAAGATCTCGGGCCTCGCGATGATCGACCGGAACTGGACGATCGACTCCGTCCGCCCCTTCGTGCTCACCGCGATCGATCTGTTCGGACCAGATCGTGCCATGTTCGCCAGCAACTTCCCGGTCGACCGTCTCTACGGCGATTTCAGTCGGCACTATTCGGCCTATGACGCGATCACAGCCGACTTCAGCGAGAGCGACCGTCGAAAGTTGTTCGCAGAGACGGCCCGGGCGATCTACAGGCTCTGAGCGGCCGTGGCGTCCTCGCGCTCGCGCTCGCCTTGTATCTCGTCGAGTGACTTGCCCTCATGCCGGGGGGCCCAGATCCAGCCGATAAGGCCGCTGGCCGCCAGGAAGCCCGTCAGGATCCAGGCCAGGGTCTGAAACCCCGTCAGTGTGAGGATCGGCACGAAGAAGCTCCAGACGCCCAGCATGATTCGCACGACCGCAAACGCGAACCCCTGGGCTGTCGCCCGGATCAGGGTCGGAAACAGTTCGGCGCTCCAGAGTTGGAAGAAGGATTGCTGACCGAACCCGGCCGCGAACCACATCAGAAACACGTGCACGATGGCCAGCGGCAAGGTGAGCGGGGCCAGCGCCAGCATGGCCATCCCCGCCACCTGCAGCAGAGCCGAGACGCCGAACAGCCAGCGCTGATTCACCCGGTCCGACAGCCGCATGAAGACCAGGGCGATTGAGATCATCCCGATGGTGAAGCTGGCCGCCTGAACCGCCACGCTGGTGGCTTGGCTCTGATCGCCGACGGTGCTCAGGATGTATGGAAAGAAGAAGCCATAGGTGCCGGCCCACAGGTTCCACAGCCCGTACATGCCGATCAGGAAGATCAGCGACTTGAGATGTCGCGGCTTCAGCAGCATGCGCCAGGCGCTGGGTTCACCCGGTTGCCGAGGCTGGGCGCGAGCCTCCTCCCACAGGGACGATTCCTTCATGCGCGATCTAAGGAAGGTCAGGGCCAGCGCCATGACCGCCAGATGGGCGAACACGATCCGCATCCCCAGAATGCCCAGCGGAGCCAGGGCCAATGACAGCAGCAGGACCACGACCGGCCCCGCATACCAGAGCACCTGGGCCAGGCCGCTGTGCTTGCCGCGCTGCCCCTTGGGCGCCATCTCGGCGATCAGGGACCAGGATGCGGGAATGTCCGCCCCGACCGCCAGACCCACAAGGACGAACCCAACTACGATCATCCACGGCTGGAACGCGAAGACCAGGATGAGCATCCCGAAAGCGTAGAAAAGCATGTCATACTGGTAGATGCGCTTGCGCCCATAAAGGTCGCACAGCCGTCCACCGATGAGCGCGCCGACCCCCGCCGAGATGGCGTTGGCGCTGAAGGCCCCGATCAGTCCGACGAACGAGGGGGCCAAGTTGTAGGCCGTCACCCATAGGGCGAGCGCAGCCGACCCGGCCACAATCGAGCCGGCGTCGATATAGTTGGCCAGCCCCGCGAGAAGCGTGTTCCTCCAGTCCTCCCGCGTACTCGCAGTCCCCGCGTTCATGGTGTCACCCCTCCCCCTCAGACGGCTTCACGACCTCAACCGCACCCGACCCAACCTCGCATCGGCGTGTCTGATCGGGTTTCGCGAGATCGCCCCTGTTCAGGTCCGGTCGGTACCCGGGCCCTCGTTCGCAGGAGATGCCGCAGCTGTGGCTGAGCCCTGGCCCCAAAGCCGCTCGTAGCGCCAACCGGTCAGGTCCTCGACCACAGCCTTGGCCTCGGGGCTGGACGGCGTCCGTTCACCCGCATGAAAGCGGTCGATCTCGGCCATCAGCACGGCATGGGTGCGGGCGTTCAGGTTGAAGCGCCACGAGATGACCAGACCCAACAACATGACCACGATAGGCCCGGCGACAAGCAGCCAGACGATCGTCGCGATGGCTTGCGGCGTCTGCTCGGCGGCCACTCCATCGCTTGCAGAAACATATCCCCCGGCCCCGATGATCCAGCCGGTGACGATGATCGCGCCCGACTGGGCGACCTTGCGCACCAGCGTCATGACCCCGGCAAAGATACCCTCACGACGCTGGCCGGTCACCGCCTCGTCCACGTCGGGCAGGTAATTGTAGACGCTCCAGGGCACGAAGTTGAGCGTGCCGCGTCCCAGACCCGCCAGCAGGACGGGGACAAACAACCAGAAGACCAGCATCGGGCTGAACGCCGGGTTCGCCGGGTTGAGAGCCGACAGGAGATCTCCGTCGAGCGCCGCGACGCCCGCCCCGAACCCCGCCGGCTCGATCAGGTAGAAAGCGAAATAAAGCAGGAGGGCGAGGCAAACGAGGGTTATGGCGATCCGGTACGCCATCACCGGCCCCGTGCGGATGACGATGTTGATGGCGATCATCACCGAAATCAGCTGGGCCAGATACATAAGGGTCATCAGCTGAGAGATGACCAGCGTCCCACCCAGCAGCACCGTCACGACGAAGATCGGAAAGGCGGTGTTGAAGATGTCCTGGGAAATGTAGCCGCCCAGATAGATCGACAGGTGCTGTCGGAAGGCCCGGATCCGCAGCGTCGAGAACAGGTCCCGGAACATGGTCACGGGGATCAGCATCGCTCGCTTCAGGCTCATCGGCGGCGGCTGGAAGGCCTTCTCGGCCTCGGTGTAGGGTCGCTCCCAGGAGGTGATGACGACCACCGTCACCACGATGCTGAACAGGACGCCGAAGATGGCCGCCATGATCAGAAAGGTAGACGGCGAGTCTTGGCCCCCGAAGGTGTTGATAATCAGGGTCGGAAGGAGAGAGGCCAGGATGGCCGAGCCCTGGGCCACCAGCATCCGCGCGCCCGCGAAGCGCGCCTTCTCCTTGTAGTCTTTGGTCATTTCCGCGGCGAGCGTCTCCCACGGGATCAAGAACATCGTATAGAGAAGCTCGAAGAATATGAAGACGGCCAGGTAGTAATAAAAGCTCTGTCCGGTCACGAACAACAGAACGAAGCTCGGCAAAAGCGGGATCGTGGCCAGAAGGAAGACCTTTCTCCGTCCAATCTTCCTGCCGATCCATGTGTGTCTCAGATTATCCGACACATATCCGATCAGGGGACAGGTGATGGCCTCGATCAGCCTCGGCAAGCCGAGGATCAGACCGGCTTCGACGGCGGTCAGGTCGCAGAAGGTGGTGAAGAAGTAGAACAGCCAGCCAGTGATGACCGCCTGGGCCCCGGCGCCGAGCATGTCGCCCGAGCCCCAGCCCCAGTAGTTGATCCAGCTGGGCTTGCGCATTCCGACGGCGGGCATGGTGATCGCTCCGAGCTAGATGAACCGGAGGCGGAATTCGCCCAGGGCCAGGATGGCCATGGACTGGCCATAGGGCATCGAGGTCAGCGGTATGTCGCGATAGCCCTGAAGCGTATCGAACACCGGGGTTCCGAACGACACCTGGGTCAGTTCACCGTCGTCGTTGATATGGGCCAGCACGCCCTTGAGCGCCCGGACCGCCATGGCCTCGTACTCGGAGGACAGATAGCGCTTCCGGACCGCCTTCAGGATCCCGTAGGCGAACCCGGCGGTCGCCGAGGCCTCCAGATAGCTGGTCGGGTCGTCGATCAGGGTGCGCCACAGGCCGCTCTCATGCTGGTGCTGCACCAGCGCCTTGACCTGGGCTTCGAGGGTTTCGATCAGGAAGCGTCGCAGGGCGTCATCGGGCTGGAGATCCAGCATCTCGATGAACTCGGGGATGGCGATCGTGACCCAGCAGTTCCCCCGCGCCCACAGGGCGTCAGCGAAGTTGTGCCGGCCGAGAAACGTCCAGCCGTGGAACCAGAGGCCCGTCTTGCGGTCGAACAGGTACTTGATGTGAATGAGAAACTGCTTGCGCGCCTCCTCGATGTAGTGCGGCCGGTCCAGCAGCAGGCCAATCCGGGCCAGCGGCAGGACACTCATCATCAGGGTGTCGTCCCAGAGTTCCTCGGGGTTCTCGTCGTTGAAGACGATGTGCTGGAAGCCCCCCTCTTCTGTTCTCGGCAGGCCGTCCATCAGCCATTCGGCCCAGGTATCGAGGTAGGGCAGATAGGTTGCATCGCCCGTGTGCTCGTAGAGGTTCGCCAGCGTCAGGAACGGAGACACCGTGTTGATGTTCTTGGTCGGCGTACCCGCCTCGAACCGGTTGGCGAACCAGTCCAGCATGATCCGCAGGACAGCGTCATCGCCGGTCTGTTCGTACAGCCGGTAAAGGCCGTAGAGCCCAATGCCATGGGTCCATTCCCAGTCATTCCAGCCCTTGGTGTCGATCACCCGCCCGTCATCGAGACGCAGCAGGAACTCGCCCGTGTCGTCCTTGATATTCACCAAGCTGTCGATCAGACGCGCCAGCGTCTCGTCGATCTTGGAACGCGACAGGTCGTTAACGAGGGTGGGCATGGGGCTCGGGCTCGCGGGAGCGGGTTGTCGATTGGACGGCAAGACGCCTGCCCGACGCCTTGCCTTTGTCGCCGCCGTCTCCCCGCCGGTCAGCAACTTGTCTCATTTTATGCTTATCTATCTCATAATGTGATAGCTTGACCTTGGTCAAGCCTCCTCGGCCGCTCCGTTCGGTACCAGCAGGTCGGACCCGACCTGATCGATACGCTCGACACCGAGCAGGGTCATGGCTACCCGCATCTCCGCCTCGATCAGCGCCAGAACTTCGGCGACACCGCGCCGGCCACCAGCCCCCAGGCCATAGACCCAGGCGCGCCCGAGCAGGACACCGTCGGCCCCGCACGCCAGAGCGCGCAGAACATCCAGCCCCGAACGAATCCCGCCGTCCATCAGGACCGTCATCCGCTCGCCCACGGCGCGGGCGATCGGGCCGAGAGCGTCGATCGACGCCAAGGTCCCGTCCAGCTGCCGCCCGCCATGGTTCGAGACCACAAGGCCATCGAAGCCGCGCCGCGCTGCCTCGCGGGCGTCCTTCACATCGAGCACACCCTTGATCACCATCCGTCCCGGCCAGAGAGCCCGGATCTCCTCAGCGTCATCCCAGGTGACCGAGGCGTCGAAGTTACGCGCCATCCACGCCCAGTAGTCATCGATGCCCGCGGCGGCTCCGAGCGCAGAAGCGACATGGCCGATCGTGTGGGGGCCGCCCAGAAGCCCCACGTCCCATGCCCACGCGGGCCGCGTTGCAGCCTGTGCGAGCCGGCTGACGCGCCGCGCCAGCCCCGAGCCGCCTGACAGCCCCGACCGCTTGTCGCGGTACCGCGGACCGGGCGCGGGCATATCCACGGTAAGGAACAGCGTGTCGCATCCGACCGCTAGCGCCCGGGCGATCATCTCGCGCATGAAGCCGCGATCGCGGATGACATAGAGCTGGAACCAGGGCGGCGTGGACACCCCGGCTGCCACTTCCTCAAGCGTGCATGCACCCACGGTCGACAGGCAGAACGGCACACCCGCCGCTTCGGCCGCCGCAGCCGCCTGAACCTCTCCGCGCCGGGCGTTCAGTCCCGCCATCCCCACCGGACCAAGCGCTACGGGCATGGCTGTCTTGCGACCAAGCAGGCTGGACTCTAGGGACACAGCATCGGCACCGGTCAGGACCCGCTGTCGCAACCGCACGGCCCTCAGTCGGTCGATGTTGTCGCGCAGAGTCGTCTCGGCGAAGGCTCCACCGTCGATGTAGTCGAACAGGAACCGCGGCAGGCGTCGCCGCGACGCCTCGCGATAATCCATCACATCCGCGAGAAACATGGCCACCACGTTCAAACTGCCGCCACGCGGTGCGGCCATTCATATTTTGAGACGGTATGTCGGCATTCAGGACGATGCAATGCCGCCTCGTACTCTTGACCCACGCCTGGCCCCCGTCGACGGAGCGCATCAGGGCGATCCTCCATGGACCCCCGGATGGCCAGAAGTTGCGCCTCGTGAGTCGACGCCGAACTGGACGGCAGGCGGGCCCCTAGTCCTCCGGGGCCCGAATCCACGTCTGGAGCGTACTCAGGGCTTTCGCCAGCGTGCCCGAAAAGCCAGCATGATTATAGTTGAACCATGCATGGCCGGCATCCTTGAACACTTCCACCGAACAACGCCCGCCAGCGGCCTGCACCCTCCGGCAATAGAGCTCCGCCGTCTCCACGGGGATCAACGGATCGGAATCGCCGACCAGGATCAACGTGTGCGGATGCCCGTCTGCGATATTGTGGATCGGGGAGAACGCCTCCCAGTAATCGCGGACCAAAGCATGGCCATAGCCACTGGGGCTGTTATCCACGACAGGCTCGAACAGGATCAATCCGGCCGGGGGGACATGACCCGTGATGCTCTGCGGAGGCGCCAGCGTCGCCAGGGCCGCCGCCATCTGTCCGCCCGCTGAGGCACCTCCGGCGAACAGCCGCTCGCGCGCGATCCCCAGGTCCTCCGCCGCAGCGTGGATCGCTTGCCATGCGAAGAAGGCGTCCGTGACGGAGTCTCGCGGCGTGGTTCCGTCCTCGTCACGCATCGAGTACTCCGGCAGCGCGACGACAAAGCCCGCATCTGCGATCGCCCGGGCCTGGCGATAGAACTGCACAGGCGCGCCTTCCCTCCAGGCCCCGCCATGGAAGAGCACCAACCCGGGATGGACGGAGCTGTCTTCGGGGGCGTCGGAACCCGGTCTAAAAATCTGGATGCGGTGGGTCTGACCAGCAACGCCGATGTATGTTCGGACCTGGTCCGGCGCAGCGCCTTCCGACGCCGCCGCATCCCGCAGGAATCCCCATATGTCTTCAGGGCGTTCAGCCCCATCCTGAGGCATTCTTGTCTCCCCCTGTACAGGGTCTATTGGCCAGGACGGCGCGAGCGTCATCAGTCCCGCGAAGAGCGCGATCCGAGCGAACGATTGGCCCGGCAAGCCGCTCACGCGCTCAGACCATGCTCTCCATGAAGGCGCGGATCTCCACGTCCTTCGCGTTGGCGAAGAAGTAGTCCTTGAACCGCTCGCCGGCGACGGCGGCCTTCAAGAGGTCCTGGTCGACAGTCTTCAGCACCGTGAGCATGTCGTGGCACGTCGTGGCCTTGAGTTGCTTCAGGATGCCCCGGTTGCGGGCCATGATCTCGGCGCGCTCCTTGGGATAGCCCAGGCCGCGCTCGCCCTCGAACAGCTTGCGATAGACGTCCTGCAGGTTCAGTTCGGCCGCCCAGCCAAAACCCTTGGCGTAGGGCATGGAGATGGCGTTGCCGTCGTTGATCTGGGCGAACAGGAAGGCGTCGGTCGGATCGATCACCAGGCCGCAGAAGACGCCCGGCATGGCGTTGCAGGCCAGCATCGACCCCATGCCGGTGCCGCAGCCGGTCACGACGAAGTCCGCCGCGCCGGAGTTCAGCAGGACGCCGGTCAGCAGCCCGTTCATGACATAGGTCAAGGAGGCTTTGTCCTCGGCCGAATACATGCCGTAGTTGAAGACCTCGTGGCCCAGCGGCTCGGCCACGGCCGTCAGGGCGGCATGGATGGTCGCGTTCTTGGCGGCTTGGCTGTTCTCGGTGATCAGGGCGATCTTCATAGGATGTCCTCCGCACAATGGTTCATAATATGGCATAGAACGTCATATGGTGATATCAAATTGCCTGATGAGGCCGCAGCCCTTGCCGCAGGTCAAGTTTGATGTTGCAGCCCGCATCGCCAGTCGTTGAGCTCCAATCATGCCCGCCAATCCCTTCGATCTGACCGGCAAGGTCGCCGTCGTCACCGGCGGCAACACGGGGATCGGCCAGGGGATCGCCCTGGCCCTGGCGGCGGCGGGTGCCTCGATCGCCTCGGTGGCGCGGCGACCGTCGGACGACACGGTCGGCCAGTGCCTGGCCAGGGGCGTGGGGGCGATCTCGATCCAGGCCGATCTGGCATCGATCGAACCGGTCGGCCGCATCGTCGAGGAGGCGACGGCACAGCTCGGCTCCATCGACATCCTGGTGAACAACGCCGGCATCATTCGCCGCGCCGATGCGGTCGATTTCACCGAGGCAGACTGGGAGGCGGTGATGGACGTCAACCTGAAGTCCGTCTTCTTCCTCAGCCAGGCCGCGGCGCGGCGCTGGATCGCCGAGGGACGCGGCGGCAAGATCATCAACACCGCCTCCATGCTGAGCTTTCAGGGCGGCATCCGCGTCCCGTCCTACACGGCGTCGAAGTCGGGTATCGCGGGCCTGACCAAGCTCATGGCCAATGAATGGGCCAGGCACGGCATCAACGCCAACGCCATCGCGCCCGGCTACTTCGCCACCGACAACACCCAGGCGCTGCAGGACGACCCGGTCCGCTCGAAAGAGATCCTCAGGCGCATTCCCGCCGGGCGGTGGGGCCAGCCGGCGGACATCGGCGGGGCGGCGGTGTTTCTGGCCTCGGCCGCGTCCGACTATGTGCAAGGGATCACCCTGCCCGTCGACGGTGGTTGGCTCGCGCGGTGAAGCATCACAATGCTCACTTGCCGTCTTCGGACTCACTGACCTTGGAGACGAGTTCGAGTTAGACTGACAGCACCGCCAGCCACTTCCCTGATTTATAAAGGCTTTCGCCGATCCGGGACCGTTTTTCGAACATTGCCGCGACATCTGCGCTCCCGAACGCAGGCATTTCGCCTCTTGTCCGGTTTCACCGGCCTAGACGACAGAGAAGCCCGGTTTCAAGGAGACCTTCCAGCGCCGGACGGCCAGAACCCGGCCGAACACCTGGACGGAGTCCCGCAAGGAAACCCTGGCGTCCCGGGGCGCCGTTCCGACCGGCCCGCAGGCCCCTCTCTTTGCGGAGCAGGTCAGGCGTTGAGATCGACGTCCTTGCCTTCCTTGACCAGCAGGAAACCCAGGACGACCGTCGCCAGCGCCACAACCACGGGATACCAGAGGCCATAGAAGATGTTTCCGGTCGCCGCGACCATGGCGAAGGCCGTGGTCGGCAGGAAGCCACCGAACCAGCCGTTGCCGATGTGATAGGGCAGCGACATGGAGGTGTAGCGGATATTGGTCGGGAACATCTCGACCAGGGCCGCCGCGATCGGGCCGTAGACCATGGTCACATAGAAGCCGAGAATGAACAGGATCAGCACCACGACTGGCTTGTTCACCTCGGCGCTGTCCGCCTTGGCCGGATAGCCCGCAGCCGTCAGCGCTTCACCCAGCCGGGCTTCCCAAGTCGCGCGCGCGGCCGAGAACTCAGTGGCGGACATGGCTTCGCCGCGGAAGCTTGGGATGACCGCTCGGTCGCCGATACGGACCTCGGCGACGGAACCGGCAGGCGCCGCGACATTGGTGTAGTCGATCCCTGATTTGGCGACGTAGGATTTGGCCAGATCGCAGGACTGGTTGAACACCGTCTTGCCCACGGGATCGAACTGCAGGTTACAGTCGGCCGGGTCGGCGTAGATGGTCACCGGCTGCGATGCCGTGGCCTGGGCCAGCGCAGGGTTGGCAGCATTGGTCAGGGCCTGGAAGAGGGGGAAATAGGTCACGGCCGCGATCAGACAACCGGCGAGGATGATCGGTTTGCGTCCCACCTTGTCGGACAACCAGCCCCAGAAGACGAAGAAGGGGGAGGCCGCGATCAGGGCGATGGCCAGCAGAACGTACACCAGGGTCGCATCGACCTTCATGACCCGCTCGAGGAAGAACAGGGCGTAGAACTGGCCGGTGTACCAGATCACCGCCTGACCCGCGGTCAGACCGACAAGGGCGATCAAGACCAATTTCAGGTTCGGCCATTTCAAGAACGAGTCCTTCAGCGGCGTCGGCGAACCCTTGCCCTCGGCCTTCATGCGCTTGAACGACGGGCTCTCGGCCAGCTTCAGACGGATCCACAGCGACACCCCCAGCAGCAGGATCGAGACCAGGAACGGAATTCTCCAGCCCCATTCGACGAAATTCTCCTCGCCGACGACGAGACGGACGCCAAGGATGACCACCAGGCTGAGCACCAGACCGGCCGTCGCCGTGATCTGGATGAAGGACGTATAGAAGCCGCGCTTGCCGCGCGGCGCGTGTTCGGCGACGTAGGTGGCCGCGCCGCCATACTCTCCGCCGAGCGCGAGCCCTTGGATCAGGCGCATGGCGACGAGGATGATCGGGGCTGCGATGCCGATAGCCGCATAGGACGGCAGCAGCCCGACGACGAAGGTTGAAACCCCCATCAGCATCATGGTGACGAGGAAGGTGTTCTTGCGTCCCCAGAGATCACCAAGGCGTCCAAAGAAGACCGCCCCGAATGGCCGCACGGCGAAGCCAGCGGCGAAGGCCATCAAGGCGAAGATGTAGCCCGTCGTCTCGTTCACGCCCGAAAAGAACTGGGCTGTGATGATCGCGGCCAGGGATCCGTAAAGATAGAAATCGTACCACTCGATCACCGTGCCGACGGATGAGGCGAGGATTACGAGCCGGTCGTTCTTGTCGACTGTGTGCTCCACTTCGGCGGGCTCGCCGATGGCCTTGTCCGTCATAGTGAGCCTCCCAAGCTCGCCGTTTCCGATTGTTCAGTGCGTCCGTCGACCTTTGCGGAAGGGTACGAGGCCCCGCCGGCAGACGGCGATCCTTTGAAGTCCGCTTCCGAACCGGCCTCGGTGTCAGTCAACCGGCCGGACAACGGACGATTCGACCGCGGGGCGGCCATGCTAAAGGTCGTGTCTCTGGTGGTCGGTAAATGACCGGTGCTGGCCTGTCGTGGTCCCCTCCACCACGGAGTTGCAGATAAAGCCACGATCAGGCGGCGTCCTACCGGTGGTCGCCCGATTGAAAGCACCACTCGGGTTCATGCGAGTTACTGCGAGAGCCTACTAACCTCGCTGGGGACTGACAACGTGAGTCTCCGCGCCCGCCTCCGGCCCCTCCCCCGCTTCAGGATAGGGTGCTGACAGGTCAAACGCATCCGGTCGAAACCCGCCCGACCCTGTCTGACATCCGGCAACGGCGGCCACCGAGGCGCAAACCGCGTCAGCCCCGGGAGACTAGGGCCGGGTCGGCTCCGGCGGCCAGGGCGACCCTCAGTCTTTCATCCGCAGGGACATCGGTCGCCGGACAGGTCATCTCGAGGGCCTGGGCGCCGAGCCGCAGTCGCAGCTTCACGAAAGAGCCCTGGAAACCAGCGGATAGTCGCTCGACCTCGGCGCCGGCGGGATCGATCACCAGATCCTCGGGCCGGATCAGCAGGTCGGCCGGGCCGTCGGCGATGCCGATGGCGGGGTGCTGACCAAGGACACTGGTCGCCTGGCCGTTCGAGACCGTCGCCTCGACGACGTTGAGAGGCCCGAGCAGACGACCCGCCTGCGCCGACGTCGGCCGGCGGTAGCAGTCCTGGGGACGACCCGACTGAAGCACCCGGCCGTCAGCCATGAGCACTAGGCGGTCCGCGCAGGACATCGCTTCCTCGGCGTCGTGGGTCACGAGCACGACCGCGACGCCCGCCTCACGCAGGACGGCCATGACGTCCTCGCGAACATGGCGGCGCAGATCCGTGTCGAGACGCGAGAACGGCTCGTCCATGAGCATCAGGGCCGGCCGAGGCGCGAGGGCACGGGCCACCGCGACCCTCTGCTGCTCTCCGCCGGACAGTCGATGCGGCCAGTCCTTCGCGCGGTCGGCCAGGCCGAAGCGGGCCAGGGCCTCGCTCGCCCGCGTCGCACGGGCCCCGCGCGCCAGTCCGCGCAAGCCAAAGGCGACATTGTCGACGACGCTCAGATGCGGGAACAGGCCGTCGTCCTGGAACACCAGTCCGACCCCACGCCGCTCGGGCGGGGTGTCGGCGCCGCTGCCGGAAACAATCTGGCCGCCGAGCAGGATTCGCCCCTCCGCCGGGCTCTCCAGACCTGCGATCAGGCGCAGCAGGCTGCTCTTGCCGCTGCCGGAGGGCCCGAGGACGGCGACGCTTTCACCAGGGGCGACCGACAGATCGACGGCGGACAGGACGCGGCGCGCGCCGTAGGCGAAGCCGATCCCTTCGAGGCGCAGGACCGAATCAGGCGGCATCGGCGGTCCCCTGCCCGGGCCGCGCATGGGCGATGCGCCGAGTCAGCCAGAGGCACGCCGGAACGGCCACGGCGACGATCATCAGCGAGGGCCAGGCGGCCTGACCGATCCGTTCGTCGCGGGCGTAAGCGTCGGCGAGAACAGCCAGGGTGTCGAAGTTGAACGGTCGCAGGATCAGGGTGGCCGGCAGTTCCTTCACGACGTCGATGAAGACGATCAGGGCCCCCGTCAGAAGCCCTCCGCTCGCCAATGGAACATGGACCGAGACCGCCGTGCCCAGCGGGGTGCGTCCGAGAACTCGTGCCGCGTCGCTCATCGCCGGGCGGATGCGGGTCAGGGCCGAGCCGATCGGCTCCAGTGCCGCCGCCATCAGCCGCGCCGCATAGGCATAGACCAGAAGAAAGACCCCGATGGCCGTCATCCAGGCCATCCCCGGCAGAGCGCGCCACAGCAGACCGGCCGGCAGCAAGAGCCCGATCGCCATGACGGCGCCGGGGGTCGCATAGCCGAGGCCCGCCAGCCGCGTCAGCAAGGGGCGCCGACGGCCGGCCACGGCCAGGCCCAAGGCCAGAAGCACCGCCAGAAGGGCCGCGCCGAGGCCCAGGCCACCGATCCGCCCCGCCGCCGCCACAAGACGCGGCCACTCGGGACTGACCTTCAGGCCGTTCCACGCCAGCCAACCCAGAGGCAGCAGAAAGGCGACGATGAGCAACGCTAGGCAGGCCACCGTCGCTCCCGCCGCGCGAGCGCCGGTCAGGCGGATCGGCTGGACCGCCCGCCAACCCCCTCGCTCGACGCCATAGGCCCGCGCCGCGCGGCTGGAACGTTCCAGGATCAGCAGGGCGGCCGCAGTCGCCATGAGGGGCAATCCCAGAAGGGCAGCCGTGGCGGGCGAGCCGTTGATCGACCAGGCGCGCACAACCCCGGTGGTCAGGGTCTGGACGCTGAGGAAGCTGACGGCCCCATAGTCGGCCAGGGTCTCCATGAGGGTCAGGGCCAGGCCGGCGGCCAGGGCGGGACGCGCCATCGGCAGAGTGACGCGCCGGAAGACCTCGAACGGTCCGGCGCCCAGCGTCCGGGCGGCCTCCACGGCCGTCGCAGAGCGGTTCAGCAGGGCCTCGCGCATCGCCAGATAGACGTAAGGATAAAAGGCCAAAGACAGGATCAGAATCGCGCCGGGCAGGCTGCGGACCGTGCCGGGAAGCTCGATCCCCTGCGTTGTCCTCAGCCAGGTCCGCACAGGCCCGGCCACGTCCAGAAGATCGGCGTAGCCATAGGCCAGGGCGAAGGTCGGGGCCGCGAGCGGCAGGACGAGCAGCCAGGAAAAAGCCCGGCTGCCCGGAAACCGGCAGCAGACGACCAGCCAGGCCGCTGCGGTTCCCACCAGGCCCGCGACGAGACCGACGCCGATCGCGAGGATCGCCGAGGCGGCGGCGTAACTCAGCAGGGTCTCGGTCGGCAGCCCGCTCCACGGCCCTCTCAGGGCGACGGCGAGAACACCGACCAGCGGGGCCAGCACGACGACGGCCGCGACAGCCGCGAGGACCGTCATGGCGGACGGGAGACGCGCCTCCCGTCCGCGCGAGACACCGATGTTTCCGATCAACGCCAACCGGCGGCCGTCATGATCTCCAGCGCCTGGGCCGTGCGCGGGCCGTAGGCGGCGACCGACATGGGGTGGGCGGTGAAGTCGGCGATGGCGTCGACGGGCGACGGGGCCGGCACCGAGGGACTGGCGGGATACTCGCCGTTCGAGGCGGCGACCATGGTCTGAGCTTCCGGCGAGGCCAGGAATTCGACCAGGCGGACGGCGTTCTCGCGGTTAGGGGCCCCGGCCACGACGCCGCCGCCCGAGACGTTGACGTGCGTCCCCTGCCCGTCCAGCGACGGGAAGGCCAGCTTGATCCGCTCGACCAGGGCCCGGTCGGCGGCGTCCTCGCCCTGGCCCAGAAGGACATAGTAGTAGGTGTTCGTCAGGGCGATCTCGCAGACCCCGGCACCGACGGCGCGGATCTGATCGCGGTCGCCGCCCTCGGGCGGGCGTGCCAGGTTGGCGGCGACGCCGCGCGCCCACTGGGTGGTCTTCTCGGGGCCCCAGGCCTCGATCAGGGCACCGACCAGCGACAGATTGTAGGCGTTATCCGCAGAGCGGACGCACAGACGGCCGCGGAAGCGCGGTGAGGCGATCTCCTCATAGGTGTCGACCTCTTCCGGGCGCACCTTGGCGGGGTCGTAGGCGACGACGCGGGCGCGGCGGGTGAAGCCGAACCAGCGGCCTTCGGGATCGCGCAGATTGGCGGGGATGGCCGCGTTCAGGGTCTCGCTGTCGACCGACTGGAACAGGCCCGCGTTCTGGACCCGCCACAGGGCTCCGGCGTCGGACACCACGAAGACGTCGGCGGGGCTGGCCTCCCTCTCTGCCTGCATCCGGGCGATCAGCTGGTCAGCGTTGCCTTCGATGCGGTTGACGCGGATGCCGGTCAGCTCGGTGAAGCGTTCATAGAGTCTGAGGTCCGCGTCGTAGTGACGGGCCGTGTACAGGTTCACCACGCCGGCCTCGGCCGCATCGGTCTTCGTTTCGGTTTGCTGGCCGCAAGCCCCGAGCGCGAGAGCGCCGGCGACCGCCAGCATCAGGGTTCGACGATGAGACATGGGACTGTTCCGTGGCTGTGCCGCCGAGCGCGGCGTTGCATCTGGCCTCGCTATAGTGAGCTTGCGAAGCACTCGCAACACCTCAGGCGAAGCGGCCCGCGACGCCTTGGTCGCAGGCCGCCCCATGACGATCAGCCGATACGCTGGGCGATGCCGTTCAGGGTCTCGGTCAGCCCGCGCAGGCGACGCGCGGTCTGGTCATCGCCGGACGCCGAGAGACCGCCGGCGGCCGCTCTCAGCCGCTGAGCCACGCCACCGTCGCGACCGCCCGCTTCGACCACGGGCGAAGCCGCATCCAGCACGGCGCTGATCTGGCCGATGGTGTCGGTGGAAAGTCCGCCGTCGCGGGTCAGTTGGTCCAGATAGGCGCGGGCCACGACCGGGTGGGCCGGCCAGGTCACGCGGAACTGCTGCTGCGGATTGACGGTCTCGCCCTCGTTGGCCATGCGGGCCGCGGCGATCTCGTTCTCGGTCAGGTGCTCGCTGGGCGTCAGTTCCAGCACGTCCAGGCCGCGCGCGATCTCGGTGCCGTATATGCGGCCGTTGTACCAGTAGACCGACCAGAAGCCGCCCAGGATGTCGTGCTGCTCGCTGAGCGGACCCCGGTCGAAGTAGGCGATCTCGCGCGGGTTAGCCGAGTCGGTGAAGTCGCTGATCGACAGACCGCCCTGGTACCAGGCCTGGACGAACAGGTCGCGACCGGGAACCGGGATCAGGGAGCCGTTGTGGGCCACGCAGTTCTCGCGCGCCGTCTGGGCCCCAGGCAGCTTGTAGTAGCTGCGGAAGACCAGTTGGCGATCCACGATGTCGTAGATGGCGTTGGCGCCCCAGGTCACGGGGTCCTGGACACGGCAGCGCGGACGCCCGCCTCCGCCCCATTCGTCGGTGAAGATGACCTTGGTGCCGTCGTTGTTGAACGTCGCAGAGTGCCAATAGGCGAAACCCGGGTCGTTCACCGCCGCGATTCGCCGTGGCGCAGCCGGGTTGGAGATATCCATCAGGATGCCGTTACCCGAGCAGGCGCCGCCCGCCAGATTCCCATCCGGGAACAGGGTGATGTCGTGGCACTGGTCGGTGCGGTTGGTGGTCTGGGTGCCCTCGCCGTGATCACCGCCACGCCACAGGCCCGCCACTGCCCCGGTCGCGTCGTCGGCGAATACGCGCGGGCTGTCGACGATTCGAGCCTGGGACGGATCGGCCAGCGGGATTTCAATCACATCGATGCTGAACAAGGCGGTGTTCTGGTCGCCCGGCAGGCCGACGACGCAGCCGGCCAGTTCCTCGTCGTCGCGGACCCCGGCGGTGCCGGAGTTGTAGACGATCAGGCGACGCTCATCGGCCGAGACGATCGAATGGGTATGCGAGCCGCGGCAGGTCTGGACCTGACCGACCTGGACTGGATTGGCACGGTCCGAGATGTCGAAGATGCGCAGACCCCGGAAGCGATCCGCCTGCGGCCCGTCGCCCACGCCCTGGCGACCGCAGTCGACGCGGCCGTTGTTGGATTCCACCGACATGAGCAGCAGATTGCCGTGAATGGAGACGTCGCCCTGGCCGCCGGGGCAGACGACCGAGCTGATCAGCTGCGGCTCGGACGATTGCTCGCTGATCCGATACAAGTTGAAGCCGTGGTAGTTGCCGACCGCCAGCAGGTCGCCCGAGAAGGCCATGTCGGTGTTGGCGAAGCTGAGGAAGGGCCCGCGTCGGCCGAACTGACCCGACGGCGAGGCTGCGGTTCCGTCGCCGTCGCCGGCCGACGGAACCGGCGGGGGCAGGCCCTCCGGGTTGGCCGGGTCGAAGAAGCCAGCGGGCTTGGGCAGGCTGGCGACCAGCCGCAGATTGCTTTCGGCCTGGCCTGCGTCGCGGAAACCGGCCGACAGGGTGCTGCGCGGATCACCGACCTGCTCACGCAGAAGCAGCGACATCCGATTGATCTCGGCCGTCTGCTCGCTGGTGATGTCGCTGGTGAAGCGGAACAGCACCGGGTCATAGGCCGAACCGGGACGCTCCAGCAGGTCCGACACCATCGTCACCGCGCCCTCGTGGTGGGCGATCATCAGGGTCAGGAACTGACGGTCGAACTCGGCGCCCGAGGCCGCGCGAAGGGCCGTCAACTGGGCCGCGGTCGCCATCCCGGCCATCTGGGCGTGACCCGCCTGAGCGGAGTGATCCATCCCGGCGTGACCGGCATGATCCGTGCTGGCCATGGAATGTCCGGCGGCCGGGTCAGGGGCCGTCTGGCCGCGCTCGGTCAGCCAGCCGCGCATGAACTCGATCTCATCAGCCTGAGAGGCGTTGATGCGCCCGGCGATATCCCGGATCGCCTGAGTGTTGGTCCGCTCCTGGACCAGGCCAGCCATCTCCACGGCCTGGGTGTGATGCAGGATCATGTCCTGCATGAACTTGACGTCGTCGGCCGAGAAGCGGTTGTCAGCGATGCGCGACGCCTCATCGCTGTTCAGGGTGCGCGTCGCCTGACCCGGCGCGCCCGGCTGGACGATCGGCGCCTGCTGGGCCAGGGCCCCCGAGGCGAAGAGCAGGACGGCGGCGGCGGCCGAAGCCCCCAGACGATGACGGACGGACGGCGCGAAGGTCTGCAACGATAACTCTCCCAGTCAGTGGGTCTTTCGACCCCTCGTCTTCTTTTGACCACGCCTTCGGCTCGAGGGCAAAGTCGGTAACCGTCGACGAACCGTCGCATGCAGGGCGCGGAGGCGTTAACGCGACATCCACGGCACCCGTGCATGCTGCGCCCATGACCACGGCCCTCGACCTGACACGCGGCAAGGACGCCCGGCTGGACGCCTCCGCGCTGCAGGCGCTCGCGGCGCATACGCTGCAGTCGCGACGGGAAGCCGATGGTCAAGCCCGACGGGGGCCCTTCCGCCCCGAGGTCTGGCTCAACGCCCGACAGAGACATGCGTCACGGCTGGCGGTCCATTGGTTCCGCACGGCAGACGTGGCGATTGTCAGTGCCCTCACGCTCGCGACGCTCATTCTGGTGTCGCCGGACGGACTTCTCAGGACATCGCTGGCCGATGCCCTGCCGCTCCTGTGCGGCGCGGCCTGCGTGCTGGGGGCCCTGCGCTCTTTGCGCCTTTATCGCTTCGAACGGGGCCAGAAGCTGCCGTTGCACCTCGGCGCCGTCACGGCCGTCGCGATCGCCGGAGGCCTGATCGCCACGCTGCTGGACGCCCTGCTCGCGTCGGGGCAGCACGACGTTCCGACAACCCTGCTCTGGACCGCCTTCGTCGCCATGTCGCTGTACGGCTCTCACCTCGGCTGGAGCCTGATCGTCGCGCGGTGGCGCGCGAAGGGGGCCCTGACCCCCAATATCGTCCTGGTCGGAGCCACGCGCCACGCCGAGCGCTTGATCCGCGAGGCCCTGCAGCGTCGCGACATCAACGTCTTGGGCGTGTTCGACGACCGGCTGGCCCGCTCGCCCGACAGCGTCGCCGGTGTGCCCGTTCTGGGCGACGCCGAGGCGTTGATGACGCACCGGATGACGCCCTACGTCGACAAGATCGTGGTGGCCATCGACCCCAAGGCCGAGGCGCGCGTGCGAGAACTGACCGCGCGGCTATCGACCCTGCCCAACGAAGTCACTCTGCTGGTCGACCCGGTGGACGCCTCGGAACGCGGGGCAGCGCTGGATCGACTGGCCCGCGCGCCGCTGGCCGCTCTGGACGGGTCGGCCGACGCCGACCGCCGCGCCTTCAACAAACGCATCCAGGACCTCGCGATCGGGAGCGTCGCCTTGATCCTGCTCTCGCCGGTGATCGCCCTGACGGCTCTGGCCATAAGGCTCGACAGCCCCGGGCCGATCTTGTTTCGCCAGCGGCGGCACGGCTTCAACCACGAGGAGATCGTGGTCTGGAAGTTCCGCTCGATGCGCCACGAGACGGCCGACGCCACCGCAAGCCGCCAGGTCACCGCCGACGACGACCGCGTCACCCGCGTCGGTCGTTTCATAAGGAAGACCAGCCTCGACGAACTGCCTCAGTTGTTCAACGTGCTGCGCGGCGAGATGTCCCTCGTTGGGCCGCGTCCTCACGCCATCGGCATGAAGACCGGCCAGGTCGAAAGCGCTCGGCTGGTCGCAGAATACGCCCACCGCCACCGCATGAAGCCCGGCATGACCGGCTGGGCCGCCATCAAAGGATCGCGCGGGCCGCTGCACACCGCCGCCGAGGTACGCACCCGCGTGCGGCTGGACGTTGAGTACATAGAGCGCCAGTCGCTTTGGCTCGACCTCTGGATCATGCTGGTCACCGTGCCTGTCCTGCTCGGTGACCGGGCGGCCCAGCGGTGACGGGAGCGCGCTGATGTTCTGGCGCGGGGTGTGGGGCTATCTGCCCGCCAACATCGTCCAGGGGCTGGTCGGGTTCGGCTCTATCGTCGTCTTCACGCGGCTGCTGACGCCAGAAGACTTTGGCCGCTACGCCATCGCCTTCGCAGTGATGACCCTGTTCCACGTCGCCACCTTCAGCTGGCTGGAGGCGGCGATGGCGCGCTTCTGGGCGGCCGAGAAGGGCCGGTCGCTGGCCGATCACTTCCTGACGCTCTATCGCACGGCCGCGGTGGTGACAGCGGCCGTCCTGCCTCTCATGGCGCTCTTGCTGTGGCTGGTCCCGATCGGTCCAGGCATGAAATTGACCATCGGCATCGCCCTGGCCGGCATTCCCATCCGCTGTCTGTCCAAACTGGCGCAGGAGCGGTTCCGGGCGGCCGGAGAGGTGCGGAAGTCCGCCACCCTAGACATCTTCGTCAGCCTAGCCGGCTTCGGCTTCGGCGTAGCGGCGGCGCTGGCCGGACTGGGCTCAGCGTCGCCCTTCATCGGCCTCCTGCTCGCGCCGCTGCTAACCTTGCCCTTCGTCCTGCCCGGAGAGCTGAGGCGGGCGCGGGGCGGGACGTTGTATCGAGATCGGCTGTGGTCGTACGCCCGCTACGGCTATCCAATCGCAGCGGGGCTGGCCCTTTCGGTCGTCATGGCCTCGACCGACCGCTTCCTGCTGGAGCTGTTCATGGGTCCGGCGTCGGTCGGGGCCTATCACGCGGGCTACAGCCTCGCGAGCCGGACGCTGGATGTGTTGTTCATCTGGCTTGGCGCGGCGGGGACGCCCGCCTTGATTATGGCATGGGAGCGGTCGAGCCGCACAAGCTTCATGGCCGCCGCCCGCGAGCAGGCCGCGACCTTCATGCTGATCGGACTGCCCGCCGCCGTCGGGCTGGCGCTGGTGGCCCGGCCGCTGGCCGATGTGATGATCGGCGAGGATCTGCGCGTCGCGGCGGCCTCGGTGACGCCGCTGATCGCGGTTTCGGCCCTGCTGTCGGGCGTGACGTCCTACTACCTCAGCCAGAGCTTCGTCCTGGGGCGGCGGACGGACCGGCTGCTGCTGACGCTGTGCATTCCGGCCGCATCGAACGTTGTGCTCAACCTCGCCCTCGTGCCCGCCATGGGCCTCATGGGCGCGGCCATCGCCACCACGATCAGCTTCGGCATCGGGGTCCTGGCCTCCATCGCCATGGGGCGACGGATCGGGGTGACCATGCCCATCCCGTGGGAGACGCTGGGCCGTTGCGCCGTCGCCTGCCTCGCCATGACCGGAGCCGTCATGCTCGTCCCGGCCTGGGGCGGTTTTTTCGAGCTGTTCGCCAAGGCGGCTGTGGGCGCGGTCGTCTACGGCGGCGTGGCCTGGGCGCTGAACGCGGCCGGCGTGCGCGATCTGGCGGCTCGCCTGGTCGGGGAACGTCTGAACCCGAGGGCCGCGGCATGAGCGGCTCGCCGACGATCCAGAACACACGGTGGGCCAAGGCGCGGCCGACGCTGTCGGTGCTCATCCCCTTCCTGAGGGACGACCCCTCCGAGCTTCTGGCCCTGCTGGACCGAGAGGCCGACGCGCTCGGCGGTGCGGTCGAGATCGTCGTCATGGACGACGGCACCGGCGACGCGGCCCTGACCGCACAGCTGACGGCACAGGTCGAAGCCATGACCCTACCGATCCGCCTGATCACCCTGATCGCCAACGAGGGCCGATCGAAGGGACGCAACCGCCTCGCCGGAGCGGCGCGTGGAGGCTCTCTGCTGTTCCTCGACAGCGACATGCGGCCGGACGGCGACCGATTTCTCCGGACCTGGGTGGAGCTGGTGCACGATCAGGCACCGGCCGTCGCGTTCGGCGGGTTCTCCCTGCTTCAGGCACCCGACGAGCCGCGCTTCTCCGTCCATCGCGCGATGGCGACACGCGGCGAATGCGTTGGCGCCGCAGAGCGGGCCAAGGCACCGGAGAAGTATGTTTACACCTCCAATCTGCTCGTCCGCCGCGACGTGTTCGAGGCGGAAGGCTTTGACGGTGCCTTCACCGGCTGGGGCTGGGAGGACGTGGAGTGGGCTATGCGGGTCTCGCGGCGCTGGCCGGTGCTCCACATCGACAATCCGGCGACGCACATGGGCCTCGATACGGTCGAACAACTGGCGGGCAAGTACGAGCAGTCGGCCGGGAACTTCGCCCGAGTGGTGGCGCGTCATCCGGACATCGTCAGCGGCTACCCCAGCTATCGCGTCGCCAAGGCTCTGAAGCGCGTGCCCGCGCTTCGGCAGGTCCGGCCGCTGGTCAAGCGGTTGGCGCTCAGCGAGTGGGCGCCGACGAAGGCGCGGGCCTTCTCGCTGAGGCTCTACCGCGCCGCCCTCTATGCGGAGGCGGTGTGATGCAGGCGGTCTGCGTGCTGATCCCGACGATGCGACGGCCCGAGAGCCTGGCGCGAGCCCTGCGGTCGGTGTTCGCCCAGGAAGGCCTGAATGGCCGCCCGGTCAGCCTGGTCGTCGTCGACAATGACCCGGCGGGCACGGCGCGCGGCACGATCGAGTCGTTGCGCCCGGACAGCCCCTTCCCCCTCGCCTATCGCCATGAGCCGAGGCCCGGCGTGGCCACGGCGCGCAACACTGGTCTGGCAGAAACGGACGCGCCGCTCATCGCCTTTCTGGACGACGACGAGGCCGCCTCGCGCGGTTGGCTGGCCGCGCTGCTGAGAGCCCAGGAGGCCACCGGCGCCGATGCCGTTTTCGGTCCAATCGCCGGACGCATCCCCGACGAGAGCGGGTGGGCCTCGGTCTATCTGCAGCGCTTCTTTGGCCGGGAAGGACCATCGTCCACAGGACTGATCGATCATGGATACGGGTGTGGAAACTCTCTGATGGCGCGGGCGACAGCTCTGCCTGGCCCTGCCCCATTCGACGCCAAGGCCGACCAGACGGGCGGCGAGGACGACGCGCTGTTCGCGGCGCTCAAAGCGCGCGGCGGCCGTTTCGGCTGGGCCCACGACGCATGGGTGGAGGAGTTCGCCCCGCCGCACCGGGCGACCATGCGCTATGCCCTGTCGCGCGCCTTCGCCTATGGCCAGGGGCCAAGTCAGACCGCTGCCAAGGCCCGTGACTGGTCGGGGGTGATCCGCTGGATGCTGATCGGAGCAGCCCAGGCGGCGGTGTGGGGGACGGCGTCACTCGCCGTGACCTTGATCGGCCATCCCCGGCGCGCGGACATGATGGATCGCACCGCTCGCGGAATTGGAAAAGTGTTCTGGATGAAAGGCTTCGAGCCTCAGTTTTATGGCGTCCGCGAACTACGGCGCCTGGACTCGGTCAGCCCGTCAGCCGCCTGAGGAAGGGCGGTGGCGCGTAGGTCGAGCGGTTCACGACTACGCCCGCGATGCGCCCGCCCACAGCCTCGATCTCATCCCTGAGGATCACGGGCTCGGCCGCCGAGGTCGCCTCGGCCGCCACAACCAGCACCGTCGCATCGACGAAAGGGGCCAGGGTGATGGCCAGGTCGGACCGGTCGGCGGCGGGGGCGTCGATCACCACGGTGTCGGCGAACTTGCGCATCGCGTCCCAGTAGCGGGGGTCGGCCAGAGGCTCGGCCCTTTGACCGGAACGCAGCAGCTCCGCCCGAAAGCGAGTGATCCACAGCCGGCCGCCCAAGCAGGGTCGCGCCGTCATCAACCGGGCAGGAACAACAGGCTTGCGGTCGCGGCCGACGACCGGTGGCGTGACGGTGAAGAAGCTTGAGCCGTTCGGCGAGGACGAGGCCGGGGCACCGAGGCGGCCGTAACGATCAGGCTCGGCGGCCACCGCCTCCTGCTGACCGGGCTGAGCCAGGTCGGCGTCGATCAGCCAGACGGGCTTTCGCGCGCGCACCGCCGCCAGCCGGGCGAACTCTCGCGCGACGGTGGAGGCCCCCTCTCCGGTCGTGGCGCAAGCAATCTGGACGACCCGTCCGCGATGGGCGGGGGCCGGTCCAAGAGCCGCCCAGAGGCCGGCCATTTCGCTTGTGAGGTCGACCATCGAATCGGTTACGCGCTGACTGAACCGGCGAAGGCTATCACGTCATCCGGCCTTGACCGGCGCAACGGCGAGCACCGGCATCTCCAGGGTGCGCCCGACCATGCCGGGCGTCGACAGGCCCCTTCGGGTGAAGACGCGAAGCAGGCCGACGCACAGCGCCGTAAAGCCGGCGAAGAGGATAGCCAGCGCCATCAGAGGCAGCTTCAGGCTGGTCCCCCGCGTCGGGGCCGCTGCCCGCTCGATGACCCTCACATTGTCAGCGCCTGCGCGGACGAGGCCGTTGTCGGCGCGGCTCTGGGTCTCACGCTGCTGGAACTCGCGGATCGAGGCGGTCAGGACATCGCGATTGGAGGCCAGCGTCGCGTTCTCCGACTCCTGACGGGTCAGGCGAGCCTGACGGTCAAGGATGTCGGCGAGTTGCCGGTTCACCGACGAGAGGCGCGCGGTCAGGCTGTCGCGCTCGGCCTGGGTGGTGATGCGGGTGGTCTCTAACTCTGTCCAGATCGGATTCGGGCCCAGCCGCACTTCGCGCGCGCCGACAGCGGTGCCCGTAGCCACATACTCCTGCAGCTGGGCGATCCGGGCCTCGATGTCGCGCACCGGCTGGCTGTCGGGCTGATAGCGGGCCAACAGCTGTTCCCGCTCTGTGCGCAGCGTCAGGATCTGGTCCTGGGCCGACACGTTAAGGTCCTGCTGCAAGGCGATCTCGGCCGGAACGCGGGCCAGCTGAGCCTCTATGGTGATCAGGCGGCGAGCGGCCTGGTTCAGTTGGTTCTCGACCGACAGCTTTTCGGTCAGGGTCGACTGATAAACGGCGGCCAGCGCCGTCTTGGTCGCGGCGAAGTCACCGATCTCATTGGACGTCAGGAAGGTCTCATAGGCCCGGTCGACGTCGGCCAGCTCGTCCTCGAAAGCGCGGCGCTGACTGGCGATGGCCGAGGTCGAGCGGTCCTGGAACACCTCCCGGCGATAGATCAGATACTGGTCGATGATGGCGTTCAGCACCCGCGCCGACTTCTCGGCGCTGTCGCTCTCGAAGCCCAGGCCGATGGTCGAGCCCTGAGGCGTGGTCGAGATCGACAGACCGTCGTTGATGAACTTGATGGCATCGCCCTCCTGTTTCTCCACCGGATCGGTCGAGACTCGGCCGGGCTTCTGAAAGAACGGCAGCCCGAGGGCGCGCACGGCTCGCAGCTTCACTTCGCGGCTGCCGATGATATTGGCCTCGGTCTGGGCGACCTCGCCAGGAGCTGGGGGCTGGGACTGGCGGTCCTGCATCCCCCCCACGCGCGGTTGATAAACGTATTCCTGTCCTGCTCCGACGAACAGGCTGGCCCCGGCCGTATAGGTCTTCTTCAGCGTCAGGACGGCGGCGGCCCCGATGGCCAGGACCACCAGGAACACCACCGCCATCACGCCGATCTCGCGGAACAGCAAGCCCACGACGTCGCCGAACCCGTAGCGCGGGCGGGCCGAGACATAGGCTGTGGCCGTCGAACGCATGAACGGGACAAATCCGTGGGAATCGTGAACGTCCATGATCCTTCGCCGGTCGGCGTTAACCAGTCATTACCCATGATCCGCGAGCCTCGCGCTCATGATGGACCGGCGGCGGATTCTGTGGGGCGTTCTGGGCGCGGCCGTCGCGGCCTCGACCGTGGGATGCGCGTCCGGCCAGACTCGACCATCGAACCGCGTTCGGCCCGGCGGCTTCTCGGATATCGGTTTCGCCGACTGGACCGACGCCGAGCCGGAGTATGTGCTCTATCCGGGCGACGAGATCGAGGTGGCTCTGCCGACCGCGACCGAGCTGACCCGCACGCTTCGTGTGGGGCCTGATGGCCGTATCGCCTTGCCTTTGGTCGGTCAGGCCATGGCGGCGGACCGGACCCTGGCGGAACTGGAATACACGCTAAGCGAGGCCTACGCCTCGCAGCTTGTGCGACCGGTCGTCGAGATCACGCTGAGGCAAGCCGGTCCGATCCAGGTCTGGGTGGCCGGCGAGGTGCGTACGCCCGGCGTGATCGCCATGACCGGCGACATCGACGCCTATCAGGCCATCGTCCAGGCCGGAGACTTCCTGGCGACCGCCAAGCCCCAGGAGGTGGCGTTGATCCGTCGGGGGCCCTGTGGCGTGCGGATGATGAGGGTGGTGGACCTGCGGCCTCGGCGTGGCGAGGTCGTGGCGCTGCGACGGGGCGACATCCTGTATGTGCCGCGCTCGACCCTGGGCGAGCTGGCCAACTTCTTCACCCAGATCCGCAATGCCCTGCCGATCGGGTTCAACTATTCGATCAACGGGCAGTATCAGAGCTTTTAGTGGCGCGGCCTTGAGGGCGACCGCTCGCGACGCAGTCGCTCCCTACTCGAGCCCGGATGATGGCTTGGATCAAGCCGCCAGCTTGACCACGCCCGCGTCGATGTAGCGACGAGCGGCGCGCTGGGCCTCGGCGATCTCGTCCTTTTCCATCTCTTCGGACATCTCGCGGCGATAGACGCGGGCTTCGATCGAGCCCTTCATGGCCGCGAGGTTGAAGATCATGTGGGCCGAGACCCGGTCCATCGGACAGCCGCCCGAGCCCGAGGAATACATCATCCCCAGACGGAACAGGGCGTCACCGTCCATGTCTGCCGTTGGCAGAGGCAGCGGCGCGGCCTCGACTTCGTTGATCGCTTCCGGCGCGGTTTCGTGCGCGTTCATCGTCGTATCCTTTGCGATGGCCGACCCTTCTGGCCCGCCCCTCTGATACGCGATCAAATACCGCCGGTTTGAAGTTAAAGTTAACAAGGCCAGCCAAGCCAAAGTCTTTTCAGTAAAGGCAAAATGAATACTCCGCAGTCGATTCAGATCTGCGAAATACACTGTAAACGGCTGATTCAGGATTTCCGGGCGCGCTGGCCGAACAGGAGCTTCCTGGCCTCCTCCGCCGCCTTGCCGGACGCCGCGAGATTGCCGCGCAGAGCGTCGCCGACCGCGCGTCCCCTCTGTACCGCCGGGCGGGCACCCACCCGCTCGACCCAGGCCTTGAGGTGGGTGAAGTCTGACAGATCCTGTCCCTGATGCTCGGGCAGAATCCAGGGCCAGGCGGCCATGTCGGCGATGGAATAGTCGCCCGCCAGGAACTCCCGGTCGGCCAGCCGTCGGTCCATGACTCCGTACAGGCGGTTGGTCTCGTCGGTGTAGCGGCGCACGCCGTAGGCGATCTGGCGCTGGTCCTTGATGAGGGCGGGCGCGTATTGGCGGAAGTGATGGGTCTGGCCCGCCATGGGCCCCAGCCCGCCGATCTGCCAGAACAGCCACTGGTCCACCTCGGCGCGGGCGCGGATATCGGTGGGATAGAAACGGCCGGACTTGTTGCCGAGATACTGCAAGATCGCCCCACTCTCGAAGATCGACAGGGGCTGTCCGTCCGGACCGTCGGGGTCGACGATCGCGGGCATGCGGCCGTTGGGGCTTATCGCCTGAAACTCCGGCGCGAACTGCTCGCCCCGGCCGATGTTCACCGGCTTGAGGTCATATGGCAGACCCATCTCCTCGAGCGCGATGGAGATCTTCCAGCCATTCGGCGTCGGCCAGTACCAGAGTTCGATCGGGGCGGGCATAGGTGGCTCCTGGAACGGCGACGGCCTTTGATCTGGGCGGCCCGGCAGGGGCGCGCAAGCCGTTCAGCCGCCGTTCATGCGGGTGGCGCGAGCGTGACGCCGAGCCGCCGGAGACCGGCGTGCGGGGAAGATGCTGATGAAATCGACGCTTACCGCCTTCGCCGCGCTGGCCGCCCTCGCCTTGCCCGCGGGACTGCCCGCCGTGGCCAGCGCCCAGGATGTTGGCAACGATGTCCAGGTCATAGGCTCTGGGCCGCCGGAACCACCTGTTCTCCAGGTTCAGGAACGACGAGATCGTGGCGATCGCGGCGGCGGGCGTCGTGATGGCGGCGGCGATCGCGGCGGAGGGCGTCGTGATGGGGGTGGCGGTGGCGGCGGTTGGGACCGCGGCGAGACCGGGGGTAGCGGCGGTGGCTGGAACCGCGGCGAAGGCCGTGACCGCGGCGAGAACCGTCGTGACCGCGGCGAACGCCCCGGCGGCCGAACGCCGCCCACCCAGCCCCCCACGCCGGGCGTCACTCCGCCCGCCCCGCCTCAGGATGGAAGGGGCGGCTGGAACCAGGGCGGCGAAGGGCACCGCGATGGCGGCGGACAGGGCTGGAACCGGGGCGATCGGGGCGGGCAGGACCGCGACCGCGGCCGGCGAGATCGTGACCGTGATGGCCGGGATCGGGATCGCGGAGACCGCGACCGGGGCGGCTGGAACGGCGGAAACTGGAACGGCGGTTGGGACCGCGGTGGCTGGAATCGGGACCGGGACCGGGGCGGAAACTGGGATCGCGGCCGCGACCATCGGCGCGACTATGACGGCTTCCGCAATCGCTGGAACCAGGACCACTGGCGCCGCGACTGGAGCCGCAACCGTGGCCATGACTGGTGGCGCCATGATCGGAGTTTCCGAGGTTACAGCGGCTTCCGCGCCGGCTTCTACTTCGCGCCAAACTACGGCTACTACGCGGTTCCGAGGAACTATTGGGGCCAGAGGTGGTATGTCGGCAGCTATTTGCCGTCGGTCTTCTGGCGCTATCGTCTCGATGACTGGCGAACCTATGGCCTCGGCTTCCCTCCGCCCGGAACCCAATGGGTCGCCGTCGACAACCACATCTATCTGATCGACAGCCTGGACGGCTATATCATCGAGGTCATCTTCGACGCGTGGCGCTGGTAGATGCCGGACGGGGCCGGGATCAGCCGCAGTCGACGCTGCGGATGATCCCGGAGGCCTCGTCGAAGCGCACGTTCAACCGATCGGGGCGATAGTCGCGCGTCGTCGGGCAGGTCGTGCAGACGATCCGCACATTGGCCTCGGCCGGAAAGGTCACGGCTCCGACGTGGGTCCCGATCAGCGTCTGCGCCGCGTCGGGGTCACAACGGCCGGGCCCGGCGCCAGGCGAGGTCGGCTCAGGCGTCGCCGCGCAGGCCGTAAGCGCGCCTGTGGCGAGGAAGGTCAGGATCATCCGCATCGGACCTGCTCCACGATCTCGGTTTCGGTGTTGTAGAAGATGTTCAAGCGGTAGGCCGAAAAGTCCATCGTCACCGGGCAGGTGGTGCAGGTGACGCGGCGGTTGACGACCTCGACCGGCACCGGGATCTCGTTCCGGTGCCGCCCGACCAGATACTGGAAATCACCGGCCTTGCAGAGGTCCTCGTCGCCGTCGGGCATGCGGCTGCCGACCGGCTGGTTCTCCTCGGCTCGCTCGACCACTGCCGGAGCCGTGACCTCGGGGGGCGTGGACGAGCAGGCGGCGAGCAGCAGACCCGCCAGAAGGGGGGCTGCGATCAGGCCGCCTTTTCCCATCGCCCTTCGTCCGACTGTTTCCAGTAGGCGAGGTTCGCCCCCTGGTCCTTCAGCGCCTTCCAGCGCGCCCGCGCCGTGGTCAGGGCCGTGTCGTTCCGACCGTCGAAGATGATGAAGCATCGCTCGAACTCCTCTGTCAGGCTCATGTCTGATCCGTCGACGATGAACAGCGCCTGAGAACCGTTCAGGTTCGCGTCGTCCGCCGTCAGCAGGATGGGCTGGCGCTCCGCATGCGGCTCCTCCGCCACGCCGTGAGCGAGGAAGCTGTCCTCGCGCCAGGCCCACAGGCGCTCGTCGATCTCGCGCCGCTGATCACCATCGGCGACCCGCACCCGGGCGCGCCATCCACGCTGGAGCGTCCGGTCCAGCAGTTCGGGCAGTACCTGGTCCAGCGTCGACCGCTCCAGGTGATAGAACCATATTTCCGCGTGCTGAGCTTCGGTCACGGGGTCCTTGGCGCTATTCATCAGAAATAGTCATCCTTGCGACGTTGCCGCAGTCGCCCGGGTGGTCCAAGCTTGACTGGACATCATGCTTTGGAGGCTTCGTCATGTCCGTCTTGTCGTCAATCCCCGCCCTGGCTGCCGCAGCCGCGTTCGCTCTCGCTTTTGCTCCGTCAGCATCGGCTCAAGACTTTTCTCTCAACCCCAACTTCGGCACCGTGAACCTGTCCGGCGGCTTCACACCCGACCCCCACCGGGTGTCACTGAGGGCCGGCGGCTCACTGGACGTTTCAGACTCGCTGTCGGATTGCAGAGGCTACATCACCAACGCGCCGGACGTCCGACTGAGCTTCTCGGCGGGCGGCCTGCCGCTGATCATCTCGGTCGCCTCGAACGCTGACACCACTCTGGTCATCAACGCCCCCGATGGCAGCTTCTACTGCGACGACGACGGCGGCGTGAACGGACAGAATCCGTCCGTCCGCTTCAACGCGCCCAGCTCGGGTCAGTACGACATCTGGGTCGGCACCTATTCGCCGGGCAGCAATCCGTCGGCGACACTTCACATCTCCGAGGTCAGCAGCCAGTAGACCTCAGTTTTCGTAGGCGTCAGCCACCATCCGATCGAGCAGCCGGACGCCCCATCCCACGGGGCCGTCCGGCACGGTCGGCCGGGTCGACTTGTTGACCCAGGCCGTCGGCGCGATGTCGATGTGCGCCCAGGGCAGACCGTTGACGAAACGCTGCAGGAACAGGGCGGCGGTGATCGAGCCGCCGTCACGCCCAGCCGAGTTCTTCACGTCGGCGTTCACGCTGTCCATGATCTTGTCGTACTGGGGCGGCATGGGCATGCGCCAGACGTTCTCGCCGACCTTGGGACTGGCGGCCAGGATGGCGTTCGCCAGGTCGTCGTCGTTGGAGAAGACGCCCGCGTAGTCCAGGCCCAGCGAGATGATCATGGCCCCGGTCAGGGTCGCCAGATCGACCATGAACTTCGGCTTGTAGCGGTCCTGTGTATACCAGAGGGCGTCGGCCAGAACGAGGCGCCCCTCCGCGTCGGTGTTGATCACCTCGACGGTCTGGCCGGACATTGACTTGACGATGTCACCCGGCCGCTGGGCGTTTCCGTCGGGCATATTCTCGACCAGGCCCAGCACGCCCACTGCGTTGACCTTGGCCTTGCGTCCCGCCAGAGCATGCATCAGGCCCGCCACAGCAGCGGCGCCGCCCATGTCCCAGATCATGTCCTCCATGCCCTGGGCCGGCTTGATCGAGATGCCGCCGGTGTCGAAGCAAACACCCTTGCCGACGAAGGCGATGGGCTGGTCGCCCGGCGCGCCGCCGTTCCACTGGATGACCGCCAGCTGGCTCTCGCGCACCGAGCCCTGGCCGACGCCCAGCAGGACGTGCATGCCAAGCGCCTCCATCTCCTTCTCGCCCAGGATCTCGACCTTGAGACCCAGCGGCTCCAGCGCCTTGACGCGGCGCGCGAACTCTTCCGGATAGAGAACGTTGGCGGGCTCGGCGACCAAGTCGCGTGAGAAGTAGATGGCGTCGGCGACGGCGTTCATCGGCTCGAAGGCCGCCCGGGCGGCAGCGGCATCGCCGGTTACGATGTGGACCGACGTGATCGACGGGGTCTTCTCGGCCTTTTCCTTCGTCCGATACTTATCGAAGCGGTAGGCTGCCAGACGCACGGCGAAGCCGGCGCGCGCCGCCTGTTCAGCCGACAGATGCGACACGTCAATGGTCAGCGCCTCCAGGCCCGACAGCTTGACGGCGTGATAGGCTGCGCCCACCGCCGCTTCCAAGGCCAGGTCGTCGAACTTGGCCGCATCGCCCGCGCCGCTCAGCACAACCAGATCGGCCTCGAGCCCTATAGGCGCGGCCACCAGGGTGGTGGAGTTGGCACCGCCAGTGAAGCGACTGGCTCCCATGGCCTTGGTCAGGACACCGGACGCGGCGGCGTCATGGTCGGCGCCCGCTCCGGCCAGGGCACGGCCGTCGTGGACGAGAAGGGCGAGAGCGCCCGCGCGGCGGGCATCGGCGACGAAATCGATCGTAAGGGGCAAAACGGACTCCAGCCGGGTTCAGGCCCGGTCGTTGATACTGTGAAGCTTGGCTATAGCCGCCATTGTCGTCGGCTTGCCAGCGCGTGTATTAGATGCGCCGCAACGTTCGCGCCCGCAACCGGGTGATCTCCATCGCCCGCATGACCCTGATTCAGCGCTACCTTTTCAGACAGATCACCCTGCCCGTCATCGGCGGGTGCGCCTCACTGGCCGGAATCGGCATCCTGTCCCAGAGCCTGGATCAACTGGAGGTCATCGTCGAGCGCGGCCAGAGCGTGTGGATCATGCTGAAGCTGACCGTACTGGCGGTGCCCCAGCTGTTCGCCGTGATCCTGCCGATCGGCCTGTTTGTCGGGGCCCTGATCGCCTTGACGCGGCTGCAGCGAGAGCAGGAACTGACCGCCGCCTATGCATCCGGGATGACCCGCTGGCGGATGATCGAGCCAGGGGCCCGCCTCGCCGCCGCCGTTGCCGTCGTGATGCTCGTCACCAACGTCGTGATCCAGCCCTGGGCCCAGCGAGAGGCGCGGGATCAGACGTTCGAAATCCGTACCGATCTGGCGGCCCTGCTGGTCGAGGAGGGCCGGTTTGTCCAGGGGCCGAACGGCCTCACCATCTATGTCCAGCAGATCGAGCAGAACGGCCTGCTCCAGAACCTGTTCATCTACATCGAGGACGGCGAGGAGGTGACCACCTGGGACGCGTCGGAGGCCCGATTCGGCCGGGTCGAGGGCCAACCAGTCCTGACGATGCGGGCGGGGTCGTGGCAGCAGTACAGTTCGGCGGGCGTGCTGCAGCAGCTGTCGTTCGACGGCTATGTCTTTCCTCTGGGCCAGTATGTCACCGACACGGAGACGGTCCGCTACAAGCCGGCGGACCTCTACCTCGATCAGCTCTTCAATCCGTCGCCCCGCTTGGTCGAGACCGCCGGATCGCGCGGCGAACTGCTGGCCGAGGCCCACTCGCGGCTATCCTCGCCGCTCTATGCCCTGTTGGCGATGGCCATGGCGCTGACGGCGATTCTCGGCGGGGCCTTCAGCCGGACGGGTTACTCCGGCCGCATCGCCAAGGCCTCGGCCGCCTTCCTCCTGGTCCGGATCGTCGGCTATGCGGTCGTGGCCGCCAGCGCCTGGAACAGTTGGCTGAACGTCTTTCAGTATCTGCTACCGATCGTGGCGACGGCGGTGTCGCTGCGACTCCTGTTTCGCGCACTGAAGCCCCGGCGACAAAGCGCGTGGTCGCTGTCGGCGCTGAGGGCGCGGTTCACATGACCGCCCTGGGCTCCCTCTCGGCCGCGCCTCGCCACGTACTGAGCGCGCTCCGGCTCGGCCGTATCGAACGCTATGTCCTGATCGAGCTGGCGCGGTCGCTGGCAGTGGCGCTGGGCGTCATCGCCGCGCTCGTGATGCTCATCGACTTCGTGGAGATCTCCCGCGGCCTGGGGTCGGACACCGATCTGTCGGCGCTGCGCATCTTCGGCCTGATGCTGGTCAAGAGCCCGGCCGTCATCGTTCAGCTGCTGCCCTTCGTCTTCCTGTTCGGCACCCTGTCGGCCTTCGTCAGCCTGAACCGGCGGTCAGAGCTGATCGCCATGCGGGCGGCAGGCGTCTCGGCCTGGCGCTTCGTCCTGCCGGCGGCGGGGGCGGCACTCGCGTTCGGCGTCCTGACGGTCACGGTGATCGGCCCGCTGGCGGCGTCGGGCGATGGTCTCTTCCAGCGCGAGCGCCAGCGCATTTCCGGGTCGGTCATGAGCGGCCAGGAGCAAGAGGCGATCTGGCTGCGCGAGGGCGACGGCCTGCGCCAGATGGTCATCCGCGCCGGACGGCAGGACCGGGCCAACGCCCGGCTGCTGGACGTGACCTTTTTCATCTACACCACCGACCCGACCGGGCGGCGCGCCTTCACCGAGCGGATCGACGCCGAGGCCGCAAGCCTGTCGGCCGGGCGCTGGCGCCTGTTCGACGCCGTGGGCGCTCAGACCGGCCAGCGCGCCATGAGATACGCCACGCTGGACCTGCCCTCGGCGCTGGCGGACGAAGAGGCATTCGAACGCTTCGCCCGGCCCCAATCCACACCCTTCTGGTCCCTGCCGGGCCAGATCCAGCGAATCGAGGATGCGGGCTTTTCCTCCACTGCCTACCAACTCCGTTTCCAGCAGCTGCTGTCCACGCCCCTGACGTTCGCGGCCATGACGATTCTCGCGGCGGCGTTCTCGCTGCGGCTGATGCGGCTGGGGGACTTGGCGCGGATGGCGGTATCGGCCGTGGTACTGGGCTTCGCCTTCTTCTTCCTGAACCAGTTTTCGGCGGCGATGGGGTCAGCCGAGGTCGTTCCACCCCTCGTCGCGGCCTGGCTTCCGGCCGTGCTGACGGCGCTCGCGGCCTTCACCTTGCTGTTCTATACCGAAGACGGCTAAGCCGACGCTCGGCGGGGGCCATCAGGAGCGGTACTTCATCGTCATGCGGCCCGGCGGTCCTGTCCCGAGCACCCGGTTCTTGCGTCTCCGCCTGCTGGCCGGAGCGGCGATGATCGCCTGCCTGCCGGGCCTCGCGCAGGCCCAGACCGCCACGCCGCGCCAGCCGGACGTCCAGCCCACCGTAGGAGGCCTGGCACCGGAGGCCATCTACATCGAGGCCGAGCGCGCGGGCCGCGTCGGCGATGTCATCTCGGCGACCGGCGAGACCGAGCGCGTCTTCGCTCGCTATCAGGACCACACCCTGATCGGCCGCTCCATCACCTTCGATATCGCCCAGGGCATAGGCACGGCCGACGGCGAGGTCGAGCTGACCGATCCCGACGGCAACCGCGTCTTCGCCAGCTATCTGGAACTCGACGAGGACCTGCGCGCGGGCGTCGCCGTCGACTTCGCCACCCGCCTGACCAACGGGGCCAGCCTGATGGCTGCGACCGCTGTGCGACGTAGCGAGAACGTCAACGAGCTCAACTACGCCCTCTTCACGCCCTGCCCCATCTGCGACGCCGAGGGGAATCCGAAGCAGCCGAGCCTTGCGATCCAGGCCGAGACGGTGGTGCAGGACGAGGAGCTCCGCGCCATCCTGTATCGCAACGCGGTGTTCAAGGTGGGCGGCGTGCCGGTGTTCTGGCTGCCGGCCTTCGCTCATCCCGACCCGACGGTGGACCGCGCGTCCGGCTTTCTAGTGCCCACGGTCAACTACGACGACGGCCGGGGACTGTCGATCGAGACGCCCTATCTGTACGTCGTGTCGCCGTCGGAGGACTGGCTGATCAGCCCTCAGCTGAACACCCGCGTCCTGCCCTTCCTGAACCTTCAGTGGCGTCGGCGCTTCGCGGACGGGACCGTGGTCCTGCGCGGCGGAGCGACCTATGCGAGGAACTTCGGCGACTTCGACCTGGACGGAGACGGGGACGCCGAATCAAACGTCGACTTCGGCGACCGCACCGCTCGCAGCTACTTGATCGGTTACGGCCGCTTCGATCCGGCAGGCCCCTGGCGGTGGGGCTTCACGGCCGAGCGGACCTCGGACAAGACCCTGTTCGACCGCTACGACATCCAGGACCCGTACCAGGACAACGGCCTCTATTACGGTGACCAGCGACGCCTGATCAGCCAGATCTACGCCGAGCGCCAGACCGAGCGGTCCTATCTGTCGGTCGCGGCCTTCACCATCCAGTCGCTGCGGGTTCCCGAGTCCGGTCTCAACCCCGTCACGCCGGCGTTGAACATCTTCGAGGACGACGACACCTTGCCCGTGGTCGCGCCCCTGATCGACGCGCGCTGGGAACCGGAGGGTGCCGTTCTGGGCGGTCGTCTGCGTCTGCGGGGTTCTGCGGTGTCGCTTTACCGCGAACGCTACTTCGGAAGCCCGGTGCTGCGTCCGGAAGTCATCCCGGCCGGGTCGACGTCCGGCCTGCCCGGCGTCGACAGCCGCCGCGTTTCGGGTCAGATCGACTGGCGCCGGGCCTTCGTCGCGCCCGCAGGCATCCGCTACGAGGCCTTCCTGGACGGTCGCGTCGATGTTTACTCGGTCGACGACCTGCCTCCGTTGCTCGGGCTGGAGAACGAGACGATCACCCGCGAGCGTGCCACGCTCGGGCTCGACGTCAGCTACCCTCTGATCCGACGGCTGGCTGACGGTGCCGATCTAATCGTCGAGCCGATGGGCCAGATATCGATCTCGACCGACCCGGACCTCGACCCTCGCATCCCCAATGAGGACGCCGAGACCATCGAGCTCGACGAATCATCCCTGTTCCGGACGGACCGCTTTCCCGGCTACGACCTGGTGGAGGGCGGGCTCCGCGTGACCGCCGGCGTCCGCACCACACTGCGCTGGGATCAGAGCCGCAGCGCCAGCCTGTTCATCGGCCGCAGCATGCGCGATGCCGAGCAGGACGGATTCAGGGTGCCGGTCCCGGATGATCCTTCTCGCCTCTACGACCCTACCGGTCTGGCCGCCCAGACCTCGGACTGGGTGGTCCAGGGAGAGTTCGAGCCTTCCGACCGCATTCGCGGCTGGGGTCGCGCCACGGTCGACGGTTCGGGCGACCTGCGCCGGGCCGAGGCCGCCGTCGACGGCCGCTGGGGCCGACGCAACCTGGCGACGGTCAGCTACATCGTGGATCGCTCCAACCCCGTGGACGGGCCACTGAACCGGAACTACGAGTTCGTGCAGCTCGCGGGCCAGCAGTTCGTCTACGGCAACTGGGGCGTCACGGTCGCGGGCATCGCCGACCTGGAACGCGATCTCATCACGCGCTCGGAGGTGGGGCTCCTGTTCGACGACGACTGCTTCCGCATCGAGATCGGCTACCGCCGCGACAACACCCGCGTGCGACCCACCGGACCCTCCGAAGGCGTCTTCTTCCGTCTAAACCTCGCCACTTTTGGAGGGTCAGGGTATGGATCGAATGGCCTGCGTTAGGCATGAGGCGTGATGGCGTGCGCCCGTCCGGTGAAGAACCGGCCCGCAAGGCTTCGAGGGAACCAGGACTGATCATGGGTTTGATGCGTATTTCGACCGCTGTCGCGATGACCGCTCTGGTCGCGGGTCAGGCGATTGCCCAGACGGCTCCGACGGCCGGGGCTGCTCCGTTAGCGCCGGCCGCCCAGGCCGCCCCTGCGCCCGAGTTTCGCCTGGCTGACGGCATCGTCGCCACGGTGAACGATCAGATCATCACGGGCTTCGATCTGCGCCAGCGGATGCTGATGGTCATCGCCATGAGCCAGGTCGAGCCGACCGAGGAAAACATTCCGGCCATTCAGCAGCAGGCGCTGCAGAATCTGATCGAGGAACGGCTTCAGGCCCAGGAACTGGCCAAGTTCGAGAGCCTGATCGTCACCGACGAAGAGGTCGATCAGGAAATCGCGGCCATGGCGCAGGAGGCAGGCGCCACGCCCGAACAATACGTGGCCTTCCTGGCTCAGGGCGGCATCCGGACCGATCAGCTGCGCCAGCAGCTGCGCACCGAGATCGGCTGGCGTCAGTTGGTGGGCGGCCGGTTCAACACCCGCTCGCGCGTCAGCCGCGCCCAGGTCGATCAGGCGCTGCGCCAGCTGTCGGAAGCGGCCGCCCGGCCCCAATACCTGATCGGCGAAATCTATATCGAGTCGGCCCGCGTGGGTGGGCAGCAGGCGGCCTTCAGCGGTGCCGAACAGCTGGTCGCCCAGATGATCCAGGGGGCCCCGTTCCAGAACGTGGCGCGTCAGTTCTCGTCCGCCCCGTCCGCCGCGCGTGGCGGCGACGCCGGCTGGATTGTCCAGGGCACCGTCCAGCCCGCGCTCCAGACCGTGTTCGACACCCTGCAGGTGGGCCAGCTGTCCCGCCCCATCCCGGTGGAGGGTGGCGTCTACATCATCTACATGCGTGACAAGCGGTCAGGCTCGGCCACCAGCCTGGTCCAGCTGAAGCAGGCCATGGTCGAGCTGCCCGAGACGGCCAGCGAGGCCGAAGTCGCCTCCGCGACCGCCCGCCTGACCGCGCTTCGGCCCAGCCTGACCTGCGACAACATCCTTCAGCGCACCAGCTCCGAGGCGGGCCTGCTGGGTTCGGACCTCGGCGAAAGCGACGTGGCCAACCTGGCGCCGCAGTTCCAGCCGGTCGCGCGATCGGCCGAAATCGGCACGATCTCCGATCCCGTCCGCACTCCGCTGGGCCTGCATCTGGTGGCGGTATGCGGTCGCCGTGTCGGTGGCGCGGATGTGCCTTCCTACCGCGAGGTCGAGGCCCGACTGCAGAACCAGAACCTCGCCATGCTGGCGCGGCGCTATATCCGCGATCTGCGCGCTGACGCCCTGATCGAGGTCAAGTAGGCCCTTGGCCCGGCCGCCTCTGGTCCTGTCCCTGGGCGAGCCCGCCGGGATCGGGCCGGAAGTCGTGGCCAAGGCCTGGACCAAGCTAAGGGGCGAGGTGCCGTTCTTCGTCCTGGGCGACGCGAGACTGCTCAGGGCCCAGAGCGTGCCGGTCGTGGAGATCCATGACCCGGCCCAGGTGGCTTCGGCCTGCGCGACCGCCTTGCCGGTGCTGCACCAACCTGCACCGGCCCCGGTGATCGTCGGCACCCCGGATGTCCGCAACGCCGGCGTCGTGGCCGACTGGATCGAGCGCGCGGTCAACCTCTGTCTCGCCGGGGAGGCGTCCGGCTTGGTGACCGCCCCCATCGCCAAGGCTCCTCTCTATGCGGCGGGCTTTCGCTTCCCAGGCCACACGGAGTTCATCGCCGAGCTGACCGCCGACGCCCCGTTCGAGGGCACACGCGGCCCGGTGATGATGCTGACCGCCAGGGACCTCCGCGCCTGCCTCGTCACCATCCACCTGCCGCTGGACCAGGTACCGGAGATGGTCACGGCCGACCGGGTTAAGCGCACGGCGCGGGTGGTGCACGAGGCCATGCGGCGCGACTTCGGGATTGCCCGACCGCGATTGGCGCTGGCGGCCCTGAACCCCCACGCGGGTGAGAGCGGGTCTCTGGGTCTCCAAGAGATCGAGGTGCTGAAACCCGCCGCAGAGGCTCTGCGGGGCGAGGGCATCGTCATCACCGACCCCCTGCCCGCCGACACCCTCTTCCACGAGGAGGCGCGCGCGACCTATGACGCCGCCGTCTGCCTGTATCACGACCAGGCCTTGATCCCGGTCAAGACGCTGGACTTCTGGGGCGGAGTGAACGCCACGCTCGGCCTGCCCATCGTCCGAACCTCGCCCGACCACGGCACGGGATTCGAGATCGCCGGCAAGGGGATCGCCCGACCCGACAGCCTGATCGCGGCCATCCGACTGGCTGCGGAGATGGCGGCGACCCGCGTCAGAGGCTAACAGCGGCGGGTGACCGACCTGCCCACCCTTCGCGAATCGCTCGAGGCCCACGGCTTGCTGGCCAAGAAGAGCTTCGGCCAGCACTTCCTGCTGGATCTGAACGTCACGCGAAAGATCGTGCGGCTGGCCGGACCGTTCGAGGGACGCGCCGTCATCGAGGTCGGGCCCGGCCCCGGCGGCCTCACCCGCGCCCTGCTGGAAAGCGACATGTCTCGGCTGGTGCTGGTCGAGAAGGACCCGCGCTTCCTTCCTCTTCTGTCCGAACTCGACGACGGCTCCGGCCGTCTGACCATCGTCGAGGGCGACGCCCTGAAGGTGCGCGAGGCGGACCTGGTCGACGGTCCGACGCATCTGGTGTCCAACCTGCCCTACAACGTCGGCACGCCGTTGCTGATCAAGTGGCTGACGGGGCCGTGGACGCCCCACGCCCTGACCCTGATGTTCCAGAAAGAGGTCGCCGAGCGGATCGTGGCCCAGCCCGGCGACGACGATTACGGTCGCCTCGCCGTGATCGCCCAGGCGACCGCGACGGCGAAGATCGTCATGCACCTGCCAGCCGCTGCCTTCACCCCGCCGCCCAAAGTCGCTTCGGCCGTCGTGCATCTGGTGCCCCGGCCCGATCGCCCTGCCCCGGCGCGACTGAAGCGACTGGAACGGGTGACGGGCGCCGCCTTCGGCCAACGTCGCAAGATGCTGCGATCCAGCCTCAAGCCCCTGGGGGGCGGCCCCCTGTGCGAAGCCGCCGGCGTCGACCCCGATGCCCGCGCGGAGACGATCGACATCGCGGGATTTCTGCGTCTCGCCGACGCCCTGCGGCCCTAAGTCCTCCACGGCGGACGGTCCCCGACCGAAAAACCGTCATGGCCGCCCGCTAGGCCAAAGCAGCCTGTAGTCTGGAGTGCTTCATGATCATTCGCGCCACCCTCGCCGCCGCCCTCCTTGCCGGTTCGGCGGAGATCGCCGTCGCGCAGGAACCGCCCCAGGCCGCCGACAGCTACTTCGTGGATGCGCGCGCCGACCTCGAGGCGCGCCTGGGCACCCAGCCGATCATGGGGCGGGCTCGCAACATCATCCTGTTCATCGGCGACGGCATGGGCGTCAGCACCCTGACGGCGGGGCGCATCCATCAGGGCCAGCAAGCCGGACAGGATGGCGAATCGACGTGGACGGCGATGGACCGCCTGCCCTACTCCGCGCTGGTCCGGACCTACGCACACGACGCCCAGGTGTCGGACTCCGCGCCGACCGCGACGGCGATGGTCGCGGGCGTCAAGACCCGCAACGACATCATTGGCCTCGACCAGACCGTCGCGCTCAACGACTGTGCCGGCTCGCGCGGCCGCGAAGTACAGTCCATCTTCGCCCAGGCCGAGGCTGCGGGTCTGCGCACCGGCCTGGTCTCGACGGCCCGCATCACCCACGCGACACCGGCCGCCGCCTTCGCCCACGTCGCCAATCGGGATTGGGAGAACAGCAGCGAAGTGCCAGCCGAAGCGCGGGAGGCCGGTTGCGTCGACATCGCGCGCCAGTTGATCGAATGGCCCTATGGCGACGGGCTCGACGTGGTTCTGGGCGGCGGCCGCGCGCAGTTCCTGCCCACGACGGTATCCGACCTGGAGGACGTTCAGACCCGGGGCCTGCGGGACGACGGCCGCGACCTGACCGAGGAATGGCGCGCGCGCCATCCGCAAGGTCGCTACGTCTGGAACGCGACCCAGTTCGCCGAGCTGGGAACGCAGCGCCCGCTGCTGGGCCTGTTCGAGCGCGACCACATGGAGTTCGAGGCCATGCGCGGCGACGACGCCGGCGGCGAACCCTCACTCACCGAAATGACGCTGAAGGCGCTCGACATCCTGGAGGGCGAGGACGGCTATGTGCTCATGGTCGAGGCGGGTCGGATCGACCATGCCCACCACCTGGGAGCCGCCGCCCTCGCACTCGGCGACACCGTCGAACTGGACCGCGCCGTAGCGGCCGTCATGGCCAGGGTCGATCTGTCCGATACCCTGGTGATCGTCACGGCGGACCACAGCCACAACTTCACCATGGCCGGCTATCCTCAGCGCGGGAACCCGATCCTGGGCGTGGTCGTGGACGTCGACGGCGACACGGTCGAGGCCCGGGACGGCCACCCCTACACCACGCTGGCCTATGCCAACGGTCCGGGGGCCGTGATCGGACCACGTCCCGATCCGAGCGTCGCCGACACCACGGCGCTGGACTACCGCCAGCAGGCGCTGGTCCCGCTGGGCTCGGCCAGTCATGGCGGCGAGGACGTGGCCGTGCGCGCAGCCGGCCCCTGGGCCCACCTGTTCCAGGGCACCATCGAGCAGCACCTTATCTATCACGTGATGCGCCACGCCATGAGCCAGCCGGGCCAGGACGCCGACACTTCGACCGAGTGACCGCGACCTGCGGCTGTTGAGCCGGTGGCGTCGACCGCGCCGTTGATCCACAGTGCGAGCGCCTCCATCGAGAGAGGCTGCGGACGGGGATTCCCATGAGCGGTCACAACAGGAAGATTCCGGCGGAAGCCGTGGACCTCTACACCCGCTTCATCCACGGCGAGATCGACAGGCGCGCCTTTGTCCGGGGAGTGAGCCGCTACGCCGTCGCCGGCCTGACCGCCACGGCCATCGTCGAGGCCCTCATGCCGAACTATGCGCTGGGCCAGCAGGTGGCCAAGGACGACGAACGCATCCGCGCCGACTACGTCACCGTTCCCTCGCCCGATGGCCACGGCGAGATCCGGGGCTACTTCGTCCGCCCGTTCAGCGCCGATTCGCGTAGCGCCCAGCCCGCCAGGCTGCCGGGCGTGATCGTGATCCACGAGAACCGGGGCTTGAACCCCCACACCGAGGACGTGGCCCGCCGCTTCGCCCTGGCCAACTTCAACGCCTTCGCCCCCGACACCTTGACCAGCGTCGGCGGCTATCCAGGCGACGACTTTCGCGGCGGCCAGCTGTTCGCCGCGCTGGACCGCAACAAGATGACCCAGGACCTGCTGGCCGCCGCTCGCTGGCTCAAGGCGCGCGAGGACGGCAACGGCAAGCTCGCCGCGACCGGGTTCTGCTACGGGGGAGCCGTGTCCAATCTGCTGGCCGGCATGATGGGCGACGAACTCGCCGCCGCCGCGCCCTTCTACGGCGGGGCCACCCCGTCCGAGCTCGTGCCCGGGATCAAGGCCGCCATCCTGATCCACCACGGCGCGCTGGACGGGCGTCTGGCCGAGGGCTTCCCGGCCCAGATCGCCGAGCTGGAACGTCACGGCATCACCCATGAAGGTCATCTGTGGCCCGACTCGGTCCACGGCTTCTTCAACGACGCCACGCCGGAACGCTACAACCCGACCACCGCCGCCCAGGCCTGGACCCGAACGCTGGAGTGGTTCAACCAACACACCCGGACGGCTGCGGCAAACTGATCTGGCGGTACCTCGGCTTGACGCCGAGCATTGCTCATCTGTTCATCGGCAGTTCACGTTGCGGCCACAACCTCAATCCTCGAAACGGGGTGGTTCAGGATCAACCAGGAACAACGGCATGCTGGTGAGCGCTCTTGTCATGGCAATCCAGGTGACGGCGGCGTCGTCCGCCCCTTCATGCTTCGCGACCGCAATCCAGACCCATACTCCAGAGAGATCCGCCCAGATCTGCAGAAACGTTGGAAGCCGTCACTGTTTTTCTGAGGCGTACAGGTATCGAACACTGGAACCTGCCGCGGATGCATGCAGAAACGTCTACAGCGACGTCTGCATGTTGGACGCCATGCAATACAATACGGTGTGGTTGTCCGCACGGGCGTGCGCGGGCATGAACTCAGATGAGTGTTATCAGGTCGTCAGGCAGCGATACGGCATTGCCCGGTCAGTCGAGATCTGCCGGGGCTCGTAAGCATCTAACTATCCACCACACGAGTGAGGGTAACACGGTGGTGGTCCCGGACTGGCGGCTGCGCTGGTCCTGACGTCACCCGGGGCTGCACCGAGCTTCCGCCCCTTGGCCTCACCCGCTACACCCGCGGCATGACCCCCGCCGCCATCGAGCCGTTCCGCGCCATCGTCATCAGCCGACTGGCCCACGCCCTCAAGGCCGAGGGGCGCAACGTCATCCACATGGAGTTCGGCCAACCTTCGACCGGGGCCCCGCCGCGCGCGATCACCGAGGCTCACCGCGTGCTCGATTCCGACGCCATGGGGTACTGGGAGAGCGCGCCGCTGAAGGCCCGGATCGCGCGTCTGTATCAGGACCGCTATGGCGTCACGATCACGCCCGACCGGCTGCTGCTGACCTGCGGCGCCTCCCCGGCCCTGGTGCTGGCCCTGTCGTCGCGTTTTAAGCCGGGTGACCGGATCGCCATGGCCCGACCCGGCTACGTCGCCTATCGCAACGTCGTGAAGGGGCTGAACATGCAGGCGGTCGAGATCGCCTGCGGCCCGGCCGAGCACTATCAACTGACGGCCGCCGCCATCGAGGCGCTGGATCCCGCGCCTGCCGGCATCATCGTCGCCAGCCCGGCCAACCCGACCGGCTCGGTGATCGCCGTCTCCGAACTCTCTCAAATCGCCGAAGTCTGCCGTCGGCGCGGTATCCGAATTCTCTCCGACGAAATCTACCATGGCCTGAGCTACGTCGGCCCCCAGCCGACGATGCTGAGCTTCGCGCCCGAGGCCATGGTGATCAACAGCTTCAGCAAATACTGGAGCATGGCGGGATGGCGCCTGGGCTGGCTGCTGGTGCCGCCCGACGACATCGAGGTCGCCAGAGCCTACATCGGCAACCTGTTCCTGACCCCGCCGTCGCTCAGCCAGCACGCGGGCCTGGTCGCCATGGACGAGCACGATGTCCTTGAGGGCCATCTCGAGGTCTATCGCCGGAACCGCGCCCTGATGCTCGACGCCCTGCCCCGGCTGGGTCTGAAGACCATCGCCCCGCCCGACGGCGCATTCTACATCTGGGCCGACATCGGCCACCTGACGGACGACAGCGTCGGTTTCTGCGAGCGGTTGTTACTGGACACCGGCGTCGCCACCGCCCCCGGCGTCGACTTCGACCCCATCCACGGCCACCGCTTCATGCGCTTCAGCTTCGCCGTCTCCACGCCGGAAATCCAGGAGGCGCTGAGGCGAATGGAGCCTTGGTTCGCGGCTCAGACGTCCTCGGACAGCAACGCCTCGCGATAGCCCTCGACCCAGGTGTTCCGGAACCGGCGACTGCGCTCGGCGTGGTAAATGTGAGCCAGTTCCGCATAGGACCGGTCGAAGTCGTCGTTGACGAAAACGTAGTCGAACTCAGCGCAGTGCTCGATCTCGCCCTTGGCGTTCTGGATGCGCCGTTCGATGACCTCTTCGGCGTCCTGTGAGCGGGTCACCAGGCGCCGCCGCAGCTCCGCCAGGCTGGGCGGCAGGATGAAGACACGCACGGCGTCGTCGGGGCATTTCGCGGCGATCTGGCGGGCGCCTTGCCAGTCGATGTCGAACAGGACGTCGCGGCCCTCCGACAGCGCCCGCTCGACGGGCTCCCGAGGGCTACCGTAGCGGTTGCCGTGCACATCGGCCCATTCCAGGAAGGCGTCGGCGTCGATGCCCCTCTGGAACTCGGCGTCGTCGACGAAATGATAGTCGCGACCCGCGACCTCGCCCGGCCGGATGCCGCGCGTCGTCATCGACACCGACAGCTCCAGGCCCCCGTGGTCGGCCATCAGGCGGCGGCACAGGCTGGTCTTGCCGGCGCCCGAGGGACTGGCGACGATCAGGAGGACGCCTCGGCGCGGCGTGCGGTCGTTGGACATTCTAACTCTGGGGCGTGTTGGCGGCAGGCACCGTCGTGCGCGCGGGCGTCGCCGGACGCAAGGTCCCTGGCGGCTGCATCGTGATCACGGCCTCACCGGTCGGGGCGGCCAATGGCGTCGAGGCCGCTGGGGCCTCTGGCGCCTCGCGGGCCTCGGGCGGCACGACCTCGGCAGGCTCTCCGGCGCGCTGTGCCTCGATGGCGCGCCAGCGGGCGACGTTCCTCAGGTGCTCCTCATAGGTCCGGGCAAAGGCGTGGCCACCCGTTCCATCGGCGACGAAGAACAGGTCATCCGTGCGCGGCGGATTGAGCACGGCCTCCAGCGACTGCCGCCCCGGATTGGCGATGGGCGTGGGGGGCAGGCCGTCGATTCGATAGGTGTTGTAGCCAGTGTCGCGTTCCAGCTCCGAGCGTCGGATGCCGCGACCCAGCGGCCGACCCTGGGTGATGCCGTAGATGATGGTCGGATCGCTCTCCAACCGCATGCCGAGCCGGATACGGTTCGAGAACACCGCCGCCACGCGCGGACGTTCGGCCGCAACAGCCGTTTCCTTCTCGACGATGGAGGCGAGGATCACCGCCTCCTCCGGCGTGCGGGCCACGGTGTTGGGGCTGCGCTGGGCCCAAAGCTCGGCGAGGTTTTCCTCGGCCGCGCGCTGCATGCGGGCGATGACCGCCTGACGGCTCTCGCCGCGCGTGACCTCATAGGTCTCGGTCCAGAGCGAGCCCTCCTCGGGAATCTCGTCGATAGTCCCGGTCAGGAGGGTCTCGGCGTTGAGGATGTCGACCGCCTGGGCCGAGGACCAGCCCTCAGGGATAGTCACGAAGTGGCGCACGACGCGGCCGTCGGTCAGCAGGCCGATGACGGTCTTCAGCGAGGCGCGGCTGGGCACCTCATACTCCCCGGCCCGAAGACGACGGTCGGCTCCGGTCAAGGTCGCGGCGGCCTTGAACATGTCGACCGAGCGGATGACGCCCGCGTTCTTCAGCCTCGCGGCGATAGCCGAGACGCCGGAGCCGCTGGGCAGGGTCACGATGGTCGACTCATCGTTCTGGGCCGGCGGGCCCGGCGAATAGTAGACGCTCCACGCCCAGGCCAGGCCCGCGATCAGGAACAGGCTGACCGTGGCCGAGGCGGCCAACAGCGCCGCGATCAGTCCGGGCCGCCTGGCTCCCGGTGTCCCCCCGAACACCATCAGGCCACCTTGCGGAAGATGATGGAGGCGTTGGTGCCGCCGAAGCCGAAGCTGTTGGACATGGCCACGTCGATCTCCATGGGCTTGCCCTTGTGTGGCACGAGGTCGATGGCGGTTTCGTGTTCCGGATCGTCCAGGTTGATGGTCGGCGGCGCGATCTGGTCGCGGATTGCCAGGACGCTGAACACCGCCTCGATGGCGCCGGCGGCACCCAGCAAGTGGCCGGTCATGGACTTGGTCGAGGACATGGCCAGGTTCTTCGCATGGTCGCCGACCAGCCGCTCCACGGCCCTCAGCTCGATCCAGTCGGCCATGGTCGAGGTGCCGTGGGCGTTAACATAGTCGATGTCGGCCACATCGATGCCCGCCCGCTTCACCGCCGCCTTCATGGCGCGATAGGCGCCGTCGCCGTCCTCGGACGGGGCGGTGATGTGGAAGGCGTCGCCGCTCATGCCGTAGCCGATGACCTCGGCGTAGATCTTGGCCCCGCGCGCCTTGGCGTGCTCGTATTCCTCCAGCACGAGGACGCCCGCGCCCTCGCCCATGACGAAGCCAGCGTGGCCCCGGTCATAGGGCCGCGACGCCTTCTCTGGCGTTTCGTTGTAGGCGGTGCACAGGGCCTTGCAGGCCAGGAAGCCGGCGATGCCGATCGGCACGATCGAGCTCTCGGCCCCGCCCGCGACCATCACGTCGGCGTCGTCGAAGGCGATCATCCGGGCCGCGTCGCCGATGGCGTGGACGCCCGAGGCGCAGGCCGTCACCACCGCGTGGTTGGGGCCCTTCAGCTGGTGCCGGATGGAGACCTGGCCCGAGACCAGGTTGATCAGGGCCGATGGGATAAAGAAGGGGCTGATCCGGCGCGGGCCGCTCTCGGCCAGGATCTGGGCGCTTTCAGCGATGGGGCCCAGGCCCCCGATGCCCGCGCCCATCATGACGCCGGTCCGCTCCTTGTCCTCGTCGGTCTCGGGGTGCCAGTTGGCGTCGTTCAGCGCCTCGTCGGCGGCGGCGATACCGAACAGGATGAAGTCGTCGACGCGCTTTCTTTCCTTGGGCGACATGATCGCGTCGGGATCGAAGCTGCCGGGCACGTCCGGCCCCCCGCCGCCGCGCCCGTCCACGCTGGGCACCTCCCCGGCGATGGTGCATCCGAACCCCTCTGTGTCGAAGGCGGTGATGGGGCGGATGCCCGAGCGGCCCTCGACGATCCCCTGCCAGCTGTGTTCGACACCCGTGCCGAGGGGTGTGACGAGGCCGAGACCGGTGACGACGACGCGGCGCATGGCGAACTCCAGCTCCGTTAAGCGTGATTCAGAAACACTAATGGCCGCCGGGCCTCTCCGCTAGGAGCGCCGGGCGGCCATTGGCTGCCGATGGGACGGCGGGATCAGCCCGCGGTCTTCTCGTCGATGAACTTCACCGCGTCGCCGACGGTCTGAATGTGCTCGGCGGCGTCATCGGGGATCTCGATGTCGAACTCTTCCTCGAAGGCCATGACCAGCTCGACGTTGTCGAGCGAGTCGGCGCCCAGGTCGTCGATGAAGCTGGCCTTTTCAGTGACCTTGTCCGGATCGGCGTCCAGGTGGTCGATGACGATCTTGCGGACGCGTTCCAGGGTGTCGGACATGGGTGTCTCTGCCTTATAGGGCCGCCCGGGGCGGCTTAGTGGTTGTCTGCCGTCTCACGACGGCTCCGCTTGCGCAAGGGGCAACGCCCGCATGACCCAACCGGTTGCCGAGCCTTTAGCACACCCCTCGCGGGGGGAAATAGGGTGTAAGGGTTCGTGATCAGCGACGCCGGTTCACCCACCACAGCAGGCCGGCGCCGACGACAGCCATAGGAGCTCCATAGATCGCCCAGATGATCTGGCCGGTCATAAAGCTGCCCGGCAGGATGTTCAGGCCCTGCAGCACCCAGATGATCCCGATCAGCAGCAGCGGGCCGCACAGGATCGTCGCCAGATAACGCAGCACGATCATCAGATCATCGCCATGCCGCCGTTGACGTGCAGCGTTTGGCCCGTGACGTAGGCGGCCTCGTCGGACGACAGATAGACAGCGGCGGCCGCGATCTCGTCGCCCGTGCCCAGGCGTCCCGCCGGGATGCGACCCAGGATGGACTCCCTCTGCTGATCGTTCAGAACGTCGGTCATGGGAGAAGCGATGAAACCGGGGGCGATGCAGTTGACGGTGATCCCCCGGCTGCCGACCTCCTGGGCCAGCGACTTGGAAAAGCCGATCATCCCGGCCTTGGACGCGGAATAGTTGGTCTGGCCCGGGTTGCCGGTGACGCCGACGACCGAGGTCACGCCGATGATGCGGCCCGTGCGGCGCTTCATCATGCCCTTCACGGCCGCGCGGGCCAGACGGAAGTAGCTCTCGAGGTTGATCTGGATGACGGACTGGAAGTCCTCGTCCTTCATCCGCATCAAGAGGCCGTCCTTGGTGATCCCGGCGTTGGCCACCAGGATGTCCAGGGCTGAGCCCGCGACCTCCTCCGCTCGGCCCACCAGCCCGTCGACCGATTCGGCCTCCGATAGGTTCGCAGCCGCCACGAAGGCCCGCTCACCCAGCGCCTTGGCCAGGTCCGCCAGCACCGCCTCGCGCGTGCCGGATAGGACGACGGTCGCCCCTTGCGCATGCAGGGCGCGCGCCACGGCTCCGCCGATGCCGCCGGTCGCGCCGGTCACGAGCGCGGTCTTGCCGGTCAGATTGAACATGCTGCTCTCCGGTTGTCTCCCGGTCTGGCCGGGCCTTGCGATCCTAGACCTTGATGGGCGGGGCGGTGCGGATGTGGACGTCCTTCAACTGCCGCTCAGTCGCCTCGGTGGGGGCGTTCATCAGCAGATCCTCGCCCTGCTGGTTCAGCGGGAAGGCGATGACCTCGCGGATCGCCGTCTGGCCGGCCAGCAGCATGACGATGCGGTCGATGCCGGGGGCCAGGCCCCCGTGCGGCGGCGCGCCGTAGCGGAAGGCGTTCAGCATGCCGCCGAACTGCTCCTCGACCACCGAGGCGTCATAGCCGGCGATCTCGAAAGCCTTGAGCATGATCTCGGCCTTGTGGTTCCGGATCGCGCCCGAGCAGAGCTCATAGCCGTTGCAGACGATGTCGTACTGATAGGCCAGGACGTCCAGCGGATCCTTGGTCGTCAGCGCCTCCAGCTCGCCCTGCGGCATGGAGAAGGGGTTGTGGCTGAAGTCGACCTTCTTCTCCTCCTCCGACCATTCGAACATCGGGAAGTCGACGATCCAGCAGAACCGGAAGGCGTCGTCGGCGATCAGGCCCAGGTCCTGGCCCAGCTTGGTGCGCGCGTTGCCGGCGAACTTGTGGAACACGGCCGGGTCGCCGGCGGCGAAGAAGCAGGCGTCGCCCTGGCCCATGCCGACGGCCTTCATCAGGGCGTCGGTGGCTTCTGCGCCCAGGTTCTTGGCAATGGGACCGCCCCAGGCACCCTGATCGTCGGACCAGAAGATGTAGCCCAGACCCGGCTGGCCCTCGCCCTGCGCCCAGCTGTTCATCCGGTCGCAGAAGGCACGGCTTCCGCCCTTCGGCCCCGGGATGGCCCAGACGGCGTTCTTCGCGTCGGCCGCCAGGATCTTGTTGAACAGGCCGAACCCGCCGTCGCGGAAGTGCTCAGACACGTCCTGCATTTCGATCGGATTGCGCAGGTCCGGCTTGTCGGTGCCGTACTTGGCGATGCTCTCGCGATAGGGGATGCGCACGAAGGGGTAGGGATCTACCGCCTTGCCGTCGGCGAACTCCTCGAACACGCCGTGCATGACGGGCTCGATCGCGGCGAAGACGTCTTCCTGGGTGACGAAGCTCATCTCGACGTCGAGCTGGTAGAACTCCAGGCTCCGGTCGGCGCGCAGGTCCTCGTCGCGGAAGCAGGGCGCGATCTGGAAGTAGCGGTCGAAGCCCGAGACCATCAGCAGCTGCTTGAACTGCTGGGGGGCCTGCGGCAGCGCATAGAACTTGCCCGGGTGCAGCCGGCTGGGCACCAGGAAGTCGCGCGCGCCCTCAGGCGACGAGGCCGTTAGGATCGGCGTCTGATATTCCAGGAAGCCCTGATCGACCATTCGGCGGCGGATCGAGCTGATGACCTTGGAGCGCAGGACGATGTTCTTGTGCAAGGTCTCGCGCCGCAGGTCGAGATAGCGGTGCTTGAGCCGAATTTCCTCCGGATACTCGGGCTCGCCAAAGACTGGCAGCGGCAGTTCGGCGGCTTCCGAAAGGACTTCGACGGACTTGACGCGCACCTCGACCTCGCCGGTCGGCAGGGTGGCGTTGACGGTGCCCGCCTCGCGCGCCACGACCTCGCCGTCGATGCGGATGACGCTCTCGGCCCGCAGCCGCTCTACCACGGCGAAGCCCGGGGTCTCGGGGTGCAGGACCAGCTGGGTCAGGCCGTAATGGTCGCGGAGATCGATGAACAGCAGGCCGCCGTGGTCGCGCTTGCGATGCACCCAGCCCGACAGCCGCACATTCGATCCGGCATCCGTCGAACGGAGGGCGCCGCAGGTGTGGGAACGATAGGCATGCATGGGCGGGTATTCGTCTTCGAGAACGGCTGAAACCAGCGAAACGGGAGAAGCGGCGTAAGGCGCATTCAAGCCCCCGAAAGTCAAGGATTCGCCGTCCACAGCCCGCTTCGTCTGTCCACCGCGACAGTTGCGACCGTGTCCGGACAGTCACGGCGATCTGCTATGCTATGCGCCATGTCCGCATGGCGTTCATCCTCCGACCAGCTTCGGCTCCCGCTGACCCGGGACGTGCCGGCGAGCGCGGCCGCTTTCGTGCGGTCGGCGTCGAACGCCTTTGCCTTCGATGCGCTGGCCGCCTGGCCGAATGAAACGGGCCGCGTCATGGCCCTGTGCGGCCCGGCCGGCTGCGGCAAGAGCCATCTCGCCGCTCTCTGGGCCGAGCGCGTCGGGGCGGTGCCTCTGAACGGCTCCGAAGCGGCCGAGGCCGATCCACTGGAGCTGGAGGGGCGTCCCGTCCTGCTGGACATCGCCCAGGACGCGGACGACGAGACCCTGTTCCACCTCATCAACCTGGCCCAGCAGGACGGCGGAGCCCTGCTGATGGTGTCGCGCCCCTCCCCGCGCCGCTGGCAGGTCGCGGTGCCGGACCTTCGCAGCCGGCTGGACGCGGTGCGGGTCGTGGCGATGGAGGCTCCGGACGACGCCGTTCTGTCCGCCATCCTCGCCGCCCGCTTTGCCGAGCGCAGCATCACGCCGGGCGACGGTGTGATCGACTATCTGGTCCTGCGCATCGACCGTTCCGCCGAAGCGGCCGCCGCCATCGTCGAGCGTCTGGACGCCGAACACCGCCCGGTGACCCGCGCCCTCGCCCGGCAGGTGCTGGGAGCCAGCGCCGATCTGTTCGAAGAGCCGCCGGAAGGGTTGCAGCCGTAACCTTGCGGCCCCACAACCGCCCCATGTCCGACTCCGCCATCGCCGACGCCACGACCGGAGAGGAGGTCCCCTCCTCCCGCGCGCCGCAGTTGACGCTGGACGAGGCCCTGATGGCGTCGCCCGCCCGGTTCTTCAACCGTGAGATCAGCTGGCTGAAGTTCAACGCCCGCGTGCTGGAGGAGGCCGCCAATCCGGCCCATCCCCTGTTGGAGCGGCTGCGGTTTCTGTCGATCTCGGCCAACAACCTGGATGAGTTCTTCATGACCCGCGTGGCGGGCCTGAAGGGCCAGGTGCGCGAGCGGGTCCGCACCCTGTCGGCCGACGGCCTGACCGCCGCCGAGCAGCTGGAGCGGGTCAACGTCGCTGCGGGCGACCTGATGGCCGAGCAGCAGAAGCGCTGGCGCCAGCTGAGGAACGAACTGACCGCCGCCGGCATCGAGGTCGTGCGTCCGGCCAAGATCACCAAGACAGACCGCGACCGGCTGGAGCCCGAGTTCCTGAACCAGCTGTTCGCCGTCCTGACGCCTCTGGCCATCGATCCGGCCCACCCCTTTCCGTTTCTGCCGAACCTGGGCTTTTCGCTGGCGCTGAAGCTGCGGCGCCAGAGGGACAACAAGACCCTCTATGCCCTCGTGCCCGTGCCCACGCAGGTGCGGCGCTTTTGGGAGCTCGCGGGCGACGGGCGGTCGGTGAAGGGACGACGGCGCTTCGTGACGCTGGAGACCGTGCTGCTGCTGTTCATCGAGCACCTGTTTCCCGGCCACGAGGTGCTGGAAAAGGGCGTGCTCCGCCTGATCCGCGACAGCGACATCGAGATCGAGGAGGAGGCCGAGGACCTGGTCATGGAGTTCGAGGAGGCGCTGAAGCAACGCCGCCTGGGCTCGGTGGTGCGGGTCAAGATCGAGGCCTCCATGCCTGACGATCTGCGCGAGTTCATCGTCGGAGAGCTCGCCGCCGCGCCGCAGGACGTGGTCCTGGTTGATGGCATGCTGGGTCTGGCCCAGTTGTCGGAGCTGATCCCGCCCGGCCACCCCGAGCTGAAGTTCCCCGGCTACGAGCCCCGCTATCCGGAACGGGTCCGCGACCAGGGCGGCGACGTCTTCGCCGCAGTGCGCGAGAAGGACATCCTGATCCACCACCCGTTCGAGAGCTTCGACGTGGTGGTCCAGTTCCTGCGCCAGGCCGCGCGTGACCCCAACGTCATCGCCATCAAGCAGACGCTGTACCGCACCTCCAAGGACAGCCCGATCGTCGCCGCCCTGATCGAGGCGGCCGAGAACGGCAAGAACGTCGTGGCCCTGGTCGAGCTCAAGGCCCGGTTCGACGAGGAGGCCAATCTGCGCTGGGCCCGGGCGATGGAACGGGCCGGGGTGCACGTCGTCTTCGGCTTCGTGGAGTACAAGACTCACGCCAAGCTCAGCGTCGTGGTGAGGCGCGAGGGCGACGGCCTGAAGACCTACTGCCACTTCGGCACCGGCAACTATCACCCGATCACGGCCAAGATTTACACCGACCTCAGCCTGTTCAGCTGCGATCCCGTCCTGGCGCGCGATGCGTCCCGCGTCTTCAACTACATCACCGGTTACGCCCAGCCCGAGGACCTGGAGGCCCTGGTCGTCTCGCCGCTGAACATGAAGTCGACCCTGATCGACCTGATCGGCAAGGAGATGGCGGCCGCCGCCAAGGGCAAGCCCGCCGCCATCTGGGTCAAGCTGAACGCCCTGGTCGATCCCCAGATCATCGACGCCCTTTATCGCGCCAGCCAGTGGGGGGTTCGCATCGAACTGGTCGTGCGGGGCATCTGCTGCCTGCGTCCCGGGGTGCCGGGACTGTCGGAGAACATCCGGGTCAAGTCGATCGTCGGCCGGTTCCTGGAGCACAGCCGCATCATCTGCTTCGCCAACGGCCGCGACCTGCCCCACGACAAGGCCAAGGTCTATATCTCCTCGGCGGACTGGATGACCCGCAACCTGGATCGCCGGGTCGAGGTCATGACGCCGGTCACCAACGCCACCGTCCACGACCAGATCCTGGACCAGATCATGGTCGCCAACCTCAAGGACGACGCCCAGAGCTGGGTCCTGGGGCCGGACGGCGACTATACGCGGGTCTCGCCCGTCGATCCGGCCCGACCGTTCTCGGCGCACCAGTACTTCATGACCAACCCCAGCCTGTCGGGCCGGGGCCGCAAGGTGAAGACCCTGCCCGGCCGCCTGCGTTACATCCGGCCCGGGAAATGAGCGTGGCCGCGTGACCGAGCCGTACGCCGCGCCGCGCGAGGCGGCCGTCATCGACATCGGCTCGAACTCCGTCCGCATGGTGCTGTACCGGCTGGAGAGCCGGGCGATCTGGACGGTGTTCAACGAAAAGGTCCAGGCGGGGCTCGGCCGCGATCTGCCCGAAACCGGTCGACTGTCAGAGCCGGGCGTGGCGCTGGCGATGACGGCGCTGCGCCGCTTCGCCGCCGTGCTGGACGGGGTGAGGCCCGCCTATGTCTTCGTCGCCGCGACCGCCGCCGTGCGCGAGGCCGAGGACGGTCCCCTGTTCTGCGAGCGGATCGCCGCTGAGACCGGCCTGAGGGTCCGCGTCCTGACCGGCGAGGAAGAGGCCCGCTATGCCGCCCTGGGCGTCACGGCGGGCGATCCGCGCGCCAGCGGCCTGGCCGCCGACATGGGCGGATCGAGCCTCGAGCTGGTCCGCATCGGGCTGGATCGGCCAGAGCCCGGCGTCACCCTGCCGCTCGGCCCCTTCAGCCTGGCCGACCCCAAAGGGTTCGACGCCGAACGACTGCGTACGACCATCGCGGCCCGGCTCAAGCCCGTGGCCAAACAGTTCTCGACGCCCGAGCTCCATGCCGTCGGCGGCGGCTGGCGGTCTCTGGCCCAGCTGCACATGGAAATGAGCGGCTATCCCCTTCGAATCGTCCACCAGTACGCCATGACGGCGAGCGACGCCCGCGACGTGGCCCGCTTCGTCGCCCAGCAGTCTCGCGCTTCGCTGGACCGCCTGCCTGGCGTGTCGAAGCGGCGAGCCGAGACCCTGCCCTACGCCGCCCTGGTGCTGGACGGCCTGATCGAGGCGCTGGGTCTGAAGACCGTCGTCTTCTCGGCCTGGGGACTGCGCGAGGGCCTGCTGTACGAGACGCTGGATCGGGACGAGAGCCCGGTCGATCCCCTGATCGCCGGCTGCGCGGCGCTGGGGGCCCGGCAGGGCATTTCGCCGGGTCTGCCCGCCGCTCTGGAGGCCTGGCTGGCCGACGTCATCGCCGCCCTGCCCGTCAGCTTCGGCCCCGAGCGCGACCCGGTGCTGGCCGCCGCCGCCTGCCGGTTGGCCGACCTCGGCGCGCGATTGCATCCGGACCACCGCGTCGACCTCGTCTTCGATCAGGTCCTGCGCGCGCCCATTCCCGGCCAGACCCACGCCGAGCGCGCCTGGCTGGCGGCGGCGCTGAACGCCCGCTACGGCGGCGGTGTCTCAACGCCCACGCCCGCCCTGACCGAACGCCTGCTGCCTGAGGATGCCCGCCTCGCGGCCCGCGCCATGGGGATGGCGCTGCGTCTCGGCTGCGACCTGTCGGGACGGTCGCCGCAGCTTCTGGCCAACGCCTCGATCGCGGTTCGTGACGGAACGCTGAGCCTCACCGCCGCGCCGGGCTATGCGGACGTTCTGCTGGGCGAACAGACCAAGCGCCGGGCCAAGGCCTTGGCGGAGGCGTTGGGGCTGAAGCTGGAGATTTGATCCCACACTCTCCCTCCCTTCATGGGGAGGGAGAAGGCTCTACTCGATCTCCACCACCTCGACGCGCGGGCCGTTCAGCACCAGGGCGATCTCGCCGCGCTTGAGCTTGAGCGCGTCCTCGCCGAACAACTGACGCCGCCAGCCCTTCAGCGCGTCGACATCGGCTTCGTCCGACAAGGCGATCTTCTCCAGGTCCGCGACGTTGGCGATCAGCTTGGACGCCACGCCGGCGTTGTCGCTCTTGGCCTTCAGCAGCACCTTCAGCAGCTCGACCACGCTGGGCGGGGCGGGCTGGTTGTGGGCCGGACGATCCATCTTGGGCGCATGCGTCTCCGGATCGGCCAGAACCCGCTTCAGCTCCTCGATCAGCTCGAGCCCGAGCCGCGACCCGCCGAATCCCTTGGGCACCGACCGCAGCCGATTGAACGCCTCGATGTCCGTCGGCGCCTGGGTGGCGATCTCGTCGATGGCTTCGTCCTTCAGGATGCGGCCGCGCGGCTGGTCGCGCTCCTGCGCCGCCCGTTCGCGCCAGACGGCGGTCGCCTTGAAGGCCGCCAGGTATTTTGCCGAATACTTCTTGGGCTTCAGCCGCTTCCAGGCCTTTTCCGGATCGGTGTCGTAGAGTTCCGGATCGACCAGATCCTCCATCTCCGACATGACCCAGTCCAGTCGCCCGTCCTTCTTCAGCCGGTCGCGCAGCTTGGGATACAGCGCCGCGAGATGGGTCACGTCGCCCATCGCATAGTGCAGCTGTGCGTCCGACAGCGGCCGCCGGGACCAGTCGGTGAAGCGACTGCCCTTGTCGAGGTCGATCTTCAGCATCTGCCGGACCAGCGAATCATAGGCGACCTGATCGCCGAAACCCGCCGCCATCGCCGCCACCTGGGTGTCGAACATGGGCACCGGCATGGCCCCCAGCTTGACGAAGATCTCCGTGTCCTGACGCGCGGCGTGGAACACCTTCACGATGTTCGGATCGCGCAGCACGTCGAGGAAGCAGCCTAGATCCAGCCCCTCGGCCTGGGGGTCGATGATCGCCTCATGATCGGCCGTCGCCGCCTGGATCAGGCACAGCTTGGGCCAATAGGTCGTCTCCCGCATGAACTCGGTGTCGACCGCGATGAAGGGCGCGTCCCGGACGGCGTCACAGAAGGATGCGAGCGCGTCGGTTGTGGTGATCGGCGTCATTGAAATGCTATAGCCCGCCGCGACGCCGTCGTGGCAAGAGCCGCGACCATATTTCCGCACTCCTTTCAGGCCCGTGAGCGATGAGCGACACCTCTGATTCCCTCCAGAACGGCCTGACCTATGCCGATGCAGGCGTCGACATCGACGCCGGCGACATGCTGGTGGAGCACATCAAACCCCTGGCCAAGTCCACGGCGCGCCCCGGTTCGGAACCGTCGCTGGGCGGATTCGGTGCCCTGTTCGACCTGAAGGCGGCGGGCTTCGTCGATCCCCTGATCGTCACCACGACCGACGGCGTCGGCACCAAGCTGAAGATCGCCATCGAGACCGGCCGCCACGACGGCGTGGGCATCGACCTGGTGGCCATGTGCGTCAACGACCTGCTGGCCCAAGGGGCCGAACCCCTGCTGTTCCTCGACTACTACGCCACCGGCAAGCTGGAGATCGACGCCGCGCGGCGCGTCGTCTCCGGCATCGCCGAGGGCTGCCGCCAGGCCGGCTGCGCCCTCGTCGGCGGCGAGACGGCCGAGATGCCCGGCATGTATTCCGGCGGCGACTACGATCTGGCCGGTTTTTCGCTCGGCGCTCTGGAACGCGGCCATGCCCTGCCCCGGCTCGATCTCCAGAACACCGGCGACCTGATCATCGGGCTGGCCTCGTCCGGACCGCACTCCAACGGCTATTCCCTGATCCGCAAGGTGGTGGAGCGGTCGGGCCTGTCGTGGGGCGACGACGCGCCGTTCGCGCCGGACCGGTCTTTGGCACAGGCCCTGATGGAGCCGACCCGCATCTATGTGAAGTCGGTCCTGCCGCTGATGAAAGCCGGAAAGATCAAGGGCGCGGCCCACATCACCGGCGGCGGCCTGATCGAGAACCCGCCGCGCTGCCTGCCCGATCATCTGTCCGCCGCGTTTGACTGGGACGCCTGGCCCCTGCCGCCCGTGTTCCGCTGGCTGGCCGAGACCGGCGGAATTTCGGATCACGAGATGCGCCGCACCTTCAATTGCGGCGTCGGCTTCATCCTGATCGTTGCCCCCACCGATGCCGAAGAGGTGCTGGCCGCCCTGCTGGAAGCCGGAGAGACCGCCTTCGTCTGCGGGCAGCTGGTGTGACGGTCCCCGCCGCCTGATGCCCTTCGCCTTCGACATCGCGGCCACCGACGGCCGCGCCCGCACCGGAACGATCCGCACCCCGCGCGGCGACATCCGCACGCCCGCCTTCATGCCGGTCGGGACCGCCGCCACGGTCAAGGCGATGACGGTGGATCAGGTCGCATCGACCGGCGCCGATATCATCCTGGGCAACACCTATCACCTGATGCTGCGCCCCGGCCCCGAGCGGATGGAGCGGCTGGGCGGGCTGCATCGCTTCATGGGCTGGACGAAGCCGATCCTAACCGATTCCGGCGGCTTCCAGGTCATGTCGTTGGCCGGCATCTCCAAGGTCAAGGAAGACGCCGTCACCTTCTCCAGCCACATCGACGGCTCCAAGCACATCCTGAGCCCGGAACGCTCCATCGAGATCCAGGCCGACCGGATCGGCGCCGACATCGTCATGCAACTGGACGAATGCGTCTCCTGGCCGGCGGAGGAGCCCCGCGCCCGCGCCGCCATGGAGCTGAGCGCCCGCTGGGCCGCCCGGTCAAAGGCCGCCTTCGGCACGCGCGAGACGCAAGCCCTGTTCGGCATCCAGCAGGGCTCGACCTACGAGGGTCTGCGCCGCGAATCCGCCGACCGGCTGATCGAGATCGGCTTTGACGGCTACGCCATCGGCGGCCTCGCCGTCGGCGAGGGCCATCAGGCCATGTGCGAGACCCTGGACTTCGCCCCCGCCATGCTGCCCGTCGACCGGCCGCGCTATCTCATGGGGGTCGGCAAGCCGATCGACCTCTGTGAGGCCGTCTGGCGAGGCGTGGACATGTTCGACTGCGTGCTGCCGACCCGCGCGGGCCGTCACGGCCAGGCCTGGACGTGGGACGGGCCGATCAATCTCAAGAACGCCCGCTTCGCCGAGGACCAGGACCCGCTGGACCCCACCATCCCCTGCCCGGCTTCATCCGCCTATTCAAAGGCCTATTTGCATCACCTGATGCGCGCCGACGAGATTCTCGGCAAGACCCTGCTCAGCTGGCACAACATCGCCTTCTTTCAGGCGCTGACGGCGGCCATGCGCGAGGCCATCGCGGCAGGTCGGTTCGAGGCCTTTCGGCGCGACTTTCATGCGCGGCACGTCTCGAACTGAGGTCTGGCGCCAGACAGGGGCAACAGGTTCGTCACGGAGAGCACGGAAGGGTCACCAGGGACACGGAGGAACCCGGCGGACGGACAAGGCGTCGACCGGTCAACGGACCCGTCGGGGGCATGAGAGGCCTACGCCGTCCCGAGCAGCCGGGTCAGGAACTCGACGTCCGACCACGTCGGGCCGCGGCCGCGCAAGGCCTGAAGGACCCCGTCGGCCTGGCGCACCACCACCAGCTCACGCTCCGGGATCAGATAAAGCCGCTGATTGCCGGCCCCGGCGGCCATGCGGATGTCCAGCCCACCAAGGCGGCCGAAGTCGTCGGCATCGATCCCGGCGCGCGGCCCCGGCGGGACCAGTCCCGGGCGGAGTAGCCACCAGGTCAGGCCGTAGCCCGGATTGGCCGGAGACGACGTGAAACAGGCCGCCAGCGCCGTCGGGTCGACCAGCCCGCGCCCGCCGTCCTGCACCATCTGGCCGAAGCGAGCCCAGGCCGTGGCCGTCAGACGCGCGCCGGACGGCAGGTTCGGCTGGCCCGCCTGCCGCCTCCAACCGCCGACATCGACCCCGGCGGGCGTCAGGAGGCGGCGCTGCAGGAAGGTCAGCACATCGTCCGGCTGCCCAGCGGCGACCAGCTTGCGCCGGACGATCTCGCCAAACACCTGGAAGGGCGTCGGGCCATAGCGGAAGACTCCCGGTGCCTCCGCCGGAAAGGCGACCGCCGCGGCATAGGTGGGCGGGCGCCCGGTCGGCCCACCGGCCACGCCTGCCGCCAGTTGCAACAGGGTGCGGATCGTCGCCTGCGCCCTGACCGGGTCTTCCCGCCACTCGGACAGTGTGTCGGCGCAGCGCTCATCAAGCGTGAGCAGACCGTCCTGCACCATCGCCGCAGCCAGCAGGCCGCTGAAGCTCTTGGTGCCGCTGGCCAGCTCAAGGGCGGGCTCGACCCCGTCGCGGTGCCCCCGGAACACCTCGCGCCCCCGCTCGAGCACAACCAGGGACACGCCGCCAGCGGTGGCTGAATAAGCGGCGGCGGCTGCGAGACGGTCCTGCGCCCGGAGACGCGCCGGGGCGGCCACGGCCGTGGCGGCGAGGCCGACAAGCAGGCGGCGTCGAGTGGGTGTGGGCATGGAGGGCCTCCTCTCTCGCCTTTGAACGGATCACGGGACCCTATCCGTCGCAGACCGAGGTCGCTGTCCCGGCGTCGGCCGGTCCGCTACCGCCGCGACCCGCCGGTCGGCCGGAACCAGGCGGGCGAGGCCGGTGGTGCGCAGTTGGCCCGCATGCCCAGACCCTTCAGATAGGCCCGTCTCAGCCGCCCGGCCTCGACCGCGTCCTGGACCGTCTGCGACCGCGCCTGCGCCCCGCTCAGCCGTCGGACCCAGCTGCGATAGGGAATGAAGTCCGTCGTCGCGTCCCGGATGGCGTCCAGCGCGGCGTCCGCCAGCGCATCCTGCGCCTGCTCGTTCAGGGTGGGATTGTCAGGCACAGGCGGTTCGTCCCGATCCGGCCCCAGGGCCTCGTCCAGCCGCAGCACCTCGGCCCGGATCGTCGTGCACTGGCTCAGATTGCGCCGGTCATAGGGATTGGCCTGGGCCTGCAGCAGGACGGTCGGAATCTGGTCCCTGCGCACGTTCAGATCGACCAGAGGCTGACTGGCCGCCTCCCCGAACCCTGCGCCGACCTGCCGCGCGGCCGAGCAGCCGCCGACCGCGAGGCCCAGGCCAAGAACGCCGACAACGGCGACAACGGAGCGGCGAAAACGCATGGCAATGACCTTAGTCCGGGGGCCAATGCGCGCTCAAGCAGCGAGCCGCCGCGCGGTGAGCGATAGCGCCACCATGTTGCGCTCAAGCAGCGAGCGACCGCGTCGCGAGCGATAGCGCCAGAAAAAATGGTACGTCCTCTCGGGCTCGAACCGAGGACCCTCTGATTAAAAGTCAGATGCTCTAACCAACTGAGCTAAGGACGCACATCGCTGCGCGGAAACGGACTGGCCGTTTCGCGGTTGCGCCTTCTGGTTCATGAGAGACGCCGGGTCAAGACCGGGATGAAAAAGGGCAGGCGCGCATGAAGCCTCTGGCGGGGGTTCGCATCCTCGAATTCGACGGGCTGGGCCCTGTCACCTTCGCCGGCATGGCGCTGGCCGACCTGGGCGCGGAGGTGCTGCGCCTGACCCGGGCGGACGGGGCCTCGGCCTTCGGCGACGTGGGCGGAGCGGTGCTGCATCGCGGCCGGGCCGCCGTGCCCGTCGATCTGAAGTCGCCGAGCGACCACGCCGCCGTGCTGGATCTGATCGCCCGCGCCGACGCCGTGATCGAGGGCTTTCGTCCCGGCGTGCTGGAGCGGCTGGGCCTGGGCCCCGACGCCTGTCGGGCCCGCAATCCTCGCCTGGTCTTCGGCCGCATCACCGGCTGGGGCCAGACCGGGCCGCTGGCCGAGACTGTCGGCCACGACATCAACTATATCGCCCTGACCGGCGCGCTGCATGCCATGGGCGAGCCGGATCGCCCGCCCCGGCCACCGCTGAACCTGGTCGGCGATTACGGCGGCGGGGCCATGCTGCTGGTCACGGGCGTGCTGGCCGCCCTGATCGAAGCGAGGACCACGGGCAAGGGCCGCGTCGTCGACGCGGCCATGACCGACGGCGTGTCCCTGCTGTCGGGCCTGTTCCACGCCCTGTCCGCCAGCGGTCTTTGGTCGGCCGAGCGCGGGACGAACCTGCTGGACGGCGGCGCGCCCTTCTATCGCTGCTACGCCTGCGCCGACGGAAGGTTCGTGGCCGTCGGCGCGCTGGAGCCCCGGTTCTATGCGGCCCTTTTGGCGGGCCTCGAGGTCGATCCGGCCGAGGTGCCCCAGTTCCCGCCCAGCGGCTGGTCCGCGCTCCACGCCCGCTTCGCCGCGATCTTCGCGACGCGCGCCCGCGACGACTGGGCGGCGCATTTCCAGGGCACGGAGGCCTGCGTCACGCCCGTCCTGAGCTTCGAGGAAGCGGCCGGCCATCCCCACAACGCGGCCCGGTCGACGCTGGCGAGCGATCCGATCCAGCCCTCGCCCGCCCCGCGCTTCGACGGGGCCGTCCAGAAGCCCGAGCCTCAATCGACCGAAACCCTGGCCGCGGCCCTCGCCCGCTGGGGCTAGGCGACGGCCGCCTCAGGCTTGACCGCGGGCTGGGCGCAGGCCTCGGCCAGGGTCGCGGCCAGCAGCGCCGGGTCGATCGGCTTGGTCAGGAAGGCATGCACCCCCTCCGCCTCCCAAACGGCCCGGTGCACATCCATGGCGTTCGCCGTCAGGGCGATGATCGGCGTGGCGCGGTTCATGCCCTCGGCGCGGATGCGGGCGGTCGCCGTCAGCCCGTCCATGACCGGCATCTGCATGTCCATCAGGATGGCGTCAAAGCCTTGCGCCATCGCCGCCTCGACCGCCTCGGCCCCATTCTCGACCAGCACCAGCTGACACCCGAAGGGTTCCAGCAGCAGCGATAGGATACGCCGGTTCACGGGGTGGTCGTCGGCGGCCAGGATGATCCGACCGGCCAGGGTGCTGTCGTCGGCCACCACGCGCATGGGGGCCGTCGGGGTCTTGGCGACCGGCTCGACCGGCAGGCTCAGGGTGAAGGTCGAGCCCTCGCCGACCACGCTCTCGGCCGTCAGCCGGCCGCCCATGATTTCGGCCAGGCGACGGCTGATGGCCAGGCCCAGCCCGGTGCCGCCATACTTGCGCGTCGTGCCTGCATCAGCCTGCTCGAAACTGTCGAAGATGTTGGCCAGGCGATCCGGCGCGATGCCGCATCCGGTATCGGCGATCGCCACGATCAGCCGCTGGTCCGCCTCGCTCCAGTCGACCGACACGGTGATCGCGCCGTCCTCGGTGAACTTCACCGCGTTGGACAGAAGGTTGAACAGCATCTGCTGGAACCGCAGCGGATCGGTCCGCACGGCGTCCGGCGCATTGGGGGCGATCTGGAAGCTCAGGCGTACGCCGTTGGCCTCGGCCTTGGGCTGCCACAGACGTCTCAGCGAGGCCAGCTTATCGCGCAGATCCATCTCCGAGGATTCCAGCTGCATCTTGCCCGCCTCGATCTTGGAGAAGTCGAGCACGTCGTTGAGCAGGCCCACCAGCACGTCACCGGCGTCCAGCAGCATCGAGACATGCTCGCGCTGTTCCCGGTCCAGTCGCGTCCGGCGGAGCAGATTCGCCGCCGAGATCACCGCGTTCATAGGCGTGCGAATCTCGTGGCTGATCACCGCCAGGAAGTCCGACTTGGCAGCGCTCGCCACCTCGGCCTTCGCGCGCTGGGCCTGGGCCTCGTCGTTGGCCGCCTGCAGGGCCTTCGTCGTCGCGGAGCTCTGCCGCACCGACACGACCAGGTGCATCAGGTAGAGCACGCCACCGATGGCGATCAGCACGTCCTCGGCCCTGCGGGCGACGACGGCCTCGATGATCGGCATCCCGAGAAAATACAGGCTGTGCGGAATGGCGGCCGAATAGAGCAGCGGCCGGACGTGGTGCATATGCAGGCTCACGTGCAACAGGCCACCCGCGACCTGGACCATGGCGAACAGCCGTCCGGCGTCCCCGCCCGCGACCCAGAGATAGGCCGCGATGCCGGAATAGACGACGACGTTCAGCGCGGCCGTCGCGCACAATCCGATCTTATAGACCGTCGACGGTGCCTTCTGAGGGTTGCGCCGCAAGGGACGAAAGGCGAGCCAGTCGATCATCTGGGTCAGGGCGACCGCGCCCAGCCAGACCAGCGGCCAAACACTTTCGGCCAGGAACCACGCCGTGACGGTGATGAAGGCGGCGAGCCCCATCCGTGTCTTCAGCTCACGGAAGCGGACCTCGGCGATCACGGCCCAGCCGTTGCCTGACATGCTCGCGCCCTCGCCCATACGGACGAAGATCACACCAAGAAGCAAAGGAACGGTTGAAGTCCGCGCAGACCTCGTGACGCGGGCCGTGGGTCAAGCTATGGAACAGCCGTTCGCGCCGCGCGTTCGAGCGCATGTCACGGGGGGAGAGAGGTTCCATGAAGCGTCTGATATTGTTGACGGGTTCGGCGCTCGTCCTGACCCTTTCCGGCTGCGAGGATCCGATGCGACAGGACGCCGAATACGCCCCGCCGGTCGAGGTCCCGATCGCGCCCTCGGCCGAGGACGCCGCGACGGCGGCCACCGACCCGTCCGCGCCGACCGATCCGCTTCCGCCCCTCGACAACACCCAGCTGCCGCCCACTGATTCGTCGTCGGAAGAGTCGGTTCAGCCCGAAAGCGAGACGCTGTTTTACTAGACGACGCCACATGGCTGTCGCGTTTGGCTGGTTGCGGGGACGCGCGTTCGCGCCACCCGCCGAACCCCATTCGCATCAGAGGCCCCGCGCTTGCCCTTTCCGCGCCGTCAGTTGAGCGTCCTACTCGGAGCGGCCGTCGCGGTCGGGCTCTCGGCCACGGTGGCCCAGGCGGACCCGAGGGCGGAAATCCGTGGCGACCTGCCCGATGACCTCCGCGCCCAGTTGCGCCAGGCGATCGGCGAGGTCGACGGGCCGCCGTCGAATCGTTTCGAGGCCCGCCGCCGCGCCCGCGCCGCGCTCGAATCCGTCGAGGCGTTGCTGCGGTCCGAGGGCTACTATCAGCCCGTGCTGGAAGACATCGTCGAGGGCGAGGAGACGCCGGTCGCCATCGTCTCGGTCGATCCCGGCCGCCGGTTCCAGATCGCCGAACCCGCCATCCAGTGGTCGGCCCCCGAGCCCGCGCCGGAGGTCATTGATACCGCCCGCGCCGAACTGGGCCTGAAGCCCGGCGCCCCTGGCCGCGCCGCCGAGGTCATCGCCGCCGAGGGTCGAATCATCGCCAGCCTCACCGAGCTCGGCTATCCCGACGCGGCGATCCAGCCGCGCCGCGTCGTCGTGGACCACGCGGCCTTCACCGTGGCACCAACCTACCGCATCGCCTCGGGGTCGCTGGTTCGCCTGGACGGGGTACGCGTCGAGACCGACGGCCCGACCAATCCCGCCTGGGTCGCCGCCCTGGCCCCATGGCGACAGGGCGATCGCTACGACCCCGAACAGGTGGCCGAACTGGAGCGCCGTCTGCTGGAGACCGGCGTCTACGACGGCGTCAACGTCGCCCTGACGCCGGCGGACCAGGCCCTGGCGGATGGGACCCGTCCGGTCGTCGTGTCCCTGACCGACCGACCGCGTCGGATCCTGGAGGCCGGCGCCACCTTCTCCACGGCCGACGGCTCGGGCGTCGAGGGGCTCTGGACCTGGTACAACCGCTTCGGCCGCGCCGACACCCTCCGATTCCAGGCGCGGATCGCCGACATCGACAGCCGCATCGGCGCGGACCTGTCCCTGCCCCACTGGCGCCGTCCGGGCCAGGTGCTCGCCCTGTCGGCGGCCGTCGTGAACGAGGACACGGACGCCTATATCCGCAGAGCGGTCGCCCTGTCCGCCGACATCCGCCAGCGGATCGGAAAGACCTCATGGTTCAGCTACGGCGTGGGCGTCGACGCGGGCCAGTATGACGAGAACCGGTTCGATCCCGTCAGTCAGGCGCCTCTGTCCATCACGCGCGATCTGGCGCTGCTGACCGCGCGCGGCTCGGCCTATCTGGATCAGTCCAACGATCCCCTGAACCCCACCACGGGCTGGCGCGCCTCCCTGAACGTCCAGCCCACGGCCGTGACCGGCGAGGACACCCTGCTGTTCCTGCGCGCAGAGGCCCAGCTGACCGGCTACATCCCGCTGCAGGACGAGGCCAGGACAGTCGCCGCCGGCCGCATCCGGCTGGGCTCCATCCTGGGCGGCGACGAGCTGACCATCCCGGCCGACCGGCTGTTCTATTCCGGCGGCGGCGGTTCGGTGCGCGGCTATCAGTACCAGGGCGTGGCCCCGCGCCTGCCCGACAACACCCCGCGCGGGGGCCTCTCCCTGTTCGAAGTCTCGGCTGAGGTGCGCCGCGATCTCGGCCGCAACTTCGGCGCCGTGGCCTTCCTCGACGCGGGGGCGGTCGGTTTCGACGAGACACCGGACTTTTCCAACCTGCGCTACGCCGTCGGCGTTGGAGCGCGTTACAACCTGTCGTTCGGGCCGATCCGCGCCGACATCGCCTTTCCGCTCGACAAGCGCGAGGGCGACGCAGACTTCCAGATCTACGTCAGCATCGGCCAGGCGTTTTGACCGACGCGCCCGACACACCCGAACCCGAGACCGAGGCCCCCGAACTCCCGGCCACGGTCGAGAAGCGTCGGCGCACGCGGCTCCAGGCGTTCGCCTTCTTCGGCGGCATGGTGGTCGCGGGCCTTGTCGCGCTCGCCCTGATCCTGGCGGTCGGCGGGCGTATGTACCTGGTCTCGGGCCCCGGCCGCGACCTCGTCACCAGCTTCGTCACGGGCCAGAAGATCGGCCGCTATGGCCGCATCAACGTCGAGGGCCTTTCGGGCGACCTGTTCGACGACTTCACCATCCGCCGCGTCACCGTGACGGACGCGCAAGGCGTGTGGCTGGAAGCCACCGACGTCCGGGTCGACTGGTCCTACTGGCCCCTGGTCGCCCGCCGCTTTCATGCGACCGAGATCACGGCCGACCAGATCCGGTTGCTGCGCCGCCCCGAGGTCGAGGCCCCGGATGGTCGCCCGCCCAGCCCCCTGCCGCTCGACATCGACATCGATGCCTTCAGCGCCAATGTCGAACTGCTGGAGGGCTTCTCCAAGGAATATGGACGCTGGCGACTTAGCGGCGAGGCGAGCGTGCTCCGTCGCGGCGACAAGTCGGCCACCGTCGCCGCCTTCAGCCTGAACCGGCCCGGCGACTATCTGCGCGTCGCCGCCACCCTCGGCGACGGCCCCGAGGATCTGCGGCTGAACCTGCGCGCCAATGAGGCCGATGGCGGGCCGCTGGCGGGCTCACTGGGCTATTCGCCCGACCAGCCCTTCTTCGCCTCGGCCGTGGTCAATGGCGAGGCGGTCAGCGCGACTGTGCGCACCGGCGACTTCACGCCCCTGACCGTCCGGGGGCGATATGGCACATCGGGTTCGCGCATCTCGGGTTATGTCGATTTCAGCGGGTCGGACCTACTCGAGTCCTTCGTGCGCCGCATCGGCCGCACGGCCCGCTTCGGCTTCGCCTCGGTGCCGCAAGCAGACGATGAGAGCGTGCACGGCGTCGCCTGGCGGCTGATCGCCGACAATCTTCAGTCCAGCGCTCAGGGACGGGTGAACCTGACCGACCGCAAGGTGCTCGACGAAGGTGTCACCCTGGCCGTCTCGACCCCGTCCCTCACCCGCCTGACGGGCTCCCCGACCGGCCGCGCGGCCCGCTATGAAGGCGTCTTCACCGGCGAGGCCGAGCGCTGGACCCTGGAAGGCGCGGTCCGCCTGGAACAGCCGACCCTGGCCAGCTATTCGGCCGCCGCCGTCGCAGGGCCCCTGTCGGTGTCCGCCGAGGCCGGCCGCTATGCCGTCTCGGGGGACATCCGCGCGACCGGTGGGCGCAGCGCCGGCATCGTCGGCACCCTGCTCGGCGCGACGCCTCGGGTCCAGTTCGAGGCGGCCCGTCTGCCGGACGGCGCCCTGCTGCTTGAACGGATCGACGCGCGCGGCCAGGGCCTGACCCTGACCGGCGCGGGCCAGCGTAATCTGCTCGGCGGCCTGGGCTTCCGGGGCGAGGCCCGGATCACCGATGTCGGCCGCATCCGCCCGGGCGCGCGCGGCGCCTTCGGTGGACCGATCACGGCGGCCTCGGCCCGCTCTGGCGCGCCCTGGACCCTGACCTTCGACGGACGCGGCACGCGGCTGGCGACCGGCCTCGAGGAACTCGACCGCCTGCTGGGGGCCACGCCCCGGCTGCAGCTCGTCGGCGGACTGGACGACGGCCGCATCGCCGTCGAGCGGGCCAATCTGACCGGGGCGGCGGGCACGGCCTCGGCGCGTGGCCTGATCGAGCCGGAGGGGCGGCTGCGTCTCGCCCTGAACTGGAACGCCCAAGGGCCGTTCGGCGTCGGACCTGTCGCCATCGACGGCGCCATGACCGGACAAGGTGCCCTGACAGGTACCCTGGCCCAGCCTCGCGCCGACCTGACCGCCCGCTTCGGCAGCATCGCGGCGGGCGCCCTGCGCCTGACCGAGGCCGACCTGATCCTCAGCTTCCGCCGGGGCGCCGACGCCTCGGACGGCCGCGTCGTGCTGACGGCAGGATCGAACTATGGGCCGGCTCGCGCCTCCGGGAACTTCTTCCTCGGGGGGAACCGGATCCGCCTGTCCGACGTCGATCTGGACGCGGGCGGCGTCACCGCCCAGGGCTCGATCGCCCTCGCCAACAACACGCCCTCCAGCGCCGACCTGACCTTTACCGCCCGCCCCGGCGCCTTCCTCAGCGCGGGCACCGCCGACGGCCGCGTTCGCCTGACCGAGGGCGCGGGCTCCGAGACCGCCATCCTGGACGTCAGCGGCAGGAACGTCCGCTTCGCCGGTTCGGGCTACACCCTGCGCACCCTGGAGCTGAATGGGCGCGGCACATTGGAGCGCCTGCCCTTCACCCTGGTCGCCGACGTCGGCGGCGCGACGCCCGTCGCCTTCGACGGCTCGGGCGTCTACTCGCGCCAGGGCGAGGCCCAGAGCGTCACCCTGAGCGGCGACGGCCGCGTGCGCGAAGTGGCCTTTTCGACCCGCAATCCGGCCGTCATCGCCCTGGCCGGCGACGGCCGCGTCGCCCGCGTCGATCTGGCGATCGGCGGCGGCGTCCTGCTGGGCGAGCTGCGCCAGGATTCGGATGCCGCCATCATCCAGGCCGATCTGACCAGCGTGGAGCTGGGGTCCATCGCGCCGGACCTGCGCGGCAGGGTCACGGGCCGGGTATCCCTGCGCGGGACCGACGATGATCTCTCCGGCTCCGCCAACGTCCAGCTGGCGGGTCTGCGCAGCATCGACGCTCCGCGCGGTCTCAGCGTCGACGGAACCCTGACCGCGACCCTGGTCAACGACACCCTGCGGCTCCGGGCCAATGCCTCAGGCACGGACGCCGTGACCGCGACCGCCGACGTCACGCTGCCGGTCGAAGCCTCGGCCGCCCCCCTGCGCCTCGCCGTCGTCCGCACCCGACCCCTGTCGGGCGAGATCGACATCGACGGCCAGATCCAGCCCATCTGGGACGTCTTCTTCGGCGGCGAACGGTCCCTCGCCGGCCAGGTCGACGCCTCGGCGATCCTGGGCGGCACCCTGGCCGCGCCCCTCATCAACGGTCGCCTGTCCCTGGCCCAGGGCGAGTTCCGCGACAACGGCTCTGGCCTGGCGCTGAACGACATGATCGTGGCGGCCCGTTTCGACGACACCACCGCCCTGATCCAGACCTTCACAGCCAACGACGGTGAGGGCGGCACGGTGGCGGGCGACGGCCGCCTCGGCCTGCGCGAGGGTTCCGGCTCCAACTTCGAGCTGGCGCTGACCCGCTTCCGCATCATCGACAACGACATCGCCGTGGCCCGCGCCTCCGGCCCCCTGACCGTGGTCCGCGCCGCCGACGGCAATGTGACCCTGTCGGGCGAGATCAACGTCGACGAGGCCCGGATCGAGGCCAACCCGCCAGGGGCCAGCGGCATCGTCCGCATGGACGTGGTCGAGATCAACCGCCCCGGCGGCGATCCCGTCGAGGATGACGCGACGACCGTCTCGCGCGGCCCCCAGATCGGCCTCGACATCCGCCTGCGCTCGCGTGGCGGCGAGGTCAGCGTCGAAGGCCGGGGCCTGAACGTCCTGCTGAACGTCAACGCCCGGGTCCGAGGCACGGTCAGCCAGCCCCTGTTGAGCGGAACCGCCAACATCGTGCGCGGCGACTACGACTTCGCGGGCAAGCGGTTTGTCTTTGATCAGCGCGGATCGGTGTCGCTGTCGACCGATCCGGCCCTGATTGAGCTTGATCTGATGGCGGTGCGCGCGGACCCGGCCCTGACGGCGACCATCCGCGTCACGGGAACGGCGGCGCGGCCCGAGATCGCGCTCACTTCGACCCCCGCCCTGCCCCAGGACGAGATCCTGTCCCAGGTCCTGTTCGGCCGCTCGGCCTCGCAGCTGTCGCCGCTTGAAGCGGCCCAGCTGGCCGCGGGCGTCGCCTCGCTTGCGGGCGGCGGTGGCTTCGACGTGATCGGCAATCTGCGCCAGCTCGCCGGCCTCGACCGCCTGTCTTTCAGCGGCGAGGCCTCGGCCCTGACGGTGGCGGGGGGCCGCTACATCACCGACGATGTCTATCTGGAGATCATCGGCGGCGGCGAAGGCGGGGCGGCGGTGAACGTCGAGTGGCAGGTGCGCCGCAATCTGGCGATCACCAGCCAGTTCGGCGGCCAGGGCGAGGCCAGCCTGTCGATCCGCTGGCGGCGCCAGTCGCGCGTGCCCGGCACGGGCCGCGCCGACCGGCGCCCCAACCGCGACGACTGACTAGCGAGCGGCTTCCATCTGCAGCGCGTCGCGCTTGTTGATGCCACGCAGCCCCGCGATGTGCAGCACGACCTGGATCACCATGACGACCAGCGACAGGGCGATCTGCCACGTCGGGATCACCGGCATCCCCGGCATCGAGCCGGCCAGCAGCGGCGTCGCCGCCGTCGACAGGATGCCGTAGGCCAACAGCACCAGGAACAGGATGGCGATGAACTTGCCCGGGTTGCGCCACTGCACGATGCCCAGGATCAGCTGGATCAGGGCCAGACCCCCACTGAGATAGATCGCGAACTGGGCGCCCATCGCCGCCGCTTCGGCGTTGACGTCGCTGCCGGCGGCCGAGGCGACCGCGTCCTGCATGGCCGCCGGATTGGCCAGAGACCAGGCGATGCTGGCCGCGGCCACGATCACGCCGATGAAGATCGAGATCGCGCTCGCCTTGGCGGCGGCTTCGGCCTCGGCCTCGGTCCGGATCGGAGCGGTGGGGTTCATTCCTGTGATCACGCTGGCCATCGGGCCCTCCCTGCAAATGACAATGTCCCTTTACATGACAAGGAACCCTTACACAAGCGCGACTGAGACGCTCGGGGCCCGCGGGCGGTCTGTCGACGTCGAGGCTTGCGCGGCCAAGCCGGCGCGGGCAGAAGGCGGGCTTCGCTCTGGACCGGCACACGCACCGCCGGTGGCTATCCTGGCCGCCCATCCGCCAGGAAACCGAGTCGCCCTGCGCGGCTCATCCCTGTGAAACGCGAATGTCCCTCATCGCTTCCGCGCGCCAGCAGTGGCTCGCCAATCCACGACGCGACCTTCTGGCCGGCACCGTCGTCGCCCTGGCCCTGATCCCGGAGGCGATCGCCTTTTCCATCATCGCCGGGGTCGACCCGGCGGTCGGCCTGTACGCCAGCTTCGTCATCGCCGTAACCATCGCCTTCGTCGGCGGACGCCCGGCCATGATCTCGGCGGCGACCGGGGCCATGGCTCTTCTGATGGTCGGCCTGGTGCGCGATCACGGGCTGGAATACCTGTTCGCGGCGTCGCTCCTGACCGGGGTGTTCCAGATCATCGTCGGCCTGTTCAAGCTGGGCCGCTACATCCGGTTCGTGTCGCGCAGCGTGATGACCGGCTTCGTCAACTCGCTGGCCATCCTGATCTTCCTGGCCCAGATGCCCGAGCTGATCGGGGCTAACTGGCAGACTTTCGCCCTGGTCGGCGCGGCCCTGATCATCATCTACGGCTTCCCCCGCGTCACGAAAGCTGTGCCCTCGCCCCTGGTCGCCATCGTGGCCATCAGCGCCCTGGTGATCGTCATGGGGCTGGATGTGCGCACCGTGGGCGACATGGGACAGATGCCCTCGACCCTGCCGATGTTCCACCTGCCGAACGTCCCGCTGACGTGGGAGACGCTGACGATCATCGGGCCGGTCGCGGCGACCCTGGCCTTCGTCGGCCTCTTGGAAAGCTTGCTGACCGCAAACCTGCTGGACGACATCACCGACACGCCTTCGGACAAGGATCGCGAGACGCGCGGCCAGGGCATCGCCAACATCGCCTCGTCCCTGTTCGGCGGCATGGCGGGTTGCGCCATGATCGGCCAGTCGATCATCAATGTGACCAGTGGCGCGCGGGGCCGGCTGTCGACCCTGTGGGCCGGGCTGTTCCTGCTGTTCCTGATCCTGGTGCTTCAGGACTGGGTGGCGCAGATCCCGATGGCGGCCCTGGTGGCGGTCATGATCATGGTCTCGGTCGGCACCTTCGACTGGGGCTCAGTGCTGCGGCTGCGCTCCACCCCGATCCAGTCCTCGATCGTCATGATCGCCACGACGGCGACCGTGGTGGTGACCCACGACCTGTCCAAGGGCGTGGTGCTGGGCGTGATCCTGTCGGCGATCTTCTTCATGCGAAAGGTCGGAAAGACTGTCGTCGTCGAGGAGATCGAGGTGCCCGAGGAGGGCCACCTGCGCTATCGCGTGACCGGCAATCTGTTCTTCGCCTCGGCCGACGTCTTCGCCGCCGCCTTCGAGCATCACGGACATCTCACCCGCGTCGAGATCGACATGACCGACGCCCACCTGTGGGACCTGACCGGCGTCGCCGCCGTGGACAAGGTGGTGTTCCGCTATCGGCGCCAGGGCGCCGAGGTCGAGGTCATCGGCATGAACGCGGCGGCCCGCACCCTGGTCGACAAGGTCGGCCGACACGACAAGGACCATCTGCCCGCCGCCGCCGCGCATTGACGCAGCGGTCAGCGCGGACCTTGGGCCCGCGAGCGGTCAGGCCTGGATCGGCCTTGCCCCGTCCACGACCGCCGCGTCCGGCGTGAACTCTCTCTGGATTCTCGCGATGCGGTTTTCCAGTGCTCCCACCCGCTTCAGCGCCAGCGACGCCGCCCAGCGGGCCGCCAGCTCCGGCGTCGACATGGTCTCGGTCAAGCGGGGCGACCCCCCCCGGCTGCGGATCACGGCGTTGGTGTAGAGGGCACCGTTGCGGAACCGCGACGACCAGGTCTGGAAGTCCATCGACAGGCTGACGCAAAACTTGTCCAGGTTCTCGACCCGGTGCGGCGCGTACAGCGGCCAGGTCAGGGCATCGCCCGGCTCCAGATCGAACACCTGGGCGTCCTGCTCGAAGGCCAAGACGTAGGGGATTTCCTCGGTGGTCTGACGGGCGACCACCTGCTCCATCGCCTCTTCCGGCAGATGCTTCTCGTCGCCCGGATAGACGAACAGACGCTTGCGCCCCCTCAGGTGAAACAGAACCACGCCTGCGGCATCGAAATGATAGGGCACCCGGGCGACCGGGGACGAGATGATCAGTTGCCCGGCATTCTTGACGGCCCGCATGCCCGGATAGGTCGCCTGGATGCGCCGGAACTCGCCCATCGCCGCGTCCCACAGGCCGGGACACCCCGCCTCGGCGTTCCTCAGATTGACCCACAGCCGCCCGCCCTGGATCGCCGCCAGCAGCTGCTCGCCGGTCAGGTCGCCCTTGGCCCCGGTCCTCAGCGAGACCTGCCCCTCGGCGTCATAGTCGTACAGGTTGATGTCGATCAGCTCGGCCGGATAGCGGTGCAGAATCTCGGCCAGGGCCTCGTCGGAGGCGAAGCCCTGCTCCACCAGGCCATGCGGATGCTTGGCGGCCTCGGCGATGGGGCCGGGATAGCGGGTGCGGCGGGCGTCGTGCGTCATGCTCGTCCTGTTCACACAGAGGCCTGGCGGCCGGTCGCCTTCTTCACAGCCACGCCGGCGGCCGCGACGGCACCCATCAGGCGGTTGGTGGAAGTCGTCTCGCAGGCCTCGATGGCGGCCCAGCGCCGGCGCACGCTGGTCCTCAGCCGCTCGGCCCGCCCGCCCGCAGCCCCGTTCAGCAGACCCACGGCCGCGTCCGACAGCGTCGCGCCCAGTCCGGGCTTCAGCACCACGGCCTCGCGCACGCCTTGAGACGCATTGCAGAAGTACTTCTTGTAGCCCTCGCCGCCGAAGCCGAAGTCATAGACTCGGAAGCCGTCGGCGCAGCCCAGCTTCATGGTGTCGAGCGTCAACAGGATGCCCGGCGAGCACCTGGCCACCGCCGGCTCATAGGCCGGGAACCAGAAGTGATAGCGGTCGCCCGCGTGCAGCGAATACTCGATCGCCGCCAGCCGATCCCCGCTCCACAGCGCCGCCATCGACGCGCCGAAATCCGCGCGCCCCTCGGTCATCAGGGCGTGCAGCAGATCCCGCGTCCAGCCGCAGGCGAAGATGTCGTGACGCCCTGTCCGGGCATACTGGTCGCGCTTGAGGGTGATCAGTTGATCCAGCAGCTTGGGATCGGTCAGGCCGCGCTCGACCCGGACCGCGCCGTGCTCGGTTTCGAGGCTACGGCGCGCCCGCTCCTTGTCCTTGAAGTACTTGCCCCAGGTCTGGCGCCGCTCGGCGTACCAGGCCTCGTATCCCTCTTCGGGCGTGATGGTCATCAGCGTCTCGCGCGGCTCGCCCACGCCCGACGGCCCGACCCAGGCCGAGACGTTCAGCCGGGGCGCGCCGAGCAGAGTCGCGACGGTCTCCAGCGACGGCGCCTCGCCCGGCATGGCGATCACCCCGTGATAGTCGTTCATCGGCGCGCCCAGCGGCTGGATGGCCGCGCCCCGCCGCTGATGCGGAAAGTAACCGACCGTGCGCCCGTCGCGGCTGAAGATGGCGACCGCCGCGTCAGGACTGATCCGCCCGGCGATCTCGGTGAACTCATAGCGGAAGTAGGGGCTGGCCAGGTCCGGATTGGCCTCGGTCATGGCGCGCCACAGCACCCGGTCCGCCAGCGTGAGCTGGTCGGTCCTGACGATCTCGACCTGTAGCGATCCGGCCATGCGCCTCTCCGTCGCGCGCCTTCCAGCAAGACGCGTTCCGGGCGGGACCCTGCCACGGGCGCCGTTTCGGCACGGTTCGCAGACGTGGTGAAGGAAAGGTTGGCCGGGAGCCGCCGTGCCTCTGAAGCGTTGCCGCCGTGACAGGAGACCGCCCATGACCGATCCGGACCGCCCGGCGCGCCAGACCGAGAACGAGAACCAGCGCCGCCCGCCGCACGGCGGCGAACCCCCCCGCCCCGCCACCGAGCCCCACGGATCCGAAGACTCCTCCAACTCCGGCGAGACCGCGACCGACCCTGCGACCGGCGCTCCGAACCCGACCTAGGCCGCAGATCCCGCCGCTCGCCTGGTCTAGCTCCCTTCTCCCCTTGCAGGAGAAGGTGGCAGCCGAAGGCTGACGGATGAGGGGTGAGACTCGGTGACCAGTATTGGAGATCGGTGCGATGGCTCACTGGCGAGATCGCCTGCGACCCTTCATCCGACCTCGCTCCGCTTTGCCCCCTCCCCGTGCCGGGGAGGGAGAAAAACGCGCTTTTTTCTTCAATCATCCAACGACGCCGGGATTCTCCCAACGAATCCAACGCACGTCGCTGCTGACAAACTTTATCCGCGCCCGCATAGCCGGCTCCCTTAAAATGGACCTTTGTCCCGTCGCGAGGGGGAAGGCGTCCTGGGCCCAGGACCCGGACGTGCGGCGGGGCGCGATCGAAGCGGGGGATGGCCGGGCGACCGGTCGTCACAGCGCGTCGTTCACGGTAGCGGACCCTTTT
>JAESGQ010000079.1_pt1 | contig 115650 bp, 127 predicted proteins | sample 9266251 | NCBI WGS metagenome assembly JAESGQ01 (sample SAMN17056778, study PRJNA650883) | algae metagenome | isolation source: Kaiparowitsia implicata GSE-PSE-MK54-09C and co-occurring heterotrophs from... | place: USA: Kaiparowits Plateau, Grand Staircase Escalante National Monument, UT ...
AAGGCGGGTTCATGCGACGACCTCCAGACATCCGGAGCTACGCCCAGCGTTAGGTGGAGGTTTCAGCCCGGATCGTTCAGCAGGGCGCCGAGTTCGAAGCGCCAGGCGTCGGTGGCGGCGCGCATGGGGGCACGGGCCTTGGCCTCGGTCTCGGCATATTCAGCGGCAGGATCAGAATCGGCCACGACGCCGGCACCGGCCTGAACGAAGACCTTCCCGCCCGCGAACAGGGCGGTCCGCAACACGATGCAGATGTCGGCCTCGCCGCCCGCCGAGATGTAGCCGACGCCGCCGCCATAGCCGACGCCGCGCTTTTCGGCCTCCAGCTCGTCGATGATCTCCATGGCGCGAACCTTGGGCGCGCCGGACAGGGTGCCGGCGGGGAGGGCAGCCAGCAGGGCGTCGACGGCGTCGAGGTCGGCGCGGGCCCGACCTTCGACGTTGGAGACGATGTGCATGACCTGGCTGTAGCGTTCGACGACGAAGCTCTCGGTCACGCGTACGCTGCCCGGGGCGGCGACGCGGCCAACGTCGTTGCGGCCGAGATCCAGCAGCATCAGGTGCTCGGCCCGTTCTTTGGGATCGGCCAAGAGCTCGGTCTCCAGCGCCTTGTCGGCCTCGGGGCTCGCGCCGCGCGGGCGGGTCCCGGCGAGCGGGCGGATGGTGACGCCGCCGTCCTTGAGGCGGACCAGGATCTCTGGGCTGGAGCCCGCCAGCTGGAAGTCGCCAAAGTTCAGGAAATAGAGATAGGGCGAGGGGTTCTGGCGCCGCAGTGATCGGTAGAAGGCGAAGGGATCGCCGCCATACGGCGCGCTGAAGCGGTGGCTGAGGACCACCTGGAAGATGTCGCCGGCGGCGATGTAGTCCTTGGCCCGAGCGACCATCCGGCCATAGCCCGCGCCGTCGACCGGCGAACGGAAGGCGGGAGCCTCGGCTGGCGGGGCGGGCGCGCGGTTCAGCAACGGACGGCGCAGAGCGGCTTCGAAGGCGTCGAGGCGCGCCTCGGCGGCGGCGAGGTCGTGGGGGGCGTCACCGCCGGGCCAGACCGGGGCCATCACCACGATCTCGTGCAGAACGGAATCGAAGACGGCGATCAGGGAGGGACGGGTCAGGACCGAATCGGGCAGGCCGACGGGATCGGGGTTGGGGGCGCCCAGCGGTTCCAGCAGCCGGACCATGTCGTAGCCGAAGACGCCGAACAGACCCGCGGCCATGGGCGGCAGGCCGTCGGGGATGTCCAAGCGGGTCTCGGCGATCAGGGCGCGCAGGCTGTCGAGCGCGCCACCGGGCTGCGGCGCGAACCGACCCGCCGCGATGTCCGGGCCCCGCGCGATCTCGGCCTCGTCGCCATGGCAGCGCCAAACGACGTCGGGGTCGAGGGCGATGATCGAGTAGCGGCCGTTCAAGGCGCCGCCCTCGACCGATTCCAGCAGGAAGGCGTGCGGACGTCCCCAGCCGACCTTGAGATAGGCCGAGACCGGGGTCTCCAGGTCGTCGACGATGCGCCGATGGATCAGGAGCGGACGGCCCGCCTTCATTGCGGCGAGCGGGGCCTGACGATCCGCGGCGGCGCGGTCGGCTGGGCTCATGGGGCCGGAGCGGCGGGCGCGGCGGCTCCGGCGGGGCCCACCTCGGCCGGAGCCTCGATGCCCAGGGCTTCGAGCGCCAGGGCCGAGTCGTTCTCGGCCTTGGACTTGGCGGCCGCGGCGTTGACCACGGCATCGCCGATACCGGCGACGAACTCGTCGGCTAGACGCGGGCGGATCTGATCGGCGAAGGGGGCGCTGGTCGTCGCATTGGCAGGCCGGATGGCGTCCACGCGGCCGACGACGAAGCTGGTCTCCGAGGCCGGACCCGTGAAGACCTGGTTGCGACCCTGGCCGAACAGGCCCTGGAGGATGCCGTCGCCCAGATCGGCCTGGGCCTCGGCGTTCTGCTGGACGTTGCTCCGGGTGTTCAGGGTGGCGCCGGCCGAGGCGGCGACGGCGGCAATGTCCTCTCCGCCCCGGACGCGAGTGGCCAGGCGATCGGCCAAGGCCGACAGGCGGCGCGCGTTCTCGCGTTGGATCCAGCGTTCGGCCAGAGGCTCGCGCACGTCGGCGAGAGCGGGCAGGGCGGCCGGTGTGATCTCGTCCAGACGGACGACGAAGTATTGGCCCTCGCCGGCGTCCACCACCTCGCTCTCGGCCCCCCTGGCGAGCGCATAGGCGTTCTGGAGGATCTGCGGCGGGGCGTTCAGCGGCTGGCCGTCGGGCAGGCGGCCGTCCTGGGTGAAGGGCGGCAGCTGGACGATGCGGGCACCGACTTCCTGGATGGCCTGATCCAGCGTCTTGCCCTCGGAGCGAGCCCGTTCATAGGCCTCGACGCGTTCGAACACCCGGGCGCGGGCGTCTTCCAGCTGAAGCTCCTGAACGACGGCCTCGCGGACGCTTTCAAGCGTGGCTTCTTGGCCGGGGGTGATGGCGGTGACGCGGGCGACCGTGAAGCCGACGCGACCCTGGATCGGGGCGGATACCTGATCAGCCCGGAGCCCGAAGACCGCCGTGCCGATGGCTGGGTCGGTGATCGCGCTCTGGGGCTGGTCGGCATAGGGCACGACCTCGATGTTGTTGGCCTCGGCGACGGCCTGGGGCGATTGACCGGCGCGCAGGGCGGACGCGATCCGGTCCGCGGCGGCGCGGTCGGCGGCTGTCAGGGTGACGAAGCTGCGGCGCTCCGGCGTCGACAGGGCCTCGCGGCGGAAGTTGAAGCGTTCGACGATCCGCTCTTCCGAGATCGCCGGGCGCGGCGCGTTAGGGGCGTCCGAGAAGACGATGACCGAGACGATGCGGAACTCGGGGCGGCGCAGCTGGGCGGCGTTCTCGCTCAGGAAGGCCTGAAGCTGGGCATCAGTCGGGGCCGGGGTCGTGCCGGCCATGGCTTGCGTGACCGTGAACCAGCGGGCATCGCGGGTCTCGAAGGCGCGGGAGGCGACCAGGGCGCCGTAGACGCGGGGCGCGCGCAGGCCGGCGGCGACGGCGGCGGCGAAGTGCTCGCTCACAGCAGTGTCGCGGAACTCGTCCTCCAACTGGATCGGCGTGATGTTCTGCTCTGCCAGCATGCGCTGGTAGGTGGCTTCGTCGAAGCGGCCGGTGATCTGGTCGAAGAAGGCGGGGATGGCGCGGATGCGGTCCAGCACGAGGGATTCGTCGACCCGGATGCCGACCTGATTGGCCCAGTTCAGGAAGCCGAGCCGGCGGGTCTGGCTCTCCAGATACTGGACGTGGGCCCCTTCGTTGACGAGATCCTCCAGCGACACGGGGCGGCCCTGCTCCTGCTGGATGTTGCTGCGGATGCGATCGAAGTCCGCGCGGAACTGAGCGGGCGTCAGGGATCGGTCGCCGGCGTCGATGACGTTACGCGGGCCCAGGCTGCCGAAGATGTCGGCCTGGCTTCCGCCCACGATGGCGAAGCTGAGGATCAGCAGCGCGAACAGGGCGATCGCCCAGGGAGACTTGGCGAAGTCGCGGAAGCCGGAAATCATGGAAGCAGGCCTGCATGCGTCGGACGGCGGGAAGCGCCACGCTGGCCTATAGGGGAGGGCGGGCGACCCTCGCAAGCGCAGACCGGCAGGTGGACCGGGCCGTGGACTTGGCAGGCCGGACGGCGGCGCCTAGGAAGACCCCATGAAACAATCCGTGAAGATGATCGTCGGCAACTGGAAGATGAACGGCCTCGCCGCCTCGCTGGCCGAGGCCGAGGCGGTCCGGACCGCGCTGGTCGAGGCGCCGACGGCCCACCGCGTCGGCCTGTGCCTGCCTGCCACCCTGATCGTCCAGGCGGTCTCGCGACTGAAAGGGGGATCGGTCGAGATCGGCGGTCAGGATTGCCACGCGGCGGCGTCAGGGGCCTTCACGGGGTCGGTGTCGGCGGAGATGCTGAAGGACGCGGGCGCGTCGCTGGTGATCGTGGGTCACTCGGAACGCCGGGCGGGCTTCGCCGAGACCGACGCAGACGTGGCGGCCAAGGTCGAGGCGGCGCTGCGGGCCGGGCTGGAACCGATCGTGTGCGTCGGCGAGACGTTGGAGCAGAGGGACGCGGGCCAGGCGGTCCAGGTGGTGACGGCCCAGGTCGCGGGATCCCTACCTGAAAGCCTGAGGGGCAGAGGCTTCGCGGTGGCCTATGAGCCGGTGTGGGCCATCGGCACCGGTCGAACGCCGACGACGGACCAGGTCGCCGAGATGCACGCGGCGATCCGCGGCGCGTTGGTTGAACGGCTGGGCGCGGCGACCACACCCATCCTGTACGGAGGCTCGGTCAATCCGAAGAACGCGGCGGAACTGCTGGCCGTCCAGGAGGTCGGCGGGGCGCTGGTCGGGGGGGCTTCGCTGAAGGCGGAGGACTTCCTGACGATCGTTCGGGCGATCTGACCTTGGACCTTCACAACCTAGCTTAGACCGACGAATTTCGGCATACGAGCTACTCAAGCATCCGCGCTATGGGGGCCAAGTGGACGTCTCGACCCGTTTTGACGCTCAGTTTCGTCCGTTGCTCTCGGCGACGGTCGGAACCGCTGCGGTCGCCCTGGCCATTCTTGAGTTCGCCGGCAGCGAATGGGACGGGTTCGGCGTTGAAGGTCGCGCCTTGATCGCCATCGCCGCGCGGACGGCCTTCCTGGCCTTCATCGTCAACTCGGTCCTGCTGGTGATCGCCTACCTGATGGTGCGAACCATGGGGCCGGTGATGACCTTTTTGGTGAACCTCTACGGCGTGGTCGTCTTTCTGGTCGGTACGTTTCTGACCGGGGGTATGCTCAGCGCCACTTTGGATATCGCCAGCCCGGGAGCGGCGTCGCCTCCGGACACGGTGCAGGTCTTTTTGGGTCTGGCCGGGGTCGGCCTGATCCTGCTGGTCGCGGCCATCGCCCTCGCCGCGTTGTTCGATCTCGCGCGTGGGCTGTTTCGTCCAAAACGAACCGCTCAGCCGGAAGGAGGCTCCCCCGATGTCGAAGGCTAAGGTTGTTTCGGTTATCGCAGCGGTCGTCGTGATCGTCCTGGTCCTGGTGCTTTGGACCGAGCTGCAGGACTTCGGGGCCGAGATCTATCGGTTCTTCAACTAGGTCGCCGAGACCGGCGTCTCGTCGTTGCCCGTCTCGTGCTTCAATGATAGACGCCGCCGCTTGATCGGCGGGGCCTTCCGCCACACATAAGCGACACCATGCTCCAGACCATTCTCCTCGTCGTGATGATCCTGATCTCGGTCGCCCTGACTGCGGTCGTCCTCCTGCAGCGGTCCGAAGGCGGGGCGTTGGGCATGGGTGGCGGTCCCTCGGGCTTCATGACGGCGAGTGGAGCGGGTAATCTGCTGACCGTGCTCACCTGGTGGCTGGGCGCGGCTTTTGGGGCCTGCGCCATCCTGCTGACCATCGTCGGGAATCTCGAGCGCTCGAACCAGTCGGTCGTCGACGCTGATGCGCTGGGCTCCATCGCCGTGGGCGAGACCCCGGCGCAGACCGATCCGGCTCAGGCCGCTCCGACCCAGACCGTTCCCGCCCGGCCATCCGCGCCGTCGCTGGACGATCTGGAGGCCAGCCTGCCGACGGTGCAGACCGCTCCGGCCCAGCCCGCTCCGGCGCAATAGGTGACGGCGGGTTCCGTTCCCGCCGCCTCTCCCGCCCTCAGTGCCTCCGTCGCCCGGCCCTCACGGGTGGACCGGAAACATGTTTTCAACAGACGAAACGCCGAACGCCCGCCGGAGCGGCGCCGAATCGGCCGTAAGGTGACCCCCCGTGGCTAGGTATGTGTTCATCACGGGCGGGGTGGTCTCCTCCCTGGGCAAGGGGCTCGCGTCGGCGGCGCTCGGGGCCCTGTTGCAGGCGCGCGGCTACAAGGTCCGCCTGAGGAAGCTCGATCCTTATCTGAACGTCGATCCGGGCACGATGAGCCCCTATCAGCACGGCGAGGTCTTCGTGACCGACGACGGGGCCGAGACGGACCTCGACCTCGGCCACTATGAGCGCTTCACCGGCGTGTCGGCGGCCAAGTCGGACAACATCACGACCGGCCGCATCTACTCGACCATCCTGGAGAAGGAGCGGCGCGGCGATTACCTCGGCGCGACCGTGCAGGTGATCCCGCACGTCACCGACCAGATCAAATCCTTCTGCCTGACGCCCGCCCTGACCGACGACGGCGAGGAGGTCGACTTCGTGCTGGTCGAGATCGGCGGGACGGTCGGTGACATCGAGGGCCTGCCCTTCTTCGAAGCAATCCGTCAGCTGGGCCAGGACCTGCCGCGTGGTCAGTCCTGCTTCGTCCACCTGACCCTGCTGCCCTTCATCAAGACCGCCGGCGAGATGAAGACCAAGCCGACGCAGCACTCGGTCAAGGAGCTGCGCTCCATCGGCATCCAGCCCGACATCCTGCTGTGCCGCTGCGAGTTCCCGATTCCCGAGGACGAGAAGCGCAAGATCGGCCTGTTCTGCAATGTGCGCCCCAGCGGCGTCATCCAGGCCATGGACTCCGCCGACATCTATGCCGTGCCGCTGGACTATCATCGCGAAGGTCTGGACGCCGAGGTCCTGGCCCATTTCGGCGTCACCGACGCGCCCGAACCCGACCTGGCGCAATGGGAAGAGATCGCGCGGCGCAGGCTTCAGCCCGACGGCGAGGTCACCGTGGCCGTGGTCGGCAAGTACACGGTGCTGAAGGACGCCTACAAATCCCTGATCGAGGCGCTGCATCACGGTGGCGTGGCCAACAACGTCAAGGTCAACATCGACTGGGTCGAGGCGGACACCTTCGAGGGCGATCGCCAGGCCTGCGAGGACCGGCTGCAGGGCGCGCATGCGGTGCTGGTGCCTGGCGGCTTCGGGGAACGCGGGGCCGAGGGCAAGATCGAGGCGGCCCGCTTCGCTCGCGAGCGCAACATCCCCTACTTCGGGATCTGCTTCGGCATGCAGATGGCGGTGATCGAGGCGGCGCGAAACCAGGCGGGCTTCGCCAAGGCGTCTTCGACTGAGTTCGGCCCGACCGAGGAGCCGGTCGTGGGCCTGATGACCGAATGGACGCAGGGCAATCAGCGGGTTTTGCGCCAGCAGGGCGGCGACCTGGGCGGAACGATGCGCCTGGGGGCCTATGACTCGACGCTGGCGGTGGGGTCGAAGATCGCGGAAATCTATGGCTCCAACGCCATCAGCGAGCGGCACCGCCACCGCTATGAGGTCAACATCAACTACCGCGAGGCGATCGAGGCACACGGTCTCAGGTTCGCGGGTCTGTCGCCGGACGGCGTCCTGCCCGAAACTGTGGAGCGGACGGACCATCCGTGGTTCATCGGCGTCCAGTATCACCCCGAGCTGAAGAGCCGCCCCTTCGCGCCGCACCCGCTGTTCGCCAGCTTCATCGGCGCGGCGGTCGTGCAGAGCCGCCTGGTCTGAGGGCTCGCCACCTCCGCCACGGGCGTTGGGCTCCAAACGCCCACGAGCCAAGACGACGCCCACAAAAAATTTCTATATTCTAATAGGATGCGACCGACAACTCAGAAAAACTCCGAGGACTCGCACCTTCTGGACTCGGTGCAGTTGGAGTCCATTCCACACCCCGAAACGAACTGACGCTCTAGGGGTTCGGCGTCTCTCGCGGCAGGGTCGGATCGGCGACCGTGCCGTCCGGATTGGCCTGGTCGTTCGACTCGTTCGAAGATCCGGGCACGCCGGCACCCGGCTCGGGCGGGGAGCCGACGCCCGGCTCGATGGGCGCGGCGCCTTCGGGCGCGGTGGCATTGGTGTCGGGGGCCGTCTCGGCCTGTTCGGACGGGGAACAGGCGGCAAGGGCCAGGATGGCGGCGGGCAGGGCGATGAGGGCGGGACGGCGCATTGGGTTTCTCCGGTTCGGGGAGGACAATCCCGATACCGCCGTTCCGGTTCCAGAGGGCTATGCGGCGGGATGACCGTTGCCACCCCGCAGCCGGTCGCCTAGGTCCGGCCCATGAGCCTTGAACCCGTTCCCGACACCGCCATCAGCCAGTCCGAAGCCCGCGCCTATCGCGATGCGCTGGGGGCGTTCGCCACAGGGGTCTGTGTGGTCACGGCCGATGGGCCCGACGGGCCGTTGGGCATGACCATCAACTCCTTCACCTCGGTGTCGCTGTCCCCGCGTCTGGTGCTGTGGTGCCTGGACGAGCGGTCGGAGCGGCATCCGACCTTCGCCGTCGCGGACCGTTTCGCCATCCATGTGCTGGGGGCCGACGGGGAGGGCATGGCGCGCCGCTTTGCCAAGGGAAACGGGCGGATGGCCGACGATGAGTTCACGCGGGACGCCGGGCAGGCGCCGGTCTTGGCCGGAGCCTCGGCGCGGTTCGAGTGCCGGACCTATGAGCGGGTGCGTATGGGCGATCACCTTATCCTGGTCGGCGAGGTCGAAACCTATGAGGTCGCCGGCGGCGAGACCCTCACCTATCACCGCGGCCGTTACGGCCGGGCCGGGAGCGCGGAGGCATGAGGATCGGGTTCGCAGGTCTGGGCGTCATGGGCGGACCGATGGCCCGCCACCTCGTCGCCGCCGGCCACGATGTGGCGGCCTACAATCGGTCTCCGACCAAGGCGAAGGCCTGGGCTGAGGCGCATGGTGGCTGGTTCGCCGGAACGGTGGGCGAAGCGTCCAATGGCGCGGAGTTGTTCGTGCTGTGCGTCGGCAACGACGACGATGTGCGCCAGGTCATGGGTGAAGCACTGACGGCGCTTGGCCCGGGCTCGGTCATCGTCGACCACACCACCACCTCGGCCAAGGTGGCGCGGGAGATGGCTGACCTGGCGCAGAAGAAGGGCGTCCATTTCATCGACGCCCCCGTGTCCGGCGGTCAGGCGGGAGCCGAGAACGGCCACCTGAGCGTCATGGCCGGGGGAGACGCCGAGGCCCTGGAGCGCGTGCGGTCGGTTCTCATGGCCTATTCCAAGGCGATCCAGCACATGGGCCCCTCGGGGGCTGGCCAGCTGACCAAGATGGTCAATCAGATCGCTATCGCGGGCGTGGTGCAGGGCCTGGCCGAGGCGGTCCATTTCGCCCAGGCGGCGGGGCTGGACACCGACCGGGTCTATGAGGCGATCTCCAAGGGCGCGGCCCAGTCCTGGCAGATGGACAACCGATGGAAGACGGTAGCGAAGGGCGAGTTCGACTTCGGCTTCGCGGTCGATTGGATGAGGAAGGACCTGGGGTTGGTGCTCGACGAGGCGCGGGCCAATGGATCGCAGCTTGCGGTCACAGCCCTGGTCGATCAGTTCTATGCCGAGGTGCAGGCGATGGGGGGATCGCGGTGGGATACGTCGAGCCTGAGGGCGCGGTTGAAGTCGGCAAGCGCCGGCGACTGAAGCCCTGGCAGAAGGGGCCGCTGGCGGACAATCGGCTTTGGGCGCTCTGGCAGGAAGTCATCGCCCTCTACCCCCTGTCCCGATCGTTTCTGGCCGCGCTTTCGCCCAGTTCGCCCTTCCGGCGCGAGACGTCGTGGTTCTGGTTCGACGTGGTCCTGGGTCTGCGCTCCATGCGGCCCAGCCGGACGGTGGTGGCGCGGTTGCAGACGGTCACCGACGCCGAACTGGAGGGTCTGATCGCTTTGGGCGAGATCAACAGTCGGCGCCAGGAGCACTTCTTCCGTACGCTGGTGCTGGCCTACATCACCGTGCCTCTGACGGTTGGGGCCATCTGGGCGCAACTGTCGCCGGCATCTCTCATTGGCTTGGCCCGCAACGAGGACCTGGCGCCGTTCTGGGGCGGGACCATCGCCGGCCTGGCCAGCGCGGTCGTAGTTCGCTTCATAACCGACTGGCGGGCGCGATCCTTTCTCGCCGTGCTCCAGATGGCGCGGGCCGAGCGCAAGGCCGTCGGACCGAACGAGGCGGCACCCGGCGCTTGACGAACCGGACCGGCCCCGTTGGCGGGTCGCCTAGAAGCGGAAGCTGGCCCGGAGCAACAGGGTATAGCGGATATAGTCCTCGATCATCTCGGCGTCGGCCGTGACCGACAGACGACCCAGGTCGTTGCCGACCGATAGGTTGAAGCCCGCGATCAAACCGCCACCCTCAATGCTCTCTGGAGCCAGGGTGAAGGGGCCGCCGCCCGATATGAAGCGCGCAATCGTCTCGCCCGGATCGACCGAGATGTTCTGGCGCCAGCCCAACCGGACCTCGGGACGGATCCAGCCGTTCTCGCCGAAGCCGTAGCCGATGTTGACCGCCGCCACGCCGGCGAACAGGTGACCGTCCCGGTCTTCGATCGCCAGGTTGAAGCCGTCGTTCGCGCCCTGCTCGGTGTGGGCCTCCTCGCTGAGCGAGAAGTATTCGAGATAGGCTTCGGGTCTGACGCTCAGGCGGCCGAAGTTGCGCTCGTAGGACGCGCCCGCCGCGAGCGATAGGGTGAAGCCATTCCAGCTGGACTCATTGCGGAGGTTGATGCCCTGACTGACCAGCTGGCGCGTCGAATCGAAGGTGGCATAGCCACCCGCAGCCCGCGCCCAGGTCGCCCAGGCCTGGCCCTGTGCGCGCCAGGACAGACCTAGCTCGATGAGGCTGGCGGACAGAAGCTCCTCGGCCTCCGCCTCGGGGTCCTCGATGTCGGATGAGGTGAAGGCGACGGTGACGCCGAACGCGCCCAGGCTGGTGCCCCGTTCGACACCCCCGGCCACGCCGAAGCCCTCGGACCGGAAGCCGTAGGTGTCGGTCTTGTCCTTGTCGGCGTAGAAGTTGATCTCTTGAAGCCAGGCGCTTGTTTCGCCGGGAGCGACCGTGGCGTTGCGGCCGGACAGGGCCCGGGTCACGGCATCGACGCCCGACGCCAGGGACAGCAACGGTCCACCCGAGTGGTCCGGCAGCATCTGCTCGTACAGCTCGATGAAGCCCCCGCGGTCGGCCTGGGCGATGAACAGGTCACGCAGCTGGTCGTTGCCTGACAGAGAGCCGTAGAAGGCGTCGAAGGCCTGACTCTCGACGCCGATAAGGTTCGCTTCGGTGGCGGTGCGGCGGCGGGCGTCTATGAAGACGTCTCCAGCGGCGGCGTCGACCCCGGCGGACACAACGAACAGATAGGGCGAGTTGCCCTGGACCGCGACCTGGTCGATCGCGCCGGCCGTCAGGGTATCCGCGTCGATGATGGTGAAGCGGCGGGCATCGGTGATCAAGGAGTTGAAGCGCACGCCTAGGCCCGCCCCGGCCGCGATCGTCGCCGCGCCGTTGACCCGGAAGCCGCCGTTGTTCCCGGTGGCGGGATCGACGGTCACGATCAGGTTGCTGTCCGCGCCGATGTTCAGCCCCGTGACGTTGGTCACGCCGATCTGCCGTGCATCGAGCGTGCCGTTCGCCACATCGACCGTGAGCAGGCCGTCGATGTCGGTAATCGCGCCGCGCACCAGGGCACCCCCGGTGATCGACAGCTGATCTGCGCCCGCCCCGAAGAAAATGTCCCCCTGGACCACCCCGTTCTCGACGCTGAACACATCGGCGCCCGAGCCAAACCGCACATCTCCGGTCATGACCGGCTCTCTTGAGTCCGGGACGCCGTCGTTGTCGGTATCAGGATCCGAGTCGGTGGGGGCAGCGGTGACACCGACCTGACGCACTGTGACGCCGGTCGTGTTGGCGCTGACGTCGATGGCGGTGGCGATGGCCGATGGCGAGAGGGGGTCGCCGGCGGCGTTGGTGCCGAGAAGCGCCTGGAGGTTTCCCCGGTTGGTGATGGCGGTCAGGGTGCCCGACTGGTCGAGGATGGCGGTGGAGCCGGAAACGCCGCCGGTCGTGGACGCCAGGATGACGCCGTCATTCGTCAGGGCCGGCAGGTTGGCCCCCGCAGCAATGGACACAGCGATCGCGGGCGTGGTCGCCACGCTGGTGTTGCCGGCGGCGGTGATGCTGCCCGTGTTGTCGAAGCGAGGCGTGGTCACGCCGGCGTTGATCTGAAGCGCGGTGGCCGAGGCCTCCCGAGCCAGGGCAATCACCTGGCCTTCGTTACGAACGCCGCCGTCGATCGTGACCGTCCCTCCGCCCGCCGCGCCCAGCTGGATCGCGGTCGCGGAAATGGAATCGTAGATGCTGTCCGCGTTTATGGTGCCGCGGTTGATCAAGCCGTAGGCGAGGGTGTTCGTCCCGGCGACGCCCAGGGTGATGTCACGGGTCGCCGAGCCGACCAGAACGGCGGGCGCGGCCCCGGTGACCGAGATGTTGGAGTTGCCTTCGCTGGCGTCGGCAATGCCGTCGCCGTCCTCGTCAGTCTCAGTGGTCGAGGCGTCTTCCGGGCGCACATCCAGCACGACGCCGCCGCCGACGTTGCCCCCGATCACCACCGCTGGCCCCCCTTGGAGGAGATCGTCGTCATCGAGACGTCCGGTCGCCGTTGCGTTAGGACGCTGGGTATAGCGATACCCGGTCACTCCAATGCCCGCCTGGAGCGTCAGCCGGCCCGAAATGTCGCCCTGGAGATTGACTGCCGAGGCTCCTTCGCCCGCCACGCCGATGTTGCCGTCCAAGCGAACCGAGCCGGTGACCGCGCCCGCCTCCGTGCTCGACACCGCGATGGCGTTGGTGCCGATCGCCTGGATCGAACCAAAAGATGTCAGGTTGCCCACCAGGGCCCGTTCCAGAGAGATGCCGCGGCTGCCGGTGCCTTCGACCAGGATGCTGCCGGACGATTCGACCAGAACGTTCCCGGTCAGAGCCGCCGCTCCAGTCAGGCGAACACCGTAACGGTCCGCGCCGTTGGCGAAAGGCCCGTCCAGATCGCCGTCGCCGTCGGTGTCCGAATAGCTGTCGATATTGTCGGTGACCCGAATAGAGCCGCCGATCGTGACGTCGGCGGCCGTCGCACCGTCGTTGACGAGGATAGCCGTCGTTCCGTCAGCGGAATTGTTCAGCGTGATGCTGGAACCCTGGTCGAGGTCGATGAAGTTGTTCGTGTCGACCGTGACTGCCACACCGCTGGTGACGACGATCGAACCGCCAGAACCGAGGCGGATGTTGTCGGCCCCTGTGCCTGTCGCGTTGGAGGTCAGGATCGGCGTCGTCCGCGAGTTGGTGATGACCACGTCGGCCTGAGCCCCGGAAGCCGCCATCAGAGGGGCAAGCGCCACCGCGGTCGCAAGCAGTCTACGCATTCGTGAAATCACCCCAGATGGATACGCGCGACGAGCGCTGGCGCCTTCTAACAGGGGCCGCGCAGCCTGTCCCAAGTTTCGCGAATTTGAGGCGAATGCAAGGCGGAAAGCGTGGCGTGAAACCAACGCTGTTCGATCACCTATTGCCAAGATTGAGATCGAAGTGATATCACTATAGTATTGATTGGGAGGCTGGCGATGAACGAGCGCAGAACCATATCCACCGAGCGTCCGGCCTCCACGGCCAATGGCATTCTGATGCTTCTGGCCGGACTGGGCCTGGTGATCCTGGGCCCCTTGCTGGTCGCTCAGAACCCCGGAGCGGTCGTGAACGTCGTCGCTGGCGTGACCCTCGCGTCCGTTGGTCTGTTTCTGATGTGTGGCCTGTATTCCCTGCAGCCCAACGAGGGCGCGGCGATCCTGCTGTTCGGGGACTATCGCGGTACGGACCGGGCGACGGGTCTGCGGTGGGTCCTGCCCTGGTATTCCCGCAAGAAGATTTCCCTGCGAGCCAGGAACGTCACCTCCGACACGCTGAAGGTCAACGATCGGCGGGGAAGCCCCGTGGAGATCGCCGCCAACGTCGTGTGGCGAGTCGAGGATTCGGCCCAGGCGCTGTTCGACGTGGACGACTATCAGGCCTTCGTGAACATCCAGATCGAGACAGGTCTACGCGACATTGCCTCCCACTACGCCTACGACCACGGCGAGCAGGAGGAGGGGGCCGAGGCCGAGCTGACGCTTCGCGCCGACGCCGAGGAAGTCGCTGAAAAGCTGCAGACTGAGCTGGGCAACCGCGTTCGCGTGGCGGGCATCGCCATCGACGAGGCGCGGCTGGCGCACCTGGCCTATGCGCCCGAGATCGCCGGGGCCATGCTGCGCCGCCAGCAGGCCGAGGCGATCCTTTCGGCCCGTCGCCTCATCGTGCGCGGCGCGGTGGGCATGGTCGAAAGCGCCCTGACCGACCTGTCGGACCGTCGCGTGGTTGAACTGGACGAGGAGCGCAAGGCGGCGATGGTGTCCAACCTGCTGGTGGTGCTGTGCGCCGACCGGGAGGCCCAGCCGGTCGTCAACACCGGCACCCTGTACGGGTGATCCGTGGCCGGCCGGGCGCGCAAATCCTTCCTACTGAGGGCTTCGCCCGGCGTGATGGCGGCCGTCGAGCGTCTGGCGGCCTCTGAGTTGCGCTCAGTCAATGCGCAGCTCGAGGTGCTGGTTCGCGAAGCCCTGGCGCGGCGCGGGATCGATCCCGGGGCCGAAAAGGCCGGCAATGATACCGCTTGAGCTTGGCGGTTGGCGGGCGTAGGGGCGCGACATGGTCCGACGCACATCGTCCGCACGCATCCAAAAACGACGGACGCGCGTTTCGCGCCGGTCGCTGGAGGATCTCGACCCCATGAGCATGGCTGAGCTGGACGTTCAGGAAGGCGAGCTCAGGCTCATTCCCGGCTGGGACGAGGAGGTCGCCGATACGCTGAGGGCCCTGAAGGCGTCCACGGCCGATCCTCGTCCCCGTATGGTGGACACCACCATGCTGTACGCGCCGCGATCTGGGGGGGTGAAGCGTTACCTGCTGTCCAAGAAGGCGTGGCTGGAAGCCAACCGGCCGGGCGTGGCCCATTCCCTGATCGTGCCGGGGGCGCATCATGAGGCCGGCAAGGACGGCGTCATCAAGCTGCATGCCACCAAACTGCCGTTCGGTGACGGCTATCGCTGGCCGACGTCAGTGCGGCGCTGGGGGGCGTGGGTCGCATCAATGAAGCCCAGCCTGATCGAAGCGGGCGATCCCTACACGCCGGGCCAGGGGGCGCTGGAGGCGGGACAACGGGCAGGGTGCCCCGTCGTCGGCTTCTGCCATTCCGACCCGGCGGGCCTCGCGGCCCTGCATTTCGGGGAATGGGCCAAGAAGCCGGTCGAGAAGCGATGGGCCCGTCTGTTCGGCCAGTTCGACCGGGTCATCTCGCCCAGCCGCTTCATCGCGCGTCGCCTGGAGGAGGCTGGCATCAGGGACATCGTCATCCGGCCGCTGGGCGTGGAAATCGACACCTTCCGGCCCGACCGGGGGGATCGCGCCTGGCTTCTGAAGAAGCTGGGCCTGCCCGCCTCGGCGCGGTTGCTTTGCTTCGCCGGGCGTCCGGCGCGCGAGAAGAACATCGACGTCCTGATCGAGGCGGTCCAGCGTCTGGGCGCGCCCTATCATCTGGTTCTCGTCGGGGCCGGGGCGGGCATGCCTCCGGAGGACCGCGTCATCGCCCTGCCGTATGAGCGCGACCCCCGCGCGGTGGCTCGCATCATCGCCAGCTGCGACGCCTTCGTGCACGCCAACGACAAGGAGCCCTTCGGCCTGATCGTGCTGGAGGCCATGGCCTGTGGCCGGCCGGTCGTGGGCGTGAATGCCGGAGGCGTGGCCGAGACGGTCAATGACAGCGTGGGCCAGCTGGCCCACAGCGCCGACCCGGACGATTACGCTCAGGCCATCGAGGCCCTCTTCCAGCGCGACATCGAGGCGCTCGGCGCGGCGGCGCGGGTGCACACGGTGGAGCGTTTCTCGTGGAACCGCGTGTTCGAGGACCTGTGCATGACGTACGGCGAGGTCAGCGGCCGTCCGGAATTCGTTCAGCCTGCGGAAGCGCTCGCGGTTCACTGACCTCGTCCGCCGCCGGCGTAAGACCGTAGGGTGCGACCAGCCGCCAGACGTGATCCGGGATCATGGACTTCATCCGTCGCGGCTCCTCGCGGCGCAGGTGGATCACGGTCTCAGCTGCCTTCATCTCCAGGCGCGTGCGGGCGAACTCCAGACCACGCGGCCCCGTGCGGGGCTGAAGCCAGCTGACGATCGGCCGAACCCAGTCGGGCATCCGCCGAAGCTGGAGGCCACCGGCGGCACGCTCGACGTTGGCGATGAAGCCGGCGACGGCGGCCTTGCGTTTGCCGCCGCTCTCGGGCTCCGACAGCCGCACCTCGTCGCCGAGAAGGTCCAGCAAGGCTTGGCCGCGCTCGTTCCTGACGATCAACCATTGCTCGCCCTGGCCAGCCATGTAGCCCACCGTGATGTCGGACAGGGCGTTTGTGTAGTCGACACAGGTGCGGCAGGTGAGGGGGAAGAAGTCGGGGGCCAGCTGAGAGATTGGAAGGGCCAGGAAGGGTATCTCCCGTTTGCGGCCGTCGGCGAAGCGCAGCTCGACGTGGTAGTCGGCGCGGAACTCCAGATAGGTGATGCTGTCCGGGTTCTTGTCCAGCAGGGCGAGGAAGGTGTGGAAGTTCTCGGTCGTGGTGTTGTCCGAACAGGGCGTGCCGATGACGGTGATGGCCTCGAAGCCCAGTTCGGCCTCCAGAGCGCGCAGGGCATAGACCTGGCAGGGGATGCCGATGACGGCGAGACGTCGTATGCCCCGCTCGCGCGCGGTCTCCAGCAGGGCCAGGAGCGGCGCATAGCCCATCCGCATGCCGCGCGCCTGGACCATGTGGGCGGCGGTGGTGATCAGGACCGGCGTGGGCCGCCAGCGGTCGTCGGGGTCCGGGGCCATGGTCAGGACCGCCTCGACCGCGCCGGTCTCCAGCAGGCGCTCACCGAGACGCGTCGTGATGCCGGTCCATTGCGCGCCCTCGGCGGGCGCTTTCAGCGAGGCGCGGACCATGCGGCGGAAAGGCCCGAAGAACAGCTCGTCGCCCTCAGAGGCCCGCGCTCGCCCATGAGTGCGCTTCTCCATGGCCGGATAGTCGGGCTTGATGAACTGGCAGGCCCGGCCGCACAGGCTGGGGTCCTCCATGCGAGAGACGCCGCAGTCGGTGCAGAGATTTCGAGGGAGGGGCGGCCTGAGCGGCGGTGTGATCGGCGAGTCGGATGTGTGCGGCAGCCCCATCCCGACACCGTGCACGGCTCGCGACCCGCGCTCAAGCAGCGAGCGACCGCGTCGTGAGCGTTGGCGCACAAACCCGCGCTCCAGCAGCGAGCCACCGCGTGGCGAGCGTTAGCGCACAATCATGAGAAGGGGGGCGGCGCGCCACTTTCCGGATCGATGGAAAGTGGCGCGAGTGACGGGGCTCGAACCCGCGACCTCCGGCGTGACAGGCCGGCACTCTAACCAACTGAGCTACACCCGCGTTTCCCGCTGCGTCGTCTTCGGCGCGGCGAGGGGCGTCGTTTAGGCGGGGGTGCCGGAAGGTGTCAAGCGCCTTTCATCGACTATTCTGCCACCACCGACTGCACCGCCTGACGCGCCTCGTTCAGGTCGTAGGTGACCACCTCGCCGCCGCCCAATGGGATGTTCAGGAACACCCACGCCCCCGTCATGATCGCGCCCGCGATGAAGAAGAAGAACGAATAGGGCAGCATGGTCGCCATCAGGTTGCCGATGCCGAATCCCGGCGTCCATCGCTGACAGAAGGCCAGGATCAGGGGGAAGTAGACCATCAGGGGCGTGATGATGTTGGTGACCGAATCGCCCATCCGATAGGCGGCGGTCGTCATCTCGGGGCTGATCCCGAGCAGCATCAGCATCGGCACGAGCACCGGCGCCATGGCGGCCCACTTGGCCGAGGCCGAGCCGATGAAGATGTTGACCATCGCGGCCAGGCAGACGATCGCGATCAGCAGCTGCCAGGCGGGCAGTCCGCTGGCCTGGAGCCGCTCGGCCCCAAGGATCGCCAGGATGACCCCCAGATTGGACCAGTTGAACATGGCCACGAAATGGGCGGCCACGAACGCCAGCACGATGTAGGGGGCCATGACCGCCATGGAGTCGACGAACATCTTCACCAACTGCCGGTGATCCGTCAGGGTCTTGGCCGCCACGCCGTAGGCCACGCCGGTCGCCAGGAACAGGATGAAGAAGCCAGCCACAAGCGACTGGTAAAAAGGCGTCATCCGTTCGGTCGGCGCCGCTTCCATGTCGATCAGCGGAGGGTTGGGTCCAACGCTCATGGCGACCCATGCCCCGATGACCAGGAGGGCAGCGACCGCGGACCAGAACAGACCGCGCTTCTCGTCGCGCGACAGTTCCGACTCCGAGAGTTGGATCGGCGCGTCCGCCGACGGTTGCCAGGGCCCGAGACGCGGCTCCACGATCTTGTCCGTCACGAACCAGGCCAGAGGGACGAAGACCACGGTCATGGCGATGATGAAGAACCAGTTGCCCGCTATATTGGCGGTCCAGTCCGGCTGAATCAGCCGCGCGGCGGGTTCGGTGATCCCAAGAAGCAGGGCGTCCAGATGGCCGGGAAACAGGTTGGCCGAAAAGCCCCCGGACACGGCCGCGAAGCCCGCCGCGATACCCGCGATCGGATGGCGACCGGCGGCGGCGAAGATCAGGCCGGCAAGCGGAACCAGAACGACGTAGCCAGCGTCTGAGGCATGATTCGACACAATGCCGACCAGCACCACGATCGGGGTCAGCAGAGCCTTGGGAGCTTTCCGTATCCCCGCGCGCATGCTGGCGGAGAACATGCCGGTGCGCTCGGCGACGCCGGCTCCGAGCATGACGACGAGAACATAGCCCAGCGGCGCGAAGCCGGTGAGCGTGCGCGGCATGTCGACAAAGAGGCGCCGCAGGTTTTCAGACGACATCAGGCTCTGCGCCGCGACGACCTGGCCGTCGACCGGGTTCACGGCGGACAAGCCGTAAGAGGCCGCAGCCACGCTTCCGATCACAAGGAAGCCGATGAACCAGATAAAAATGAAGACCGGATCGGGCAGGCGGTTGCCAGCCTTTTCCACGAACGTCAGTACACCGCCGCCGATGTTCACGCGCTGCTCCCAAGCTGTTGTGCTCTGACTTGGACGGCAAACAGGAAGCTTGGCAAGTCACCCGATGAAAATGCGACTGGTTCGCAGAAAAACCTTCCGTCGCATGGGTTTGAACCGGCGAAAGGTTGGGTCTAGAAGACGCCGAATCCGCCGCCCCCTCCCAGTCGCGGCGTGGACCCGGACGTATGAACGACTTCCTTTTTCAGTACCTGCCGATCGTGATCTTCATCGGGATCGCGACGGTGCTCGGCCTCGGCTTCATGGTGGCAGCCTGGGTGCTGGCGCCATCCAATCCCGATAGCGAAAAACTGTCCGCCTATGAGTGCGGCTTCAACGCCTTTGACGACGCGCGGATGAAGTTCGACGTGCGCTTCTATCTGGTGTCGATCCTTTTCATCATCTTCGACCTGGAAGTGGCCTTCCTGTTCCCATGGGCGGTGTCGATGTTCGATCTGGCGCGGCCCGACATGATCTTCGCCTTCTGGTCGATGATGGTGTTCCTGGCCGTGCTGACTGTCGGGTTCATCTATGAATGGAAGAAGGGCGCGCTGGAATGGCAGTGATCTCTCCGCCTATGTCCGGCCCGTCGTCGCCGCTGCCGACAGCCTATGGCCAGAGCGCGCGCTCGACCGTCGAGGGCTATGATCCCAAGCTGCACGACAAGTTCTTCGAGGCGGTCAACACCGAGGTCGCCGAGCATGGTTTCCTGACCGCGTCGCTGGACGACGTCATCAACTGGGCCCGGACGGGCTCGCTGATGTGGATGACCTTCGGTCTGGCCTGCTGCGCCGTGGAAATGATCCAGGCGTCCATGCCGCGCTATGATCTGGAGCGGTTCGGCATGGCCCCCCGCGCCAGCCCGCGGCAGTCTGATCTGATGATCGTGGCCGGCACCCTGACCAACAAGATGGCTCCCGCTCTTCGTAAAGTATACGATCAGATGCCTGACCCTCGTTATGTGCTTTCGATGGGAAGCTGTGCGAACGGTGGCGGGTATTACCACTATAGTTATAGTGTCGTACGCGGTTGTGATAGAATAGTTCCTGTGGATGCTTACGTTCCCGGGTGTCCGCCAACGGCCGAGGCGTTGGTCTACGGTCTTCTGCAGTTGCAAAAGAAGATCCGTCGAACCGGGACCATCGAGCGATGAGCGGCCATCTCGCCACCGTTGCCGCCAACACCGCCGCCCTGACGCCGCTAGGTCAGGACATGGTGGCCGAGCTGCAGGTCGACGCCGCTGTGGCTTATGGCGAGCTGACGCTGACATGTCAGCGCGATCGGCTCGTCGAGGTTCTAACGGCCCTGCGTGATCGTTTCGGCTTCCAGCAGCTGCTCGACGTCTGCGGCGCGGATTATCCCGACCGGGCCGAGCGGTTCGACGTGGTCTATCATTTGCTCAGCCTGACACGGAACATCCGGGTGCGGGTCAAGGTCACGACTGACGAGTCCGCGCCAGTGCCCAGTGTGATCGCGGTCTATCCGTCCGCGGGCTGGTTCGAGCGCGAGGCGTTCGACATGTACGGCATCCTGTTTTCGGACCATCCGGACCTGCGTCGCCTGCTCACGGACTACGGCTTTTCCGGGCATCCGCTGCGCAAGGACTTCCCGATGACCGGCTACGTCGAGGTCCGTTACGATGAAGAGCAGAAGCGGGTCGTTTATGAGCCCGTCAAACTGACGCAGGAGTTCCGTAACTTCGATTTCCTGTCGCCGTGGGAAGGTGCTGAGTATCCGGCACCGGTTCTGCCGGGCGACGAGAAGGCCCCTGGGGCTGTCCCGGGGCCCAAGGCGGCGGGATGATCGACCATGGCCAAATCGGCTCTGCAGCAGGCTTTCACCAAGACGTCGATCCAGTCGGCGGCTTCGTTCTTTCTCGTGACCTTCTCCACGGCCTTTCTGTTCACACTTGGGGCGCGGCTGACCGGCTGGTTCACCCGCTCGCCTGTGATACCGCCCGAACAGACTCAGATGCTGGGCATCGCCATCATGATCGCCGTCATCTGTCTGGCGGTCGGCGCGAGCATCCGCAGACTGTCGGCGGCGGAGTTGCAGAGCGCTCTGCTGGGCGCTTCGGCCATTCTGCTATCCACCCCCTTGGCGCTGGCTGTCTTGACCGGCGACTGGCAACTTTCGACAGCCGCCGTTTCCGGAATGGGCGTGGTCACACTGGCGGTCGGATGGTTCGTGGCGATCACCCGCAAGCCCGATACGCTGGAGGCGGACGTTGATGGCTGACGGACACCCCATCGCCAGCAAGACGCCCGAGCGGGCCGACCTGGACCGGGTCACTGACGACCTCGGGCAGATCGCTTTCGACGCGCCGGACAACCGCACCGCCCACGCGCGCGAGATGGACGACCGCAAGTTCACCATCAACTTCGGCCCGCAGCATCCGGCTGCCCACGGGGTGCTGCGCCTGGTGCTGGAGCTCGATGGGGAAGTGGTCGAGCGCGTCGATCCGCATATCGGCCTGCTGCATCGAGGCACCGAGAAGCTGATGGAGGCGCGCACTTACCTCCAGAACGTGCCCTATCTGGATCGGCTGGACTACGTCGCGCCGATGAACCAGGAGCACGCCTTCTGCCTGGCGATCGAGCGGTTGCTGGGCATCGAGGTGCCCTACCGGGCCCAGTTGATCCGCGTCCTGTACTGCGAGATCGGCCGTATCCTGTCGCACATGCTGAACGTCACGACGCAGGCGCTGGACGTCGGGGCCCTGACGCCGCCGCTCTGGGGCTTCGAGGAACGCGAGAAGCTGATGGTCTTCTATGAGCGGGCCTGCGGGGCGCGGCTGCACGCCAACTACTTCCGGCCGGGCGGGGTGCATCAGGACCTGCCCTCGGACCTGATCGACGATATCGGCCGCTGGTGCGCCGAGTTTCCGGCGGCCCTGAAGGACATCGAGAGCCTCGTCACCGAGAACCGCATCTTCAAGCAGCGGAACGTCGACATCGGCGTGGTGTCCAAGGAAGAGGCCCTGGCCTGGGGCTTCTCCGGCGTCATGCTGCGCGGCTCGGACATCGCCTGGGATCTGCGCAAGTCGCAGCCCTACGAATGCTACGCCGAGCTCGATTTCGACGTCGTCGTGGGCAAGAACGGCGACTGCTGGGACCGCTATCTCGTCCGCGTCGAGGAGATGAAGCAGTCCGTCCGCATCATGGAGCAATGCATCCACAAGCTGCGCAACTGCCCGGGCGAACCGGTCATGGTCGAGGACAACAAGATCGTCCCGCCGCGCCGGGGCGAGATGAAACGGTCGATGGAAGCCCTGATCCACCACTTCAAGCTCTACACCGAAGGCTTCAAGACCCCGCCGGGCGAGGTCTATGCGGCGGTCGAGGCGCCCAAGGGCGAGTTCGGTGTCTATCTGGTGAGTGACGGCACCAACAAGCCATATCGGGTCAAGATCTCGGCTCCGGGGTTCCGTCACCTGCAGGCCATGGACTGGATGAATCGCGGCCACATGCTGGCCGACGTGTCGGCCATTCTGGGCTCGCTCGACATCGTGTTCGGGGAGGTGGATCGGTGACGGCTCTGCTGGCCGACGTTCTGTTCTGGATTGTCGTGGCCATCGCTTTGGCTGCGTTCGTCGGATTTGTTGTGCTCGCCGCGATCACGGGGCCGAGGGCTCGGTGCCACCCGGAGGGTTGGCGAGGTGCTGTCCGGGACGATCTGATCCTCCTCGGCCCCATTGCGCCGTTCTTGATCGTCGTCGCGGCCGGAGCCTTCGAGCCGCCTCTGAGAGATGAGGCATGGTGGACGCCTGCTCTGTTCGCGATCGCCGGCGCTGGATTGCTGGCCCAATGGCTGCCGGTCGTCCGTCGTGCGCGCGCCCGGACCGCCGCCCTTCAGAGGTATCCGTCGCAATGAGCGTCCGTCGTCTCGCCAAGGTCCAGCCCGCGTCCTTCGCCTTCTCGAAAGAGACCAAGGCCAAGGCTGACTGGTGGATCGCCAAATATCCCGCCGGTCGTCAGCAGTCGGCGGTGATCCCGATCCTCTGGCTGGTGCAGAAGCAGGAAGGCTGGGTCTCCGAGCCGGCGCTGCGCGCGATCGCGGACCTGCTGGACATGCCCTACATCCGGGTGCTGGAGGTCGCGACCTTCTACACCATGTTCATGCTGGAGCCGGTGGGTTCGGCCGCACTGATCCAAGTGTGCGGCACCACGCCGTGCGTGCTGCGTGGCGCGGGCGACCTGATGAAGGTGTGCAAGGACCGGATCGGGCCCAAGCACACCCTGTCGCCCGACGGTAAGTTCTACTGGGAAGAGGTCGAGTGCCTGGGGGCCTGCGTGAACGCGCCGATGGCCATGATCAACGACTATTATTTCGAGGACCTGACGGCCTCGGACATGAACCAGATCATCGACGACTTCGCCGCCGGCAAGACGCCCGAGCGCGGGCCGCGCGTGGACCGGATCAACTCGGCGCCCCAGGGTGGGCCGCTGACCCTAACCGATCCCAAGCTGTATGACGGCTCGGCCGCCAAGCCGATCAAGAAACTGCCGAACACGGAGCCTGTGTCGGCATGAGCCAGAGCGCGCCCGAAAAGATCCATGGGCCGGCCGCGATCGGCGGCGTGGTCGTCGCCGTCGCCGTGCACGCCGTGGGCGCGGCTCTGGATTGGTGGGAGGCCGGTGCCTTGGCCGTGTTTCCCATCCTGGGCTTTGGTCTGGCGACCGGCTGGCTGTTCGCGCGTCGCAAAGGCGAACGGACATGACCGCGTCGGACCCCCGCACCGACGATAAGGTCGCTGCCTACCGGGCGGAGATGCGCGCCGTGGGCCGGCCTCAGCGGCTTGCCGGGTTCGGGCTGGTGCTGCTGGGCGCTGTCCTTGTGTGGGGCGGGACGCGGGCGGGAGGCCTGGCCGAGGTCGTGCAGATGGCGGGCTACGCCGCCCTGGCCGCTGGCTGGGCCCTGATGTTGACGGCGATTTTTCTGCGCACGCGTCATCATCGGCGCCGGATGGCCGAGCTGGACGGAGGCTCGCGATGAGCCTGTCGCAGCCCTGTGAGGTCCGAGGCGCACACTCACGGATCGGAAGACGTTCGGGGGACCGTCGTGACAACGTCGAAACGCGGCGGACGGAAGTCGGCCGGCCTCTTTCTCGCCAATCTGATGGGGGCAGGGGCACTGCCTCTGGCGGGGGCGGTGCCTCCGCAGCCTCCCATGCCCGTGCGGCCTGCGCCGTCCCCTTCGCCTTCTCCTGGTCCCTCGAATGCGCCTGAGCTTGCATCATCCCAATCCCAGCGCCCGCCGCCGCGCGAGGAGCGTCCGACCGGCGATCGCCGCAGCGAGCTCTCACGCCCCCGTGGCAAGGGTTTCGGTGGCGGCGGCCGTGGGCGGGGGGGCTCGCTGATGGTCGGGCTGCTCGCGGACAAGGACCGCATCTTCACCAACCTTTACGGGATCCACGACTGGGGCCTGGAGGGGGCGAAGCAACGCGGCTGCTGGAACGCGACCAAGGACATGCTGGACATGGGCCGCGACTGGCTCATCACCAACGTCAAGAATTCCGGCCTGCGCGGACGCGGCGGGGCGGGTTTCTCCACGGGTCTGAAGTGGTCCTTCATGCCCAAGGAGGTGAAGGACCGGCCGCACTATCTGGTCGTCAACGCCGACGAGTCCGAGCCCGGAACCTGCAAGGACCGGGAGATCATGCGCCATGATCCCCACCTGCTGATCGAGGGCTGCCTGATCGCCAGCTTCGCCATGCAGGCCCACGCCTGCTACATCTATCTGCGCGGCGAATATGTGCTGGAACGCGAGCGCATGGAGGCGGCGGTCAAGCAGGCGTATGACGCCAGGCTGATCGGCAAGAACAACGTCCACGGCTGGGACTTCGACGTCTACATCCACCACGGCGCCGGGGCCTACATCTGCGGCGAAGAGACGGCGCTGCTGGAAAGCCTGGAGGGCAAGAAGGGGCAGCCGCGTCTGAAGCCGCCGTTCCCGGCCGGGGCGGGCCTGTACGGCTGCCCGACCACGGTGAACAACGTCGAGTCGATCGCGGTCGTGGGCACCATCCTGCGGCGCGGGGCGGACTGGTTCGCGGGCTTCGGTCGGCCGAACAACACCGGCACCAAGCTGATGAGCATCAGCGGCCACGTGAACCGCCCGTGCAATGTCGAAGAGGCAATGTCGATCCCGCTGCGGCAGCTGCTGGAAGAACACTGCGGCGGCGTTCGCGGCGGCTGGGGCAATCTGAAGGCCGTGATCCCGGGCGGCGTCTCGGTGCCCCTGATCACGCGCGACATGGCCGAGACGGCGCTGATGGACTTCGACAGTCTGCGCGAGATGAAGTCGGGTCTGGGCACGGCCGCCGTGATCGTCATGGACCAGTCTACCGACCTGGTGAAAGCGATCGCCCGCATCAGCTATTTCTATAAGCATGAAAGCTGCGGCCAGTGCACGCCGTGCCGCGAGGGCACCGGCTGGATGTGGCGCGTGCTGGAGCGGATGGCGGTGGGCGAGGCCGATCCGTCGGAGATCGACCTGCTGCTGGACGTCGCGGGTCAGGTCGAGGGCCACACCATCTGTGCTCTGGGCGACGCCGCCGCCTGGCCGGTCCAGGGCCTGATCCGGCATTTCCGTCACGAGATCGAGGACCGCATCTCCGACTACCGCAGCCGCCGCGCGAACTTCGCCGGCCACGCGATCGCGGCGGAGTAGGGATGCGCGTCTGGCTCCCCTTGATGGCCGCCGTGGGCCTGTCGGCTTGCGGTCAGTCCGGCGACACCGCCGAACCGACGCCGGTCGAGAAGGCGGCGGCCGAAGCCCCCGTGTCGGACGCGGTGGCGCAGACGCCGGCCGTCCTGACCGCCGTCGATCTCCGTCGCGTGTGCCGCGCCGGGCTGGCGGCGATCCACGGCCAGACGCTGGACGCCATCCAGATCACGGGCGCGGAGGGCGAGGTCCTGAACGCCCAGTGGCGCGCGCCGGTCGACGGGGGCGTGATGAAGGCGCAATGCCGGGCCGGCGACGGCCTGGTGGTGTGGAAGCCGCTGGACCTGCCCGACCCGACCCAGGTGCGCTGGATGAACGAGGCGGGCGATCCGGTCGTGCGCTACACGATCCGCGGCGAAGAGATCGAGATCGTCCAGGCTCTGCCGGACGGCACGACGCAGCAGGCGATGATGGCCGTGCGTCCTGAGGAAGAGGTAAGCTGATGCGTCCTTCCAACCTCGGCGAGTTCATCATCCAGCACCCTAAGCTGTTCGCGGGTGTGGTTTACACGGCGGTCGCCGGACTAGGGCTCGGTATGGCTCTGCTTTCCGGGATGGCCTGGTGGATGGGAATTCTCATTGCTTTTGGTGCCATGATAATTGTTGGGAACCTGCCGGATGCCTAAAGCCAAGGTCAACGGCGTCGAAGTCGAGTTCGAGCCCGGGATGACCGTGCTGCAGGTCGCCGAGCGCGCCGGGCACGAGATTCCGCGCTTCTGCTATCACGAGCGGCTGTCGATCGCCGGCAACTGCCGCATGTGCTTGGTCGAGGTGAAGCCCGGACCGCCCAAGCCGCAGGCGTCATGCGCCCTGCCGGCGGCCGAGAACCAGGAGATCTTCACCGACACGCCGATGGTGAAGAAGGCGCGCGAAGGGGTGATGGAGTTCCTGCTCATCAACCACCCGCTGGACTGCCCGATCTGCGACCAGGGCGGCGAGTGCGACCTGCAGGACCAGGCCATGGGCTATGGCCGCGACGGCTCCCGCTATGCCGAGAACAAGCGGGCGGTCGAAGAAAAGAACATGGGCCCGACCATCAAGACCTTCATGACGCGGTGCATCCAGTGCACCCGCTGCGTGCGGTTCGTGTCGGAAGTGGCGGGCGTGCCGGACATCGGCATGATCAGTCGCGGCGAGGACGCCGAGATCACCACCTATCTGGAAAGCGCCGTCGGCTCGGAGCTGTCGGGCAACGTCAACGACCTTTGCCCCGTCGGTGCCCTGACGCACAGGCCGTGGCAGTTCCACTATCGCCCTTGGGAACTGAAGAAGACCGAGACCGTCGATGTGATGGACGGCCTGGGGTCCAACATCTCGGCTCAATCCAAGGGCACCGAGGTGATGCGTATCCTGCCTCGCGTTCACGAAGGCATCAACGAAGAGTGGCTGTCGGACAAGAGCCGCTATGTCGTAGACGGCCTGCAGGCGCGACGTCTGGACCGGCCCTATATCCGTGAGAACGGCAAGCTGCGTGCCGCGAGCTGGGACGAGGCTTTGAACGCGGTGGCTGCGAAGCTCAAGGCCGCCAAGCCCGAGAAGATCGGCGTCATCGCCGGCGACCTCCAGGACGCGGAATCGATGAAGGCGGCGCTGGACCTGTTCCGCGCGCTGGGCTCGGCCAACACCGACTGCCGTCAGGACGGGGCCGCGCTGGGGATCGGTCCTCGCGAGGGCTGGCTGTTCAATACCGGGCTGCAAGGTCTTGAAAACGCGGACGCCATCCTGCTGGTCGGCGTCAATCCGCGTACCGAGGCGCCGCTGCTGAATCAGCGGATCAGGAAGAGCTGGCTTGCGGGCAAGACCCGCATCGGCGTGATCGGCGAACAGGCCGACCTGACCTATGACTACGATCTGGTCGGACGGGGCACCAAGACCCTGGCCAAGCTGCCCAAGACGGCGGTGGACGCCCTGTCGAACGCGGAGCGTCCCGCCATCGTGGTCGGGGCCGGTGCCTTGACGGGTGCCGCCGGTCCGGCGGTGCTGAACGCGCTGGGCAAGTTGGCGACCAAGGTCGGCGTCGTGAAGGACGGTTGGAACGGCTTCAACGTGCTTCACACCGCCGCCGCCCGCGTCGGCGGGCTGGACATGGGCTTCGTCCCTTCGTCCGGCGGCCTGTCGGCGCACGAGATGGTGCAAAAGGGCGCGCTGGACATGCTGTTCCTGCTGGGTGCCGACGAGATCGAGACGGGGACATCAAAGGCTTTCAAGATCTATCTGGGCAGCCACGGCGACCGTGGCGCGCACGCCGCCGACGTCATCCTGCCGGGCGCGGCCTGGACCGAGAAGCCGGGCCTCTATGTCAACACCGAGGGCCGGGTGCAGATGGCCGAACGCTCCGTCTTCCCCAAGGGCGAGGCGAAGGAAGACTGGGCGATCATCCGCGCCCTGTCCGAGCGGGTGGGCCAGACCTTGCCGTACGATACCCTGGACCAGCTGCGGACCCGGCTGATGGCGGACCACCCCACCTTCGGCCGCATCGACTATCTGGCCCCGGCCGTATCGTTTGATGCCGCGGGACTGGGGGCCAAGGGCGAGCTGGGCGACTTGGCCCTGCGTTCCATCGTCGTCGACCCCTATCTGAACAACCCGATCGCGCGGGCCAGCGCGACCATGGCCGAGCTTAGCGCCCAACGCGTTGCTCCGGCCCTGATGGCGGCGGAGTAGGCCATGCAGGAGATGTGGAGCACACCCGGCGGCTGGACGCTGCTGACGACCGTCGGCATCCTGATCGTGACGGTCGGGATTCTGCTGTCGCTGGCTTTCCTGCTGCTGCTCGACCGCAAGATCTGGGCGAGCGTGCAGATGCGCAAAGGCCCGAACGTCGTGGGCCCGTTCGGCCTGCTTCAGTCGTTCGCCGACTTCTTCAAGTTCGTTCTCAAAGAGATCGTCGTCCCGGCGGGCGCCGACAAGACGGTCTTCATCCTGGCCCCGCTGATCACTTTCGTCCTCGCCTTCATTGCCTGGGCCGCGATCCCTTTCGCGCCGGGATGGGTCATCTCCGACCTGAACGTCGGCATCCTCTACATCTTCGCGATCAGTTCGCTGGGCGTCTACGGCATCATCATGGGCGGCTGGGCTTCGAACTCGAAGTATCCGTTCCTGGGCTCGCTGCGGTCTGCGGCGCAGATGGTGTCCTATGAGGTCTCCATCGGCCTGATCATCATCAACGTCATCCTGCTGGCCGGGACCATGAACCTGACGTCGATCGTGACGGCGCAAGAGGGCTGGTTCTGGAACTGGTTCGGCTTCGGCGGCGGGCTGGACAGCTGGCCCCTGCTGGTTGTTATGTTCCCGATGGCGATCATGTTCTTCGTCTCGGCGCTGGCTGAAACGAACCGCCCGCCGTTCGACCTGCCCGAGGCCGAGAGCGAGCTCGTGGCCGGCTATCAGGTCGAGTACTCCTCGACGCCGTACCTGCTGTTCATGATCGGCGAATACGCCAACATCGTCTTCATGTGCGCCATGATCAGCCTGCTGTTCTTCGGCGGCTGGAACCCGGGCATCCCCGGCGAATATCTGCCGGATGCGCCCGCAGGGTGGGAGTGGCTCAACAACCTCGGCTACTTCCTGGTGTTCGCGGCCAAGATCGTCTTCTGGTTCTTCATGATCTCGATCGTGAAGGCCTTCGTGCCCCGCTATCGCTATGACCAGCTGATGCGGCTGGGCTGGAAGATCTTCCTGCCGACGTCGCTGGTGGCTGTGGTCATCGTGGCGGCGTGGCGCGTGTTCGTGGTGGGGGGCTGATGCGCGCGCTGATCTCAAGCCTGCTCGCCTTGGCGACGGCGGCCTGCACCTTTCCGGCGGCGTACGAACCCGATCCGACCTCGGTCTATCAGTGGGAGCGCCGCCAGCAGGAGATCACGCGCCGCGAGGCCGAGCGCGTTCGGCTGTGCCAGATGATGAACAAGGATAGCGAGCGCTACGAGCGCGACTGCCGCCGTCCGGGAGACCCCGACTAATGCTGACCCGCATCGTCCAGGCCGCGAAGGGTGCCATGCTGATCGATCTGATCGGCGCGGTCGGCCTGTCGCTGAAATACATGGCCCGGCCCAAGGCCACCGTGAACTATCCTTTCGAGCGCGGCCCCAAGTCGCCGCGCTTCCGGGGTGAGCACGCCTTGCGCCGCTATCCGAATGGCGAGGAACGCTGCATCGCATGCAAGCTGTGCGAGGCCATCTGCCCGGCCCAGGCGATCACAATCGAGTCCGAGCCTCGCTCGGACGGTAGCCGCCGCACGACCCGCTACGACATCGACATGGTCAAATGCATCTACTGCGGCCTTTGCCAGGAGGCCTGCCCGGTGGATGCCATCGTCGAAGGTCCGAACATGGAGTTCACGGTCGAGAACCGCGAAGAGCTGCTCTACGACAAGCAGCGGCTGCTGGATAACGGCGACCGCTGGGAGCGGGTGATCGCCAAGAACCTGGAGCTTGACGCACCGTATCGGTGACGTCGGGTTCAACTTGTCTTTCGACGGGTGATTTGGCCGCTTCATTTCGGGGCGGTCGCTGTCTAAGAGGTGCGGCGTTTTCGCCGCGCTGAATCGGAAAGGGGCACGCGCCTCCCATGCTGCAAGGCATAGCCTTCTATGTGATGTCGGCGGTCGCCGTGGTCGCGGGCCTTCTGGTCGTGACGGCGCGCAACCCCGTGCACTCCGTCCTGTGGCTGATCCTGGCCTTCTTCTCCTCGGCCGGGCTGTTCGTGCTGCTGGGCGCCGAGTTCCTGGCGATGCTGCTGGTGGTGGTTTACGTCGGCGCGGTCGCGGTGCTTTTCCTGTTCGTCGTCATGATGCTGGACGTCGACTTCGTGCGGCTTCGTGAAGGCTTCGCCGCCTACCTGCCGCTGGCGGCGATCGTGGCGGGCATCCTGCTGGCCGAGATGGTGATGATCTCGATCGTGGTGGCGCAGGGTGGAGCGGCGGCGGACGCGACCTCGCCGGTCGTCTATGGCTCGGACCGGACCAACGTCGAAGCGATCGGCCGGGTGCTCTACACCGACTACGTCTACGTCTTCCAGGCGGCTGGCATCGTGCTGCTGATCGCCATGATCGGGGCCATCGTCCTGACCCTGCGCCGGAAGGAATCGGTCCGCCGTCAGGACCCGGGGGCTCAGACCAACCGTGCCCGCCGCACCTCGGTCGAGATCAAGGGCGTGACCACCGGCGTGGGCGTCACCTCAGAGGAGCTGCGCTGATGGAGGTCACGCTCCAGCACTATCTGGCGGTCGCCGCCATGCTGTTCACCATCGGGGTGTTCGGCATCTTCGTGAACCGCAAGAACATCATCATCATCCTGATGTCGGTCGAGCTGATCCTGCTCGCGGTGAACATCAATTTCGTCGCCTTCTCGGCCTATCTGAACGACGTCCAGGGGCAGATCATGGCCATGTTCGTCCTGACCGTCGCGGCCGCCGAGGCCGCCGTGGGCCTTGCCATCCTGGTGACCTTCTTCAGGAACCGCGGCGACATCGCCGTGGATGACGCCAGCGTGATGAAGGGCTGATCGTGTCTCTCGAACTGCTCGTTACGCTCGGCGTCTTCGCCCCTCTGCTCGGCGCGGCCGTGGCCGGCTTCTTCGGCCGCCGCATCGGCGACATCCCCTCGCAGGCGGTCACGACCGGCCTGCTGTTCTTCTCCTGCGCCGTCGCCTGGACGGTCTTCATCCAGTGGACCTGGGGTGGGCTCGAGGCCTTCACGGTCCAGATCGCGCCCTTCATCAACGTCGGCGATTTCCAGTCGAACTGGGCCATCCGGATCGACGCCTTATCGGCCGTGATGCTGATTGTGGTGACGACGGTGTCGTCGCTGGTTCACCTGTATTCCTGGGGCTACATGGCCGAGGACGACAGTCGGCCCCGGTTCTTTGCCTATCTGTCGCTGTTCACCTTCGCCATGCTGGCGCTGGTGACGGCGGCGGACTTCATGCAGCTGTTTTTCGGCTGGGAAGGGGTGGGGCTGGCGTCCTATCTGCTGATCGGATTCTGGTTCAAGAAGCCGACGGCCAGCGCAGCCGCGATCAAGGCCTTCGTGGTCAACCGGGTCGGCGACTTCGGCTTCGCGCTCGGCATCATCACCGTCTTCTGGATGTTCGGTACGATCGAGTTCGCCGAGCTGTTCCCCATGATCGCGGAGCGTGCGGGCACCGGCTGGTCGTTCCTCGGCTACGAGTGGTCGGCGCTGGATCTGGCGGGTGTGCTTCTGTTCATCGGTGCCATGGGCAAGTCGGCCCAGTTCTTCCTGCACACCTGGCTGCCCGACGCCATGGAGGGCCCGACGCCGGTCTCCGCCCTGATCCACGCCGCGACCATGGTCACGGCCGGCGTCTACATGGTCTGCCTGCTGAGCCCGATCTACGAATACGCGCCGACGGCAGCGATGCTGATCGCCATCACCGGCGGCATCACGGCCCTGTTCGCCGCGACGGTCGGCCTGGCCCAGAACGACATCAAGCGGGTCATCGCCTATTCGACCTGTTCGCAGCTGGGCTACATGTTCTTCGCGGCGGGCGTCGGGGCCTATCAGGCGGCCATGTTCCACCTGTTCACCCACGCCTTCTTCAAGGCCCTGCTGTTCCTGGGCGCCGGCTCGGTGATCCATGGCATGCACCACGAGCAGGACATGCGGAAGATGGGCGGGCTGATGAAGCTGCTGCCCGTCACCTATGCGGTGATGATGATCGGCACCATCGCCATCACGGGTCTGGGCATCCCCGAGCTAAAGTGGGGCTTCGCCGGCTTCTATTCCAAGGACTCGGTGCTGGAGAGCGCCTTCGCCTCGGCGACCAGCGGCCATTCGCCGGTCGGGATGTTCGTCTTCTTCATCGGCCTCTTCGCGGCGGGTCTGACGGCCTACTATTCGTGGCGGCTGGTGTTCATGACCTTCCACAACAAGCCGGCGTGGCAGGACGATCATGCGCACGACCACGCCCATGACGACCACGCCGAGCCGCACGCCCAGATCGAGACCCATAGTGGGCCGTTGCCGGATGACGGTCACGGTCACGACGGTCACGGCCACGGTCACCACGGCCCGCTGAAGCCGCACGAGAGCCCGTGGGTCATGCTCGTGCCGCTGCTGGTGCTGTCGGTCGGCGCGATCGCCTCGGGCTTCGTCTTCTACGAGTTCTTCGTCGGCGACGCCGAGCACGACTTCTGGCGCGGCGCGATCTTCGCCGGGCCCGAGAACCACGTCATTCACGACAGCCACTATGTCCCGACCTGGGTGCTGTGGGCACCGTTGGTGGTGTCGCTGCTGGGCACCTTCGCGGCCGTCTATTTCTACGCCCTGCGGGAGGGCTTGGCCCGGCGCATGGCCGAACGGGGCGGGCCGCTGAACAGCTTCCTGTCCAACAAGTGGTACTTCGACGAGATCTACGACTTCCTGTTCGTGAAGGGGGCCAAGGCGCTCGGCGACCTGTTCTGGAAGGTCGGCGATGTGCGGATCATCGACGGCCTCGGCCCGAACGGCGCGGCCTGGGCCTCGCTGAAGTCCGCCGCGCGGCTGGCCAAGATCCAGTCCGGCTATGTCTATCACTATGCGTTCGTGATGCTGCTCGGCGTGGCCGGCCTGCTCGCCTTCGCCATCTACGCCTGGGGCGCATAAGATGGGCGCGATCCCCAACATCCTGTCGATCGTCACCTTCCTGCCGTTGGTGGGCGCGCTGGCGATCCTGATCGGCCGCGTGGCGACGAAGAACGCCGACGGCCTGGCCCGCTGGGTCGCGCTGGTCACCACGCTGGCGACCTTGGCCGTCTCGTGCGTGCTGGTGGCCCAGTTCGATCCGTCCAGCGCCGCCTATCAGTTCGTCGAGCGTTACGCCTGGTTCGCCGGGGCCGAGTACCACCTGGGCGTGGACGGAGTGTCGATCCTGTTCGTGCTGCTGACCGCGTTCCTGATGCCGATCTGCATCGCGGCCAGCTGGAAGACGATCGAGACGCGCGTCGTCGACTACATGATCGCCTTCCTGGTGCTGGAGACGCTGGTCATCGGCGTCTTTACGGCGCTGGACCTGTTCCTGTTCTACATATTCTTCGAGGGCACCCTCGTTCCGATGTTCATCATCATCGGGGTGTGGGGCGGGGCGAACCGCATCTACGCGGCCTACAAGTTCTTCCTCTACACCCTGCTGGGGTCGGTCCTGATGCTGCTGGCCATGCTGTGGATGGCCAATGAGGCGGGCACCACCAGCATTCCGGAGCTGAAGGAGTACGCCTTCGGGCCGTGGGCCCAGTCGATCCTGTGGCTGGCCTTCTTCGCCTCCTTCGCGGTCAAGATGCCGATGTGGCCGGTCCATACCTGGCTGCCCGACGCCCACGTCCAGGCCCCGACGGCGGGTTCGGTGATCCTCGCCGGCATCCTGCTGAAGCTCGGCGGCTACGGCTTCATCCTGTTCAACGTGCCGATGTTTCCGGACGCGTCGATCCTTTACCAGCCGCTGGTCTTCACCCTGTCGGTGATCGCCATCGCCTACACCTCCCTCGTCGCCTTCCGGCAGACCGACATCAAGAAGCTGATCGCCTATTCGTCCGTGGCGCACATGGGCTTCGTGACCATGGGCATCTTCGCCGGCAACGAGCAGGGCATGCAGGGCGCCATCTTCCAGATGCTGAGCCACGGCCTGATCTCGGGCGCGCTCTTCCTGTGCGTCGGCGTGGTCTACGACCGGATGCACACCCGCGAGATCGCCTTCTACGGCGGCCTGACCTCGCGCATGCCCTGGTACGCGGCCATCTTCCTGATGTTCACGATGGCCAACGTCGGCCTGCCGGGCACGAGCGGCTTCATCGGCGAGATACTGACCATGACGGGGGTCTATGAGGCCTCGACGTGGGCGGCGTTCGTGGCGGCGACGGGCGTGATCCTGTCGGCGGTCTATGCCCTGACGCTTTATCGCAACGTCATGTTCGGAGAGATCACCAACCCGGCGCTGGCGACCATCAGGGACATCGACCTGCGCGAGCTGGCGATTTTCGTTCCGCTTATCATCGGCACCATCTGGCTGGGCGTTCAGCCTGGCCTGGTGCTGGACTACACCGCCGCCTCCGTCGACGCCGTCGTCGGCGGCTGGCGCCTCGCGACCGGCGGGTGAGAGACTGATGACCCCTGACCTGCTCAAGGACCTGAACATAGCGGCCTCGGAGGGCGTGCTGGCGCTCGGCGGCCTGGTGCTGTTGATGGTCGGCGCCTTCGTCGGCGAGAAATCGGCGCGGCTCGTGTCGATCCTGTCCGTGGCCCTGCTGGTGGCCGCCTCGGCGGTCGCCGCCACGGGACCGTTGGGCGTCGCCTTCAATGGCGCCTATGTCGCTGATCCCTTGGCTATCTACGGCAAGGTGGCGATCTATCTCGCCTCGGCCGTGGCCGTTGTGCTGGGCGGCGGGTGGATGCAGCGCGAGCGGATCGCGCGGTTCGAATACCCAGTGCTGATCGTGCTGGCCGCCGTCGGCATGGGCATGATGGTGTCGTCCGGCGACCTGATCAGCCTGTATGTCGGCGTCGAGCTGCACTCGCTGGCGCTCTATGTGCTGGCCGCCTATCACCGCGACGACCTGAAGGCGTCCGAGGCCGGGCTGAAGTACTTCGTGCTGGGCGCCTTGTCGTCTGGCCTGCTGCTCTACGGGGCCAGCCTGATCTACGGCTTCACCGGCTCGATGCGGTTCGACGAGATCGCGGCCTATGCCACGGCCAACCCGGGCCCCGGCCTGATCTTCGGCCTCGTGTTCCTGATCTGCGGCCTGGCGTTCAAGGTCTCCGCCGCGCCGTTCCACATGTGGACACCCGACGTCTATGAGGGCGCGCCCACGCCGGTCGTGGCCTTCTTCACAACCGCGCCGAAGATGGCGGCAATGGTGCTGTTCGCCCGCGCCCTGTCGGAGGGTTTCCTTGAGGCGCACAACCAGTGGGCGCAGGTGCTGATCCTGATCTCGCTGGCCAGCTTCGTCGTCGGGGCCTGGGGCGGTCTGGCGCAGAAGGATATCCAGAGGCTTCTGGCCTATTCGTCGATCGCCAACATCGGCTACGCCATCCTGGGCATCGCGGCGGGCACGGAAGCCGGGTTGCAGGCCATGATCGTGTTCATGACGCTGTACATGATCGACACCATGGGCTTCTTCGCCATCCTGCTGTCGCTCAGCCGCAACGGGCGTCCGATCCGCACCATCGCCGATCTGGCGGGGCTGAAGAATGACCGGCCGGTAACGGCCATCGCCATCACCGTGCTGTCCCTGTCGGTGCTGGGCATGCCGCCACTGTCGGGCTTCTGGGGCAAGTACTACGTTTTCGGCGCGGCGGCCTCGGCGGGTTACTGGATGGTGGCGGCGGCGGGTCTGGTGGCCTCGGTCGTGGCGGCGTTCTACTATCTGCGGATCATCAAGCTGATGTGGTTCGACGCGGCCCCGGACGGCGTGGCCAAGACCGACAAGGCCCCGGTCGAGAGCCAGTGGGTCGGCTGGGCCTGCGCGGCTTTCGCCTTCCCTCTGGTCATCGTCGGCCTGACCTGGCTGGAGCCTGCGACCCGCATCGCCGCCTCGGGCTTCGGGGCGGGGTAGGGTGGTGAACCCGCCCGTCCAGCTCTTCGACGAACTCGATTCCACCAACGCCGAGGCGCGCCGCAGGGCCGAGGCCGGAGAGGTCGCGTCCGCCTGGATCGTCGCGCGGCGCCAGACGTCGGGGCGCGGCCGGCGGGGGCGAAGCTGGCAGAGCGAAACGGGAAATCTGTTCGCCACACTCTCTCACATCACCCACAAATCACCCGCCGAGGCGGCGCAGGTGACGTTCGTGGCGGCGCTGGCGGTCGCCGAGCTTCTAGAGGCCTTCGCCGCACCCGGCACGGTCAGCATCAAGTGGCCAAACGACGTGCTGCTGGCGGGCGAGAAGGCGGCGGGTATCCTGGTCGAATCTGGGGCGCATACCGTCGGCGGTCTGTGGCTGGCGGTCGGGATCGGGGTGAACCTCGCCCATGCACCGACGGGCACCGAGCGGCCGGCGACGAGTCTGGCGCATCATCTGCGTGCAGACGTGGCCTATCCGCCCAGTGTCGACGTGGCGGTGGGCGTGCTGGCGGAAGCTTTTGAGGCCTGGCGTGCGCGGTGGGAGACGCTGGGTTTCCAGCCGGTGCTCGACGCCTGGACCGCGCGGACGCAGGGGCTGGACGGGCCATGCGTGGCGCGGCTGGGGCATGAGACCGTCAGCGGGGTGGCCGAAGGGGTCGCTCCGGACGGGTCGCTGCGGCTGCGAACACCGGATGGCGCGCTCCGGCTGATCTCGGCAGGCGACGTGTTCTTTGGAGAGGCGGCCTGATGCTGCTGGCGATCGAACAGGGCAACACCAACACGCTGTTCGCGGTCCATGACGGCGAGAGCTGGATCGCCCAATGGCGCACGGCGACCGAGGCCAGCCGGACGGCCGATGAATACGCCGTCTGGCTGACCCAGCTTCTGGCCATGCGGTCGATCGCGCTCGATAGCCTGACCGGGTGCATCATCTCCAGCGTCGTTCCGCAGTCGATCTTCAACCTGCGGAACCTGGCGCGGCGGTATCTGGCGGTCGAGCCGCTGGTGATCGGCGACAATGTCGAGCTCGGTATTTCGGTGCGGATCAGCAAACCGAGCGAGGCGGGCGCGGACCGGCTGGTCAACGCCATCGGGGCGCATCTGGCCTATCCGGGCGATCTGATCGTGATCGACTCAGGGACGGCGACGACCTTCGACATCGTGGCGGCGGACGGGGCTTTCGAGGGCGGGGCGATCGCGCCTGGCATCAACCTGAGTCTTCAGGCCCTGCATGAGGCGGCGGCCATGCTGCCCCGCATCGCCATTCAGAGACCCGAGCGCGTGATCGGCAAGGACACCGTGTCCAATATGCAGTCCGGCGTTTTCTGGGGATACGTGGGACTGATCGAGGGCATGGTGGCGCGGATCAAGACCGAGTGGGGACGACCGATGACGGTCGTGGGCACCGGCGGCGTGGCCAGCCTGTTCGAAGGGGCCACAGACAGCATCGACCGGTTCGATCCGGACCTGACCATCCGCGGCCTGCTCGAAATCTGGCGGCGGAACACCCATCTCAAGGACGCATGACAAAGACAAAAGCGAACGACGAACTCGTCTTCCTGCCGCTGGGCGGCTCGGGCGAGGTCGGGATGAACCTGAATTGCTACGGCTATGGGCCCGAGAGCGACCGGCAGTGGATGCTGGTCGATGTCGGCGTGACGTTCGGCGACCAGACGACGCCCGGCGTGGACATCATCGTCCCGGACCCCAGTTTCCTGGCGGGCGAGACGATCAGGGGCATCGTCCTGACCCACGCGCACGAGGACCACATCGGCGCCCTGCCGTGGCTGTGGGAGCGGCTGAAGGCACCGATGTACGCCACGCCGTTCACCGCCTTCCTGATCCGCGAGAAGCTGCGCGATCGCGGGCTGCAGGACGTGAAGATCCACGAGATCCCCATGGGCGGGCACGTCGATCTGGGGCCGTTCTCGGTCGACTTCATCACCATGACCCATTCGATCGCCGAGCCGAACGGGTTGAAGATCACGACGCCGCTGGGCACCGTCTTCCATACCGGCGATTGGAAGCTGGATCCCAACCCCGTCATCGGCAAGCCGACCGACGTCGCCGCCATCCAGAAGATGGGCGACGAGGGCCTGCTGGCCATGGTGTGCGACTCGACCAACGTCTTCGTCGAGGGCGAGGCCGGGTCGGAGACGGAAGCTCAGGCGGGCCTGATCGAGCTCATCGGCTCGCTGAAGACCGGACGGATCGCGGTCGGCTGCTTCGCCTCCAACGTCGCGCGCATGGTCAGCGTGATGAAGGCGGCCGAGAAGGCCGGGCGGCGTGTGGCGCTGGCGGGCCGGTCGATGCACCGCATCACGGCGGCGGCCAAGCATGTCGGCCTGTTCAATGAGTCCAAGGCCATCCTGTCGGAGGACGAGGCGCGTCACTGGCCCGCCGACGAGATCCTTTATCTCTGCACCGGCAGCCAGGGCGAGGACCGCGCGGCCCTGTCGCGCGTCGCTAACGGGACGCACCCCTTCATCAAGCTGGGGCTTGGCGACCACTGCATCTTCTCATCGCGGGTGATCCCGGGCAACGAGCTGGCCATCGCCGACCTGCAGGACCGGCTCGCCGACCGGGGCGTGCGGCTCTACACCGAGAAGGACCACCCGGGGATCCACGTCTCGGGTCACCCGTGCCGGGACGAGATGCGCCAGATGTACGCCTGGGCGCGGCCGCGCATCTCGGTGCCGACCCATGGCATGCGCCGCCACCTGATGGAACACGCCGCCCTGGCGCGCGAGCTGGGCACGCCCGAGACGGTGACGCCCCGGAACGGCGACATGGTGCGTCTGGCCCCCGGGCCGGCCGGGATCATCGACGAGGTGCCGAGCGGGCGTCTGTACGTCGACGGCGGCATGGTGGTGACCGAGGCCGGCGAGGCCCTGCGCGAGCGACGGCATGCCTCCACCAACGGCGTGCTGGTCGTCAGCTTCGCCATGGACAAGCGCGGCAAGATCGTCTCGGACATCGACGTGCGCGGCATCGGTCTGCCGGGCGACGAAGTCACGCCGTTGGGCGAGGCTCTGGACGAACTGGCCGAACGCGCCGAGCAGGCGGTGATGGCGCTCAAGGGCGAGGCTCTGGAGGACGAAACGGTGATCGAACAGGCCGTCGCTCGCGCGCTGAAGAAGACCAGCCAGCGCATCTGGGACCGCCGTCCGATCGTCGAGACGGTGATCCTGAGGCTATGACATGACGCCGGACTGGGCGCGCTCAGTTCGGGACACGCTGCGCGCTAGGACGCGTCGGCTGCTGGAGCGCATTCGGCATGCCCGCCATCCGTTCGTCGGCTGGCGCAAATGGGCGGTGATCGCGGGCGAGGGGACGGTCAGCTTCGTCCTGCTGTTCGCCCTGGCCAATCTGACGCTCAGCCTGTCGACCTTTCGAGGCGAGGATCCGCTGAAGCGGACGGCGCTCGAGCTGGGCGTGCTGTGGTACTCGACGCCCGACGGAGTGCCGACATCGGACGCAGCCTTCGAGGCCATTCACGGCCGCGATCTGGGCGATGATCCCGGCTCGGCTGAGATCAAGGCCCATTTCCAAGCGGCCTCGCAAGGCGGCACCTTCCTGCTGGACCAAATCATGGTCGATCGCATGGAGGCGGTGAACGGCCGGGTCGATGCGGCTGTCCTGCCGCCCGGCGTCTATGTCGGGGCCCACGCCCTGGGGCCGGACCGGCCGCCGCTGGTGTGGGTGACCAAATGGCTGGCGCACTACGTCCTGTTCCCGCGCCACGCCTACATATTGGTGGTCCCCGAGACGGGCCCGGCTTGGGCCTTCTCTGCCAGCCAGGACGGCAAGTTTCCGGGTGACACCGACAGCCCGAACCGGCTGTCCGCCCGTATCACGCCCTACACCGACGCGGCCTATGATTTCCCGAGCTCGGGCGAGGCGCTGCACGAGATGACCATCGTCAGCGACAACCCGGCGGTCGTGGCCGGCGCTCTGGCGCGGCTGACCGAGGCGCGGGACGGGCTCGAGGCGCTGGACCAGCCCTATGGCCTGCTGGCGCCCAACTCCAACACCGTGGTGGGCTGCATCCTGGAAGAAGCGGGGCTGATGAGCCGCGAGACGCGACGATCCGCCCTGCTGGCGCTGCGCGCTCCTGGCATGGGCGCGGCTTGCCCCGACGCGGGCGAGACGCCATAGCCACCCGCATGATCGGTCGCTTGAATCACGTCGGCGTCGCCACGCCCTCCATCGACGACAGCGTGCGGATGTACGCCGAGCTGCTGGGCGCTACGCGGGCGCATTCGCCGTTCGACCTGCCCGCTCAGGGGGTGCGCGTCTGCTTCATCGACCTGCCTAACAGCCAGATCGAGTTGATCGAGCCGCTGGGCGAGGGCAGCCCCATCCACGGTTTCCTTGCCAAGAATCCCAAAGGCGGCCAGCACCACGTCTGTTTCGAGGTCGAGGACATTCTGGTCGCGCGCGATAGGCTGAAGGCCAACGGCGCGACGATCCTGGGCACCGGAGAGCCCCGCATGGGGGCACACGGGACGCCGATCCTGTTTCTGCATCCGAAAGACATGGGTGGGGTCTTGGTCGAGCTGATGGAAACTCCGAAGGAGGCGCACTGACATGCCCATTGGTCCGGTGACCATGTTGGCGATCTACATCGTCGTCTGGTGGGTGGTGCTGTTCGCCGTCCTGCCGATAGGCACGTCCAGCGAGACCCACGAACCGCCGACCGACGGCCGCCAGTGGGGCGCGCCCGAGACGCCGAACCTCAAGAAGAAGTTCATCACCACCACCTGGGTCGCCCTGATCGTCTGGGCCGGGGTTATGGGGTTGGTCTACATCGGCTGGATGCCTCTGCCGGACCTAGCCCCACCGGTTCCCTAGGTCGGGGTCGGACGCGACCGGCGGCGCGACATCGACCGTGCAATCTCGACCGCGTTCCAGCCCAGCAGCAGGATCAGGAAGACGAGCATCACCGCTCCGTGGCTCTGGCCTAGCAGCTGCGGACCTTGCTCGTTCAGGATGTCGCGCATGGCGTTGATGCGCAGGAAGACCTCGTTCACCCCGCCGCCGATCAGCAGGTAGTAGCTGGCGATCATGCCCGAGAGGTGGACATGCTTCCACAAGGGCCGAGGCCAGTGGGCGCGCACCGCCGCCCAGCTGATGGCAATGACCACCAGCGTCACGATCGCCAGGACGTGTGGGAAGAAGAAGACGCCCAGCCGATAGATGCCGAGCGCCGAGACGTTCAGCGCGATCATCGAGATCAGATAGACCCGGCCGGTCAGGATATGCCGCGCCGAGCCCTTTCGGGTGGTGAAGCCATAGGCTCCGGCGGCAAGCGCGACCAGGCAGGCGACGCCGTGGAACCAGCCCAGTGGAATGAGGTCGAGGTCCATGATTAAAGCCCCAGAGCCACGGTGATCACGCCGCCGTTCGGGCCGACCCTCATTGCGGCGTCTTCGAAGCGGGGCGGACCCATGACGCCGCGCGCGCCGCGGCTGTAGCCCCAGGGCTCGACCGGCGCCCCCATCATGCCGCCGAACGTCAGGCGGCCGTCGCGATTGACGTCCTGAAACGACGAGACGGCATAGCGACCGGCAGGAACGCCAGTGAAGCGGGCGACGGCCGTGCCGTCGGGGCGCGCCGCGAGCGTGGTCTGGAAGCGCGAAGGCCGCATGAACTCGGCTTCGGTGCTCAGTTGAACGAGGATCGGGCCGCCGGGACGGGCACCGGTGAAGCGCACCTCGACCGTGCCAGACTGTGCGATGGCGGTCGCGGGGAGGGCGAGAACGATGACGAGGGCGAGGACGGCGAGGCGCATGATTGGTCTTCGAAAAAGCACTTTGATATACAAAGCACGTTGTCAGGATGTGGTCAACCGTGTCGCCTTCGCGTTGCCAAGGTTCAGGGCGAAGGGCTAGACGGGACGACTGCCAAAAAGGACCGATCGATGCGCCTGTCGCGCTACTTCCTGCCGACCCTGAAAGAGGCTCCTTCGGACGCCCAGATCGTGTCCCACCAGCTGATGCTTCGCGCCGGTCTGATCCGGCAGGAGGCGGCGGGGATCTACGCGTGGCTGCCGCTGGGTCTGAGGGTGCTGAAGCGCATCGAGCAGATCGTCAGAGAGGAGCAGGAGCGTGCGGGCGCTGTCGAGCTGCTGATGCCGACGCTGCAACTGGCCGATCTGTGGCGCGAGAGCGGACGCTACGACGCCTATGGGCCGGAGATGCTGCGCATCACCGATCGTCATGAACGCGAACTGCTGTACGGCCCCACCAACGAGGAGATGATCACCGACATCTTTCGGGCCTATGTAAAGTCCTACAAGGCTCTGCCGCTGAACCTGTTTCACATCCAGTGGAAGTTCAGGGACGAGCGCAGGCCCCGCTTTGGCGTCATGCGCGGCCGAGAGTTCCTGATGAAGGACGCCTACAGCTTCGACATCGACGAAGCGGCGGCGCGGCGGGCCTATAACCGCATGTTCGTGGCCTATCTGAACACCTTCGCCCGCATGGGTCTCAAGGCCGTGCCGATGCGGGCCGACACAGGCCCTATTGGGGGCGACTTGAGCCATGAGTTCATCGTCCTGGCCGAGACCGGCGAAAGTCAGGTGTTCTGCGACCGCCAGCTGGTCGAGATGCCGGCACCGGGCGGTGATGTGGACTGGAACGATCTTCAATCAATCGTTGATCAACGAACCTCGCTCTACGCTGCGACCGAGGAGATGCACGATGCGGTCGTTTTCGAGGGTCAGACACCCGAGGCTGACCGGCTGACGGCGCGCGGCATTGAGGTGGGTCACATCTTCTACTTCGGCACCAAATACTCCGCCCCCATGAAGGCCCGCGTGGCCGGGCCGGACGGGCACGATGCCGACGTCCATATGGGCAGCTATGGTGTTGGGGTATCCCGCCTGCTGGGGGCCATCATCGAGGCCAGCCATGACGAGGCCGGAATTATCTGGCCCGACGCGGTCGCGCCGTTCGACATCGTGGTGATCAACCTGCGCGCCAACGATCCGTCGGTATGCGAGGCCTGCGAGGCGGCGGTTGAGGCCCTGGAAGCGGCGGGCAAGGCTGTCCTCTATGACGACACTGATGAACGACCGGGCGGCAAGTTCGCCACCGCCGACTTGATCGGCGTGCCCTGGCAGCTGACCATCGGGCCCAAGGGCGTGGCCGAAGGGGTGGTTGAGCTGAAGCGTCGAGCGACGGGCGAGAAGATCACCCTGCCGCTTGATCAGGCTATGGAGCGTATCGGTTGACCGCCACGCCCGTCGCTGCGCCGTCAAAGCCGGCTGGCGCCTTCTCGGCCTGGGAGATCGGGCTGGCGCTCCGCTACCTGCGCGCCAAACGCAAGGAAGGCGGTGTGGCGACGATCGCCATAATCAGCTTCGTCGGCATCATGCTGGCGGTCGCGGTGCTCATCAGCGTGATGAGCATCATGGCCGGGTTCCGGTCCGAGCTGTTGGGCCGGATGTTGAGTTTCAACGGCCATATTTACATTCAAGGCCAGGTGCTGCAGGCGCCGGATCGGGACGCCGTCGTGGAGCGGATCGCGGCGGTACCGGGGGTGGAGAGCGTCAGCCCTTTGACCGAGAATCAGGCCCTGGTTCGCGCCGCGGGCCAGACGACGGGGGCTTTCGTGCGAGGCCTGCGTCCGCAGGACCTGGACTCCATGCAGTATGTCTCTGCCAGCCTGTCGGAACGGGCGCGGGCCAGCTTCGGGCAGGGTGCCTATGGTGGCGAGAATGTGCTGATCGGCCAGGCCTTGGCGGATGCGCTCGGTTTGCGGGTCGGCGATCCGATAACGCTTTATTCGCCCACCGGCGCCGACAGCGCTTTCGGCAATCTCGGCGGTCTTGAGAAGACCTACATCGTCGGAGGGACCTATTCATCGGGCACCGCCGACTACGACCGGGCCTTCATCTTCATGCCGCTTGAGCAGGCGCAGCTGTTCTTCGGCAAGGAGGGTATTTGGGATGTCATCGAGCTGAAGGTCGCTGATCCCGACCGCGTCGCCGACTATCTGGAGCCGGTCGCTACGGCCGCCGGGCCGGGAGCCTTCGTCCAGGACTGGCGTGATCGGCTCGCGGCCTTCTGGGGCGCGCTGCGGGTCGAGCGCGTGGCCATGTCGATCATCCTGGGCCTGGTCGTCGCCATCGCCGCGATGAACATCATCTCGGGCATTGTGATGCTGGTGAAGAACAAGGGTCGTGACATCGCGATCCTGCGGACCATCGGCGCCAGCCCGTCCTCGATCCTGCGGGTCTTCTTCATGGCTGGCGCCACGATCGGGGTCGCGGGGACGCTCGCGGGGCTGACGCTCGGCCTGCTGTTCTGTTGGAACATCGGTCCCATCCAGCATTTCCTTGAGGTCATCACGGGCGTGCAGCTGTTCAATCAAGACGTCTACATGCTGGACGCCATCCCGGCCCTGGTCGATCCGGTCGACGTCTTCTGGGTTGCGGTCTGGTCGCTCCTGATGAGCTGTGTCGCCAGCCTGCCGCCTTCCTGGAGCGCCTCGCGCATTGATCCGGTCGAGGCTCTTCGCTATGAGTAGCCCGGTTCTTTCATTGCGTGGCGTGACCCGCACCTATGAGACGGCCCAGGGCGGTCTGACGGTGCTCAAGGGCGTCGATCTGGATCTGCATCCCGGCGAGTTGGTCGGGCTGATCGGACCGTCGGGATCGGGCAAGTCGTCGCTGCTGCACGCGGCTGGGCTGCTGGAGCGACCCACATCGGGTGAAATCCGTATCGATGGCGAGGACGTCGGCGCTCTGGACGAGCGGGCGCGGACCCGGCTGCGGCTGTCGAGCGTGGGCTTCGTCTACCAGTTTCACCACCTGCTCCCGGAGTTCGACGCGCGGGACAACGTCGCCCTGCCGATGCGGATCGCGGGCTGGCCGGAGAAGGACGCCCATGCTCGCGCAGAGCAGGCGCTAGCCTCGCTCGGGCTGGCGGAACGCGTTCGGCACCAGCCAGCTCAGATGTCGGGCGGTGAGCAGCAGCGCGTCGCCCTCGCTCGGGCCCTTGCCAACGGTCCGCGCATTTTGCTGGCCGACGAACCGACCGGGAACCTCGACCCCACAACCAGCCAGTCTGTGTTCGAGACGCTTCAGGCCCTCGTCAAGGAAACGGGCGTCGCCGCCCTGATCGCCACCCACAACATGGAGCTGGCTGGACATATGGACCGCGTCTTCGCCCTGAAGGACGGCCATCTGGAAGAGCGGCAGGCCGAAAGCCGGGAATACTGACGCACCGGCGTCACCGGCCTTCACCTGTGGCGCTTGCGAGCTTATGAGCGGCGCATGACATCCGACGACGTTCTTGACGATTTCCGCTCCGCCGGGGCCCTGCGCGAGGGGCATTTCGTCCTGTCCTCGGGGCTGCACAGCCCGGTGTTCCTGCAGAAGAACCTCGTCTTCATGGACGCGCGCCGCTGCGAGCGGTTGTGCAAGGCGCTGGCGGAAAAGATCTCGGCGGCGGTCGGTGCTGTCGACGTCGTCATCTCCCCGGCTGTCGGCGGCATCATCCCCGGCTATGAGACCGCGCGACACCTGGGTGTGCCCTCAATGTACGTCGAGCGCGAGGATGGGGCCTTCAAGCTGCGGCGCGGCTTCTACATCGAGCCCGGGCAGCGCGTCGTTATGGTCGAGGACATCGTCACCACAGGCCTGTCCAGCCGCGAGTGCATCGCGGCCACCCAGGCGGCCGGTGGCGAGGTCGTGGCGGCGGCCTGCATCGTCGATCGCTCGGGCGGGCGGGCCGATGTGGGCGTGCCGCTGGTAGCCTTGGCGACGCTGGACGTCCCTGCATACTCGGCCGATGCCCTGCCGCCTGAACTGGCGGCTCTGCCGGTCGAGGATCCGGGCAGCCGGAGGCTGATGAAGTGACCCCAACCCGCGTCCGCCTCGGCGTCAACATCGACCACGTCGCCACGGTGCGGAACGCGCGTGGCGGTCTTTATCCGGACCCCGTCCGCGCGGCGCGCGAGGCCTTGGCCGCTGGAGCCGATGGCATCACCGCGCACCTGCGCGAAGACCGCCGCCACATCTCGGACGCCGACATCGATCACCTGTCGGCGGTTCTGCGCGAGCAGGAGCGGCCTCTCAATCTCGAGATGGCCGTGACGCAGGAGATGCTGACCATCGCTCTGCAGCACCGCCCCCACGCCGTCTGTCTAGTGCCCGAGAAGCGTGAGGAGCGGACCACCGAGGGCGGGCTGGACGTTGTGGGCGGTCACAACTGGATCACGCCCTTCGTTGGCCGGCTGAACGAGGCGGGGTCGCGCGTGTCCCTGTTCATCGGCGCGGACCCGGCCCAGATCGAGGCCGCCCAAAGGACCGGTGCGGCGGTCGTCGAACTGCATACAGGAGCCTATTGCGACGCCGTGCGTGACGAACGGCATGAGGACGCCGCCGCCGAACTGGCTGCCCTGACCGCAGGGGCCGCTCATGCCCACGCGCTGGGGCTGGAGGTTCATGCGGGGCATGGCATCGACTACGACACTGTCGCCACTGTCGCCGCGATCCCGCAGATCATGGAGCTGAACATCGGGCATTTCCTCATCGGCGAGGCCATCTTTGTCGGTCTCGGGTCGGCCATCGGGCGTATGCGCGAGCTGATGGATCAGGCGCGTGGGCTGGAGATGGCTGGGTGATCATCGGTGTCGGGGCTGACCTGACCGACATCCGCCGCATCCAGACCTCGCTGGATCGGTTTGGCGAGCGCTTCAAGGGACGCTGCTTCACCGAACTGGAGCGGACTCGTTCGGACCGCAAGCCCGACCCCGCCTGGAGCTACGCGAAGCGCTTCGCCGCCAAGGAGGCCTGCGCAAAGGCGCTCGGCACCGGCATGCGGCGAGATGTCTACTGGAAGGACATGGGCGTCGTGGACGCACGCAGTGGCCAGCCGACGCTGTCTTTGACAGGGCCGGCCGCAGCGCATCTGGTCCGACTGACACCACCAGGGCATGAGGCGCGCATTCACCTTACGCTGTCGGACGAGCACCCCTATGCACTCGCCTTCGTGGTGATCGAAGCCTTGCCGACGGCGTAATCGCGCTATACCCCATCGGTGCGAGATCAGACCGCGTTCGGCGGCCGGGGACGGGCTTTCTACATGAGCGAAGACCACAAGCGCGACGTGGCGGCAGACGGCGTGGAGCCGCCAGTCGACCAGCCCGAGACGGCCACCTCACAGCCGGATACCGGATCTGTGGGCGAGGTTGACCCCGCCGAAGCCGACTTCGCCGCGTACGAAACCGGGGTTCCAGTCGAGGCTGACCATGCGGTCTCGGACAACGCGCCCGCAGGGGAGCCGGTCGAGGTCGCCGTGGAACCCGAAGCGGTCCCCGAGGTGTCGGCCGAGGTGCCCGCTTCGCCTGTGACGGTGGCCGCCGCCTCTGTGGGTGCAGCATCGGCGACGCGCCCGATCTGGAGCGATCAGGGCGACGCGCCGTTCGAGGACAAACCGGAGAAGATTCCGGGTCCCGCGCGCGTCAACGCCAAGGATGACGACGACGATGGCGGCCGTTCGGCCGGCTCCGAGACTCTGGAAATCGTCAAGACGATCGTGGTGGCGCTGGCCATCGCCTTCGTTCTGCGGGTGCTGCTGTTCCAGCCCTTCACCATTCCGTCGGCCTCAATGGAGCCCAACCTCTACGAGGGCGACTACATCGTCGTGTCGAAATGGAGCTACGGCTATTCGAAATACTCCTCGGGCCTGCCGATCAATCTGCCCCTGGGCGAGGGGCGGGTGTTCGGCCGCGCGCCGGAGCGGGGCGATATCGTGGTGTTCAAACTGCCGCGCGACAACCGCACGGACTACATCAAGCGCGTCATCGGACTGCCGGGCGACCGCATCCAGATGATCGGCAATGTGCTGCACATCAACGGTCAGCCGGTGAACGACGTGGTCGTCAGTCGTGGCGAGATCGAAGATGTCTTCGGACCGCGCTCGATCATTCAGGCACGCGAGACCTTGCCGAATGGCAGGAGCTTCCTCATCCAGGACTTCGGTCCGGGTGGAGATCTGGATGACACCCCGGTCTATGAGGTTCCGGCTGGCCGCTACTTTATGATGGGCGACAATCGAGACAACTCCATCGATAGCCGCGTGCAGGAGTCAGCGGGCGTGGGTCTGGTCCCGGAAGAGAACCTGGTCGGCAAGGCCGAGATCATCGCCTTCTCATGGGAACCGGGAGCCTCGCTCTGGAACCCGGTGAGCTGGTTCGCCAACGTCCGGCCCAGCCGCTTCTTCCGCGTTCTGGATTGATGACAAATGCTAGAGCCGAGGCGGTGACCGCTCTGGTCGACCGGCTCGGTCACCGGTTCGCCGATGCCGCCCTGCTGGAGCGGGCTCTAACCCATTCCAGCGTGGGGGAGGGGGCGGACAAGGCGGCCGGCAAGCCCGCGCGACACAATGAGCGGTTGGAGTTCCTGGGCGATCGAGTGCTCGGCCTTCTGGTCGCGGACCGGCTGCATCGCGATTTCCCCGACGCCGATGAGGGCGAGCTGTCGTCGCGTCTCCATGCCCTGGTCGACCGTCATGCCTGCGGGCGAGTCGGCGAGCGGCTGGGCGTCGGCGCGGCCATCCGCCTTTCACCCGGCGAGACCAAGAGCGGAGGGCGCCGCAAGGAGGGGGTCGTCGCCGACGCGGTCGAGGCGCTCCTCGCCGCCGTTTGGCTGGATGGCGGCATCGATGCCGCGCGCCGGGTGTTCGATCTGTCCTGGGCCGAGGAACTGGCTGCGCCCGCGCCGCGCGCTCTGAGCAATCCCAAGTCCGCCTTGCAGGAGTGGTCGCAGGGGCAGGGAAGACCGCTGCCGACCTATCGCGTGGTCGGTCAGACCGGCTCGGATCACGCTCCGACGTTTACCGTCGAGGTGGTGATCGAAGGCGTCGAACCCTTGACCGCGCAGGGACGTTCGCGTCAGGACGCGGAGAAGGCGGCCGCGACCGCTGTGCTGAAACGTGAAGGCGTGATTTGACCGAGACCTCCCAGACCCGCGCGGGCTTCGCCGCCATCATCGGCGCGCCAAACGCGGGCAAGTCCACGCTCGTCAACCGCCTGACCGGATCCAAGGTGTCGATCGTCACCCAGAAGGTGCAGACGACCCGGTTCCCGGTTCGCGGCATCGCCATGCATGGGAGCACCCAGATCGTGCTGGTCGATACGCCCGGCGTCTTCACGCCCCGTCGTCGGCTGGACCGGGCCATGGTCGCTTCGGCCTGGGCGGGGGCGGATGACGCGGACGTCGTCGTGCATCTGGTCGACGCGGCCTCCCACATCGCCGCGGATGGCCGCGAGGGCTCGGCGGCGGACCGCAAGTCGGCCGAGGACACCGAAACCATCATCGCCAATCTGAAGGCGTCGGGGACCAAGGTCATCCTGGCGCTGAACAAGATCGACGGCATGCGCCGGGACACCCTGCTCGCGTTGTCGCAGACGCTGTTCGAAGCCGGAGTCTACAGCGAGGTCTTCATGATCTCAGCGCTCTCTGGCGACGGCGTCGATGATCTGAAGACGCAGTTGGCGCTGGCCATGCCCGAGGGGCACTGGCTCTATCCCGAGGACCAGTCGGCGGACGTGCCGCTGCGGGTGCTGGCGGCCGAAATCACCCGCGAGAAGGTCTATCTGCGCGTCCACGAGGAACTGCCCTACTCGGCGGCGGTCGAGACCACGGCGTTCGACGAGAAGGCGGATGGATCGGCCCGGATCGAACAGACCATCTACGTCGAGCGCGAGAGCCAGCGGCCGATCGTGCTCGGCAAGGGCGGCCAGACGCTGAAGTGGATCGGCCAGAAGTCGCGCGAGGAGCTCACCGAGCTTCTGGACCGCCCGGTGCACCTGTTCCTGACCGTCAAGGTCTATCCGAAATGGCAGGACAGCCGCGCCCTCTACGCCCAGTTCGGTTTGGAGTTCGACGTCTAGGGTGTTCCAGGTTCCGCGTTCCGCCGGGAACCACCCCCGGCTCTTTCTCGTCCTCGTCGCCCTGATTCTGCTCGGACTAATCGGCGCGGCCTGGGCTATGGCCGTGAACTTCGGCCACCCCGAACCTCCGCCGGCGAACGCTGAGCCGCAACCTCCGCCGCGTCCGCCTGTCGTCGTGGTCGAGGCCCTGCCCCAGCTGTCGGCCAAACTGCGTCGCGATGCGGACGCGGGGCGGTTCATGGGAGGGGTGCTGGTCGCGCGAGGTGACGAAGTCCTGTTCCGGCAGGTCTACGGCTTGGCCGATGTCGACACCGGTCTGCCGCTCACCCTGTCCTCGAAGTTCCGCCTGGCCAGCCTGTCCAAGCAGTTCACCGCCGCCGCCGTCCTCGAACTACAGGACGAGGGCAGGCTGTCGGTTGATGATCCGGTGTGTCGCTGGATCCAACCCTGCCCGGTGGCGTGGGCACCGGTGCGGATTCATCATCTGATCTCGCATACCTCGGGCATACCGGATCTGATGCAGAGGCCAGGCTGGGGCGTGCGGCGCACGACCCCGGCGACAATGGCAGAGCTGACGACGGATTCGGCAGGCTATGGCCTGAGTTTCCAGCCGGGTTCAGAGCTTCGCTACAACAACGCGAGTTTCAATCTGGCCGCCGACATCGTGGAACGCGCGTCAGGGATGACGTTCGGCGACTATCTCCGTGCCGTCTTTTTCGAGCCACTCGGCATGGCGGACACGGGCCTGGGCGACGCCCCGGACCTGGTTGCAGGGCATGCAAACTTCCCCGAGGGCCTGACGCCCCAGCGGCAGGCGAATGTCTCGATCATCCCAGGCGCGGGCGCGCTCTATTCGACGCTGGACGACATGCTGACGTGGAGCCGGGCGCTACACGGTGGCCGGCTGCTGTCGGTGGAGAGCTACTCCGCCATGGTGTCCGACCACGCGCCCGCCGATCTGGGGCCGGAGCGGGGCAGGGTCCGGCGCACCTGGGGCTATGGCGTCATGGCCAACCGCCTCGGACGACGAGTCAGCCCCGGCTTCGACGATCTCCAAGTCTATCACACCGGTAGCTGGTCGGGCTTCCGCAACCTGATGACCTGGCAGCCGGGCGGGGAGGTGACGGTCGTCGTCCTGACCAACAACTACCACCAGCAGGAGCAGGTGCTTCTGATCACTCAACAGGCGATGGCGGAGGCCCTGCGGCGGCCGTTCCCCACCGCAATGGCGCGTTAGCTCAGGGACTGGCGACCTTAGTCGTGAGGTCGAGGGTTTCACCTGCGGCCTCACCACGATCCTGATGGTCGTCTCCACCTGTGTTCGTTCAGTCGGGATTGACCGCGAGCCAGGCCTCCAGCCGGTCCAGCGTGGAGTTCCAGCCGTATTCGTGGCCCGTCAGGCTGCGTTCGGACTTCAGGCCCTCGTGGGTGAAGTCCATGCGGGTCCGGCCGTCGGCGGTCTCATGCAGGACGACGGTGACCAGGGTGTCGGCCGGCGGGCCGTCCTCATGGCTCTCGTCCCAGCGGAAGGTGAAGACCAGGCGTTCGGGCTCCATGATTTCGCGGTAGTGGCCGCCCTGCCAGAGGTCCTCTCCCGTCTCGACCGAACGCAGGCAGGCCCGCCACTGCCTGCCGACCCGCAGGTCGTTGGTTCCGGACACCATCGGCCACTCCACCGGACCCATCCAGTTCACCCGCATCTCGGGCTGGGTCCAGGCCATCCAGACCAGCTGGCGCGGCGCGTCGAAGGTGCGCGTCAGATCCAGCCGGTGGGGCAGGAGGGTCGGCAGATCGGGCAGGGCGACGACGCTCATCTCAGAGGCTCGGCAGCAGATCGTTCAGCTGGTCGGCGACCGTGCCCCAGCCCTCGTGGAAGCCCATCGCCTCATGCTGCTTCATGGCCTCTTCCGACCAGTGCCGGGCGGTGGCGACGTAGCGGGTCCGGCCGTCCTCCAGGGGCGTCAGCACGATCTCGGCGACCATGAAAGGTAGGCCGGCGGGCACCCAACCCTTCACGAAGGCGTCGGTCGTGATCCAGCGACGGTTCGGCTCGACGTGCAGGAAAACACCGTCATTGGGCATCACCTCGCCGCCCGGTCCGTGCATGGTGAAGGCGAAGCGCCCGCCCACCTCGGGCTCGATGATCGCGTCACTGATGGTCCACGGCTTGGGGCAGAACCACTGGGTCAGGATTTCCGGCGTCATGAAGACCTTCCAGATCTTCTCCGGCGTCCCGTTCAGCACACGTTCCAGCACCAAGGCGTGCGTGTGGGCACCGGTCGCATGGCAGGGGTCGATAGTCTCAGTTTCGCGGGCCACGGGGCTCTCCCTTCTGCACTTGGTTCAGGTAGGTATCGAGGCGGTCGAAGCTGGACTCCCAGTACCGCCGATAATGTTCCAGCCACTCGGCCACGCCCTTCAGGCCCATCGGCTCCAGGCGGGCGGGGCGCCACTGGGCCTCCTTTCCGCGTGTGATGAGCCCAGCCTTTTCCAGCACTTTCAGATGCTTGGATACAGCAGGCAAACTCATGTCGAAGGGCTCGGCCAGCTGATTGACAGTGGCTTCGCCTTCGCATAGCCGCGCCAGGATGGCCCGACGGGTCGGGTCGGCCAGGGCGGCGAACTTGGCGGAGAGGTCGTCGGTCTGCATGGCAGGGCTTCGTGCTGAACTGATCGGTTAAATGCTAGGTCCATATGGCGCAGTCAACCGATCGGTTAAATAAACGACGCGGAACCTCCGCGGGGAGACGCCGTTCGGGCATGAACTCACCGGAGACCTTCATGCGCGCCGTCGTCCTGAACTGCACCCTCAAGCCTTCGCCCGAGACCTCGAGCACCGAAGCCCTGGCGCGCGTCGTCATCGGCGAGCTGGAGAAAGGCGGGGCGAGCGTCGATCTGGTCCGGCTAGTCGATCTGAACATCAAGCCCGGCGTCGAGAGCGACATGGGCGAGGGCGACGACTGGCCCGGCGTTCGCGAAAAGATTCTGGCCGCGAACATTCTGATCGTCGCCACCCCGACCTGGTTGGGTCAACAGTCCAGCATGTGCATGCGGGCACTGGAGCGCATGGACGCCCTGATCGGCGAGACCGACGATAGCGGCCGGCCGGTCGCCTTCGGCAAGGTCGCGGGTGTGGTCGTGACCGGGAACGAGGACGGTGCCCACCACATCGTCGGCACCGTCAGCCAGGCCTTGATCGACATTGGCTTCACCATACCCGGCCATAGCTGGACCTACTGGAATCTGGGGCCGGGCGTGGGACCCGACTACGTCGAGACGGACAAGGGTCACGACTATTCCGACCGCGTCGGGCGCAATGCCGCCCGCAACCTGCTGGCTGTGGCACAGGTGTTGAGGCCCGGTACCTTGCCGGTTCCGGAAAGCTCGGACTGAGCCGCCTCTCCACTAACGTCATGGTGCATAGAGAGGAGACGAGGGCGTCGCTCACGCGTATCCTGGCGACATGCTGATCCCACTCATCGTCGCCCTCGCCCTTCAGTCGTCTCCGGAAACGGAGGTCGCCGTCGTGCCAGATCAGCTCAACGCCGCCTCGACCGCCGCCGACGGCGACGCCTACTTCGCCTTGTTTACGCCTAACGCGCGCTTTGTCGGCACTGACTCGGTCGAGCATTGGACGCTGCGGCAGTTCCGAGCCTTCGCCGAGCCCTACTTCTCGCGCGGGCGGGGCTGGTCCTATTCCGCGACGGAGCGGACGATCACCATCGCGCCCATCGACTGCCGCTGTGTCGCCTGGTTTGAGGAAAAGCTCATCAATGACAGCTATGGCGTTACGCGCGGATCGGGCGTGCTGCGCTTGACCGACGACGGCTGGAAGATCGAGCAGTACATCTTGTCCTTCGCCGTACCCAACGATCGCGCCGAAGCTGTCGTCGAGGCCATCAAGGGCGAGTGATGGAGTTCCACGAGGAGGCGTTCGTCCTTTCGGCGCGGGCCCACGGCGACACCGGCGTCGTCGTGGACCTGCTGACCGAGACCCACGGGCGCCATGCCGCCTATGTGGCCGGTGGCGCTTCGAGGCGCATGAAGCCTCACCTCCAGCCGGGCGCACGGGTCATTGCAGACTATCGGGCTCGAACCTCGGATCATCTGGGCTCGGCACGTCTGGAGCCCGTGGGAGAGGGACCGAGCGCACTGTTCGACGACGCTCTAGCACTTCATGGGCTGGCGGCGGCCACGGCAGTAACTCAGGGCGCACTGCCCGAACGGGAGGCCCACCTGGGCGCCTTTCTGGCCTTCGAAGCCTTGATGAGCGCGTTCGCGATCCCGGAGGTCTGGCCGGCCATCTTCGTGCGCTTCGAGGCGGGCCTGCTGGACGATCTCGGCTTCGGAATGGACCTGGGATCGTGCGCCGTCACCGGAACGCTTGACGATCTGATCTGGGTCAGTCCGCGCACCGGCCGAGCCGTGAGTTCAGGAGCCGGTCGACCTTATGCAGACAAGCTTCTGAAGTTGCCGCCGTTCATGCTGGGAGCACAGGCTGGACTGGTGGATGGCGATGTCGGTGACGGGCTCGCGCTTACAGGCCATTTTCTCGAACAGTTCGTCTTCAACCCTCAGAACCGGCCGTTGCCGCCGGCCAGGGTCTGGATGATCGACAAACTGGGCGAAGCGGGACGGCTCTGACCGCTGACATGTCCTTAATCGAATCCCGCTAGGACAGGGACGTTCAATCGGGTGTGGCGTCCATGAGTTGCGAGACGGTGTCGGAGACCAAGCCTTGGATGGACCTGACGTCCGCCTCGGCCGATGAGGCGGCCGATCTCAACACTTTCTTCGACGTCACCCTGGACCTACTCATCATCCGCGACCTCGATGGTCGGGTTGTCAAGGCAAGCCGCTCCTGGTTGACGACGCTCGGCCACGACCCCGAGGAGATGCGGGGCAAGCGCCTGCTGCGGCTGGTTCACCCGGACGACATGACCGCGACACTGAACAGCGTGGTCGAGGTCGAGCGGCGCGCGGCCGGAGATCCTATCCTGGGGTTCCGGAACCGATATCGGCATCGTGACGGCGATTACCGGATCGTAGAATGGCGTGCACAGCGTCACCAGGACCGCATCTATGCCGTCGCCCGCGACGTCACAGAACAGGTTGCGGCGGAGAAGGCGTTGGTCGCGGCCAAGGCGGCGGCCGAGGCCGCCAGTCAAGCCAAGTCGGACTTTCTGGCGAACATGAGTCATGAGATCCGCACGCCGTTGAATGGCGTCATCGGCATCGTCGACGCCCTATCGCGCACGGCCCTCAGCCCGGAGCAGGCGGAGATGGTGGGACTAATTCGGGACTCCGGCGTGACCCTGGAGCGGCTGGTGTCGGACGTTCTGGATGTATCCAAGATCGAAGCCGGCCAGATGGCGCTGGAGGCGCGGCCGTTCGATCTGGAGGAGGCCTTCGCCTCGGCTGCCGAGGTCGCGCGGCAAAAGGCCTGGGACAAGGGCCTGCTGTTCCGGCTGAGACGCGGGCCGTCGGCGACGGGAACCTTCGTCGGGGACAGCACACGCATCAGGCAGGTTGTGTCGAACCTACTATCGAACGCCGTCAAGTTCACCACGGACGGCTCCGTCACCCTGTCGATAGGACTGGAGCCGAACGGCGGCGATCAGGTGCGGCTGTCCCTGGTCGTCGAGGATACTGGCGTCGGCTTCAGTCCGGAGCACGCCACCCGGCTGTTCGAGCGGTTCAGCCAGGCCGACACCAGCATCACGCGGCGGTTCGGCGGCACGGGCCTCGGTCTGTCGATCTGCCAGTCGCTGGTCGAGCTGATGGGCGGGGATATTTCGGCCCTGTCCACGCCGGGCGTTGGCAGTCGCTTCGAGGTGGTCATCCCGCTGGCGCGTGCGGATATTGCAGTGGGGGCCGCATCCCACCACCGAGGGACGGGACCCGTAGTCCGTGATCGGCCTCTGCGAATTCTGTTGGCGGAGGACCACCCGACGAACCGACGGGTGGTCGAACTGATCCTGCAGGCGCACAGGGTGGAGCTCGTGATAGTCGAGGACGGTGCCCAGGCTGTCGCGGCCTTTGCCGAGGATCGATTCGACCTGGTCCTGATGGACATGCAGATGCCCGTCATGGACGGTCTGTCGGCGACCCAGGCTATCCGGGCACTTGAGGCCACGCGCCGAACGCCCGTCATCATGTTGAGCGCCAACGCCATGGCTGAACATCGGGATCAGGCGCGGGCCGCTGGCGCCGATCTGCACGTGCCCAAGCCGATCACGGCCGAGAGCCTGCTTGCCGCGATCGAGGCGGCACTCGGCGGCTGACATCGGTGATCGACCGCTGTCACGGACCCGCTAGACTCGAAGGCCAAACCGGACGATTCGCTAACCCATGATCATCCACACCCCACCGCCGGACGGCGGTCGCATCGTCGATGAGCCCATGGGCGAGGCGCTGTCGCGCCGCTATCTCGCCTATGCCTTGTCGACCATCACCAACCGGGCGCTGCCGGACGTGCGCGACGGTTTCAAGCCCGTGCACCGCCGCATCCTCTACGCTATGCATCAGATGCGGCTGAACCCTCAGGCGGCGGCGCGGAAGTGCGCCAAGGTCGTGGGCGAGGTCATGGGTGGTTACCATCCCCATGGCGACGCCTCGATCTATGACGCCCTGGTACGCCTCGCCCAGGACTTCGCCCAACGCTATCCGCTGGTCGATGGGCAGGGGAACTTCGGCAACATCGACGGCGATAACCCCGCCGCCATGCGCTACACCGAGTGCAAGCTGACGCCGGCGGCCATGCTGCTGATGGACGGAATCGATCAGGATTCCGTGGACTTCCGCCCCACTTATGACGACCAGGATGAAGAACCGATCGTCCTGCCAGCGGGGTTCCCGAACTTGCTTGCCAATGGCAGCTCCGGCATCGCCGTGGGCATGGCGACCTCCATTCCGCCCCACAACGTTGGCGAATTGATCGACGCCTGTCTGTTGCTGGTGGAACGGCCGGACGCGACGACGGCGGAGCTGGCCGAGATCGTGCCGGGGCCGGATTTCCCGACCGGCGGGGTGGCGGTCGAGGGTCACGCCTCGATCCTGGAGGCTTATGAGACCGGCCGGGGCGGCATTCGGCTGCGCGCGCGCTGGGAGAAGGAGCCTCTAGAGCGCGGCGGCTGGCAGGTCGTCGTCACCGAGATCCCCTATCAGGTCCAGAAGACCAAGCTGATCGAGGCCATGGCCGAACTGCTGGAGCAGAAGAAGCTGCCGCTGGTCGACACCTTCGACGACCAGTCTGCCGAAGACATCCGCCTGGTCATCGAACCCAAAAGCCGCAATGTCGACCCCGACACCATGATGGAGAGCCTGTTCCGGCTGTCCGATCTGGAGGTCCGGTTCCCGGTCAACATGAACGTGCTGGACGCGACGGGCACGCCGGGCGTGATGGGGCTGAAGGGCTGCCTGCAGGCGTTCCTCGATCATCGGCGTGAGGTGCTGAACCGCCGCTCGCAGTGGCGAATCGAGAAAGTTGAGAAGCGGCTGCACCTGCTGGAAGGCCTGCGGATCGTCTTCCTGAACCTGGATGAGGTCATCCGCATCGTGCGCGAAGAGGAGCAGCCGAAGGCCGTCCTGATCGCTCGCTTCGGTCTGTCCGAGACCCAGGCCGACTTCATCCTCGACACCCGTCTGCGCCAGTTGGCTCGGATCGAGGAGATGACGATCGAGAATGAATACAAGGCTCTGTCGGAGGAACTGGCCGCACTGCGTTCGTTGTCGGCGTCGCCCGCCAAGCAGTGGAAGGCGATCGGTAAGGAACTGGAGGCAACGCGCAAGGCCCTGGTCTCGCCACGCCGAACGACGATCGCGGAAGCCGTGGACACGTCGGCCTTCGTCGCGCCCGAAGCCTTCATCCCGAGGGAGGCCATCACCGTTGTCCTATCCGAGCGCGGCTGGATTCGTGCGGTGAAGGGCAAGGTCGACGATCCGTCGGAGCTGAAGTTCAAGGAGGGCGACAGCCTCGGCTTCCTCGTACCGGCCTTCACCACGGACAAGATCCTGGTCGCGGCGACGGACGGGCGGGTGTTCACGGTCGGGGCCGACAAGCTGGCCTCCGGGCGCGGGCACGGCGAGCCGCTGCGCCTGATGATCGAGCTAGAGGACTCGGCCGGCATCGTCGGCCTGTTCGCACACCAGCCGGGCGCGAAGATGCTGATGGCGTCCACGGCCGGCTACGGCTTCGTCGCGCCGGAGGACGAACTGCTGGCCACCAAGCGCGGCGGCAAGCAGGTGCTGAACGGCGACCTCTTGGCGGCGCTGCGGCTGGGCCCCTCGGACCACGTCGTGACCATCGGCGAAAACCTGAAGACGCTGATCTTCCGGGTCGACGAGCTGCCGGAAATGCCGCGGGGCAAGGGCGTGAAGCTGCAATCGTTCAAGCAGGGCGGCCTGTCGGACATCGCTGTCTTCGCCGCCGAGGCCGGACCCGAGTGGGTCGACGGTGGCGGACGTCGTCGCAACTGGCCAGACTGGAAGGACTGGCTGGGCAAGCGCGCGGGGGCTGGGCGCATGGGGCCGCGCGGGCTTCGCAAGTTCCGCTGACCGGCGTCGGCTGAGCGACCAGCCCTGCCCACAGGCGTTTAGAACAAATGTAGAACTTTCTATTGCGCTCGAGGCTACGGCTGCGTTTTCTGCCGCCTGGAGACACCCATGCGCGACATTCGGACCGACTTCTATGTGCCCCGCGACTTCCGCCAACCCCGTCACGGGGCACGGCTTGCCGTGGCCTGTCGGGCGCGAGACTGTGGGCGCGCCGTGCTGATGGACCCACGCCCGGTGTTCGGGGCGCGGCTGAACTGGCCCGTGGCCGGGCGGTCCGAGCGGTTCCGGTGCCAGTGCGGATCGCGCGAGACGCGGCTAAGCTACACCGTCAACGCCTCCCAGCCCGACGGGCCACTGTCGCTGGACGCCATCCGCCTGTGGCTGTGATGTCGCCTTCGGGCGCGCGGCTGTGGGTTGCGATCTGCCACGCTTGAACCGGCGCGGGAAGGGGCCACATACTCATCCGGACGCCGTCGGAATCGACGGGCCGGTCGAGGGTGTCGCTGCATATCGCGGGGCGTCCCGGTCGGCGGGCCGGAGATCGTCAAAGGCCCAGGAGCGCATCTATGTCCGAGAGTAAAGTTCTCCCCGTCCTGCCGCTGCGGGACATCGTCGTGTTTCCGCACATGGTCGTGCCGCTCTTCGTGGGGCGCGAGAAATCCGTGCGGGCGCTGGACGAAATCATGAAGGGCGAAAAGCAGATCCTGCTGGCCACCCAGAAGAACAGCGTCGACGACGACCCGACGCCCGACGCCATCTATCCGATCGGCGTGTTGGCCACGGTCCTGCAGTTGCTGAAACTGCCCGATGGCACTGTCAAGGTGCTGGTCGAGGGCAAGGGCCGCGCCCGCCTGACCCGCTTCACCCAGCGTGAAGAGTACTTTGAGGCCGAGGCTGTCGAGATCGAAGACGATTTGGGCGATCCGTCCCAAGCTGAGGCTATGCTGCGCGCAGTGGTCGAGCAGTTCGAGAACTATGTGAAGCTGAACAAGAAGGTGCCGCCCGAGGCCCTCAGCTCGATTCCGCAGATCACGGATGCTTCCAAGCTGGCCGACAGCGTTGCCGCCCATCTGTCGGTAAAGATCGCTGACAAGCAGGCCCTGCTGGAGACGGTGATCGTGCCGCAGCGGCTGGAAAAGGTCTATGGCCTGATGGAGGGCGAAATCAGCGTCCTGCAGGTCGAGAAGAAAATCCGCTCGCGCGTGAAGCGCCAGATGGAGAAGACCCAGCGCGAATACTATCTGAACGAGCAGATGAAGGCGATCCAGCGCGAGCTCGGCGAGACCGACGACGCGCGCGACGAGGTCATGGAGCTGGAGAAGCGCATACGGAAGACCAGGCTGTCCAAGGAAGCTCGCGCCAAGGCCGACGCCGAGGTCAAAAAGCTGCGCAACATGAGCCCGATGTCAGCGGAATCCACCGTCGTGCGGAACTATCTCGACTGGCTGCTCTCGATCCCGTGGGGCAAGGCCAAGACCAAGCCGATCGACCTGAACAAGGCCGAGGCCATTCTCGAGGAGGACCACTACGGCCTCGAGAAGGTCAAGGAGCGGATCATCGAGTATCTGGCCGTCCAGGCCCGCACCAACTCGCTGAAGGGTCCGATCCTGTGCCTGGTCGGACCTCCGGGCGTCGGCAAGACCTCGCTGGCCAAGTCCATCGCCAAGGCGACGGGGCGTGAATACGTCCGCATGTCACTGGGCGGGGTGCGCGACGAGGCCGAGATCCGCGGCCATCGTCGGACCTACATCGGCTCCATGCCCGGCAAGATCATCCAGTCGATGAAGAAGGCGAAGACGACTAACGCCTTCATCCTGCTGGACGAGATCGACAAGCTGGGGGCCGACTGGCGCGGCGACCCGTCCTCAGCCCTGCTTGAAGTGTTGGACCCGGCCCAGAACAACAGCTTTGGCGACCACTATCTGGAGGTCGACTACGACCTGTCCAATGTCATGTTCGTGACGACGGCCAACAGCCTGAACATGCCCCAGCCGCTGATGGACCGCATGGAGATCATCCGTGTCAGTGGCTACACCGAGGACGAGAAGGTCGAGATCGCCAAGCGTCACGTCCTGCCCAAGGTCACGACTGACAACGGTATGAAGCCCGCCGAGTTCGCCGTGCCCGACGACACCATCCGCGACCTGATCCGCTACTACACGCGGGAGGCTGGCGTTCGCTCGCTGGAGCGGGCGTTGGGTGGACTGGCCCGCAAGGCCGTGCGCGAGATGGCCAAAGAGAAGACGCTGTCAATCACGGTCGACGCCGCCAAGCTGGCCGACTACGCCGGGGTCAAGAAGTATCGCTACGGCGAGACCGACGAGGAGGATCAGGTCGGTATCGTCACCGGCTTGGCCTGGACCGAGTTCGGCGGCGACATCCTGACCATCGAGGCGATCAAGATGCCGGGGCGCGGTCGTATGACCGTGACCGGCAACCTGAAAGACGTGATGAAGGAATCGATCTCGGCAGCAGCGTCCTATGTCAGGGCGCGGTCGCTGGCCTTCGGCGTCAAGCCGCCGGTCTTCGAGAAGACCGACATTCACGTCCACGTGCCGGATGGCGCCACGCCCAAGGACGGTCCGTCCGCCGGCGTCGCCATGACGGTGGCGATGGTCTCGGTCCTGACCGGCATCCCGATCCGCAAGGATATCGCCATGACCGGCGAGATCACCCTGCGCGGTCGGGTCACCGCCATCGGCGGACTTAAGGAGAAGCTGCTCGCGGCCCTCCGTAGCGGCGTCAAGACCGTGCTGATCCCGCAAGAGAATGAGAAGGACCTCGCCGACGTGCCCGACAATGTGAAGGGCGCGCTGGAGATCGTCCCGATCTCGACGGCGGACGAGGCTTTGAAGTGGGCCTTGACGGGCTCTCTGACACCTGTCGAATGGGACGAGGTCGCCGAGCCGCTGAACCCGGCCCCAGCGAACGTACCCCCGATCGACGGCACAACAGTCGTTAGCCACTGAAAACAGGCCTCCTCGGTTCGCCGGGGAGGCTTCTTCTTGATCCACCGACGGCAGACGGGCAAACACATCCCGTGGATGGGCGGCTAGCTCAGCTGGTCAGAGCATCTCGTTTACACCGAGAGGGTCGGCGGTTCGAACCCGTCGCCGCCTACCACTCAGGCTCCCAAGAGCCTCGCGGCCTTGGGCGCGAAATAGGTGAGCACGCCTGTGCAGCCGGCCCGTTTGAAGCCGTGCAGCGTCTCTAGTATCGCGCGATCCTCGTCGAGCCAGCCGCTGGCGATGGAGGCGCGTATCATCGCGTACTCACCCGACACTTGATAAGCGAAGGTTGGAACCTTGAACGTCTCCGACACCCGCCGGACGATATCCAGATAGGGCATGCCCGGCTTGACCATGACCATGTCCGCGCCCTCAGCGATGTCCATGGCGACCTCGCGCAGGGCCTCGTCGGAGTTGGCGTAGTCCATCTGATAGGTCTTCTTGTCGCCGGTCAGCTGCTTGGCCGAGCCCACGGCGTCCCGGTAGGGACCGTAAAAGGCCGAAGCGAATTTGGCGGCGTAGGAAAGGATCATAACATCCTGATATCCGTTGGCTTCGAGTGCCTCACGGATAGCCTGGACGCGGCCGTCCATCATGTCGGAGGGGGCCACCACATCGGCCCCGGCGTGGGCGTGGATGAAGGCCTGCTCGGCTAGTCGCTCAAGTGTCGGATCGTTGATGATCCGCCCGTCCTCCAGCACCCCGTCGTGCCCGTGGTCGGTGTAGCAGTCCAACGCCACGTCGGTCATCACGCCGATGTCGGGCACCGCGTTCTTGATCGCCCGGATGCAGGCGGGGACCAGGCCGTCGGGATCGGTCGCGCCGGTGCCTGTGGTGTCCTTCAACGACGGATCGACGTTTGGAAACAGGCCGACCATGGGAATGCCCAGGCCTCGCGCCTCTTTCGCTGCCTCGGCCGCAGCCTTCGGCGACAGGCGGAACACGCCCGGCATCGACGGGACCGGTACACGGTCCTCGGCCCCGTCATGGACGATCAACGGCCAAATCAGGTCGGACGGCGTCAGCGTCGTCTCAGCGACCATGCGCCGGATCCAGGGGGCGCTGCGCAGCCGGCGGGGGCGGGCGAGGGGGAAGGGGGCAGGCGGCACGATCAGGGTCATGCGGCGGTTTAGCTTTCTTCTCCCCGGCGAGGGAAGCGGATAGAAGGTCCCAGACCTCACGGAGACCACATGGATTTCGCCCTCACCGACGACCAGCGCGCCATCCAGAACGCCGCGCGCGCCTTCGCCGACGCAGAACTCGCGCCCCATTCGGCCGAGTGGGACGAGACCAAGCACTTCCCAGTCGACGTCATGCGTCGCGCGGCCGAGACGGGCTTCGCCGCCATCTATGCGGGCGAGGAGCATGGCGGCATGGCGCTCGGCCGGGTCGAGGCGGCGGTGATCTTTGAGGAGCTGTCGCGGGGCGATGTTTCGACGGCGGCCTTCATCTCGATCCACAACATGGCGACTTGGATGATCGACAGCTTCGGCTCGGACGAGCTGCGCGCCCGATATGTGCCGCGCCTCGCGACGATGGAACTGATCGCGTCCTACTGCCTGACCGAGCCCGGATCGGGATCGGACGCGGCGGCCATGCGGACCTCTGCGACCCGCGACGGCGACCATTTTGTGCTGAACGGATCCAAGGCCTTCATCTCGGGCGCCGGGACGTCGGATATCTATGTCGTGATGGCGCGTACCGGCGAGCCGGGGCCCAAAGGCATCAGCGCCTTCGTCGTGGAGAAGGATACCCCGGGTTTGAGCTTCGGCGCGCAGGAGAAGAAGATGGGCTGGAACAGCCAGCCGACGGCCGTGGTCAGCTTCGACGACTGCCACGTCTCTTCCGCTAACCTCCTGGGCAAGGAGGGCGATGGCTTTCGCTATGCGATGATGGGGCTGGACGGGGGTCGATTGAATATCGCCGCCTGTTCGCTGGGCGGTGCCCAGTTGGCGCTGGAGACAGCTCAGGCCTACGTCGCAACACGAAAGCAGTTCGGCAAGGCATTGAACGAGTTTCAGAATACACAGTTCAAATTGGCCGACATGGCCACACAGCTGGAAGCCGCGAGGCTGATGGTAATCCGGGGAGCCTGGGCCATCGATACCGGCCATCCGGAAAAGACAAAGTGGTGCGCCATGGCCAAGCGATTGGCCACCGACGCCTGTTTCCAAATCGCAGACGAGGCCCTGCAACTGCATGGCGGCTACGGCTATCTGAAGGACTATCCGCTTGAGCGGATCGTGCGGGATCTGCGGGTTCACCGCATCCTGGAGGGCACGAACGAGATCATGCGTGTCATCACCGCCCGCGAGATGATGCGGCAGTAGGCTCGGTCGGCCCTCGACGGCGGAGGCCGACGGTCTATAAGTCCGCCCATACCGACGATGACACTGAGACCGCCCATGCTCGCCCGCATTTACCGTCCCGCCAAGACCGCCATGCAGTCCGGCAAGGCCAAGTCCAGGGATTGGCGGCTGGAGTTCGAGCCCGCCTCGGCGCGCACCATCGACCCCTTGATGGGCTGGACTTCGTCGTCTGACATGAACGGTCAGGTTCGGCTGTCGTTCGAAACGAAAGAAGAGGCGGTCGCCTATGCTGAGCGACACGGTATTCCCTTCCGCCTTCACGAGCCTCAGGAGCCGCCGGTGATCCTGAAGGCCTACGCCGATAACTTCGCCCCAGGCAGAAAGCAGCCCTGGACACATTAATGGACGGCCAACGGTCGCGTCCCGGTCGCGCGCTGCTTGAGCCGCGAGGGCTTTTGAGGCTAACGCTCACGCCCAATCGGCGCCCTTAGCTCAGCTGGATAGAGCACCCGCCTTCTAAGCGGACGGTCGCAGGTTCGAATCCTGCAGGGCGCGCCAATCCCACGGAGGAAGTTTCCATGGCGGAGATCCGAAACCAGGTTCTTGAGGGACGCCAACTGGTGGATGGAAACACTTATGCTGACTGCGAATTCCGCAACGCGGTGCTGGTCTTCAAAGGCGTTCAGCAGCCCGGCTTCTCGAACTGCCGATTTACCCAGAGCCGCTTCGTCTTCGAGGACAACGCGGCAACCACGGTCAACTTCCTGCGCGGGATGTTGGGGCGACAGACTGGCCTGCGCGGCTTCGTCACCGGCATGATACCCGAGATTGAGGGCTAGGCGAGCGCAGCCATCCAGACGGCAAGTCCCTGCTCCAGGTCGGCGATTAGGTCGGCGGGGTCTTCGAGCCCCACATGCAGGCGTAGCAGGGGGCCTTCCAGAGTTGGTGGAGCCTTGCGAAACGCAAGTTGCGGCGTCTCGAAGGTGGCGAGGCTCTCAAACCCGCCCCAGGAATAGCCAAGCCCGAAAAGGGTCAAGGCGTCGAGGAAGGCCTCGGCCGCACGAGCGTCGCCCCCCTGCATGACGACGCCGAGGATCGATGCGCCCCCCGCATAATCGCGGCACCAGATCACGTGACCCGGGTCGCTTGGGAGGACCGGATATAGGACGCGCGACACCTCGCTCCGGGCGGCCAGCCATTTGGCGACCTCGAGTCCGCACCGGCCTTGCTCGGCGTAGCGAATAGGCAGGCTCCGCAGACCCCGTAGCGCCAGCCAGGCATCGTCGGGCGAGACGCACAGGCCGAGGTCTTCGATGATCGCCGCTATGGTTTTCGACACAGCCGGATCGTTGACGCAGATGGAGCCCAGCAGGAGATCGGAATGGCCAGCCACATACTTGGTCAGAGCCTGGACGCTGACGTCCACCCAGCAGGACAGTGGCTTGAACGCCAACCCGGCCGCCCAGGTGTTGTCCATGACGGTCAAGATGCCTCTGTCGCGCGCGGCGGCCGCTAGCGCGGGGACGTTCGTCATCTCGAACGTCAGGGACGCAGGCGATTCGATCAGAATCAGGCGGGTCCGCTCGTTGGTCAGCGCCATGATGTGGTCTATCGATGCGTCCGGGGCGTGGACGCGCATCGTCACGCCGCGTGACGTGAGATGGCGGGTCAGGAAGCGACGCACCGGGCCGTAGACCGCGTCGGTCGTGACGATCTCGTCGCCGGGGCGGACCAAAGCCAGCACCGCAACTGTGACAGCCGACAGACCCGACGGCGTAAGCCAGCAGTACTGGGCACCCTCGAGGTCGGCGACGGCGGCGCGCAACGCCGCTTGCGATGCTGTCCCGTCGATGCCGTAAACAGGACCTAGGCTGTCGTCGCGCATATCGCCGACCCGATCCGACAGCAATGTCGAGGCGCGCTCGATCGCCGGGCTGACCGGACGCCGGCCACCCCCGCGCCGGGTGGCCGAGGCGATCACGCGGGTCCGGTCGGAAAGAGGGTCCATCTGCCGCTCCACGGGTTGCGATCCGTCGTTCAAAGGCCTCTATAGCCCCAGGGGCGCGAGGGGGCGACGCGAGTCGTCCGAAACCGTGACGCGAGACGGATCATGGGTGTGAGTGCAGGTCGGGTATCGCTGTGGGTCGCGTCGCTGGCCGCCGTCGCCGCCCTGGCCGGGTGCGGGCGAGATGCCGAACCGGAGAGGCCGGTCGAAGCGGACGGACCGATCCTTCCCGCCGAATCAACAGAAGTCGTCCAAAGCCCGACACTGACAGCGATCAAGCGGCGCGGTCGGCTGAATTGCGGTGTGCATGAGGGCCTAGTCGGCTTTGCCTACACTGACAATCGGGGGGAATGGCGCGGGTTCGACGCCGACTTCTGCAGAGGACTGGCCGCTGCGATCTTCGGCGATGCGGATGCCGTGCGCTTCGTGCCCCTCACGGCGCAGAACCGGTTCCAGGCGCTAGGCGATGGCCGGATCGACGTCTTGTGGCGCAACACCTCCTGGACAATGGAGCGCGACACGGCCGGGCAGTTGAGCTTCGCCGGGATCAACTACTACGACGGTCAGGGCTTCCTGGTGCGGCGTTCCCTGAACCTGTCGAGCGCGGCCGAACTGACCGGTGCCCGGATCTGCGTTCAGTCCGGATCGACGAGCGCGCTCAACGCCGAAGACTATTTCCGCAGCAGGAACATCGAATACGAAGCCGCGGTCCTGCCGACCGAGGAAGCCGCGCGCCAGGCCTATGGCCGCGAGGATTGCGACGCCTTTTCGGCCGACATCTCGGCCCTGGCCGCGGCGCGCACGACCCTGCCCGATCCTGCGCAGCATGTCCTGCTGCCGGAGGTGATTTCCAAGGAGCCCCTGGGACCCGTCACCAAGCGTGGCGACGAGCAGTGGACGGCGATCGTCCGCTGGACGCTGAATGCCCTTATCCTGGCTGAAGAATACGGCGTGACCCGCGCCAACGTCGATGAACAGGCCGAAGGCGCGCGCGACCCTCGTGTCCGGCGTCTGCTCGGCGCAGAGGGAGAGTTCGGCCAGCGGCTGGGCCTGCCAGCCGGTTGGGCCGCCGACGCCGTCGGGGCAGTCGGGAACTACGGCGAGATCTTCGAGCGAAACCTCGGTTCGCAATCGCCCCTCGACCTAGCAAGGGGGTTGAATGCACAATGGAACGCTAGACCAGGCGGTCTGATCTACGGCCTACCGGTCCGCTAACCACATCGAGCCGACTCGCCAGCAGCGGGCGGCACCTTTCGGGGGACGAATGGACACGACGAAACGCGGCGGGATCCCGCTTCATTGGCTCATGCTGATTGGCTTCGTGGTCGGGCTTGGCGCCGGGCTCTATGTCAACCAGTTCGTCGGGCCCGACACCCCTTGGGTGCAGTGGCTCACGTCGAACGTTACAGGGCCCGCGGGGCAGATCTTCCTGCGACTGCTGTTCATGCTGGTCATTCCGCTGCTGTTCTCGGCCCTTGTCGTCGGAGTCGCGGAAATGGGCGACCTGAAGTCGCTGGGCCGCGCCGGATTCAAGACACTGGGCCTGACCGTCGTCGTCTCGACCATCGCCGTGGTCATCGGTCTGGGCATGGTCAACTATTTCCGTCCCGGCGACGGCGTCGACCCAGCCCTGGCCCAGCGCCTGCTGGCCGAGGGAGCGGAAGGGGCCGCGAGCATCGTTCAGAACGCGCCCGAAAGCGTACAGTTCGGTCAATTCTTCCTGGATCTGATCCCGTCCAACGTCTTCACGGCGGCGGCGGACAACCAGATCTTGCCGATCATGATCTTCGCCCTGCTGTTCGGCATCGGCCTGGTCATGGCCAGGGGCCCCAACGTCGATCACCTGAAGGTGACGATCGAGGGCCTGCTCGAGGTCACGATGAAGTTGATCAACATGGTCATCAAGCTGGCCCCGATCGCGATCGCCGCCTTGATGTTCAACCTCGCGGCCCTGTTCGGGTGGGACCTGCTGGTGCGGCTCGCGGCCTTCGTCGGTGTCGCGGTGGGCGCGATGGCGATCCACATGTTCGTGGTCTATCCGATCATCGTCGCCGTCGCCGGGGGGATTTCGCCGCTGAGGTTCTTCAAGGGGGTGCAGCGGCCCATGCTGGTGGCCTTCACTACGGCCTCGTCCAACGCCACTCTGCCCGTCGCGCTAAAGGCCGCCGAGGAGGAGCTGAGACTGCCGCGCAAGATTGCACGGTTCGTCCTGACGGTCGGGGCCACGGCCAATCAGAACGGCACGGCCCTGTTCGAGGGCGTGACGGTGCTGTTCCTGGCCCAGTTCTTCGGTATCGAGCTGACCATAACGCAGCAGATCGTGGTCATGCTGGTCTGTATCCTCGGAGGTGTTGGTACGGCAGGCGTTCCGGCGGGCTCCTTGCCGGTCATCGCAATGATCCTGGTCATGGTAGGGATTCCGCCCGAGGGCATCGGCCTAATCCTGGGTGTCGACCGGTTCCTGGACATGTGCCGCACGGTGCTGAACGTGACCGGCGACCTGGTGCTGGCCACCGTGGTCTCTCGGGGCGAGAAGGACGAGCCGGTCACCCCGGAACCTCAGCCAACAGTGGCGAGCGTCGCCTGATCTGTCAGGCGACGGTGACCACGGGTGTGTCGGCGTGACCTCCCCACTCGGCCCAGGCCCCGTCGTAGAGGGCGCTGTCCTGCCCCAGTTCGGCGAGCGCCAGGGTCAGGATGGCCGCCGTCACGCCCGAGCCGCAACTGGTGATGATCGGGCGATCAAAGGTCACGCCAGCTTGACGGAAGCGAATTCGCAGTGCGTCGGCAGGCAATAGTCGGCCGTCCGGGGCGAGCACCGACTTGAACGGCACGTTCAGCGCGCCGGGCATGTGGCCGGATCTCAGGTTCGCGCGGGGCTCGGCGGCCTCGCCGGAGAAGCGCGGAGCCGGACGGGCGTCCAGGATCTGGGCGTCGCCGGTCAGGGCGGCCAGCACCGTCGGCATGTCGGCCACGGCACCGCCTATCTGTCCGGGCGTGAAGACGGTGGGCGCCGATACCTGCATGGGTCCAGTGGCCAGCGGCCGGCCCTCGGCGCGCCATTTCGGCAGTCCGCCGTCCAGCACGCGGACGTGCTCAGCGCCCATCAGGCGAAAGGTCCACCACACCCGGGCGGCAGAGAACAGGCCCAGGGTGTCGTAGACTACGATACGGTCGTTCGCGGCGATGCCGAGCGCGCCCACGGCCTCGGCGAAGGCTGCGGCGTCCGGCAGCATGTGCGGCAGGTCCGTCGTGTGGTCAGAGATGGCGTCGAGGTCGAAGAAGACCGCGCCCGGATTCCGTGCCTGCTCGAACTCGACGCGGGCGTCGCGGCCGTCCAGGTGCCAGCTGGCGTCGACGATCCTCAGGTCGGGCGCGTCAAGGTCGGCGGCGAGGTCGTCGGTCGAGATCAGAAAGGATGCCATGCCCCAGCCTAACACGACCGGCGGGACGCTGAGACTCGTCCTGGGCGACCAGTTGTCCGACTGTCTGTCCGCTCTCGCCGATCTGGACCCAGCGCGCGACGTCGTCCTGATGGCCGAGGTGCGGGACGAGGCGACGTATGTCCGGCACCATAAGCAGAAGATCGCCCTGAGCTTCGCCGCCATGCGGAGCTTCGCGCTGAGGCTGGAAGCGCGAGGCGTAAAGGTCCGCTACGTCCGCATCGACGATCCAGACAACACCCACTCCATCGTCGGCGAACTTCAGCGCGCCCTGGATGACCAGCCGTTCGAGGCGGTCGTGGTTACCGAGTGCGGCGAGTGGAGGCTGGCAGAGGCGCTGTCGACCTTCGCCAAATCGGCAGGTCCAAAGGTCGATTTTCGTCAGGATGACCGGTTCATCTGCTCGCATGACCGGTTTCGTCGCTGGGCTTCGGGCAAGAGTCAGCTACGGATGGAGTTCTTCTACCGAGAGATGAGGAAGGACACCGGCATCCTGCTGGACGACGGCCAACCGGTCGGTGGGCAGTGGAACTATGACGCGGAGAACCGCAAGAAACTGCCGAAGGGCATGCGAACGCCGGACCGCCTACGCATCTGCCCCGACGACGTGGCGAAGGGTGCCATGGCTGACGTCGCGCGGCTGTTCCCGGATCATTTCGGCGGGCTGGAGGCTTTTGGCTGGCCCACGACGGCAGAGCAGGCGGAGGCGGTCTTCGCTGAATTCCTCGAGACCATCCTGCCCGGCTTCGGCGACTGGCAGGACGCGATGTCGCGAGGGCAGCCGTGGATGTGGCACAGTTTGATCTCGACCTCGATCAATCTCGGGCTGCTCGACCCGCTCGACGTCTGCCGCCGGGCAGAGGCCCGATACCGCGAGGGCCGCGCGCCCTTGAACGCGGTCGAGGGCTTCATCCGCCAGATCCTGGGCTGGCGCGAGTTCGTGCGCGGCGTCTACTGGTTGAAGGTCCCGGAGTATCGCGAGCGCAACTTCCTAGACGCCGACCGGATTCTGCCGTGGTTCTACTGGTCGGGCGAGACGGACATGGCCTGCGTCGCTGACACGGTCGCCTCGACCCGGGATCATGCCTACGCGCATCACATACAGAGGCTTATGGTGACGGGCAACCTGGCCATGTTGCTGGGCGTCCATCCGGACGAGGTCGATGACTGGTACCTGACCGTCTACGCCGACGCCTATGAGTGGGTGGAGATGCCCAACACCCGGGGCATGGCGACCTTCGCCGACGGCGGTATCGTGGGGTCCAAGCCCTATGCGGCGTCGGGTGCCTACATTGATCGGATGAGCGACTACTGCGGCGGCTGTCGCTACGACGTGAAGGCCAAGGCGGGGGAGGGGGCCTGTCCGTTCAACCGGCTCTACTGGGGCTTTCTAGAACGAAATCGGGCGCGACTGCGGGACAATGTGCGGCTGGCGATGCCGTATCGTACGCTGGACAACTTCGGCTCAGAGAAGCGAGCGGTCTTACTGGCCGAGGCGGAAGCTGCGCGCGAGGCCTTGGGGGCCATCAGGCGATGATGTCAGGAAGGATGCGGCTCTCGATCTTGACGATCTCGTCGCGCACCAGAAGCTTCTTTCTTTTGAGGCGCGCGATCAGCAGCTGATCCGGGATCGGCATATGCGACAGGGCCTCAATGGAAGCGTCGAGGTCAGCGTGCTCCAGACGCAGGACCTTGACCTGGGCCCGCAGTGCCAGCTCTTCCTCTGTCAAGAAGGGTGTATCGTCGTTCATGGTGGGTCCCGTGAGGGCGGGCTTATACTCCAGCCGGTGTCAGGCCGGAAGGCGCTCGGCAAGGGTCACGAGCGCCGGGCGGGGCACGACGCGGGTCCAGGCCCGAGCGACGGCCACGAGCGCGTCCTGCGTCGCCGACGGAGCGCGTTCGCTTTCCGGAATAAGCGCCTCTAGATCAGCCATCAGGGCGCGCTCGGCGGCCAGCTCGACGGTCTTGACCTGGTCGCGCAGCGCCTCGCGACCCGCGTCGCTGATGTCGGGAATGGGGGCCTTCAGTGTCCGTCGCACAGCCCGCAGAGGTCCGACCGCGGCGGCGTCCCAGGCTCGGGCCGTATCACAGGCGGCCTCGATGATGTCCTCATCCAGCGTCCGTCCGGTCGCAGCGGTCCAGGCCGCCCAGAGCAGCAGCGGGACGTTCTGGCCATGGGTGTCCTGCAACGTCAGACAAGCTTCCGATACGCCCGGCCCGCGATAGGCGGCCAGCGCCCAGTCCCAGAAGACGCTCATTCCGCGCCGCCCGGACCCTTAAGCCCCTCCCAACGCCGCACAGAGCCCCAGTCGAGACCGAACAGATCCAGAGCCCGGCCCACCGACTGATCGACCATTTCCGCGATCGAACCCGGGCGCGCGTAGAAGGCCGGCAACGGTGGCGCGATGGTGGCCCCCATCTCCGCCAGAGCCGTCATGGTGCGCAGGTGGCCGAGATGGAACGGCGTTTCGCGCACCATCAGCACCAGCGGCCGGCGCTCCTTTAGGACCACGTCGGCCGCGCGGGTCAGAAGCGTGGAGGTCACGCCCGTGGCGATCTCGCTCATTGTCCGCACCGAGCAGGGTGCCACGATCATGCCCAGCGTCCGGAACGACCCCGAGGCGATGGTAGCCCCGACGTCGTTCAGCCGGTGCACGACGCTGGCTTTCGACGTTAGATCGTCGGGCGACAGGTCCGTTTCCTGCGACAGCGTCAGCAGCGCCGCCCGCGTGATGACGAGGTGGCTCTCGACCCCGAGTTCATTCAACGCGTCCAGCACCCGCGCGCCGTAGATGACGCCCGACGCGCCCGAAATCCCGACGACGAGACGGCGCGGGATCTGTGCGGCTCCGTTCACAACTTGGTCCATTTTTGGGGGAAGGCTGATCCTGAGGAAGGTCTGTGTCCGGAGGTTTGGATAACAACGTCTTGCGTCACCGAAACGTGATTCCCCAAGACGTCAATCCGGGCGCTCACTACCCTCGTCCCTTAGACATGGAGGCGCAAGCCATGACCATCGAAGCTCGTATCCGCGAACTGGGAAACCGTCACCGTAAGCTGGATGAGACCATTCAGCGCGAGTTCGGCCGACCCTCCGTGGATGAGATGCAGGTCAGGGAACTGAAGCGACAGAAGCTCCGGCTCAAGGAGGAGATCACCAGTCTGGAGGCGCGGGCCGGATAGGCCTTCGTCTCCGGCGAACATTTGACGGCCCCGGAGCGATCCGGGGCCGTTTTTCGTCCAGCCCTCAGTGGTGGGCGCGAGGCGCGAACTGTGCCGCGTGCGACAGCGCCAGCAGCCGACAAGCCGAAGCGAGCGACCGCCGCCCCCGCGTCTCATCGATCCAGGCCAGAAGGCCGGCCTGACTGAGCTCGCGCTCGGCTGCGATACGGTCAAGCACCGCCCAGAACTCCGGCTCCAGCGCCACGGAGGTGGCGTGGCCGGCGAGGACAACGGAGCGCTTCTTGAGCAAGGCGAGGATCCTCATGATCGCTTGGGCGGACACGTCGGTTGCGATAGACTATCGGCTTCGCAGCCGGATGTAATCGATGACGATGGATGCCGCCGTCTATCCCGACGAATTCCAGGTGATCGCGCCCCAGAGGCTGCGGCCGCTGACGGCGCTCAGGGCCTTCAATCGCTTGGTCCGCGACAAGGAAGACACCGCCCAGGTGTTCGAGATCATGCGGGCCCTGACCGGCGACTCCGGCGCGCGCGGCTATAACCGCATGCTCCGCACCGTCGAGGGCGGTCGACAGGCCTTTCTGCGGCAGGAGTTGGCGCTCCGCCTCGACGACCCCGCTTGGCTCGCGCGGTTCACACCCGGCACGGTCGGCGGAGAGTATCGGGCCTTCCGCGAGGCACGGGGCTTCACCGCTGACGGTCTGGCGGAAACCGCGCGGGAAGTGGCCCCCGAGATCGACGCACCCCACCCGATCATCTGGTACTCGCGTCGCCTGCGCGACATCCACGACATCTGGCACGTCCTGACCGACTACGGCACCGATGCTCTGGGCGAAGCTTGTGTCGTTAGCTTCTCCTATGGCCAGACGCGCAATCTGGGCTTCGCCTTCATCGGCTGGGGCGCGGCGCGCGAGATTCAGCGCGAGACCCATTCGATCCCGGCGCGGCGCGCGGTGTGGCAGGCGTGGCGGAACGGACTTCGGGCCCAGTGGCTGCCTGCGCTGGACTATGAAGCCCTGTTCGCCGAGCCTCTGGAGACGGCACGGGCGCGGCTGGGCATCCGGCCGCCGACGATCTACGCCGCCGTTCCGGAGGCGGACCGCGCGGCGCTGAAGCTGCGGGCCTGATTTCCGGCAGTATCGCGCGTCTGACGGTTGCGTCAGCTCCGCCACCGGCGCAAGCGGAGCCGCCCATTCTCATTCGTCTGTCGAGTCGCCGTCTTGCCGTTTCCGCCTTTCGCCAGACCGTCCGCCGGGGCACTCGCCGTCGCTGGCGTCGTGGTGTGCGCCGTTATCTGGGGCACCACATGGTACGCGATCACCTGGCAACTGGGCACGGTCGATCCGGCTGCCTCTCTGACGTGGCGTTTTGGCCTGGCGGCGCTCCTGATCTTCGCCGGATGCGCGGTGACGGGACGTCCGTTAACGCTCAACCGGGCCCAGCATCTGGCGGCCGTGGGGCAGGGGGCTTTTGTCTTCGCGATCAGCTACGCCTTCACCTATGCGGCGGAGGAGAACGTCACCTCGGCTATCGTGGCCGTAGTCTTCGCCAGCCTCGCCTTCCTGAACCTGATGCTGTTTCGGGTCGTCGTGGGTCAGAAAGCCCACCGCGCGGCCTGGATCGGAGCGACGCTCGGGATCGTCGGAGTGGCCGTGCTGTCAGGCGGAGAGGCGCTGGGCCAGGGCCTGGACCGGCGGGCGCTGATCGGCATCGGCCTGGCCTCTCTGGCGGTGCTGAGCTCCGCCGTGGGCAACTATTTCTCATGGCGCGGACAGCAGGCGGGCTCGGCCATCCTGCCCCAGACCGCCTGGGCTATGGCCTATGGCACGGGGATGCTGGCGCTGTTCGGCCTGGCGACGGGGGCCCGGTTCACCATCGATCCCAGCCCCGGCTATGTTATCTCGCTGCTGTATCTGGCTGTGTTCGGCTCGGTCATCGCCTTCGTGACCTATTTCGCGGTGGCCAAGGCGCGGGGCTATGCGCTTGCCAGCTATATCTCGGCCCTGACGCCACCGATCGCCATGTTGGTATCGGCCCTGTTCGAGGACGCTCGCTTCGGCTGGCCGGCCGCGGTGGGGCTGGCTCTAGTGCTTGGCGGTCAGGTTCTGCTGACCCGCGCGCCGCGGGCGGATTAGCCGAACCAGCCGTTCTTGTTCGGCTTCGGATCGGATCCGGCTTTCTCAGCCTCGCGCTGCTCACGCTTCCGCATGGCCTTGGCGCACTTCAGGGGGATCAGGGCGACTGGGCTATAATGGCGCGGGTCGGATGAACCGCTCATGTCAGTCCTCCCGCTTGGACTCATCCAGCAGCCGCTGAATGCGCGCGCGTTCGATATCGGCGGTAGCCTTTTCGCCCTTCGTCCGGCCGTGCGCGGCGCGGTTGACGGCCGCCGTCGCCCTGGCCTCGGCCTTGTCGCGGGCCTTGCGCGCCCGGTTCAGGTTGATGATCTCGCCCATCTCGCCTCGCAAACGCCAGTCCGCACCCGGCCTCTCTCGGTCTCGCCGCTGCCACGGCGCGTCCCGACCTTAGTCGCCGCCCGGGTCAAGGAACACAAGGGAGTCATCGGCAGGGACGATCATCGTGTCGCTCACCAGACTTTGCTGGCGCCCCCGATTGGACGCGAACCTGGCTTACAACGAATTCACCTTGGGCCCCGCTGCCAACGGCGTGCCCTTGGCCTATGTCATGGATGTTGTTGTACGGCCGACAAGGAGAAGACACCCGTGATCCGGCTGATCCTGAACATCCTGTGGTTCATCTTCGGAGGCTGGATCAGCGGCCTGTTGTGGCTGCTGGGCGGCGCGATCCTGGCCATCACCATCGTTGGCCTGCCGTGGACGCGCGCGGCCTGGCGGATCGCCAGCTACTCCTTCTGGCCGTTCGGGCGCGAGGTCGTCTGGGCCGGCGAGGCCGAGGGACAGGGCATCGGCTGTTTCGGCATCGGGCTGAATGTGATTTGGTTCGTGGTCGCCGGCTGGTACATCGCCCTGACGCACCTGCTGATTGCGGTCGCCGAGTTCATCTCCATCATCGGCATCCCCTTCGCGCTCAAGGACCTGGAACTGGCCAAGCTGGCGCTCGCCCCCGTCGGCGCGACGATCCGCGACAAGCCCTGACATCCTTCGCCGGGTGTCACCGAAGCGTGGCGCGGCGGTGTTAGCCTGATTCCTCAGTCGCGCCGTCCCGATCGTCGGACCGCGACATCCGATCGGAGGCGACCATGCCCTATGCGACCCTGAGAGACGGAACCCAGGTGTTCTACCGAGACTGGGGCTCGGGCCAGCCAGTTGTCTTCCATCACGGCTGGCCCCTGAGCGGAGACGACTGGGACGCCCAGATGCTGTTCTTCCTGGCTCAGGGCTACCGCGTCATCGCCCACGACCGGCGCGGCCACGGCCGGTCCGGCGAGTCTTTCGACGGCAACGAAATGGACACCTACGCCGCAGATGTCGCTGATCTGGCGGCCCAGCTCGACTTACGCGACGCCATCCACGTTGGCCACTCCACTGGAGGCGGTGAGGTCGCGCGCTACGTCGCCCGCCACGGCGCGGGCCGGGTGGCCAAGGCCGTCATCATCGGCGCGGTGCCGCCAATCATGCTCAAGACCGAGGCCTATCCCAACGGCCTGCCTCGCGAGGTGTTCAACGGCCTGCGCAACGCGCTTGCCGCCAACCGCGCCGCCTTCTACCGCGATCTCGCGGCAGGACCGTTCTACGGCTTCAACCGGCCGGGCGCGACGGTGATTGAGGCGACGATCGACAACTGGTGGCGACAGGGCATGATGGGCTCCGCCAAGTCGCATTATGACTGCATCACCGCCTTCTCGGAAACGGACTTCACCGAGGACCTGAAGGCCATCGACGTGCCCATCCTCATCCTTCACGGCGAGGACGACCAGATCGTGCCCATCGACAACTCCGCCCGGCTGGCGATCGGCCTCGTGAAGCACGGCACGCTGAAGACCTATCCGGGCCTGCCGCACGGCATGTGCACGACCCACGCGGAGGTCATCAACGCCGACCTCCTGGCCTTCTTCCGGTCCTGAGCCGTCAGCCCGGCGAAATCATCTTCTCCGGGCGCACCGCCTCGTCGAACTCGGCATCGGTCAGATAGCCGCCGCCGACGGCTTCCTGACGAAGCGTGGTGCCGTTCTTGTGGGCAGTCTTGGCGATCTTGGCGCAGACGTCATAGCCGAGCTTGCCGTTCAGCGCGGTCACCAGCATCAGCGAGTTGTCGAGGCCGCGCTTTATGTTGTCCTCGCGCGGCTCGATCCCGACGACGCAGTTGGCGGTGAAGCTGACCGCCGCGTCGGCCATCAGTCGCACCGACTGCAGGAAGTTGTAGGCCATCACCGGGTTGAAGACGTTCAGCTCAAAATGGCCCTGTGACCCGGCGAAGGTGATCGCCGCGTGGTTGCCAAACACCTGGACGCAGACCTGTGTCAGGGCCTCGCACTGGGTCGGATTGACCTTGCCCGGCATGATCGACGACCCCGGCTCGTTCTCCGGCAGGGCGAGCTCGCCCAGCCCCGAACGCGGTCCGGAGCCCAGGAAGCGGATGTCGTTGGCAATCTTGAACAACGACGCCGCGACCGTATTGATCGCCCCGTGGCTCATCACCATGGCATCGTGCGCGGCCAGAGCCTCGAACTTGTTCGGTGCTGTGGTGAAGTTCAGGCCGGTGATCTGGGCGATCTTCTCGGCCACGCCTTCCGCGAAGCCGATCGGCGCGTTCAGCCCCGTGCCGACCGCCGTGCCGCCCTGCGCCAGCTGCATCAGATCGGGCAGGGTTTGTTCAATGCGTTCAATCCCCTTGGTTGCCTGTTGAACGTAGCCTGAGAACTCCTGACCAAGCGTCAGGGGCGTGGCGTCCTGGGTATGGGTGCGGCCGATCTTGATGATGTCCTTCCAGGCTTCGGCCTTGTCGTTCAGCGCGTTCCGCAGTTTGGCCAGCGCCGGAAGGAGGCGATGCACGACCTCCTCGGCGCAGGCCACGTGCATCGCCGTCGGATAGGTGTCGTTGGACGACTGGCTCATGTTGACGTGGTCGTTGGGGTGGACGGGCTTCTTCGACCCCATCTCTCCGCCCAGCAGTTCGATCGCCCGATTCGAGATCACCTCATTGGCGTTCATGTTCGACTGGGTGCCCGACCCGGTCTGCCAGACCACCAGCGGGAAGTGGTCGTTCAGTTTGCCCTCGATGACCTCATCGGCCGCCTGAATGATGGCCTTGCCAATCGTGGGGTCCAGCCGGCCCAACGCCATGTTGGTCTCGGCCGCCGCCCGCTTGACGATGCCCAGCGCCCGCACGATCGGCAACGGCTGCTTTTCCCAGCCGATCCTGAAATTGCCCAGCGACCGCTGCGCCTGCGCCCCCCAGTAGCGATCGGCGGCGACCTCGATGGGTCCAAAGGTATCGGTCTCGGTGCGGTGGGCGGTCATGGTCTTGAGCACTCGCGAAGGCGTGGCGGGAAGATGCGCAGGCGTGTAGCACGGGCGCATGACCGGGCAAGGCGGACGAACGTGACCTCAGACTGGATCGTCTCCGGGAAGGTCCGTGCCCGGGAGGAGGGCGACGCCGTCGTCGTCATGATCGACGGCCTGACCACCCAGGCGAAGTACTACAAGCCGCTCGTCTATGAGTTCTTTCGCAAGGAATGGCGGGGGGGGCGCCCGTCCTATGGCGACTTCGTCGTCGAGATCGTCATGGAGCATGTCGGCGATCCACCGTGGATGGATCTCGACAACCTGGCCAAGGCCCTGCTGGACGCCATTAAGGGCTATCTGTTCCACGACGACGCCCAAGTGGCCCGGCTGCTGGTCGAACGGCGCGAGGGCGAGCGTGAGCGCATCACCATCCGCGCCTATCCCCGCATCTAGCCAGCGGGCCGTGTGAACCTCAGTGTCGGAGCCAGCAGTTGCATATTGGCCCCGATGAAGACCTGGGGCTCGGATGCCGGTCTTAACCCTTCTGCTTCCTCCCGTTCCTTGACGCAGGATCGCACGGCGTTGCCAAGCGCGATGAAGTCGTTTGACGTCGGCATCCGCTCGATCACGCAACCATCAAAGTAGGGATAGACAGCGTCCTCGCTGCAGCCGAAGGAGGCCCGATCGCGCCGCGCTGCCGTCAAGATCATGCGGTTCGTGCCTGCCAGGGCGTCGATGAACGAGCCTGAAAAACACGCGGACAGCACCAGCACCGTCGGGCGCTCGCCACACCAGTTGCGAACCAGAGTCGCCAGCATGACTGGTGTCATTATGACGTCGGGCCCGAATACGATCTCCCCGGGCACCCCATGGGAGGTGATGTACAGCAGACAGCCGCGTTGGGCCCGCGCGGTCGCCTCGGTGATCTGACGAACCGCGTCTTCGACGGTCGTGACCGGCCGCGCATCAGGCCTCAGCGTCACATCGACCATATCCGCGCGACTGAAGCCGACGGCAAGGAAGCCCGCCGTCAAGTCGCGGCGGGCGTTGTCGAAGGCTTGGATCGGCTCGCCGGCGCTGGTGCGCCAGTCCGCCGCGATGATGGCAGAAGCCCAGCCGTCGAAACGGCTCTGGGCATGCGCGGACCCGGCAGCCAACCAGAACAGAAGGATGACGAGGGCTCTGGCCACGGGCGTCTCCGAAAGCGGTGCCCGGAGGTTATCCGAGCCACGCCTGGCGTGAACCCTACTTCTTGCGGAACTGGTCCAGCGAGACAACTTTCGGCCCCTCGTCCCCAGACGACGCAGGCTCTGGCCGCTTCGGCGGTGCCGGCAGTTCCGCGACCGGCTGGGGCGCAGGTTCTGGGGCCTCGAACTGCAGCAGGAACTGGACGCTGGGGTCATAAAAGCGGGTCACGGCGCTGTAGGGCACCGTCAGGACCTTTGGCATGCCTCCGAACTTCAACATGACGGAGAACAGGTCTTGTTCGACAGCCAGGTCCCAGTACTGATGCTGTAGGACGACCGTCATCTCGTCAGGATACTTGGCCACCACGTCGGGTGGTACCGACACGCCCGGAGCCCGCGTCTTGAAGGTGATGTAGAAGTGGTGGGCACCCGGAATGCCCTGAGGCGTGGCCGCGCGTTCGAGGGCGGTGCGGATCACCCCCCGCAGGGCGTCCTGCGCGAGCTTCTCGTAATGCATCTCGTCGATCGGCTGGACGTCGTCGGCCATAAAAACCCTCACTGGACGCGACTGATAGCGGCCACGCGCGCCGGGCGAAAGATGGCATTTTGTGGCTAAGCGCCGGGATTTCGCCGCCAAGGGCGCTGAAGGGAAGTGGGGGCTTCTGTTGCCAGGCGCCCCCGGGCCCCGCCTGGGGATCTGAACCCCCAGGACTTAAGTGTTCGAAATCAACCGAACCGCATTACGCGGCGAGGCGGACTTCTCCAGCGAAGTTATCGTTCGCAGTTAGAAAATGGCCCGATACGGTGGGCCAGGACGGGCGAAGGCAATCCTCTTTACACGTCCGTCGATGCTAGTCGGCCCCATGCTCGCTCCGCCGATAACGCGGGGAGAAATGGTGGAGCCGCCGGGAATCGCACCCGGGTCCGGTCCGCTTATTACAGGCGCGTTTATCGCCATATCCGGGACCGAAGCCCCGACCGCATCAATATAGGCGCCAAGCCCCTTGCTTCCAAGTTACGAAACGACGTCTCCTTGCACGCAGGGGGATCGGAGATGAGCGCGGACGCCAGGCTTCAGATCGCGGCGGGCTTTGCCACGGCGAAGGGGCCGCGCGCGGACAACCAGGATTTCGGTGCTGTTCACATCGGCCCTCCGTCCGAACAGGCTCTCCAAGGCATGGTCGCCTTGGTGGCCGACGGCGTCAGCGGGTCCAAAGCAGGCCGAGTCGCATCGGAGCTCGCCGGCCGCACCTTCATCGACGCCTATGTCGACCAGAACCCGCTCAAAGGCGTGGCTGCGGCGGGCGTGGCGGCGCTGTCGGGCTACAATCGCTGGCTCCATGCCAAGGGGCGGTCCGATCCGGGCATGGCGGGGGCAGCGACGACCTTTACCGCCCTGGTCCTGCGCGGGCGAGAGGCGACGGTGCTGCATGTCGGCGACAGCCGCGCCTGGCATTTCCGCGACGGCGTCCTGACGCCGCTGACCGAGGACCACGTCTTGGCCCAGCCCGGCCTCAGTCACGTCCTCTACCGCGCCGTCGGCATCGAGCCGGACCTGAGACTGGATACCCGCGCAGTGGCATTGAAGGCGCACGACCGGCTGCTGCTAACCACGGACGGCGTACACGGCGTTTTGCCTGAGATCGAGCTGGCGCGTCTGCTCTCTCGCCGCGCTTCGCCAGAGGCCGACGCAAAGGCCATCGTCGCGGCGGCCGGAGAGGCAGGCACCCGCGACAACGCCACCGTCATCGTCATCGACGTGATCCGGCCCGGCGCCGTCGATCAGGACGCCATCGGTGCCGAGGCGGCCGGATTGCCGATCCTGCCGGTCCCGAACGCCGGCGACCGCATCGACGGCTTCGTGCTGGAACGGGTGCTGTCCGATGGCAGATACACACGCATTTTCGCCTCGAGGGACGGGGAGGGCGGCGAACGCCTGGTCCTCAAGTTCCCCAAGCCTGCCCTCCTGTCCGAAAGCGGCGCCCGGGGCGCCTTCCTGCGCGAGAGCTTCATCGGGCGCCGCATCGACAGCCCCTTCGTCGGCAAGGCCCTGAGCCTCGAGCCCGGCCGCCAGAGCGGCCTCTACATCGCCCAGCCCCTCTACGTCGGACGCACGTTGCATGCGAAGATCGCTGAAGAGCCATTTAATATTGCTTCGGGTCTCGACATCGCCATCCGCCTGTCGAAGGCCGTCGCGGCGCTGCATCGCCTCGGCGTCGCCCATCGCGACATCAAGCCGGACAACGTCATCCTGGAGGCCGACGGTGGCCTAAAGCTGATCGACCTCGGCGTCGCCCGCCTGCCGCGCGTGGAGGAGTTCGCCGAAGCCGAGGCCCCCGGCACCCCTGGCTACAAGGCGCCGGAGATGTTCGCGGGCAACCCCGGCGACGCCCTGACCGACCAGTATGCGCTCGGCGTCACCCTCTATCGCCTCTTCACTGGCGACTATCCGTCCGGTCAGGAGACGGAGTTCAGCCGCATCCGTTTCGACCGCCCGACCCGCCCGACCCAGCATCGCCCGGACATGCCGGCCTGGCTGGAGGCCGCAATCCTGCGCGCCCTGTCGGTCGACCCCTCCGACCGCTTCGATAGCGTCGAGGAACTGATCCACGTCCTGAAAGCCGGCAGCGCCGCCGCCGTCCCGCCCCGCCGCGACCTGTCCTTGATGGAACGCGAGCCCGTGCGTTTCTGGCAGGCGGTCAGCGCGGGGCTGTTCGTGCTCCTGCTCATCAGCTGGATGCTGCGCTAGGCAGCCCGTGGCCAATCCCCGCACTGGTTTCGAAACCAGGTGAGCTGTCGCTTGGCATAGTTCCGCGTGGCCTGTTTCATCGCCACCGTAGCGTTGGCGAGCGTCGTTGCGCCGGCGAGATAGCCCCCGACTTCCCGTACCCCTACCGCTTTCATGGCAGGCAGGGCAGGGGCCAGCCCGCGCGCGGTCAAGGCCCGCACCTCCTCCAGCGCGCCAGCCGCGATCATGGCGTCGACCCGCGCGTCGCAGGCGGCATAGAGCGTCGTCCGTTCCGGTTCGATCACCAAGCGATCATAGATCCCCGGGACCAGCAGTGGGCGCGTCGAGGCGCGCCAGTCCGACAGGGATCGTCCCGTCGCCCGCGCCACGGCATAGGCGCGGGTCAGGCGCTGACGGTCGCCGCTCTCAATCGCTGCTTCAGCGGGCGGGTCGAAAGTCGCCAGACGCAGTCGAAACGCCGTCTCGCCCTCGGTATCGTAGAGAGCCAGCGCTTCCTCGCGCGCTGCGGGTGGGACGTCAGGGATATCCGCCAACCCTCTTGTCAAGGCAAAGAAATAGAGCCCCGTTCCGCCGACGAGCAAGGCGGGCCGCCCCATGGCCTTGAGCTCGGCCAGTAGCGGCATCACCGCCCGCGTCCATCGGCCAACCGACCAGGCCTCCGACGCATCGGCGACGCCATAGAGATGATGCGGAGCCCGCGCCTCGTCCTCCGCCGACGGCCGCGCCGAGAGGATAAGCAGGTCAGCATAAAGTTGCTGGCTGTCCGCGTTGATGATCGCCGCCCCGGTCGCCTGGGCCATCTCCAGCGCGCGCCGCGACTTCCCCGAGGCGGTCGGTCCGGCGATAAGGGTGATGGGGGCGGTGCGGGGCACGGAACGCTCGCTTGCGGCTGGCTCTGCGGATAGAACGCGCGTCCTCGTCTCGCAACCACGCCGGAGCCCACTTTGATTGACCGCGCCGCCGTCGAAGCCGTCCTGAACGCCATTCCCGATCCCGCGACGGGCCAGGGGCTGATCGCGTCCGGTGTCGCCAAGGGCCTGACCGTCGCCGCCGACCGTGCGGGCTTCGTCATCGAGGTTCCCGCCGCCGCCGTCGCCGCCTACGCCCCCGTCCGCGACACCGCTGAGGCCGCGCTGAAGGCCATGCCGGGCATGGCCCGTGTCTCGGTCGTCCTGACCGCCGAGGCCGCGCCCGCCGCCCGAAAGGCCTCTCTGTCCAAGGAAGCCGTCGACCAGACCCGCCCCCGTGCGCCAGTCCCAACCGACCGCCCCGCCCACGTCCGCCGCGTCCTCGCCATCGCCAGCGGGAAGGGCGGCGTGGGAAAGTCCACCGTCTCGGTCAATCTGGCCGCCGCCTTCGCCCGCGCGGGCCTGTCGACCGGCATCCTCGACGCCGACGTGCATGGCCCCAGCCTGCCGACCATGCTCGGCCTGTCCGGCAAGCCCGACTACCGCGACGGCATGATGGAGCCGCACCTCGCCCATGGTCTGAAAGCCATGTCGGTCGGCCTGCTGACCAAAGCCGAGGACGCCATGGTTTGGCGCGGCCCCATGGCGTCCCAGGCCCTGACCCAGATGCTGACCCAGACCCGCTGGGGCACGGCGGAGGCGCTGCTGGACATCTTGGTCGTCGATCTGCCCCCCGGCACCGGCGACGTGCAGCTCACCCTGATCCAGAAGACCCCGCTGGACGGCGCCGTGATCGTCTCCACGCCTCAAGAGGTCGCGCTGGCCGACGCGCGTCGCGCGTACGCCCTGTTCGAGCGGGTCAATGTGCCGACCCTCGGCGTGATCGAGAACATGTCGGGCGAAATCTTTGGGCGGGGAGGGGCCGAGGCGGAAGCCGACCGTCTCGGCGCGCCCTATCTGGGCGACCTGCCCCTGGACAGCCGTCTCCGGCAGGCGGCCGACGCTGGCCGCCCTGTGGCGGACGGGGACATCGCCGGCCGGTTCGATGCGTTCGCCGCCGACCTGGCTCGCCGCCTCGACCTTTCGTCGCAGCCGTGACGCTCGCCAGCGCAGCGGAAGCGACCTAATCTCCGGCGCATGACCGTCGCAGGCGCCCTGCTTTCCACACTTTGGCTCAGCCTGATCATCGGCGCGCGCTATCTGCTCATCGCTGGAGCCGTCTGGTGGGCCGTCTGGGGCCGCGCGTCGGGCGTGGGGACGCGCCTGAATCGGGAACGTCCGTCCAGGCGGCTTATTCTGCACGAGATCAGGTTTTCGCTCCTCTCGACGCCCATCTACGCCTTTCCGACCGCGATCGCTCTGGAGGCCTGGAAGGCGGGGGGCACGATGATCTATGTCGACCCCAGCGCTTGGCCGCTCTGGTGGCTGCCGATCAGCTTCCTGCTCCTGCTAATCATCCAGGACACTCACTACTACTGGACGCATCGGCTGCTCCACGATCGCAGACTGTTCGGCTGGGCCCATGCGGCGCACCATCGGGCGAGGGATCCCAGTCCATTCGCCAGTTTCGCCTTCGACCCGGCCGAAGCCGCACTGACGGCGTGGCTTCTGCCGCTCCTGGCGTTCGTGATCCCGCTCAACATCTGGATGCTGGCAGGGCTCTTGGCCGTGATGACGATGACCGCCGTCATGAACCACTGCGGCTGGGAGATGTGGCCACAGAGCTGGGTGCGAGGCCGGATCGGAGCACATCTGATCACGGCGACCCATCACAGCCGCCACCACACCCATATGAAGACCAACTTCGGCCTGTACTTCCGCTTCTGGGACAGACTGTGCGGGACCGACGCCATGCCGCCGACCACAGAGCCGGGGCGTAAGGCGGCCTGACCGCTCAGCTTGGTCGAGATCTTTGTCGCCTAAGATATATTATGCGAAATATGGCAATGGATCAGAGCCTCAGCACAACTCTCCAGCCGTCGTGAGCGGCCTCCACATGCTCGGGAAGAAGCGAGGATAAGGCATTGTAATCCAGATCGATATGCAAATTGGTGAGCACAGCGCGCTCGACTTCGGCCTCGACGATCCATGCGAGCGCCTGATCAACGTTTGCGTGGGTGGCATGCCGCGTCCAGCGCAAGGCATCGATGATCCAGAGCGACGAACCTCGGACGGCTTCGATCGCCGCGCCATCCAGATCCGAGATGTCGCTGGAGTAGCTCACTGGCCCCAGTCGATAGCCGACCGAGCGGATCGGCCCATGCGCCTGATCGAAGGTACGGACCGGGATAGTCCCGCCGGATCCGTCCAGAGCCCAGTCGACGCCGTGAGGCGGCAGATCGTGGGTCTCCACGATGGCGGGATAGCCCTCCTTGGACTCGAAGATGTAGTCAAAGCGCATTGTAAGCGCTGACTTTGTCGCGGGGTCCATCCAGGCAGGAATTCGCTTTCGGCGACGCAGGGCGAAGACCCTCAGATCATCGATCCCATGCGTCTGGTCGGCGTGATCATGGGTGATCAGAACAGCGTCGATCTGGGACGTCCCCGACGCCAGCATCTGTTCGCGCAGATCCGGCGAGGTATCGATCAGGACCACCGTTTCGCCATCCGGTCCCCGTCGACGGGCCAGCATGGAGCAACGGGTGCGACGGTTTCTGGGCTCGGCCGGGTCGCAGGCCCCCCAGTCGCCGTCCCCGCGCGGCACGCCACCGGACGAGCCGCAGCCCAGGATCGTGACCTCCAGTTCGCCGCTCACGCGCCCTCCGGTCTGGGAATGCGGTCAAACAGGGCGAAGAAGGCGTTCGTGGTCATGACCTCCGCCTCCTCCCGGCCCCAACCCCGGATGTCGGCCAGGGCCTGGACCACATGGCCGATGTAGGCCGGCTCGTTCCTGCGACCGCGATGCGGCACGGGGGCCAGATACGGGCAGTCGGTCTCAACGATGATCCGGTCGGCCGGCATGGCGCGAATGACGCCACGGACATCTTCGGCGGCCTTGAAGGTGGCGATGCCGGACACGGAAAACCATGCACCCATTTCAGCTGCATGTTCAGCTAGTTCAACACCACTCGTATAGCAATGCATAAGAAAACGGAACGCGCCTTCCGCCGTCTCCTCCTTCAGGATAGAGCTCATTCGGTCGTCGGCTTCTCGGGTATGGACCACCAGGGGCAGACCGGTCCGGCGCGCCGCCGCGATATGGGTCCGGAACACCGCCTCCTGCTGATCGCGGGGGCTGAGATCATAATGGAAATCCAGTCCGCATTCTCCGATGCCCACCACCCGGGGCCGTCCGGCCAGGGCCATCAGATCGTCCGCTGTGACCGTCAGATGATCGCGGGCTTCGTGGGGATGAACGCCGACCGTGCACCAGATGTCCGGATGACTCATGGCAAGGCCATGCGTGGCCTCGAAGGTCGAAAGCTTGTCGGAGATCTCGACCATCAGCTCGACGCCGGCCGCGCGAGCGCGATCGATGACGGCCTCGCGGTCCAGGTCGAACTGCGGCGCGTGCAGGTTCACGTGGCTGTCGATCAGCATCAGGCCGCCCTGTCGCGGGTTCGTTTCAGGTCGGCGAGCGCGGCGGCCAGCAGGTCTGCCCGGTCCAGGTTCACCGCCGCAGCCCGCTCCGGCAGGTCGGTCAGACGCCCCCAAAGTTCGGCCCAGGCCTCCCCCCTGCCCTCTACGCCCGACGCCAGCGCTCGATCTCGCACAGCGGCGGCCAGTCGATCCATCAGGGCCTCGAACCGCCCCGGCCCCTCCGCGCCCCGGAAGCCGTCAGCCAACGAGGCGGCCTCAGCCACATCGATGTCGCCTGCGTCGACCCATCGGCGGGCCAGGGCGTCGAGCGCCAGGCTGGTGCTCGTGGCCAGCGCCAGGGCCGCGCCCGGCGAGCCGCGCGCCATATCGGCGATCCGATCAGCCTCGCCGGCGTCCAACGCGGTCTGGCGCGAGATCAGCCGGGCGAGCTCAGCGCGATCCAGCGCCGAGAACGTCAGTCGCCGACACCGGGAGCGAATGGTGGCCAGCAGCCGGCCGGGCGCATGCGTGACCAGGAACAACACGCCACGCTCCGGCGGTTCCTCAAGAACCTTCAACAAGGCATTGGCAGCATTGACATTCAAATCGTCGGCAGCATCGATGATGGCCACCCGATACGGCGCCTGCGACGGACTCTTCGAAAAGAACTCGGGCAGGTCCCGCGCTTGATCGACCGAGATGGATTTCTTGGTCTTGCCCCCTTCGACCAGCCGTTCCAACACCAGCAGATCGGGATGGGCCTGGGCCGAGACCAACTGGCTGAGGGGGTCGGTTGGCGATGCGCCCAACAGGCCGCGAGACGGGTCGGAACGCGCCCCGAGCAGCGTTCGCGCCGCGCGGTAGGCGAAGGTCGCCTTGCCGATCCCCTCCGGTCCGCACAGAAGCCATGCGTGATGCAGCCGCCCGCGCTCGCGGGCATCGACAAAAGCCTGTTCGGCGGCCTCGGACGGCACGAGATCGAACCGGTCCCTCGGATGGCTCACAGCAGGGGCTCCACGGCCGCCCAGACCCGGCCGGCGACGACGTCGGGCGCGCCCCCCGCATCGATCAGGCGGCAGCGATCCGGGTTCGCCTCGGCGACCGCGCGAAAACCATCTCGAAGTCGGGCATGAAAGGCCGGACCCTTGCTTTCGAACCGCGTCTCCGCCGCGCCGCGTCCCAGCGCTCGTTCGAGGCCGATCTCGACCGGCAGGTCGAACACCAGCGTCAGGTCCGGCTGATGTTCCGCAACCACCCCGCGCTCCATCGCCGAGACGAGATCCAGGTCCGCGCCCCCGGCGACGCCCTGATAGACCCGGCTGGAATCGGCGAAGCGGTCGCAGACCACCCAGTGCCCGGCCTCCAGCGCCGGAACGATGGTTCGCTCCAGATGATCGGACCGGGCGGCATACATGAGCAGCAGCTCCGTCCGCGCCGACCAGCGTTCCGCAGCGCCGGAGACGACCAGGGCCCGGATGTCCTCGGCCCCGAGCGACCCACCTGGCTCACGAGTTCGGACAACGTCCAGCCCGAACGCCGACAGACGCGCGACCAGGCGCGCGGCCTGTGTCGACTTGCCGGTCCCCTCTCCGCCTTCGAACGTGATGAATCTGCCGCGAGTCACGGCGGCACAATGGCGGGGCGAAGCGACGGGGCCAAGGCCGCCGTCGCCGGAAAGTGGGGATCAGCCCGAGGGAATGAGCCGGGCGGAGACGTAGCCGCGCGCGATCGTCTCCTGCCGGGCCTGTTCGGCGGCGTTGGCGTCCGGCCAGGGGCCGGTAATGACGCGGAACATGGCCCCGTTCGTCGCCGCCTGGACCTGAGCGCGACCGCCCAATCGCTCCACGGTCGTCCGCGCGGCCTGAGCGTCGGGGAAGGCCGCCACTTCGATCCAGTAGGCCTGACGAACGACCGGATCCGACGGCGTCGGGCTCAGGGGCGGCGCGGCCTCGGCCACCTGCAGCCTCTGCCCGCCGCCAAGCCGGGGCGCAAGCCCCAGGTACCGCTCCCTCACCTCCCCAACGCCCCGATTCAGCATGTCCAGCGCCTCGGCCGCACCGCGCGACAGGTCGATGATCCGCCCATCGACGAACGGCCCCCGGTCGTTGACGCGCAGGACCACCCGGCGGCCGTTGGCCAAATTGGTCACCTCCACTAGCCCCGGCAGAGGCAGCGTCTTGTGGGCGGCGGTCAGGGCATGCATGTCGAACCGCTCTCCGGTCGCCGTGGGTCGCCCGTGGAACTGTTCGCCATACCAGGACGCCAGCCCCGTCTCGTCGTAGTTCGGCTGTTCTTCGGGCCGGTACCAGCGTCCCCGGATCTGATAGGGGCGCATGGTACCCGAGACGATCGGCGCAGGATCGGTCACTTCGGGAACAGCCGCCATATCGACGCGGCGCGAGGCCGATGGTCCGGTGGCGCAGGCGGCCGCACCCGCCATCAGACCGGCGACGGCGACGGTCTTCAGGGCGCGTTTGGCATGGTTCGGCACGCAAAACATGGCGACAGGATCGCCGCCGCGATTTCTCTTTTGGTTAACGCCGCATCCGCTGCTATCCCCTGCCCCGCTGGACAGGTGGCCGAGTGGTTTAAGGCAGCGGTCTTGAAAACCGCCGTGGGTGGAAGCTCACCGTGGGTTCGAATCCCACCCTGTCCGCCACATGGTGTTGATTCGTAACGGGTTTTGAGTGCTGTTTGGCTCATGCCCATCATCACTCCCCTCAACGAGCACGGTATGTGCTGGCGCGGGTCGATACGGCTGGCCGCACCTCCAAGGTGAGCCGTCAAGCTTGCTGGACTCGCGCTCAGCGAGCGGTCTAGCGTGCCGGCCAGCACTGGAGGGGCCTATGGATTTGCAGACACGACTGAACGAGCTGGCGAAGCGCACGCTGGAGCACCGGGAGGTGCTGCTGACGGAAGAGGCGGCGAAGACGGCCCTCGTCATGCCTTTCATCCAGGCGCTCGGATACGACGTGTTCAACCCCTCCGAGGTTGTGCCTGAATACACGGCCGACGTGGGGACGAAGAAGGGCGAGAAGGTCGATTACGCGATCTGCGATGGGTCGAAGGTCCGCATTCTGGTCGAATGCAAGCCGAGCACCGCTCCCTTGAATCTCAACCACGCGAGTCAGCTCTTCCGCTACTTCAGCGTGACGGATGCCCGCCTCGCGATCCTGACCAACGGTGTGGTCTATCAGTTCTATTCGGACGTCGAAGCGCCGAACAAGATGGACGACAAGCCCTTCTTCACCTTCAGCATGGACGCCCTGAAACCCGCCGATCCGCGCACCCTCGAAAAGTTTACGAAGCAGAGCTTCGACATTGAGAAGATCGTTCAGGAAGCGGGCTTGCTGAAGCTCCAGTCGCTCCTTCGGAAGGAGCTGGAGAAGGAGATGGCCGAGCCCTCGGAAGAGATCGTCCGCCTCTTCGCGGGCCGGGTCCAAGGGGGTCGCGTCACCGCTCAGGTCCGCGAGAGCTTCGGCAAGATGATCGTCACTACGTTCTCTGCGATCATCCGCGACAAGGTGAACGAGCGGCTCTCAACCGCCTTGAACGCGGCCTCGCCCGGCGGGCCTGAGGAAGAGACCTTGATGGACGAGGGCGGCGACGTGGTGGTCACCACGGCTGAAGAGCTCGCGGGCTTCCACATAATCCAAGCCATCGCTTCACGGGTGACGAAGCCGAACCGCATCATCATGCGCGATGCGAAGTCCTATTGCGCCATCCTTCTGGACGACAACAACCGGAAGACTATCGCGCGTCTGCACTTCAACGGTCTGACCACGAAGTATGTCGGCACGTTCACCGATAAGGCCGAAGAGCGCCACCTGATCGCGGACATGACGGAAATCTATCAACTCGCTCCGGCAATCGAAGCTCGAATCAAAGAGCTGGACGGCACCAAGGGCTGACGCGCTCAGGCCGATGCTTTGGAGATCGAAAGCGGGGCGAAGCGGCGTCTGGCCGACGAGTTCGACAAGGCTCAGGCCGACGGCGTGGTCGAGAGTCCCGGCGGCGCGCGCAACTTCATTATTCCAGCCGGGAATAATGAAACTGAGCCCGACATCTTCGACGCGCCCCCGGACAGCGGCGGTTTCGTCGATGCGCTGCTGAGGCGGGAGTGAGGCGGCCGACACGGAACCCCTCCGCGCCGGCCAGCTCGCCACGGGGCGAAGGAGTGGCCCCTGCGAGCTCTGGACTGTTCACGACGCTCACCTGTCCAGTGGAGCGCCCCGGTGGCCGACCGGGGGAGCCGCGGCGGGTGGCCTCGCCCGCTGCGGATGGCTTCAGCTCACCTGCGCGTAGAAGGACGCGCCGGCGGGCGTGCGGAGATAGGCGTCATAGGCGGCCGGGGCGCTCAGACCCTCGGCCTTGGCCAGCTCTTCTGCGCCCTTCTGGAGGGCCTGGAGGGCGGCCTCCCGTCTCGCGCGCCAGTCTGTCGCGGCGGGCGTCTGGACGGCCGCCAGGCCCGGCTCTGGAGCCGGCGACGCGCGTTTGAAGATGGCGACCTCGCACTTACTGTTGCACGGCTGATCGACGGCGCTGATCTCGTCGATCCTGAACCGCCGCATGATGTTCCGGCGGCTCATTCCCCGCCCCCGTCGAAGCCGTGCTCGGCCATGATCTCCCGCTTCTTGGCTTCGTACCGCTCGTAGAGCTGAGGCATCTCGGACAACAGCCGCGCGTAGCTCTGAGCCCGGGACTCGCCGCCTTCCCGGTTCTCGTCGGCCAGCTCCGCCATCGCGGCGTCCAGCTTGGCGATCTTCTGGACTGCGGATCCCGTCGCGGTGGTCGGGGCATCGGGCGCGGTGCCGGGGCCGAAGATTTCGGCGATGCGCTTTTCCGTGATGGGCATGGTCAGGTTCCTTTCGAGGGGCGGTTGAGTGACTGAAGCGTCTGATTCAGAAATCCGGCGCGGTGCGAGCTGGCCGACCGGGGGACGCCGCCGTGGTCCGCGACGCCAGCGGCGTGAAGGCCACGATCGACGGCCTGACGGGTCAGCATCCTCTTGCCCAAGGCCGGACTGACGACCCCGGCGGCCAGAGCGGCCGACACGGCGGCGCGACGCCGCTCCAGCGCGACCACCAACGCCAAGGCCGCGGCGTCGGCATCGGTCGCGGCTTCAATCAGGGCCGAGCGGGCGTCGCCGGGCTGGACGCGCGCCGGGGACCGGGCGGGAGGGCGGAGGCGGGAAAGCAGGCTCATTGTAGGACTCCGATCAAGCTCGAGGGGCGGCCGGCGTTAGGGCCGAAGAACAGATCGTCGTCGCCGTTCAGCTCGGGGTCGAAGCCGCCGTCGATGATCTGCGGAGCCGCAAGGCCGAGGCGTCGCTCAGGGCGCATCAAGGCCTCGCCCGCGACCCCCGCGACGGCATTGCAGAGGTCGTCATGCTGGCCGGGCGCATGGTCGATTGAGTCCCGGCCACCCCGGGCCGTGCGGCGCTCCAGGCCGACGAACTGAGCGACGATGCGCGGGTTATCCAGCAACCTCAGACGCCCGCCGTTCACCACGGCCACCACGTCGCCATACAAGGCCGATTTCGGCTTCGCGGCCGGGCGATACTCAATGTTGGCGGCGGAGAAGGCCTCTTTGACCCAAGCTCCGCCGAACCTGTCCCCGACCGTGCTGCGAAGGCCGTAGCTCTTCAGCACCGCCGCGAACTCCGCCACCACGTCCGCCGGGCTGAAGGGCGGCTTCCGCTCTCGCACCGCATCGATCACCACCGCGTCGCCATCCTTGTGCGCGATCGCCAGCGTCATGGAGTCGGCCGACCCGCCCGACGGATCGACGAACGAGACGTAGCGGACCCCCGGCACCGGAGGCCGCTCGCGCACGTCCAGATCGACGCAAGCCTCCAACGCCTCCAGCGTCAGCAACCGCTCGATATCGACCCGGAACTGGCCGCCGTATTCAGCCGAGGCCACCGCGGCGTCGCGCTCATAGGCCCGGTCCACCACGCTCTGTGCCAAGGCGGGATTCATCGTCCGGCTCGCCGCCTGGGCGACGACGATGCGAGGGTCGCCGGTCGGGCCGTAATGCCTCCGGTAGGTCTGCCAGAGCTCCCCCCGGCGGGCGTGCGGCGAGCTGATCGCCCACAGGGGCCCGCCCGTCGTCGCCAAGGCTGGCCGCAACGCCGCGAGGATTTCCGCGTCCGGGTTCGCGCTCCCTTCATCGGAGCTCCAGAACGCGATCTCGTCACAGATTGCCCCGACGGCCGTCAGACCCCGAAGGCCTCGCCAGCTCGCCGTCCGCACCGCGATGGTCACGCCGGTGTTGAGCCGGAGCTCTTCACTCGTCCGCCCGATGACCATCGAGGCCAGCATCGGAGAACGCTCGAAGGCCGCGACCGCGTAGCCGAGCACGACCCCCGCCGCCCGGTTGTCCTGCGCCAACACAGGGAGCACCGCTTGCTCGCCCGGCGCCAATACGTCGGAGTGATCGCAGAGCCCTCCGACATAGGCGCTCAGGACCGACGCGGCTCGGCTCTTTCCACCCCGACGGCCGACACAGAACCACCCCTCTTCGACCCGCTCGCCCGGCTCCAGCTCCCGGCCCGTCAGAGCCGTCCAGAGGGCCCGCTCTTCGGCCGTCAGAACCTCGCCCATCGAACCGATCAGCAAAGCCCTCCAGGCGGCCCACGACTCGCCCTCGAGCAACGTGCCCAAGAGGCCCGGGTCGCTGAGCGCCTCCCGCATGGTCACAAGCGGTCTCACGCGGCCAACCTCCCGAACGGGCTCCGGCCAGCGGCCTTCTTCGATGCCAGCTCCGGCACGATGCCGTGAAGGCGGAGCTGAACCACCACCGCTGTTGCTACCTGATCGTCGTCGGCGCGGCTCAGGCCCTTCAGGCCGATGGCGAGCCCCTTCAGGAACTGCCGGCGCTTCGGCATAGGGAGGGCAGACGCGACCTTCGCCACGGTGATCGCAGCCGCCGGGCTGATCTGGACGGGCCGCTTCATGACCCGGCTCCAGCGACTTCCTTCGCGCGCTTCGTCTCGAGGTATTCGGCGAGGCTTGGCGCGTTCGGCTTCCGGGCGGTTCGCTTCGTCCTAAGCGCCCCCAAGAGCCGAGCGCTGGCGTTGGCCAGCCGGGTCATCTCGTCCGGGTCTACAGGCTCGCCCCGGAGGATGCGGCCTTGCATGGCCTCCGCTGCGACGGTGATCGATGCGGCGTTCCGCACCGTCAGAATCTCCGCCTGGGTCAGGCTGGCCTCCCCGCCAAGGTCATCGGCGAGCGCCCGGCATAGATCGCGGAAGCGTCGGCCCGCCGCCGTGCGCCCATCAACGCCTTCGACAGACGACGGGCGATTGGTGACGCGCGACCGATTGGAGCGCGATACCTTCGACGATCCGGGGAGAGCTGAGGTCATTCGACGATCTGGCGATGATGGGTAGGACAATGGGCAGTGGCAGGGTCGCCCCGTGAAAGCCGCATTGCAAGGCCCGGAGGCCGATAGAGGCGGACTTGCCGGAAGTCCAACTTTCGAGGCCGGGGGCGATCTGAAAATGGAGGCGCGACGGTTTCCCCGACCGACGATCTTCCCTCTCTTCCGAGGGCAGACCCCGCCCCAAGCGGGGGCGTTTGCCCTCAGGGGGGTATGGGGGGGTGAGAGGGTAGCCCGTTGGAAGGGCGTTGGAACGCGTTGGCAGGGGGGATCGAAGGGGGGATGGAACCACGTTGGAAGGGCGTTGGAAGGGCGTTGGAAGGTTCAAAGGAGCCTCCCGGGGTCGGTTCGGACGAGCTGAGAACGGCGCTTGGAGGCGGGTCCAGTGGTGGTGACGATGATCTCCCCGGCGGCGAAAAGGCGCTCCATCGCGGCGGCGAATCCGCCCTTGGTGGTGCCGTTAGCCCGGGGGCTCTTGGCGAAGATCGCGGGGGCGTAGTTGGCCCCGGTCTTGTCGCTGACCACCCGGCCGGCGGCGTCTGATTCGGCCAGGAGCTGGAGGAAGAGGCTATCGATGCGGGCGTGAGCGCTTGCGCGGTCCAAGTCCGGCTGACCGGCGACGACGCCGCCATCCAAGGCGAAGGCTCCCCGGTGCCAGCGGATGCGGAGCTCGCCGCCGGTGGCCGCGTAGTTGGCCTTCTTCACCGTCAGGATGCGGAGGTCCGGGTCGGTATCGACGCCGTCGGCCGGAGCGGGCTTGGCGAGGTAGAGGCGGGAGCGGACGCTGTTGTTCCAGGCGGTTGAGCCCGATGACCCGGAGCCGGATGACAGGCCGCTGAGGCTGGGGTGACCGATCAGAAGGACCGCCGCTCCGGTTCGGATGGCAACGCCCCGGAGCATCCCGACGAACTGGCGAGCGTGGGACCGGGAGTTTTCTTCGCCGGCGAACACGTCCGCGAGGTTGTCCAGAACGATCAGGACCGGCTCCCATGCGGTGCTGAGGGCCTCGAGCTCGCTCCACAACGGCGTCGGGGCCAAGAGCCCGTTTCGGCCGCTTGTGGAGGCGAGCACCGCGTCGTGTCCCGCGAGGGGAATGACCTTCAGGCCCGCGAGGTCAGCGAGGTCCGCATCGTAGCTCTGAGCGATATCCACCAGGCGCCGGTGGAGCTCGTCCCGGTCATCTTCGGCGCTGAGGTAGATGACGTTCCCCCGGCGGGCGTCGTGTCCGATCCACGACCTCCCCAAGGCCGTCGCGGCGGCGAGCTGGAGGGCGAGAAGCGTCTTCCCCGTCCCGCCGTCACCTTGGCAGAGCGTGACGGTCATCGCGGGGATCAGATCGGGGACGTGCCACGGCCTTGGCGGCGCTTCAGCTCCAGCGAGGGAGTCGGCCGTGAAGGCGAGATTGGCCAACGGCGTGGGGACGGTGCGCGTCATTTCCGGTAGCGCTCCCGTTGCAGCACGTCGTTCCAGTCGCCCGTGCGGGCGGGGGGAAAGCGGACGTGAACCGCCAAGCGCTCGCCGTAGTGCGACGCGGCGGCATCGGCGGCGTCTCGGCCGGCGTCGTCATTGTCTGCGAAGAGGTGCAGCTCCCGGACGGATGGCGGGATGGCGATCTTGGCCAGACGCTTCCCGCCAAGGGTCGCCCATGTGGGGATCCCGGCCAGCTCCATCGCTGAGGCGGCGGTCTCCACCCCTTCAGCAAGGCCGAGAACAGCGCCGGCGGCGGCCAGACGGACGGCACCTTGGCCAAGGCGGCCGGTGGTGACGCGGACGGGCGCTATAGCGGCCTTCCGACCTTCGGGGGTCAGGGCGAGCGTCTGGACGGCGATGATCTGTCGATCTGGTGCCTGGACCGCTGCGATCATCGCCGGGCCGCCGCGCGCGGTCCTGCCGAAGCGGAGGGTCGGGGGGATGGGGATCGATAGCCCTCGGAATCCCCAATAGTCGCTGACGACCGTGCCATCCGCAGTCCGGGCGGCTTTCCAGATCGCGAGCGCCGCGGGGTCGGGGCGATGCTCGGCCTCAGGCGGCGGCGCGGGTCTGTTCTGTCTCACGGGCGGCTGGCGTTCGCCTTCAACCAGGCCGCGCCGGCGGAGCTCGTCCAGAACCTCGCGGGTGTCGCATCCGGCGAAGCAACAAAGCAGGACTGTGTGCTCGCCCTCCGCCACGCTGAGGCTCGGGTTGCGGTCACCCCTGCCCTGCCCATGACCCTTCAGGGGGCATCGGCATAGCCATCGGCCGGGCCCCGTGATCCTTCCGTCCAGAGCATCGGCGATGCGTTCAGCTTCGCTCTTCACGCCTGACCTCCAGCGATCAGAAGGAGCGGCATCGGGGGCATCCGGTCGGCGCCGAGAGCGCGGACAAGCTGGGCATCGAGGCGGCCATAGTCGGCCAGCACGTCGTCCAGGCTGGCGCCGCGCTCCAGCTCCTTCAGGGCCTCCAGCACAGCGCGAGGGCCGAGGCCGTGGAGGTGAGCCGCGAGTCGTTGTCTGCGATGGTCTCCGAAGGTAGTTTGGTGGCTGATCGCGCTGCCAAGCTGATCAACCCCGGTCGCCTGTCCCCGTGTGGCGCGGGGGCAGGCACCGTCTCCTGATCTCATTCAATCACCCGCGACCAGAGCCGCGAGAGCTTGGCGAAGCTCCTTCACGCTCCAGACGGTGGTCTGAGGGCCGAGCTTCTTCGGGCTCGGGATCAGCCCGGACTTGACCCATCGCCAGACGTTCGACGGCGAGGTGGCGAAGAGCGCCGCGACGGTCGGAAGGCGGACGAACGCCGCATCTGGCAAGCTGTCGAAGCCGCTCAGCGCGCTATCGACTGAAGGGGGTGCCGAGGTCGGCTCGGCCTTTTGTGAAGTGCTCGGCATCTGTCGCCTCCTGTGGACGCGAGGGACGATGACTGACGACGAGCGCGCCGCCGATTGCCCAAACTCAGTCTGATTTGGGCAGGGGGGTGATCGGGAAGGCCACCCACTCCCTGTAGTCAGCCTCCAGCCGCCAACGATCTAGCGACGCGCGTGAATACGGCCGGTTCAGATTGAGCTCCGCCTGGAGCCGCTTGGAGAGTGCGTTGGTCGCCATCATCGAGCCTTCGGCGTGAAAATGCTCTCGGTCGAGCCGCATCGCGGTGTTCCGGGCCTGTTGATGCACAGGCGGGCGCCCGCCTCCAGAGTCGCCCGCGAAAACCGGAACCGGGTCATCGAGAAACCCGTCTGGAAGCCCTAGCTGATCAGCCAGCACGCGGAACAGACCAACCGGCGGCTTTCGGCGCTGGCGACTGTATGCAAACAGCAGCTCGAGCGTCATCGCCTTCATGACCTGTGGCGAGATGTCGGCGAGCTCAGCGAGGCGTGTGCGATGCGCGGCCGTCTCCCATTGCTGGGCGATCCATTCCGCCCTCGCTTCGAGCGAACCGTCGGGCGCGTTCGGCACAAGGTGCCATGATCCCATTTCGCCGAACGATGGATAGGCGGAGGGGTTCACGCCCGCCCCCGGATGGGGAGAACCTCACCGCCCCGCGCCGGCTGAGCGCAGAACTTGGCCCAATCCGCCATCATCCGGCGACGCTTCTCAAACAGGTCGCCCCGCCGATACGCCGCCTCAGTCTTGTCTCTAACCGTATGCGCCAAGGCCATCTCGGCCACATCGCGAGGGTAGCTTGTTCGTTCGGCCGCCCAATCCCTGAAGGTGCTGCGGAAGCCGTGCGGGACGACAGGCCGCTGCTTGTCATCGACCCAACGGGGAATGCCATCACCGTTCATCCGCTTGATGACGGCAGCGAGAGTAGCGTCCGAGAGCTCACCGCCCCGGCTGGCGGGGAAGACCAGATCGACATCGCCAACCCGGGGCAGCTTCTGAAGCAGAGCAACGGCCTCTTCCGAGAGTGGAACGCGATGCTCGCGCGCGACGTGGCGCTGGCCCTTCATTCGCTCCTTCGGGATAACCCACGTCTTCGCTTTCAGATCGATTTCAGACCACCGCGCGCCACGGCCCTCGCCTGATCGGACGGCGGTCAGAATGGTGAACTCGAGCGCCCTTGCCCCGGTGCCTTCGCGGTTCCGAAGGTCGCGCATAAAGGCACCGAGCTCGTCGGCCGGTAGAGCTGGGTGATGACGAATAGTGCGGATCCGGGTGGGCTTGGCCAGTAGTTTGTCGAGATGGCCTCGCCACCGGGCCGGGTTCAGGCCCTCTCGCTCACCCCTCGCCGCGGCGTAGTCGAGGACAAGCTCCATCCGGCCCCGAACCTTCGACGCCGTATCGGTTTTCTTGGTCCAGATCGGCTCGAGGATTTCAAGAACATGGCGGAGCTCAACGTCTCTGACCCCAAGGTCGCCGATGGTCGGATAGACATACGTCTCCAGCGTGGCGGTCCACTGGCCTCTGTGCTTGGCGTTCTTCCAACCGCTCTCATGGGCGTCCATGTATTTCTCGGCCACCTTCCGAAAGGTCAGAGGCGGCTCGACCGCCGCCGCCGTGGCCGCAGCTTGCATCGCAGCCCGACGGCGCTCGACCGGGTTGACGCCATCGCGGACGAGAGCGCGAGCCTTCTCCGCAGCCCTTCGCGCGTCTGCTAGAGAGACCTCATCATAGGGCCCTAGGCCCATGTCGTGCCGGCGCCCTCCGAAGGAGAACCGGAGTATCCACGACTTCCCGGGTGGCTTGATCTGAAGGGCCAGGCCGGGGACGCCGCCGACCCAATGGAGGCCCGGCGCCTTCAGCGCCTTCACCGCCATATCCTTCAGCTCTTTCGCTTTCCGAGGCATGGATTTTCCATGATCAACCTACCCATCAACGGGTATGCGATATGGTGCTATCGGTTGCGACGGGTTGCGTCCAGCATTTCGAGCGAATGCCCGCCATGACTGGACTTAGGCGACGGGACGCGACGGCTCGCAGTTAGAGGGAAGCTTCCACCCTGTCCGCCAATCCCTATTCCGCCGGCGCACTCTTCACGTGCCGATCCAGCCAGCCGACCATCTCCCACAAAGTGTGGCCGACCGATTCGCGGGCGCGGTAGCCGTGCGCCTCGTGCGGTAGGACCACATAGCGTGCCGTGGCCCCCGTCCCCTTCAGAGCGGCGTAAAACCGCTCGGTCTGGACCGGAAAGGTGCCGGAGTTGTCGTCGGCCTCGCCGTGGATCAGCAGGATCGGCTCGTTGATCCGGTTGGCATAGGTGAAGGGCGACATCTCCGTATAGGTGTCGGTTGCCTCCCAATAGGTCCGCTGCTCGGCTTGAAATCCAAACGGCGTCAGCGTCCGGTTATAGGCCCCCGACCGCGCGATTCCGGCTTGGAACAGGTCGGTGTGGGCCAGCAAGTTCGCCGTCATGAAGGCGCCGTAGCTGTGCCCGCCAACCGCGATGCGGTTCCGATCCGCCACGCCCAAGTTCACGACGGCGTCGACCGCAGCTTGGGCGCTGGCGGACAACTGCTGGATGTAGGTGTCGTTCGGCTCGGCCCCGTCCACGCCGACGATCGGCATGGAGGGATCGTCCAGCACTGCATAGCCCTGGGTGAGGAGGAACAGGTGGCTGGAGCCGCCCGGGCGGACGAAGCGGTTGTCGGTATCGACCACCTGACCGGCCACGGCCGCATCCGTGAACTCCGCCGGATAGGCCCACATGACCAGCGGCAGCGGCCCGTCGCGCGCAGCGTCATAACCGGCGGGCAGATACAGCGTGCCGGACAGCTGCACCCCGTCGGCGCGGCTGTAGGTGATGGTCTGGCGTGTCACACCGGCCAGCTGCGGTGCCGGATCGGGAAAGGTGGTCAGGGCCTGAGGCTCGGCGGCGTCCAGGTCGCGGATCACCATGTTTGGCGGCGCGGCCTGGGTCTCCCGCCGCGACACGAACCGGCGTCCGTCGTCGTCCAGCAGTCCGACGATGGTTTCATAGCTGCCCGGCGCCGAGCGCCACAGCTCAGTCCGTTCGCCGGTGTCCAGGTTCATGCGCGCCAGGAAGGGATACTCCCCCTGCCGCGTTGCGCCGGGGCCGTCCATCAGGATAGTCCGGCCCTCGGCCGCGAAGGTCATCACCGGCCGCCCCGCGGCGTTCGGCTCGGTCAGCGGAGTGCCCGGATCGTTGTAGCGGTCCTGATAGTTCCTCTCGACGATCACCCGGCCCTCGCCCGGATTGGACGGATCGACCAGGAAGCGGGTCTCGTGGCGCGTGTTGAACCAACGGCTGTAGACGATGGCCGTATCGTCGCGACCCCAGCTGACGCCCGCATAGCGTTCCGGTAGGTCGATCAGGCGGATCGGTGCCGCCTCGAACGGCGCGGCCTGCATGAAGACCCGGTCGCGCACCTCGGCCTGACCGCGCGGATCGCCGCCGTCCTGCGCCTCGGCCCAGACCAGGGTCGAGGGCGCATCTGCGCGCCAGCTCACCGAGCGCGGACCGGTGGCCACCGCGTCGAACGGCGGCGGGATGTTGTCGCGCAAAGGCAGGTCAGCTACCCGATGCACGACGCGGCCCGTCAGGTCCGTCACCACGATGTCGGTTGGAAACAGAGCCGCCGGCGTGGCGTAGCTGTAGGGCCTCTTGACCCGCGTCTGCAGGATGTAGCGTCCGTCCGGCGAGATCGACGCGCCGAGCACGATGCCCGGCTCGCCCACCGGTGTCAGGCGTCCGTCCAGGCTGGCCAGCGTCGGCTGGGAGGTGAAATAGTGATCGAACAGCCGCTCGTCCGCCGGGCTGCCCAGCAGGTCCTGATAGGTCCGCACCGGTCGCGCCGATCCACCGGTCTGCTCCACGATCGGCCCGGTCGGGGCGGCGTCTGTCACCGGGGCCAGGCCGCGTCCCGCCGGCACGGCACGGAACAGGATCGAGCGGCTGTCCGGCGACCACTCCATGCCCGCGCCTGCCGCGGCATTGACCACGGCTCCCGTCAGGGCCGAGGCCGCGCCGGTGCGCGCGTCCACGACCCACAGCTCGAGCCCGTCGGCCGCGTCCTTCAGGATCGCCACCTTGCCGCCGTCCGGCGACCAGGCCGGCGAGATGAAGCGTGCCCCGGAAGGCAGCGCCGCTCCGATTTCCGCCCCGCTCTCCACGTCCTTGAAGGTGATGGAGGTCAGCCAGGCCACGCGACCGTTTGCCGGCCCGTTGTTGCGGGGGTTGATGCGGTACCCCGCCAGTCTCAGCGAAGGCTCGGCCAACTCGGAGATGGGCGGAAGATTTGCCCGGCCGAACAGGGCCAGCCGCTGGCGGTCGGGCCCAAGGCTGGCGATCGGCGTGGGCTCGGCATCCAGGATGTCGGCGATGGGTGCCGGGGGCTGTTGATAAACCGTCGCGTCGCCCGGCGCCTGCGCCAGAACCGGTCCCGCGACCGCCAACAAGGCCGCGCTCGCGACCGTCAGACCCAACCGAAACGCCGTCATGAAAAGCTCCCCGAACGGATACACGCGCGCGGCACCGACCGAGGCACCGACTGCATGCCAATCGACCCCGAACCGAGGGGCCGCGCAAGGGCCGGGGACCACGAAACCTAAACGGGTCGTTCAGGCACGGTTCATCGCCGACTTTGGACATTGTTCCGCAGTCGGGTTTTTCCTGCGGACGACCAAGGATCGAGCGCGGGCTTTTGTGGAGGACCAGAATGAAGACCAGAACCTTGATTATCGGCGCTCTGGCCACCCTGGCCACGGTGGCCGCTCCGATGGCGGCCTCGGCCCAGCATTGGCGCGGTGACCGCGACGGTGACGGCCGCTACGAGCGATGGGAGCGGCGCGCCGATCGCAACCGTCATGACGGCGGTCGCTACACCAACCGCGAGCGCTACAATGACTGGCGTCGCGGCCAGCGCGATCAGTACCGTGACGGGCGCTACTACGGCCCGCCCTATGGTCACGCCTACGGCCACCGCGGCCGCTGGTATCGCGGCGCGACCATTCCCTACGATTATCGCAGCCGCTGGTACGTGAGGGACTATCACCGCTACGGCTACGCCCCGCCTCCTCGCGGCTACGGCTATTATCGCACCGACACCGGCGACATCGTGCTCGCGGCCCTGGCCACAGGCGTGATCATCTCGCTGCTGAACAACTAGGGTCGACGCGGAAAGACAAAGCCCGCCCGGATCGTTCCGGGCGGGCTTTTCTGTGCGTCGCGCCCTTCGCGTGAGCCGATGCGCGGCAAGCGGTCGCGCCTCAGGATATCCCGAGTCTGGCCTTCAGGATCTCGTTCACCGCCGCCGGATTGGCCTTGCCGCCGGTCGCCTTCATCACCTGACCGACGAACCAGCCGATGGCCTGGGGCTTTTCGGCGACCGCGGCGGCCTTGTCCGGGTTGGCGGCGATGATCTCGTCGACCGCCTTCTCGATGGCACCCGTGTCGGTGACCTGTTTCAGGCCGTGCTTCTCGACCACCTCCGCTGGCGACCCCTCTCCGTTCCAGACGTGGTCGAACACCTCCTTGGCGATCTTGGACGAGATCGTTCCGTCCTCGATCAGTCCGACCAGCTCGGCGATGTGCGAGGCGGGCACCGGGCTCTCGGAGAAGTCCTTCCCATCCGCAGCCAGCCTGGCCGACAGCTCGTTCGTCACCCAATTCGACACCAGCTTGGCGTCGCGCCCCTTGGCCGCTGCCTCGAAATAGTCCGCCTTGGCCTGTTCGGAGATCAGGACGACCGCGTCGTACTGCGAAAGACCATACTCCTCCATCAGACGACGGCGCTTGTCGTCGGGCAGTTCGGGCAGCGAGGACCTGATGCCCTCGATCCAGGCCTGTTCCAGCTCCAGCGGCAGCAGGTCTGGATCGGGGAAGTAGCGATAGTCGTTCGCCTCCTCCTTGGACCGCATCGACCGCGTCTCGCCCTTCACGGGATCGAACAACCGGGTCTCCTGGAGGATCGAGCCGCCGTCCTCGAGAATCTCGATCTGGCGGCGCGCCTCATACTGGATCGCCTGAGAAATGAAGCGGAAGCTGTTGACGTTCTTGATTTCACAGCGTGTGCCGAGGTGGTCGAAGTCGCCCGTCGCCTTGAACTTGTCGTAGCCCCCCTCGCGGCACACCGAGACGTTCACGTCCGCGCGCAGGTTGCCCTTTTCCATGTCGCCGTCGCAGGTGCCCAGATAGATCAGGATGGTCCGGATTTTCTTGACGTAGGCGACGGCCTCCTCGGGGCTGCGCAGATCCGGCTTGGACACGATCTCCATTAGCGCCGTGCCCGCCCGGTTGAGATCGACATAGCTCTCGGTCGGCGACAGGTCGTGGATCAGCTTGCCGGCGTCCTGCTCCAGGTGCAGCCGTTCGATACCGACGTTGAAGAAGCTACCGTCCTCCGCCTCGACCTCGACGACGCCCTCGCCGACGATCGGGAAGTACAACTGGCTGATCTGATAGCCAGTCGGCAGGTCCGGATAGAAATAGTTCTTCCGGTCGAATTGGCTGCGATGGTTGATCTTGGCTTTCAGGCCGAGGCCCGTCTTGACCGCTTGTTCCACGCAGAAGCGGTTCAGCGTCGGCAGCATGCCGGGGAAGCCCGCGTCGACCAGCGACACCTGCTCGTTCGGCCCCGCGCCGAAGCCCACGGCGGCCCCTGAGAACAGCTTGGCCTTGGACGCTACCTGCGCGTGGATCTCCAGGCCCATGACGATCTCCCAGGCACCTGTGCGACCCTGGATCAGCTTCGGATTGGTCAAAGTGTCGGTCATGGGCCGTGATTAGCGCCGCTGGGCGTTCAGCGGAAGGGCGTGTCTTGAGCCTGTCGTGATTTCAGGTTCATCTGCGGCTTCCCCAACCGGAGCCCAATCCATGAAGTCCATCCTTCTCGCCGCCGCCGTCCTCGCCATCGCCCCGGCCGCGCTGGCCCAGCAGGCCGCGCCCGCCCAGGATCATTCGAACCACGCCAACCACACCGCCACGGCCTCTGCCCGCCCGACGATCGCCAGCCCGATCAAGGACCTGTTGAACAATCCCGAGACCGCCGCGGTGATGGAAAAGCACCTCCCGGGCGTCGGCGCTCACCCGATGCGTCCGCAGTTCGAGGACATGACGCTGGCCCAGGTCATGCCGTTGTCCCAGGGCATGATCACCCAGGCGACCATCGACGCCATTGACACCGACCTGAAGGCGTTGCCGGCTTCGTAAGCCTCTAAAGGGCGTGGACGGTCCGTCCGGCGACGACTGTCCGCGCCACCCGGCCCTGCAGCCGGCGCCCGTCGAAGGGCGAGTTCTTCGACTTGGACCTCAGCGCGTCCGCGTCCACGATCACCGGCGCGCCCGGATCGAACAGCACCAGATCCGCCGGCGCGCCCGGCGCCAGCCGCCCCGTTTCTAGCCCCAGCAGAGCGGCTGGTCCCTCGGTCAGCGGCCGCAGCACGTCCAGCAGGTCGATCCCCTCTTCATGATGCAGGGTCAAGGCGGCGGGCAATAGCGTCTCCAGCCCCACGGCCCCGGGCGCGGCCTCCGCGAAGGGCCGCCGCTTGTCCTCGGCCGGCGCGGGCGTGTGCGCCGAGGTGATCGCCTCGATCAGCCCGTCCCGCACCGCCTCGATCAGCGCCCGCCGGTCGCTCTCGGGCCTCAGCGGCGGGTCGAGCCGGTAGAAGGTGCGGTAATCGCCGATGTCCACCTCGTTGAAGCACAGGTGGTTGATGGACACCGACGCCGCGACCTCCAGTCCCCTGCCCCGCGCCCGCGCCAAGACCTCCAGCGCGCCTTCCGTCGAGATCTGATCCACCAGAAAGCGCACGCCCGTCTGCTCGACCAGGGCCAGGTCGCGCTCCAGCTGAATGCGTTCGGCGATGGCGGGCGCCGAAGGCAGGCCCAGCCGCGTCGCTAGCTCCCCCGACGTCGCCACCGCCCCCTCCGACAGCCAAGGATCGGCCGGTCGACAAGCGATCAGGGCGTTGAAGGCCGTGGCATAGCTCATGACCCGCGACAGCACCTGACTGTCAGCGATCACATGGTCCCCGTCGGTGAAATACAGAGCCCCAGCCTCGTGCATTAGGCCGATCTCGGCCATTCGGCTCCCACCACGCGCTTTCGTCGCCGCGCCCGCCGCCCTCACATTGACCAGCCCTAGCGCGGCGCCGCGCCTCTGGATGAAGTCCACCATGGCCGGATCGTCGACGGCAGGATCCGTGTCCGGCTGCACCACAATGGTGGTCACCCCCCCGGACGCGGCCGCCAGGCTGGCGGACTTCAGCGTTTCCTTGGGCTCGGCCCCCGGCTCGCCTGTACGCACGCGGATATCGATCAGACCCGGCGACAGACACAGCCCGCCAGCATCGATGATCTGATCCGCCCGCCGCGTGGAAGGGCCGTGATCGACCAGGCTGATCACCCCGTCCTCGATCAGGACGCAGCCCGGCCCGTCGTAGTCCGTAGCCGGGTCCAGCAGGCGGGCGTTGATGATGGCGAGGGAACTCACGCGCCGCCCTCCAGCCGCATCGCCAGCGAGGCCAGCACCGCCATCCGCGCCGCCACGCCCATCTCAACCTGATCCTGGATCAGCGACACCGACAGATCATCGGCCACGTCGGAATCGATCTCGACACCCCGGTTCATCGGCCCCGGATGCATGACCTTGGCCCCCGGTTTCGCCCACGCCAGCTTCTCGCGGTCCAGGCCCCAGAACCGGAAATACTCGCGCGTCGACGGCACCAGCGCCCCGTCCATCCGCTCAAGCTGCAGCCTCAGCATCATCACAACGTCGCAGCTCGCCAGGCCCTCTCGCATGTCGTGGAACACCTCGCAGCCCCAGCGGTCGGCGTCTCCGGGCACCAGCGTCGGGGGCCCGATCAGCCGCACCCGCGCGCCCATCATCGACAGCAGCGCCACATTGGAGCGCGCCACCCGGCTGTGGGCGATGTCACCGCAGATCGCGACCGTCAGCCCGCCCACGTCCCCGAACGCCCGGCGCAAGCTCAAGAGGTCCAGCAGCGCCTGCGTCGGATGCTCATGGCGTCCGTCGCCGGCGTTCACGACCGCGCAGCCGACCTTCTGGCTCAGCAGAGCCGCCGCGCCGGACGCCCCGTGCCGCACCACCAGAATATCCGGCCGCATGGCGTTGAGCGTCACCGCGGTGTCGATCAGGGTCTCGCCCTTCTTCACCGAGCTGGCCCCGACGGGCATGGTCACCACGTCGGCCCCCAGCCGTTTGGCCGCGATCTCGAACGACGAGCTGGTCCGCGTCGAGTTCTCGAAGAACAGGTTCAGCACCGTGCGCCCGCGCAGCAGATCCAGCGCCTTGGTCGATTGACGGTTCAAATCCACGAACGCATCGGCCAGATCCAGCAGCGACGCCGCGAACGGCGGGTTCAGATCCGCCGCCGCCAGGAAATGAGCTTTCGGGAACGGGACCAGCCGGTCGGCGATTAGGTCGGCGGCGACGGCAGAGTTTGTCATCAAAGCCGCGCTATAGCCCCTACTCACGCCAGATGGAACAGGGCCAGCAGGATCGGGATGCCCGCCGCGCTGCCGACCGTCGTCAGGGCCACGATCCCGGCCATCAGAGGCGCGTCCCCGCCCATCTGCCGCGCCAGGATGTAGGACGCCGCCGCGCCCGGAGCCGCTCCGCACAGCAAGGCGATGCCCTGGGCGGTCTCCGACCCGCCATACAGGCGGCACAGACCCCACATCAGGAACGGCGTCAGAACCAGCTTGACGATCGAGACGGCCGTGATCGTGGCTTTGCGCCGCGCCACCTCGGCGAAGCTGAGGCCCGCGCCCGCCACGATGAGACCGAGCGGCAGGGCCGCGCCGCCCAGCAGCTGGAGGGTCTCGGAGACGCCGCCGAGCCTCGGCACTCCCGACAGATTCAACGCCAGGCCAATCAGGCAGGCGATCAGAATCGGGTTCGACAGAATCGCCTTCGCCAGCGACAGGGCCGATAGCTCCCGCTGATCGGCCCCCCACCGCACCAGCACGACCACGCACAGGATGTTCGTCACGGGGATCATCGCTCCGATCACGACGGCGGCGAGCGCGAGCCCGTCGACCCCATAGACCGCCTGGATCACCGGCAGGAAGACGAAGCTGTTCCACCGGATCACGCCCTGGAACACCGAGGTGAAGGCCGGGCCGTCCAGGGTCATCAGCGGCTTGGCCAGCAGGGTGATCGTCGCGATGATCAGCACCGCGCTGACCGCCGCCGCCCCGGCCGCCGTCGCCCCTCCGCCCGAAATGTCCGCATGCCAGATCGCCGGGATGAGGAAGCCCGGATAGAGCAGATGGATCGACAGCTTCTCGATCGGCCGCCACGCCGCGTCCGGTATGAAGTCGGACTTTCGCAGGCCATAGCCGACCGCGATCAGCACGAAGACCGGCACGACGCCGGCGAACAGGGCCGTCATGACGCCAGCCTTACCCTCCCCCCAAGGGGGAGGGTGGTCGCGCTGCAACCGGGTGGTGGCGGCCCGGCTAGACCTGCCCCACCGCCAATGGCCGCCAACACCCGCCTGACGCTGCGCATCAGCCCCCCTTCTCGTTCCGGGGAGGGAGAGCTCTGACCCGGTCCAACGCCCCCTGAAGGATCCACGCCGCCGCAGTCCGGTCCACGACTCCCGCCCGGCGCTTGCGACTGAGGTCCAGCTCGTCGATCAGGAACCGCTCGACCGCGCTGGTCGACAGCCGCTCGTCCCAGAACGCGACGTTCACCAGCCGCAATCGGTCCAGGTTCCGCGCGAACGCCCGGCACGACTGGGCGCGCGGCCCCTCCGTCCCGTCCATATTGACCGGCAGGCCGATCACCAGGGCCGAGACCTTGCGGGCGTCCATCAGCTGGAAAAGGACCTCGGCGTCCTGGCTGAACTTCGTCTTGCGGATCAGCTCCAGCGGGCTGGCGATGATCCGATGGGTGTCCGACACCGCGACCCCGATGGTCTGCTCGCCCAGGTCCAGGCCCATCCACGCCGTCTCCGGCGGACAGGCGGCAGGCAGGTCTGTCAGGTTGAGGACGGGCACGCGGGGGCCCTAGGCCTTGCCCAGGCGGCTGTCAAAGTGCGCCGCCGTGTCGGCTCTACGCCTTGTGCGGCGCGGGAGGGGCGGCTAATCCCGCCCGCTTGAACCTGCTCGACTGGAGGGCCCCTTGGCCATCGACGCCGAAACGGTGAGGAAGGTCGCTCACCTCGCCCGCATCAAGACCCCCGACGACCGGCTGGACGCTCTGGCCGGAGAGCTGAACGGCATCCTGGCCTGGATCGAACAGCTACAGGAGGTCGATGTGACGGGCATAGAGCCCATGACGTCGAACGTGGCCCAACCCCTCCGCCTCCGCGACGACGTCGTCACCGACGGTGCCAAGGTCGAGGCCGTCCTGTCCAACGCGCCCAAGTCCGCCGACGGCTTCTACGTCGTGCCCAAGGTGGTCGAATAGAATGTCTGACCTCACGAAACTGACCCTGAAGGGCGCGCTGGACGGTCTGAAGGCCAAGGCCTTCTCGTCCGAAGAGATCACGCGCGCCTTCGTCTCGACAATCGAGACCGCCAACCCGACCCTGAACGCCTATGTCGAGGTCACCGCCGATAAGGCGCTCGACATGGCCCGGGCGTCCGACGCCCGCATCGCCTCCGGCGACGCCGGGGCGCTCGAAGGCGCGCCGCTCGGCATCAAGGACCTGTTCTGCACCGACGGCGTCCAGACGACGGCCGGCTCCAACATGCTGCGCGGCTTTGTCCCCCCCTATGAATCGACCGTCACCGCCAACCTGTGGCGCGACGGGGCGGTGATGCTCGGCAAGCTCAACATGGACGAGTTTGCCATGGGCTCGTCCAACGAGACCTCGGCCTTCGGTCCCGTCAAGAACCCCTGGAAATCAAAGGGCTCCAACGCCGACTTGACCCCGGGCGGAAGCTCGGGCGGCTCCGCGTCGGCGGTCGCAGCCGACCTGTGCCTGGCCGCTACGGCGTCCGACACCGGCGGTTCGATCCGCCAGCCCGCGGCCTTCACCGGCACCGTCGGCATCAAGCCCACCTACGGCCGCGCCAGCCGCTACGGCATGGTCGCCTTCGCGAGTTCGCTCGATCAGGCCGGCCCGATCACCGAGACGGTCGAGGACGCCGCCATTCTGCTGCGCTCTATGTGCTCCTTCGACGTGAAGGACTCCACCAGCCTCGACGTCGCGACGCCCGACTGGACCCAATCGGTCGGAAAGCCGGTCAAGGGCCTGCGTATCGGCGTGCCGCGCGAATATGTCGTCGACGGCATGCCCGCCGAGATCCAGACCCTGTGGGATCAGGGCGTCGCCTGGCTGCGGGACGCTGGCTGCGAGATCATCGACATCTCCCTGCCCCACACAAAATACGCGCTTCCGACCTACTACATCGTCGCCCCGGCCGAAGCCTCGTCCAACCTCGCCCGCTACGACGGCATGCGCTTCGGCCACCGCGCGGCCGAGGCAAAGTCGCTGACCGACCTCTACGAGACGAGCCGCGCCGAGGGCTTCGGCAAGGAAGTCCAGCGCCGCCTGACCATCGGGGCCTATGTGCTGTCGGCCGGCTTCTATGACGCCTACTACGTCCGCGCGCTCAAGGTCCGCCGCCGCATCGCCCAGGACTTCGACGACGTCTGGGGTCAGGTGGACGCCATCCTGACGCCGTCGACGCCATCCGCCGCCTTCGCCCTGGGCGACAAGCAGATAGACCCGGTGACGATGTACCTGAACGACGTCTTCACGGTGACCGCCAACCTCGCGGGCCTGCCGGGCATCTCCGTTCCCGCCGGCCTCGACGCCAACGGCCTCCCTCTCGGCCTGCAGGTCATCGGCAAGGCCCTGGACGAGGCGACCGTGTTCCAGGTCGGCGCGGCTCTAGAAAAGGCGGCGGGCGGCTTGAGCAAGCCTGAGCGGTGGTGGTGAACTAATCCCTCTCCCTATGGGAGACGACAAGCTGCGGCGCGTTCCAGTTCCACCCCCAGCACGCTCCTGACCGCCAGCGGCGTGTCGGTGGCGATCACAACGGCCCCCTGCTCGAACAGGTCGCGGTACTCCGCCACATCCCCATCCTCAGCGTAGCGGTCGTCCAGTCGACGACCGGCCGCGCCCAGGGTGCCGAACTGCGCCTCAACGCCCCGCTCCGCCAGCGCCCGCCACAGCCCCGGCCGCGCCTCTCGCGTGCCCGTCCACGCGAGGATCTGCGCCGGGTTCAGCCCCTCCAGACCCTCGACGTCGTTCAGCCCCGCCGAGATCATCATCTCCGGGGCCATCTCCGCCACCGCCCGCGCCGCCTCCGGCGAATAGGTGATCAGGATCACCCGATCCTGCGCTCCCGCCGCCCGCACCGCGTCGATCACCCGCCGCGCCAGGGCCAAAGTCGCCGCCTCATCCGCAGGCTTCAAGTCGATGGAGGCGATCACCCCCGCCCGCTCCGCCGCCTCCAGCGCCTCGGCCAGCGTCGGCGGTGGCGCGTCGATCACGGTCCCGTCCGTCGCCTTCAATCTCGCCGCGCGCACCTGTTCGAAGGCCAGGTCCGCCACCCGCCCCACGCCCGTGGTCGTCCGCTCCAGCGTCTCGTCGTGCATCAACACCAGCCGCCCGTCGCGGGTCAGGGCGACGTCGATCTCCACGATCGCGCCGGGGATGGCCCGCCCGGTCGCCTCAATGGCCTGGATGGAATTCTCAGGCTGGTCCTCAGCCAGTTGGGCCCGGTGCGCCGAGACCATCACTCCGCCCGTCTCGCGCACGCAGTCGAAGAAGGCAGCCAAGGCGGGTACCTCAGCCGCCGCCTGCCGAGGGGGCGAAGCGGCACAGCCGGAGGCCAGCAGGGCGGCGACGGCGGTCGTGGCGAGCAGGCGGATCATGGGGACACTCCGGACGGGGCGGAGGCGTCTCATACCGGCCACAGGCCATGTCCGGAACCCTTCCTCGCCCTTGCCGCCGCTCCCGTCGCGCCGCATTCTGATGATGCACGTCTGGCGGGAGCGAATCAGTTGCAGGATCTGGTGGGACCGGCGCTCGGAACCCTCGCGGTGGTCGCCGTAGGCGGATACTTACTGGGCTCCATCCCGTTCGGCGTCCTGATCACCCGCGCGGCCGGTGCCGGCGATGTGCGCAAGATCGGCTCGGGCAACATCGGCGCGACCAATGTCCTGCGCACCGGCAGGAAGGACCTCGCGCTCGCCACCCTCCTGCTCGACGCAGGCAAGGGCGCGGTCGCCCTGCTGATCGCGCGACAGCTCTTCGGGTCCGAGGTCGCGGGCGCCATCGCCGGCGGCGCGGCCTTCCTCGGCCACCTCTTTCCGGTCTGGCTCGGCTTCAAGGGCGGAAAGGGGGTCGCCACCTTCTTCGGCCTGTTGATCGCCGCCGCCTGGCCGCTCGGTCTCATGGCCGGCGCGACCTGGCTGATCGTCGCCTTCGCCCTGCGCTATTCCTCGCTGGCGGCTCTGGTCGCAGCCGTGGCGGCGCCGGTTTACGCGATGCTTTCCTTGCCCGCACTCGGTCTTCCGGCCCCGGCTCCGATCCTGCTCCTGTCGGTCTTCACCGCCGTCCTGATCTGGATCCGCCACCATGAGAACATCGGCCGTCTGCTGAAGGGTGCCGAGCCCCGTATCGGGGCGGCCAAGAAGGCATGAGCTTGAGCCCGGCCGAGCGCTTCGCGCGCCTCCGTCTGGCCCGCACCGACCGAGTCGGCCCCGTCTCCTTCGCTCAGCTGCTGCAACGCTTCGGTTCGGCCGAGCGCGCGCTCGACGCCCTGCCCGACCTCGTCCGAAAGGGCGGCGGCCACGGGCTCCCCCTGCCCCCCGTCGACAGGATCGAGGCCGAGCTCGCTGCCGGGGAGCGGATCGGCGCCCGCCTGATCGTGCTGGGCGACCCGGAGCATCCAGCGCGTCTCGCCGCGCTCGACCCGCCCCCGCCGGTCATGTGGGTCCGGGGCGACGCAAGCCTGCTCGGCGAAGACTCGGTGGCCATCGTCGGGGCCCGCATCGCCTCCGCAGGCGGCCAGCGGATCGCCCGCGGTCTGGCACAACAGCTCGGCGAGGCCGGTTTCGTCGTCGTATCGGGCCTAGCCCGAGGTATCGACGCGGCCGCCCACGGCGGCTCGCTCTCCACCGGCACGGTCGCCGTCCTCGGCGGCGGCGTGGACGACGTCTATCCGCCGGACAACGCCGCCCTCTATGGCCAGATCGTCGAACAGGGCGCCGTCGTCTCCGAAAGCCCCATGGGGGCCCGCGCCCAGGCCCGCGACTTTCCCCGCAGGAACCGCATCATCTCGGGTCTGTCGCGCGGCGTGATCGTGGTCGAGGCCGAAATCCGGTCCGGCTCTCTCATCACCGCCCGTCTGGCCAATGAGCAGGGCCGCGAGGTCTTCGCCGTCCCCGGCTCCCCACTGGACCCGCGCGCCAAGGGTCCCAATGAACTGCTGCGCCAGGGTGCTCACATCTGCGAGGGCATCGACGACGTCATCCGGGGTCTGGAAACGCTGCGCATCCTCGCCGAGCCGGACATAGACAATCCCTTCGACGCCGGTGATGCCGGTGAAGAGCTAGACGCCGTCTTGCTCGATCGCGTCGCTGCCCTTCTGTCGCCCACGCCGACGCCGCGAGACGAGATCGCCCGCGCCCTGAACCGGCCGGTCGCGGAGGTCGCCGCCTCCCTGCTGGAACTCAGCCTCATCGGCCGGGCGACGCTTCTGCCCGGGGGACTGGCCTCGACCTAGGCGGAACGACGCCGTGCTGGCTGGTCTTGCGCGACCACCATCGGCCGAGCGGACTCGCCCGCCCTGGCTGCGGCCTCATCCAGCAGACGCCCCAGGTCTTCGTCGCCGTCCCAGCGGGCCATCTGGGCGAGCTCCACCGCCATCGCGCCGATGTATTCCCGGACAGGAAACTCGAGGGGCTCTTGCTCCATCGAGGCCTGCGCCGGACCGGGGGTCGTGGCGGTCTGTGTGATCATGGCGTTGCCCTTCGCTGAGGTGGTGGCTTACCACAACACAACTTAAGACTGTTTGGCAACCATGACGCGAACTGGTGGCGTCGATTGACAGAAGGCTCGGCCCCAACCACGTTCGCCGCCCCTCCTCCCAGACTGAGCCGTAATGAATCTCGTCATCGTCGAGAGCCCCGCCAAGGCCAAGACCATCAATAAATACCTCGGCTCTGGCTATGAGGTGCTCGCCTCCTACGGCCATATCCGCGACCTTCCCTCCAAGGACGGCTCGGTGAAGCCTGACAAGGACTTCGCCATGGACTGGGAGATCGATCCCAAGGCGTCCAAGCGGATGAGCGAGATCGCCGAGGCCGCCAAGCGCGCCGACCGCCTGATTCTGGCCACCGACCCCGACCGCGAGGGCGAGGCCATCAGCTGGCACGTGCTGGATGTTCTCAACAAGAAGCGGGCGCTCAAGGACACGCCCGTCGAGCGCGTGACCTTCAACGCCATCACCAAGTCGGCGGTGCTGGAGGCCATGGCCGCCCCGCGCCAGATCGACATGGAGTTGGTCGAGGCCTACCTCGCCCGCCGCGCGCTGGACTACCTCGTCGGTTTCACCCTCTCGCCCGTGCTGTGGCGCAAGCTCCCCGGTGCCCGTTCGGCCGGCCGGGTGCAGTCGGTGGCGTTGCGCATCGTCGTCGATCGCGAACTGGAGATCGAGCGCTTCCGGCCCCAGGAATACTGGTCGATCGAGGCCGATCTCGCCGCCGACAGCCCGCCCTTCACCACCCGCCTGGTCAAGCACGCGGGCAAGCGCGTCCAGCGTCTCGACATCAAGGACGAGGCCACGGCCATGGCCGCCCGCGCCGCGATCGAGACCGGCGACTTCACGATCAAGTCGATCGAGAAGAAGCCCGTCCGCCGCTTTCCCTCGCCCCCCTTCACCACATCGACCCTGCAGCAGGAGGCGTCGAGAAAGCTCGGCTTCGACGCCCAGCGGACCATGCGCGCCGCGCAAAAGCTGTATGAGGGCGTCGATGAAACCGGCGGCCTGATCACCTACATGCGGACCGACGGCGTGCAGACGACGCCGGAAGGCATCGCCCAGGCCCGCGAGGTCATCGGCGAGGTCTTCGGCCCAGCCTTCGTCCCATCAGAACCCAAGTATTACAAATCCAAAGCCAAGAATGCTCAGGAAGCGCACGAGGCGATTCGACCGACCAACATCGCCCGTCGCCCCGAGTCCCTGCGCCTCGAATCGGATCTCCAGCGCCTCTACGAACTGATCTGGAAGCGCATGGTCGCCTCCCAGATGGAGGCCGCCCGTCTGGACCGCACGACGGTCGAGATCGAGACGCCGGACGGCCAGACCGGCCTGCGCGCCACTGGCCAGGTCGTCACCTTCGACGGCTTCCTCGCCGTCTATGAGGAAGGCCGCGACGAGAAGCAGAAGGGCGCGGAAGCGGATGAGGACGACGACTCCGCCCGCCTGCCCGCCTTGAAAGAAGGCGCCAAGGCCAGGGTCGAAGCCATTCGTTCAGAACAGCATTTCACTGAGCCGCCGCCCCGCTATTCCGAGGCGACCCTGGTCAAGAAGCTGGAAGAGCTCGGCATCGGCCGACCCTCGACCTACGCCTCCATCCTGACGACGCTGCGCGACCGCCAGTACGTCCGCATGGACAAGAACCGCTTCATTCCCGAGGACAACGGCCGCCTGGTCACCGCCTTCCTGGAACAGTTCTTCGGTCGCTGGGTGGAATACGACTTCACCGCCGCGCTGGAGACCCAGCTGGACGAGGTCTCGGCCGGGGACATGGACTGGAAGGCCTTGCTGCGCGACTTCTGGTCCAAGCTGAAGCCCGCGACCGCCGCCGTTCTGGAACGCCAGGGCGTGATCGACGAGCTGGACACCGCCATCGGTCCCTTCCTGTTTCCGGACAAGGGCGACGGATCAGACGCGCGCCTGTGTCCGCTGTGCAAATCCGGAAGACTGCACCTGAAGGCAAGCTTCAAGATGAAGTCCTCCTTCATCGGCTGCTCCAACTATCCGGAATGCCGCTACACCCGCGGCTTCGGCGCGGGCGAGACCGCGGGCGAGGAGGCTGGCGGCGACCGCGATCTCGGCATCGATCCCCAGACCGGCCAACCTGTGGCGCTGAAAATTGGCCGCTTCGGCCCCTATGTCGAAACCCCTGTGCCGGGTGAGGAGAAGCCCAAGCGCTCCTCCCTGCCCAAGGGCTGGAGCCCGGCGACCCTGACGCTGGAACAAGCCTCGCGCCTGCTGGCCCTGCCCCGCGCCGTCGGCGTCCACCCGGAAGACAACCAGCCGATCACGGCGGGTCTCGGCCGCTATGGTCCCTTCATCCTCCACGCGGGGACCTACGCCAATGTCGCGGATATCGATGAGGTTTTCGATATCGGCCTGAACCGTGCGGTCGTGCTTCTGGCCGAGAAACGCGCGGGCGGCTTCAAGGGGCGCGGAGCCGCCGTCGCCCCACTGAAGGATCTCGGTGCCCACCCGGAAACGGGCGAGCCCGTCCACGTCATGTCCGGCCGCTTCGGCCCCTATGTGAAGTCGGGCAAGATCAACGCCACCATCCCCAAGAGCACCGCGCCCGAGGACATGACGATGGAGGTGGCGGTCCCGCTTTTGGCCGCCCGTGCGCTCGCCGCTCCCGCCAAGGGCAAGAAGGCCCCGGCCAAGAAGGCCGCTGCAGCCAAAAAGCCAGCCGCGAAAAAGGCACCGCCAAAGAAGAAGACCAGCTGATTCCTGAAAGCCCTTGTCCCTTTCGTCATTCCGGGCGCCGGCCGCGAACCGTTCAGCCGTCCCGAAGGACGGCGCGCAGCCGCCAAAGGGCGAGGGGTTCCGCCCTCACCGATACGTCTCTGTCTCTTCTCCCTCCCCTCGCCCTCGCCCTCGCCCTCGAGGGAGGGAGAGAAACGCGCTGTTTTCTTCAATCATCCAACGACGCCCGGAATCTCCCAACGAATCCAACGCCCGTCTTGATTGAGACGTCCTGACCGCGCCCGCATTGGATCAAGTGATACCCTCGCTCCCGGTTCCGTCGCTTGGGAAGGGCGCAAGGCCTTGCGAGCTTGTCGCGGCGGAAGCGGTTGGAGCGGGGGCTCCGGGTCCGTTTGCC